>Ga0099827_10000709_pt1 | contig 15898 bp, 15 predicted proteins | sample CZO8metaG_FD_79339 | JGI IMG/M metagenome (GOLD analysis project Ga0099827, IMG submission 79339) | Vadose zone soil microbial communities from the Eel River Critical Zone Observatory, Northern California, USA - CZOApr15con1.8 metaG | ecosystem: Environmental > Terrestrial > Soil > Vadose zone ...
GCAATCGCCTCCGTGTGGGGAAACGCCGTCTAGTCAACAGCGTAGTACTCACTCGGAGGCGTTTGTGTTTCAGTGAAACTCGCTCACTCGTGAATTATTCAGGCTAATGCATGTTTCCGCGTGCGACTTGCTTGATTCGATGAACCGGCCTTACCTTTGTGTCCTTCGCGTCCTTTGTGTTGAGCTATGCTGCCCCGCGAGGAGGCGGTCTATGAAGCGCGTACTTTGTGCCTCGTTCGTTCTGCCTTTCGCTCTGTCCTCGACGGCGCTCGCCCAGAGCAGGACCAACTTCTCAGGGACATGGTCGATGGATCCGACGCGCAGCGCGTCGCAGGTTCAAAACGAGCCAATAGGCCCAGTGACCGTCGTCATCGCGCAGACGCCGACCGAGCTGAAGATCGCGACCACACGCGCGCAGGTCACGACGACGGAAGTCATCAAGCTCGACGGCTCGGAGAGCAAGGTCTCCAACGGTACGGCGACCGCCCGCTGGGACGGGTCGGCGCTCGTGGTTGAATCGGTGCGGGACATCCAGGGCGTGTCGGTCACCACCAGGGAGTCGCGGAGTCTCGACGCCGGCGGCGCCGAGATGAGCGTTGACACCGTGGTCGAAGTGCAGCATGGATACACGCTGAAAGGCGCGAAGAACTACGGCACGGGCAAAGATGTGTACACGAGGGTCCGTCCCCGGTAACGAAGAGTCGCCGCTCCCGCCAGCCGGCCGTTTCCTTCGCGGTTTCAGGCGACGCTTCGATACCAGGACATCTGCCGCCCGCGCCACCGCGTAGATCTCATGTGGCTCCTTGGGGTAGTCGTGAAGTTTGGCGGGCCGGCGGCGGCTCTGGATGAGGACACCGTCTCCCGGCTGGCCCGGGGCGATCACGACGCGCTCGCGGAGCTGTATGACAGGCACGCGCGCCTGATGTACTCCCTTGCGCTGCGGATCGTCGGCCGCCAGGCCGACGCCGAGGACGTGCTGCAGGAGGTGTTTTCCCAGGCGTGGCGGCAGGCCGCCCGCTACGATGCGAGCCGCGGCTCGGTTGGGGGTTGGCTGGTGACGCTGACCAGAAGCCGCGCGCTCGATCGGCTGAGGCGCGCGCGCTCCGAGCCGCAGGCGGCGCCCGACGAGATGATCGCGGCCGACATTCCAGACGAAGCGCCCGCCGCCGATCGTCAACTGGTCACCGAGCAGCAGGCGTCCCAGGTGCGGGCAGCGCTCGACGCGCTGCCGGACGGCCAGCGCATTCCGCTGGAGCTGGCGTACTACGAAGGGCTTTCGCAATCCGCGATTGCGAACCGGCTGAACGTGCCGCTCGGCACCATCAAGACGCGGATGCGGCAGGCGCTGCTTCGTCTGCGTGAAGCCCTCGCAGGTGAGGTGCGATGACGAGTCAGCCGGAGAGCCACGACGTGCTCCGCGAGCGGGCCGCACTTCATGCCATCGGTGCGCTCACCGCGCCGGAGCGCGAGGCGTTCGAATCGCATCTGAAAGTCTGCGCGGACTGTGCGGCGGAGGTGGCCGCCTTTCTTCCGGTCGGCATCGCGTTGGCGCAGGTCGTTCCGCTGCACGATCCGCCGCCGTCGGTGCGCGAACGGGTCCTCGCCGACGCGCGCGGGCAGCCGGCATCGCCACGCGTGACGCGTGCGTTCGTGCCCTGGCTTGCGACGGCGGCGATGTTCCTGCTGACCGTCGGCCTGGGGTTTTACGTCGGTCAACTGCGGGACCGCGTCCGCAGCCTTGAAGTCCGGCTCCGCGACGCGCTGGTGCGCCTGGACGACGGCGAGCGAAGGGTCGCGGTCGCGCTGCGGGCGGCGGCGGCCGCGGAAGCGCCGCTCGCCGTGCTCACCGCGCCGGACCTTCAACGAATTGATCTCGCCGGTCAGCCGCCGGCGCCGCGGGCGTCCGCACGCGCGTTCTGGAGCCGCAGCCGGGGGCTGGTCCTCACCGGATCGAATCTCCCGCCGCTCCCCGCTGGCCGCGTCTATCAATTGTGGTTCGTCACTGCTCAGGCTCCGATCAGCGCGGGCTTGCTGAAACCAGATGAGGCAGGCCGTCTGAGCGCCGTCCTCGATACGCCCGCCGATCTGCCCACACCAGTGGCGTTGGCGGTGACGCTCGAACCCGAAGGCGGTCGCCCCGCCCCGACGGGCGACCAGTACCTCGTCGGCCTCACTCAGTAACAGTTCGTACGCCGGCTCCGCATTCTGCACTCTCGACTCCCGCACCTCGCACCTCGCACCTCGCACCTCGCACCCTCGCACCTCGCACCCTCGCACCCTCGCACCTCGCACGTCCCGAATCCACCCCCCACACTCCCGCGTAATAGCAGTGGGCGTGTTGCTCACGCCGAAAAGGAGACGCGTGATGCGGAAGTCTGTCTCGGGAGTCTTTGTGATTGCGGCCATTCTCGTGGCCGCCTCGTCGGCGGGCACGTACGGCCAGGCGATGAGAGAGAAGCCGCTCTACGACCGCCTCGGCGGCAAGAAGTCGATCACCGCGGTTGTGGACGAGTTCGTGTCGCGCGTGGCGGCCGACGCCCGGATCAACAAGTTCTTCGCGGCGACGGCCGCGGACAGCCAGCGGCTCGCGAGCTTCAAAATGAAGCTCGTCGATCAGATCTGCGAGGCAAGCGGCGGTCCGTGCAAATACAAGGGCAAGGACATGAAGACCGCGCATATGGGAATGGGCGTCGGCGGCGGCGACTTCGACGCGCTCGTCGAGGATCTCGTCGGCGCGCTCGACGCGTTCCACGTCGGCGCGCACGAGAAAGATCAGCTCCTGGGCGCGCTCGGCCCGATGACGAGCGACATCGTCGAAAAGCGATAGGAGTACCCGCGGCTCCACCGTGGCGCGCACGTTCGCGTAGAATCGGCCCGTGCGAGGACGCGTCGTGCGACGGCTGATGCCGGTGGCGCTCGTCGCCATGCTCGTCGCGATCGGCGTTGTCCTCTCGCGCCGTCAACCGGCGCCGCTCGATGCGGGGCGCATGACCTTCGTGGCCATCGCGCACCAGCTCGGTCCGGTCGGCTACCGCGATCCCGCCGGGGCGATTTCGCCGGACGGACGCTGGATCGCGTACTCCGAGGGACGGTTCCTCCGCGTCCGGCCGATCGACGGCGGACCGGTCGTCGATCTGCCGCCGGGCGAGGCCCAGATCCGCAACCTCACGTGGAGCCCGGACAACCGCACGATTCTCGCTGACGGTTATCAGACGCAGACCGGCTGGGCGCTGTACGACCACGTGGCCCGCACGCGGCGGCCGTTCTGGCCCGATCGCGATTCGCTTGAGGCGCCGCTCGGCGATCAGGGCGCGGTGACGACCGCGAAGGTCTTCGACCTGCGTCAGATGGCCTGGTCGCCCGCCGGGCGCATCATCGCCGCCATCGTCAACGGCCGTGAGGGTCAGGAGCTGTGGACGATCTCGGCCGACGGCACGAAGGCGGGCGCGCAGAAGATCGGCGCGCGCATCGCATTTCCGGCGTGGACGCCGCGCGGTGAGATCGCGTGCGTCACGACGGTGAACGGGCGATCGCGCGTGACCATCCCGTGCGGTGGCTCGGCGATCGCGCTGAGCCCCGATCTCGACGTCTACGGCCCCATCGCCTTCGCGCGTGACAACGCGACGGTATACGTCGCGGCTGCGAACACGACGGGAACAGTTGATCTGTGGGCGGCCCCGATCGCCGGAGGCCGCGCGAATCGGATCACATCGTTTTCCCGCGACACATACGCGCCGACAATCGCCAGCGACGACAGCGTGCTGTTCAAGGTGCAGAGCTACCGCACCGTGGTGGCGATGGCGCCGGCCGACGGCGGCCCAAGCGAGCCGCTCGCCGCGTTTCAAAGCGAAACGCCGTCGTGGGATCCGACCGGCCGGTTCCTCGGCATCACCTACGGCAGCTGGCGCCGCGTCGTGGACGATGCGAAGTATCCGGACATCGCGCAGGACGCAGGGGTGATCGAAGTGCGTCCATATCCGCCGGCCGAGAAGGTGTCGTCCGTCGTGCACGCGTCGGCGTCCGAGGATCAGTCGCTGTGCTGGTCGCCGAACGGCCGATGGATCGCGTTCCATTCGCACAAAGATCAGTCCGACGACATCTGGCTGCGGCCGGCCAGCGGCGGCGAACCGCGCAGGATCAGTTTTCTCGGACGCGGCGCCGAGGTCGGCTGGCCGCGATGGTCGCCGGACGGCCGCTGGCTGCTGTTCGACGGCGCCAGCCGCCGAACCCACCGGTCGGCGGCGTTCGTCGCCGGCGTCGATCAGGAATCTGGCGGCGTGACGCGCGACCCGCAGGAGCTCGAGATCCGCGGCGCCGACGCGGACGTCAGCCACGCCGAGTGGCTGCCGGATAGCACGCATGTCGCCGTCCTCGCGAAAGAGGGCGCCGGGCGCCACGTGATTTTTACCGTGCCGCGCGAGGGCGGCGACGCGCACGTCGTGCATCGGTTCGCGTCCGAGCACGACGCCCCAGGGCTGACGATCTCGCCCGACGGCCGCGACGCGGCTTTCATCGCGCCTGCGCCCGACGGGTTCTTCCAGGTGTTCCGCCTGCCGCTCGCCGGCGGGCCACCGACGCAGGTGACCAGCGATCGGTCACACAAGACACAGCCGGCATGGTCTCCCGATGGCCAGCGCATGGCGTTTACGGTCTGGAGTTACGACGCGCAGTTCTGGAGACTTCGATGAGGCTGGTGAAGGATCGGGTGTCAGAACACCGGGTCAGAATTACACGGTGTCTGACACCAGGGACGGCCAGCCGGGACGGCCGCTGGCATCAGCGCGTGGCGGGGGCCACTTTCATGACGCTCTGCGCGTCCACCCACTCGCCGTTGATTCTGACGACGAACGTGCCGGTCCGCGCCTTGCCGTTCCAGCCCTCCGGACGAAAGCCGATGTTGTCCCCGGAAATGACGGCCCCGGGTTCGCGTCGGGTCTGGGCTGCCACGAATGCGCTGAGGACAACGACCGAGACGATCCACAGGAGTGCGAACGCGATCCGTGCTCTGGCAGTCATGATCCCTCCTTCGGCATCAGACGTTCGTGTCCTCCGTTCGGCCTGCCGGTACTGCTATAATCCGCGGTCAGCCCGAACTCTTTAACGCGTCCCAGCGAGGACGCGAAGAGGTTGCGATGACAGCGCCGCGCGTCCGCCCGCTCGATCGGTCCGCCAATCCTCCAATCAATCACCCGATTACCCGATTACGCGATCACCCGATTCTGGTGCGTCCGTGCCTGTAGTCATGGATGCGGATCGCATGAGCCGCAGCCTGGCGCGCATCGCCCACGAAATCCTCGAGCGCAACCGCGGCATCGAAGAGCTGGCGCTGGTCGGCATCCGCACGCGCGGCGTGCCGCTGGCGAAACGGCTCGCGCAGATCATCAAAGACATCAACCACCACGACGTGCCCACGGGCATGCTGGACATCACGCTCTACCGCGACGATCTGATGCGGACCGCCGTCGGCGCGCAGCCGGTCGTCCGTCGGACCGAGATTCCGTTCTCCATCGACGACAGGCGGATCCTGCTCGTCGACGACGTGTTGTACACGGGGCGGACGATTCGGGCGGCGCTGGACGCGCTGATCGAGTTCGGGCGGCCGAAAGCGATTCAGCTCGTCGTGCTGGTCGACCGCGGCCACCGCGAGCTGCCGATCAAGGCGGACTACGTCGGCAAGAATCTGCCAACCGCGCTCGCGCAGAGCGTGCAGGTCCACCTCGCGGAGATCGACGGCCGCGACGAAGTGGAGATCCTGGAGCCATGAAGAAGGATCTCCTCGGCATCGACGACCTCACCACCGGCGACATTCACCTGATTCTCGACACGGCCGAAGCGATGCGCGAGATCGGACGGCGGCCGATCAAGAAGGTGCCGACGCTGCGGGGCAAGACGATCGTCAACCTGTTCTACGAGCCGAGCACGCGGACGCGGACGTCGTTCGAGATCGCGGAGAAACGGCTCAGCGCCGACACGCTCAACATCGCCATCGCCACCTCGAGCGTGGTAAAGGGCGAAACGCTTGCCGACACGGCGATGAACATCGAGGCGATGGCGCCGGACATGATCGTCCTCCGCCATGCGTCCTCCGGCGCCGGCCATCTGCTGTCGCGCATCTGCCGCTCGCGCATCATCAACGCGGGCGACGGGATGCACGAGCATCCCACGCAGGCCCTGCTGGATGCGTTCACGATCCGCGAGCACAAGAAGCGCATCGAGGGCCTGAAGGTCACCATCGTCGGCGACCTGCTGCACAGCCGCGTGCTGCGGTCGAACGTGTTGCTGCTGACGAAGCTCGGCGCCGAGGTCTGGGTGAGCGGGCCGCCGACGCTCGTGCCGGCCGGCATCGCGCGGCTGGGCGTGCGCGTGTCGCCGGCCATCGACGAGGCGGTCGCCGGCGCCGACGTCATCATGATGCTCCGCATTCAGCAGGAGCGGATGCAGGGTGCCTTCATCCCGTCGCTGCGCGAGTACTTCACGACGTTCGGCATGACGCAGACCCGGGTCGCGCGCGCGAAGCCGGACGTCATCATCATGCATCCGGGACCGATGAATCGCGGCGTCGAGATCGCCTCCGACGTCGCCGATGGCCCGTACTCGGTGATTCTCGAGCAGGTCGCGAACGGGGTCGCCGTCCGCATGGCCGTCCTCTACCTGCTCGCCGGCGGAGTCGACGTTGATTAAGCGCCGTCTCGACCGACCGGCACTACCTGCTCGCGGGAGGAGTCGACGTTGATTAGGCGCCGTCTCGACCGACCGGCACCGCTGAAGCGGTGCCCTACTTACTTGGTTTTCGCGTCGCCCTTCTCAATGTACGTGGGGCACCGCTTCAGCGGTGCCATCGGTGCCGAATCAGGAGTGTAGATGTCGACGTGGATGCTTCGAGGCGCACGTGTCGTCGATCCGGCGAATGGCCGCGACGGGGCGTTCGACGTGCTGATCGACGGCGACCGCATCGCGCGCGTCGGCCGCGGGCTGCCCGTGGAGGACGGCGTGAAGGTCGTCGACGTGCCGGGCGGTCTGGTCGTGTGCCCCGGCCTGATCGACATGCACGTCCACCTGCGCGAGCCCGGTCAGGAACACAAGGAGACCGTCGCGACCGGCACGGCGGCGGCCGTGGCCGGCGGCTTCACGGCCGTCGCCTGCATGCCGAACACGGACCCGGTCAACGACAACGCCGGCGTCACCGGCTACATCCTGCGGAAGGCCGCCGACGCGAACCTCGCCCGCGTGTTTCCGATCGGCGCCGTCTCGCGCGGGCAGCAGGGCGAGGCGCTGGCCGACATCGCAGAGCTGAAAGAGGCTGGCTGCGTCGCCGTCACCGACGATGGGCATCCGGTGGCGACGGCGATGCTGATGCGGCGCGCCCTCGAGTACACGAGCATGTTCCACATGCCGGTCATCGAGCACTGCGAGGAGCAGACGCTGAAGGGCGACGGCGTCGCGCACGAAGGGTTCCAGGCGTCGGCGTTGGGGCTGCGCGGGATTCCGGGCGAGGCCGAGTCGATCATGGCGCTGCGCGACATCTCGCTCGCCGAGCTGACCCGCGGCGTCGTCCACATCGCCCACATGAGCGCCCGGCAGACGCTGGACGCCGTCCGCTACGGCAAGTCGCGCGGCGTGCGCGTGACCTGCGAGGTGACGCCGCATCATTTCGTCCTCACCGACGACTGCCTCCGCGCGCCGATCGCGTACGACACGAACGTGAAGATGAACCCGCCGTTGCGCGAAGCCGCCGACCGCGACGCGATGCTGGCCGGCCTCGCCGACGGCAGCGTCGACGTCATCGCGACCGATCATGCGCCCCACCATGCCGATGAAAAGCACGTCGAGTTCGACAAGGCGCCGTTCGGGATCACCGGCCTCGAGACGGCGGTGTCGCTCTGCTTCGATCGGCTCGTGCATGCCGGCGTCGTCTCGGTGTCGCGGCTCATCGAGCTGTTGTCTGTGAACCCCGCGCGGATTCTGAACGTGCCGGGCGGCTCGCTGGCGGAAGGTGCGCCGGCGGACATCTCGATCCTCGCGCCGGATATGAGCGTGATGATCTCGGCGGCGACCATGCGATCGCGGTCGAAGAACACGCCGTTCGATGGATGGAAGCTTCGCGGCGGTGTCGCGGCGACGATCGTCGGCGGCCGTGCCGTGTATGTGAACGACGGCGTAGACCTTTGGCTGTAGACCTTCCGCTTTCGCGCGAAGGCTTCAGTACCGCGCCCTTCGACACGCTCAGCAGACCCCGAGCTCGTCGAGGGGTAGACAGTAGCCTGCGGGAGTTGGCGTGGATAAGCGTGCGGAGCTTCGCGAGAAAGCCCTGAAGGACCTGCAGCAGTCCGAGGTCCTGATGATCGACGGGCACTTCGACTACGGCAACGGGTATCACGGGCGGGTCTATTTGAACCCGCATCAGCTGTTCCGGCATCCGTCGACGATCTGGCGCTTCGCGCAGGACCTCATCGATCTGATGCCGGGCGATCTGGTGCAGCGGACGGAGGTCGTCGCCGGACCGGTTACCGGCGGCGCGCTCCTCGCGCATACGATCGCGGGACTGCTCGACAGCCGCCGCAGCCTGACGCACCCGCCGTGCAGCTTCGCGCCGTTCAACTACGACCCCGCCGGCGGCTTCACGCTGCGCGCCTTCTACGGCGCCGAGCTCAAAGGCAAGCGCGTGCTGCTCGCCGACGATGTGCGGAATACGGGGGAGACGTTCGCGCGCTGCGCGGCCCTGGTGAAGAGTGCCGGCGGCGAGGTGGTGGCGACCGTGGAGATCTGTGACCGGGGCGAAGCGATCGCGGAGCTCGGCGTCCCGAACATCGCGCTCGCCGAATATTGCGCCCTGGAGAACTACAAGAGCAACGCGTGCCCGTTGTGCAAGGCCGGCATTCCGATCACACGCTTCTAACAACCGTCAACTCTCAAGGCTCAACTCTCAACTCTTAGCCTCGACATGAAAGTTGAGCCCTCGAGCTTTGAGAGTTGAGCCTTGCGATTACTTGCACATGAAGTTGGCGGCCTCGTCCGTGCTTCCCGTCCCCTTGTACTGCGCCAGCTGCGGGTACGGGCACAGTGGGCGCGTGCGGTCCGCCTTACCGTCTTTCACGTGAGACGCGACGATCTGTTCGGGCGCTCTCCCCGTCTCGACCCAGCGTTCGATCGCGCCCATCTTGTCGAACGTGTCGGTGCCGGGACCTCCCGCGCAGTGGCCCATGCCGGGAACCATGTAGAGCTGAAGCGATTTGCCTACCACGCCCTTCCCCGTCGTCTTCACGACGTCGTTGAAGTACCTGACGGTGTTCTGCGCGGGCACTTGCGGGTCGCCCCAGCCGTGATACATGAGCAGCTTGCCGCCCCGGTCGAAGAACGGCTTCAGGTTCGGATCGGTCAGGCCCAAGACCCGGTCGTCGGACTTCAGGGCCAGGTCGAAGTCGGTCGCGGGATTGAAGCGCTGCCAATCCCAGTCCGCGTCCTTGAACACGACGTATTTCATGGCTTCCGACGCGAGACCCAGCGGTTTGGGACCGGCGAGCGTCGCCCATCCGAGCTCGGTGCCTGGCTGCAGCAACGGCGGCGAGATGATCGCGCCCCGCGCGTTTTTGATCGGCGCGTAGAGCGCGCGCATCGTCTCGACCTGTGAAGCTGTCAGGCACGATCGAGCGTCCGCGCCCTTGCACGCCAGGACACCCGGATCGAAAGCGCATCCGGTTGGATTGTCGATCACGCCGTCCTCGACGCCATCGCGCGCGTCGCATGCGGCCAGCACCGCGTCGTGCACCATCGGATATTTCTCGGCCGGAATGGCGCTGTCGGCGCTTCTGTGAACGAACCGATTGAGCGCGACTCGCGTCACGTGCAGTTCCATGTTGTAGATCCCTGGCGCGCCCGCGAGGATCGCGTCGTAGTCAGCCGGGTACCGCTCGGCCTCCGTGATGGCTTGACGGCCTCCCTGGGAACATCCATTCCAGAGCGAGAGCGTCGGACGGCTGCCGTAGAAAGCGTCGACGATCGCTCTCCCCTGAACGGTCATCTCGTGAACGGCGCGATAGCCCATGTCGACGAGCTTTTCGGGATGGCCGAGCGCGAAGGCCGCGGTGTTGCCGACGTGACCGGTGTCGGTGCTCGCGGCGGCATAACCGGCGGCCAGCGCCGCGGCGAGCGCGGGATAGGAAATCGATCCGGCCCACCCTCCGTTGCCGACGCCCTGAAACCTGCCGTTCCAGCCCGACGCAGGCATCCAGACCTCGATCTTGATGTCGGAGTCGCTCGACGGCTTCAGCGTCGCGGCCACACGGCAGAACGCCGGCAGGCTGCGAAACGCGGCGACCGGCCGAGCGGCCGTGCCGCCTGCTGGCGCGGGCGGCATGAACGCGCCGGCATCGACTACCTTCGCAAGCGTGATCGTCGCGGTGGGCAGCGTCAGCGACGCCAGGCTCTCACACGACCTGGCGCCGGTCGCCTCGAGTTCGCCGTTCACGGCGGCCGCATTGAGTGTCGCGGCGACGAGGATGGTGGTCATCAGGACGTACTTCACAGGGCCTCCGGCTCCATACAAGGCAGACTTCCTGCATTGCGTCGCGAACCAGTGAACTCTACGCGTTGGACTCTCATCGGGCAACCGTTTCTCATTCTGTCAGCCGCCCGGGTCTTGACCGTGCTTTTGAGCGTCGAGGTTCGCGGCGATCGACCTATGACCGTGAGTGATGAGCGCTGTTTGTTGTCACGGTGTCAGCCGCAGTCGCCCCACCGCGTTCTGTTCGACGTCTTCGCGCGACAGGCGCATCTTCCTGTGTCTGACAGCCTGCCAGTCTCTGAGAAAGTCGTCGTAGTGCGACGACAGGAAATGCCCCGACTCGCCGACCGCATCGATGAAGCGACTGTCGTTTGCCGGTGAGAGATCGATGATCTCGCGATAGCCCGGAATCGTGTGCTGCTCGTAGGGCTTGTCGGCCGCCGCCGGTCCGACGTCCACCGTACTCCAGTCGCCGCCGTTCGGCACCGAGCGGCTGAGGAGCGGCCGCAGCGCCGCCACCGCATCGAGCCCTTGATGCGGAAACACCGCGCGATGCACCGCGTCCCACCGCCAGCGTGTCACGTCGCTTCCCAGCCTCGCCGTCAGGTCGGCCAACCCCTGGTGCAGCGCGGCCGTGATCGCTTCGTCACACGTCTCCCTCTTGTCCCTCGTCGTCCGGTCGTCGCACCACGGGCTGTCGCCGGCCCCGAGTGTCTCGACGACGAAACGCGTCACGAACGAAAAGCGCTCCTTGTACCGATTCGTGAGGGGCGCGCCGAGCTCGTCGCCGGCCAGCGCCGACGCGAGGTGCTGGAACCAGGCGCCGAAGATCGCGGCGGCGGCGCTGTCGCCGGTCGAATCGCCGTTCCATTGACGGAGCAGCTCGATCGCCTGTTGGTCCGCGGTCGTTTCCGGATGCGTGCGCGTCAGGAGGATCGGCAGCAGTGTCTTCGCATGCAGCGAGATCGTGTCCGCCTGCATCCGCGCGAAGTCGTCTGGCGTCAGCCTGGCTTTCCCGCTCAGCAGGTCGAGGACGCGCTGCGCGCGATAGGGCTCGGGCCATTCGAAGCCGAGCACGTACGGATACGCCGGCGGCGCGGGCCGATTGTTCGCGGTGACGATGAAATGATCCGGCGGATCGTACAGGTGCGGCAGCTCCTCGAACGGAATCCATCCGGTCCATTCAGCGGCGCCGCTCCAGCCGACCGCCGGAACTGTCCCGTCGCCCGAGGCGCGGATCGGAATTCTTCCTGGTGCGTAGTAGCCGATGTGGCCGTCCACGTCGGCGTAAACGAAGTTCTGCGACGGCGTGACGAAATCGCGCAGCGCCGCGGTGAACTGCGTCCAGTTACGCGCTTCGTTCAGGCGCAGGAACGACGCCACGGTGTCGTCCACGCGATCGAGCGCGGTCCAACGGAAGGCGAGCGGCTCGAGCGGCGGCGGCTTCGGCCCGGGCTCGCGCGACGCGGCGTTGTTCGCGTTGATGGCGTCGGACACGAGCGGGCCATGGCGCGTGATCCGCACCTCGACGCGCAGGGGAGCGCTCCCTTTCACGGCGATGGTCTCGGGAATCACCGTGATCGGCTCCTGCGCGCCGCGGAACTCGACGCGTGTTCCGGTCGAGTCGAGCCGCTCGCGGTACAGATCCTCGACGTCGGCGGCGACGTTCGTGGCACCCCACGCGATGAATCGGTTGCGGCCGAGCGCGACGGCCGGCGCGCCGGGCAGCGTCGCGCCGATGATGTCGAAGTCGCCGCCCGAGAGATGCGCGAGATACCACGTCGAGGGCAGCCGGGCGCTCAGGTGCGGATCGTTGGCGAGCAACGGCTTGCCGCTCGCCGTCAGCGTGCCATCCACGACCCAGTTGTTCGAGCCGAGCGATTCGCTGCGTGCGCCCGCGAGAAGAATTTCGCGCACAAACGGGTCGCCACTCGATAAGCCGCGCGCGAAGGCAGCTGTCCACGACGATTGCCCACCGGGCTGGTCGGGCGGGTAGGGCCGGTCGGGCAGGGTCGCGGAGATCAGATGCGTCGGGGCGGGATTCGCGCTTGCCCCACCTGCCCCACCCGGCTCAGCCGCCTTACTTGCCTTCGCGCCGAGAATCGAGAGTCCGTCCGTCGCGTATGGGGGCATCAGCTGCGCCATTCCCTCGGCGCCGACCGCCTTCAGGAGATCGTGGCGCAGCAGCTCGAACGCATAGTTCGCGCTGAGATCCCAGGCCATCATCTTCACCCAGACGATGACGTCGGCGCCTGTCCACGGTTCGGGCTCGAAGCGGAGGAGCGAGAATTCCGGCGGCAGCGTACTGCCGTGGTGCGCGGCGATGAATGCGTTGACGCCGGCGACATACGCGTCAATCTGCTGCTTTGCCCATTGCGGCGTCGCAGCCCACGCGGTGTCCGCGGCGCGGCCGAATCCAACGGTCCGCAGAAAGCGGTCCTGCGGGAGCGCCGCCGCGCCGAGGACTTCGGCAAGACGTCCGTGGCCGATGCGCCGCTGCAGTTCCATCTGCCACAGGCGATCCTGCGCGTGCACGTAGCCGAGGCCGAACAACGCGTCCATCTTGGTCGACGCGAAGACGTGCGGGATCGCATCCGCATCGCGCACGATGTCGATAGGCGCCGAAAGGCCGGCGACGCTCGTCTTGCCGTCGACCTCGGGCAGCGATCGGCGCAGATATACGTAGCCGGCGGCCGCGGCGAGCGCGACGAGCACGACGATCGCCGCGAGCGCTTTCAGCAGGACTCGACGCATCCATGGAATCATACTCAACTGGCGGCGCTCAACGGTCAACTCAGATCGCTGGCCGCTGAGAGCTTGAGCCTCGAGAGTTGAGCCTTGTGACGCCTGAACTGAAAGCGCTACTCGACCGCCTCTACGGCGACTTCAACTATCCTGATTCGGCCACCGACCCGATTCAAATCGTACGGCGCTATCAGCGGGACGACGACCGTGAGGTCGTTGGTTTGGTTGCGGCTTCGCTCGCGTTCGGGCGCGTGGCGAGCGTCCTGCAGTCGATCGAGCGCGTGCTGGCGGTCATGGGCCCCGACCCGGCGGCCTACGTGCGGCGCTTCGATGCCCGCCGCGACGGTCCCGCCTTCGCCGGCATCGTCCACCGATGGACGCGCGAGGCGGACATCGTGGCGCTCTTGTGGCTTGCGCGCCAGATGCTCGATCGCGCCGGGTCGATTGAGGGATTCTTTATCGGCGGCTACGACGCGGCGGCGGAAGACGTGGAGGGCGCGCTCGACAGCTTTTCGGCGCGCGCGGTGGCGCTCGACCTGAAAGCTGCCTACGGGCGCGTGCCCAGACAGCCCGGCGTCTGCTATTTCTTTCCGCGGCCGTCGAAAGGCTCGGGGTGCAAGCGGCTGAATCTCTTCCTGCGCTGGATGGTCCGGCGCGATGCGCTCGACCTTGGCGTGTGGCGTCGCGTGTCGCCCGCAAAGCTGATCGTCCCGCTCGATACGCACGTGATCCGCGTCGGGCGCTGCCTTCGCCTGACGAACTACACGAGCCCCGGCTGGCGCATGGCTCGCGACATCACGGCGTCGCTGCGCCGCCTCGATCCGGACGATCCGGTGAAGTACGACTACGCGCTCTGTCACCTCGGCATGATGAGCGCGTGCGGGTTCAATCGCGCGCAGGCAGACTCGCAGTGTCCGCTCCGCGGCTTGTGCCGGCCACGAGTTCGCGCGCGGCGGCGGCGCGCTCGATAGGAAGATTTCCGGCAACGGCGATTGCGAAATTCCGACGGCGGTTCTACGATGAAGGCAGCCATCGGGCACGTTCGCCAGTCGCCAGTCGCCGTGAACGCGCCTGTCGCCTTTTTTTAGGCCCGGCCCGTGGTGCCGGGCGCGTCGAAGCTGCTCGACGAATGGTCGGAAGCGCCGCTTCAAGATCTCCTCGTTGAGAAATTCCGCGTGCTTTGACGCCGTGTTCAGGACTCTTCCGCGACACCCAGCCGGCGCTAGCTCTGTGCCACGCCTGCCGACCGGCCTCGAGGAAGGTCACATGAACGCGTTTACAGCGGACGGCGAACGTGTCCTGTCGGTGCACACCGTCGCGGTCAGATTCGGTGTCTCCGATCGGACGGTACGACTCTGGGCCGAGAAAGGACGGCTGCCAGGCTTCAAGGACGGGCCGAAGATCTGGCGGTTCCGCGCGACCGACGTCGAGGCGGTTGGCGCACGCCTGATGATTCGGCGGCGAGACGCGGCGGACCGTAAAGGGGGACCCCATGACTCGTAGCGAGGATCCGCTGCTGCACTTCCGATTCAAGCATCTGCGGGACGAAGTGGAACTGGTGATTGGCAAGTCGGCGGTGCGAGTGATCCTGGCGCTTCTCACGTTCGCGCTCGCCGCCGCGCTCGCGCTGACGGGCTCCGCCCACGGGCGCGACATCGCCGAGATCATTCGACGGTTGCCGCAGTTCTGAACCGATTCGTCGCCCGCGACGGCGGCCCTTCGACGTCCGCCGCGGCGCAGCTCAGCCTCGAGACTTGAGGGTTGAGCGTTGAGAGTTCACACGTCTGTACACGTCCGCTGTCTTTTCGACCATCCGCTCGACGGTGAACCGCTCGTTGACGCGCGCGAATCCGGCCTCGCCCATCCGCCGCCGCAACGCCTCGTCGCTCAGCGCGCGCACGATGCCCTGTGCCAGCGCGTGGTGATCGCGCGGCGGCACGAGCAGGCCGTTGACGCCCTCCTCGACAATCTCCGGAATGCCGCCGGCGGTCGTCGCCACGATCGGACGCGACGCGGCCATCGCGTCGAGCAGTGACGTGCCGAGACCTTCGCTGATCGAGCTCATGACGAAGAGATCGAACCCCTTGATGCACCCGAGGACATCGGTGCGGAAGCCGGGGAGCCACACGTGCTTCTCGAGGTGATGCTCGCGGACCTGTTTTTCGAGCTGCTCCCGCTGTTCGCCCTCGCCGAGGATCACGAACCGCGCGTCCGGGATCTGCTGCACCACGAGATGCGCGGCGTCGATCAGATACCGCTGGCCCTTGTGCGGGACGAGCGCGGCCACGTTGCCGACCACCGGCGCGCCGTGCGGGAGAAAAAACGCCTCGTGCACGTTCACGGGAGGAGCGGACAGCACGTGGTGCACATCGATGCCCTCGTGCACCGTCACGGCGCGGTCGGCCTCGACGCCGTCGGCGACCAGCATCCGGCGGATCGCCTCGGACGCTGCGAGGAAGCAGTCGACCTGGCGGTACTTCCATTTCGAGAACGAGTTCCCCTTGAGGTGGAAATCGACACGGCGTGACGCCAACAGCGCGGGCGCGGCGCCAGCCCCGGCGGACCCCGCCCCGAGCGACAGCCCGAGGGCCGCCATGGCGACGCCGTGGGGATCGTGCGCGTGGATCACGTCCGGTGCGAGCCGTTTGATCA
>Ga0099827_10000710_pt1 | contig 15896 bp, 23 predicted proteins | sample CZO8metaG_FD_79339 | JGI IMG/M metagenome (GOLD analysis project Ga0099827, IMG submission 79339) | Vadose zone soil microbial communities from the Eel River Critical Zone Observatory, Northern California, USA - CZOApr15con1.8 metaG | ecosystem: Environmental > Terrestrial > Soil > Vadose zone ...
TATACTGATGCACGGTTAAGCCGTTACCAGCGTTCGAAGTCTGACAAGCGGCAAATACATCAACAACCATGGCTACGGTCGAGTCAAAGCCTGTTCCCACAGCGGGAGCAGTGTTTGGTGTAAGAAGAACGGTATGTGAACCAGCAGGATCGGCAGTAGCACCAGAAGATACGAAAGCTTGAGAAGTGACTTTAGCCTGACCCATTAGGTTGGCAGTTGTGCCGCTGCCAATTGCGCGACAAGTCAGTAGTACGTCCCAGAAAAATGGCACAGAAGTGTGCGCAGTTGTTGATGTGGTCATAGCGCCACCATTGAAGACAATGATGTTGCTTGTTGGACCCATCCGTACGTCAAAAGTAAACGTCGGCTGAGAAGTTACTACGTTAGAAATACGACCAGCAATGGTGATACGAAGAGCCTTACCAATAGCGGAGAAATAGCCTGCTGGCAAGGTATACCGCGCTGCCGGTGGAAGCATGGACGTTGCAGTGGTAAACGTTGCCAACGTTGGTCCGTCTACCTGTGCAGTTATCAGCGTTTCCTGCCATGACTGTAAAGACATGATTCACCTCCAATCAGAGCTTGAAAATCCTATTAGCACCTGAATCCCAGGTTATGTTTATGTTCCCTCCGTTTGGTGTTACTGGCAAACCTGAGCCTGTAGCAGGAGCTAGGGCACGAGCCGCAGAAGTTACAGTAGTAGAGCTAACAGTCAACACCCGGTCACCAGCGTTAGCAAGAGCTGTTAGGGTAGCAGACTGTCCGGTAGAAAAGGCCAATACAGTACCGTTCGGAATAGCAGCCTTTAGAGGTTCCACCACAAGTGAAGTTCCAGCCGTTAATGTGGCATCTGCAACGACAATGTGTTTACCTGTAATGAAAGCAACAACCTCAGAAGTAGAGTTAGTTCCACTATCGCGGAATATTATGATGCCTTCCACTGTGGAACCAGACACTGAAGTAAATGTCACATCAGCCGCATCCGCTACTCCACCACTATTGGTAAATGATGACATGGCAACCTTAGTACCTACAAGGCCGCCATCAAAATCATCGTAAAAATCAGCAGAAGTAGATGGGCCGTAGTTTACGCAGTAACCACCGGAACCAACACCGTTTCCAACTACGTTACCACCAGTAACCGGATCAGTGAGACTGAACACTGAGCCTGAAGCGGCAGCAATGGTCCACAGCCCATTACCAGATGTTCCTGTGGTGATGCCATCTACATAGACGAGATCACCAGTAGTGAAACCGTGAGCAACTGCCGTGGTTACAACAATTGGTGTCGCGTTGGTTGAGCTTGTAATCTGACGAATACCAACATCGGAAGTCGTACCATTCAGGTGAATGAGAGAAGCTGAGAATGAACTACCAGCGGCTTTCCACTGCATAGTTCCATCAAGAAACTTCTGTCTTCCTAATTCAAAAAGCGCATTAACCATTCTAACCTCCCACTACTCTACCAAGATTTTTTGCTAAATTGATGGAAGCTTCATTAGCTTCATCTATAGTTTCATATGTTCTGGAAACAACATTAGTCCAGTTATTGTTAAAAAGTAGAGCTACCCAAAACTGTCCATTACTTCCATTAGCACCAATCATTTGGATATAATCTACGTTTACTGCAACGCCGTCGCCTCTATCAACCCATACTGCATTCGCCATCAGTGCGTTACCTCCGTACTTACTGAAACGTTCCCCTGTAAAATCCGCCTGGTCTTTGGAAGACTATTATTAAAAACTTCTAAATCATATTGCCCATTAACCCAAGTATAACCACTTGTGGTAGAACCACTTACGAATACGTTGACTTGACCGGCTGGACCGTTTACTGTTAAACCAGCAGCAGGACTACTTGTTAGGCTAACTAGCGGAGAACCGCTAGCATCTCTAGTAGAGCGAATCATAAACCTAGCATCCCAGCTGGTCAAGTTCTGAATGACCGTATGCGCAGAGTCAGCCCAGACCTGTACAGTAAAGTCTACGTCTGAACCCTGCTCAATGGTGAAATCAAATCTTGTTGCTGTCATTAGGCTTCTTTACGTTAGGAATGGCAAGTACAACACCAGCGGCACCAAGAGCCGATACAACAATTTGAATCCATTCATCCTCGGTAACACCATTTGATCTAAGTGCTAACCAAGTCACAAAGCCAGTGCTAAGAAGTGCCATTATCGATTTGTTGTGGTGCATTATCCACTGCATCGTATTCTTCATTTCTTCTCCCTAATAGTTGAACCCTAATTAAGATCCAAAGTCTCCACGTCATGGTTATCGTATAAAAGGCGAATACGATTAATCTTATAGCTACGAATATTCCCGAATCTTTTATTAGCAGTCTTATGATGGATAAGTCCAATACTGCCGCTGTGGCAAACATCGACGTGAAAATATGACGACCCATTTCGTGCTTCCACCATGTAGAAAATGAGCCATAAAGTACCACAAATGATGTAGTAACAAGCGCCGAAAACCACAGCAGAATTGAACCAAGTAACAAAATCATCTACGTTCCCTCAATACGTTATCCCATAATCTACCAAACTCGTTGTGATTTTGTAATTCTCTAGTCACATTATCCACCCTCTTTTCTCTAGATTTGTCACGATTTAGTTTTTTCTCAGTCCGCTCAAGAGCACGTTTAGCCTCATCAATGTCGACGTTTCCACGATCCCAGAATCTCCACCTCATGAGCCAACCTTCTCGTTGAGAGCATTCAACAGTTTATTTGTTGTTTCCATTCCAGTTAGAAGTTTTTCAGTTTGTGCGGCATTTACGTCTTGTCTAGCATCTGATTTTTCGTATGCTTCTTTGAAGTAATCTCCGCGAGTTTCCAAAAGTTTTGTCATTTTGCTAACTGTCCATCGAGGTATAAGCAAGCCAAACGCTATTAGAAGAACAAAGATCCCAACTAGACCTACCTGTGTAACAACCCCGACAGGAAACCCGAACATTTAAACACCAGTACCCTCACGCATGGCTTTCTTGACGTCAGCGACAACGGCGTCGTGATCAGTCTGGGTAAGCCCATTTGCATTAGAAGCAATCAGAGCGGCAGCAATCTTGGCTGCTAGCGCATCAACATCAACCTGTACTGTGCTTAATGTGTTAAGTGTCTTCATAATTGCATCTTGCTGCGCAAGACGATTCTTTTTAGCAACATTTTGAACAACAAAATCATTTCCATCAGCAAGTTTAATTTTTACCGAGTCATAGTCATTCAGCGCCGCGTTGGCTTGAACATCTGCGTTTCCAGCTTTACGCTCGAACTCTTCCATGTCGAATCCACCTTCTGTTAAATCGTCCCAAATCCGCTCGTCCCTAATAGCTGACTTGGATAGCGATCCTCCGCCAGCATTAGAAATTGAGCTTACTGAGTATTGAAGAATAGAATAGTCGTTCCATCCACCATATCCAGCAACCCAGTCACTGGATTGATCTCCTGGATAAGTTGGCTTATAACCGTTGTTAGGTGCGGCCCACAGGTGGGGGGTGATAGCATTTCCGTTGTTTGTGCCAATATGTGGATTCCACCACCAGTCACCGGTATAGTTGATTATGTGACGACCAAGAAAGTTTTGCATTGAATTAACGTAATCTTTCCAAATTTGAAAAGTTGCTGGGCGTTTGGTATCTTCACAGTCACACTGGTGTGCGGTTCCCTCCACTATGCCAAATTGCTTCATTAACGATTGAACAATTTTAGCTTGATTGGAACCAGAATCTGTACTATCTAGCCAGTGAAAGGTACATATACCAAAGCCTAGCGATCTAGCCTCATCGATATATCTCTGCGCGTTTCCCCACCTATACCAATTTCCCTGACTTAATTTAATGTTTACCTTAGTGAAGCCAGCCTGCTTTACTACATTAAGATTTATTCCATCTTGGTAGGATGCAAGATCAATAAGGAATGAGGTCATTTTCTAGTCACCTCCTTAGAAAGGTAAAACTACTAAGTTCCTGTTTAAGAAGCTAGTTGTAATCGTAGCATCTCCTACCTTATACTTTGCTTGAAAGTTATGAGGGCCAGCGTTTAGTCCAGTTATTAAGTAGGTTGCGCTACCAGCAAAATTGGCTGTATTCGCACCATTAGTACTATCTAAAAGCGAAATAAGTGCTCTCGTATCTGATGGTGCTAAGGTTGTAGCCCCACTTATTTGAAAACTCATATATCCACCTGGTTGAACTCCAATAGTACCAGGTGCAGCATAATTCATTTTAGCAGTAACAATTACGATGCATTTTCCAGAAGTACCTATATTCACGTCAGAGATTGTAGGCCCAACATTGGTCAAATCGCCATAAGACGTTGACGTTGACCCATCTACGGAATCAATAGACGAAGCAGAAGGACCAAATGCCAAAGTAGATAATGAAACTAGTTGTCCGGCATTTACAGCTTCGAGCCCATAACCGCCACTTGCCAATTGACCCATTCTTGCCTGTAACACGCCAGCGGCATTATTCGTTTTTAATGAATATCTATCATCTGAGCCTTTGCCCATATCCAGGATTATATTTCCGTTACCATCAAGCATTCTTAAACCAAATAGACCATCACCAAATTTACCAAGTTGAATTACAGTATTTCCGTTGTCATCAATTATTTCAACTCGTCCATTTTTAATGGATAAGATACCAGAGTCAATTGCAGTGTTTCCAATCCTAGGATTGCGTTCGACTCGGGAAAGACGCTTCTCCACGTTATTATGAGCATCAACTATGTTACGTGGTGGCATTCGATATTTGTTATCAGGCATTGGTCGCATCTCCTGGTAAGATAAGTTTTACTTCCTCGCTGCCATCAGCAGATTGTGGATGTAGCTCAAAACCTACAATTCTAGTATCTATAACAATGCCATCGGGATGTGCTGCATCGTTGAGTATAAGCGAACAACCATCACCTAAACTCCAACTTCCAAACACTGGATCTCTATCACTTTTGGTATTTAGTACGAAGGTTGGCATCGGTGCTTTTCTCTTTATAGCTTCTTGCTCAGCAAGGCCGTCAAGCTGAACCTGACTATCCACATCTTTCATATTAACTTCTATGTCCCAGCGAGGGAATCCACTACCAATCAAGCCGTTCCACTCGAAGAATGAGACTAATTGAGTGGAACCCTCACCCTTACCGAACAAATAGACATCAGTACCAGCTTCTGCCATGCTATCTGTTCGATAGTAATTGAGTATAGTTCCAGGATATTCGAAGTTAATGGCTCCATTATTAGCTTGTCCAAGTGTTGGCGTTTGAAGACGCAAATCTTTCCGATAAACGTTGTTAGATTGTTTAGTTAGTTGAATTGTCCAATCAAATCCATCAGATGCGTTGGCTAAGGATTCCATTGGACTGTTATAATACTTATAGTCAGTGGCCAACACAGTAGCAGTTTTTATAATACTTTCAGAAGGCAAACTGCTAGTGGGAATGTTTATGTTAATATTTCGGCCAGCAGCACTTGATTGCATGTGGGTCCACAACTGACAGAATACATTCATCTGTCCACCAGTAATATTAATATCGCTGAGAATGATCTGCTTAGTTGGATAATTTTCAAAACCAAATGCGAACAATTGACAAACTTTTGCTTGGCTTTGATAGGTTCTGCTCCAAACGAATCCCCACCATACTGGGGTAGCAACGCCGCTGTTATCTACTCGCTCCATTACCAACCAAGTTTTGCCTGGTGTAGTAGCATTCATAAGATCTTCATTGTTTTTACCAGTTTGATCGAGTTGGAATGATCCATTGAATTGTCCAGCACCATTAAGCATGCGTTGAGCAAACACACCAAACAGCGGTATCTCCTCAACGACTTGCTCGTCCCTGAGAGTGAGAAAAGTGTATGTGTAATGCGTCATGAGAATTGAGTAACTTTCAACCAAGAAGACGTACGAACGAACGAAGTACCGCTTGCCGTTCCTTGGGCACCTTGCATTTTGCATGTGCCAGAAGTTCCAGCAACCGTGATAGTTCCTTTGATTGTTGCAGTAGTACCGGTCGAGTTCATACCACCTACGGTCAACGTTCCAGTAGTTGTAATAGCTCCTTGGTACATCGTTGTAACAACGTTTGAACCAGCATCAGTCGAGGCAGGAGAAAGCACTGTCCATTCTACCGAAGCACCGGCGGGAAGAACCCATTGCAAACTCAAGTCCCCCGCTGTGGGAGCAACTGTGTGGAACCAACCATCAATTATGTAAACACTGTTAGAATCACCAGTGAAAGTCATTCCACCAATATCAGCGAATGAGGTCACAGTTGTTTGGAACTGAGGAGTCACCATTAAGCGTTGTTCGAGTCGAATCCACTTAGCACCGTTCCAATAGTAAAAAAGTTTTGTATCCGTTTCGTAGACTTCCATACCAGTGATTTGGGTAGTAAGACCAGCCCTAGTTGCGGCAGTTGTAACTTGTCGACCCATACGGAACCAACGAGTTCCATCATAATAGATTGGAGCATTAGTATCAGTTTCAAATCCATACAAACCTTCGTATGGATTTGACGGAGGTACCACGCTCGTGCAAAGAATAGCACCACCAATGGCAGCGGTGAACGGTCGTTTATCGGTAATGTTTCCAGTGACAATTGTCGTGGCGTTTGCAGCAACGGCAATTTGAGCTAGTGTTACTGAGTTTGCCGGTGCAGTTGGAGGTGAAGGGCTTCCTGCTGGTGTTCCGGTTACCACAGCCAAAGACCATGCGTTAGTCACACCGCTATAGAACGCATCCTGAACCTTTGCCACAACTAAGTCGATGCGTGGGTTTGTTGGATCTGACGCAGCAATAGATTTGTTAACTGTAGCATCGTTTTCGCAGAAGTAAGTACCCTGCTTAGTTCCTTCTGTGCCAGAAATAAAAGCGAACCCAGCGGCAATATTCACTGTCATGTTTGGAGTGCCGTTTTGGGTGACAGCTAATTGTCCACCCAAAGCAGGATGGATACCATTAGCCGTTTTAAGGCTAGCAGCAGCCGATGGAAGAGCAAGCATACTACCTAAATAGCTACGAAATTGTTCCGCAGTATGGGTAGCTAAATTTTGAAAAAATCCTGCGGGGTTTAGCTCTACCATTTCCCGTTAGCCTCCCAGATTATAGGTCCTTTCTCCAAATATTCAATTGCTTGAAACATGATCTTCACATTGTCCCTAAATCTACCTAACCCAGTATTGCAATTGTTGCAAAGCAGTCCTCTAACTTTTCCTGTTTTACTATCATGGTCTACGCTTAGGTTATCAAATGTCAAGCATATGTCATGACATATTGCACATTTTCCATCTTGTTCTAGAAGCAACCAGTTATAGTCATCTTCGGTTATTCTATATCTTTCCCAAAGGTGATTTTCTCTAGCTCTAAGTTTCGCTTTAGCTATTAACCGGGGTTGATTGTCTTGATAATAATCTCTACTCTTTTGTTTGCTACATTCACGACATATATTCTGGTAACCATCTTTTGCACCCTTACGTCTATTGAATGCGTCTAGAGATAACTCTTCCTTACATACACAACAAACCTTCACAGTTATCTCCATGCCGATCTCATGTTCACAGTGAGCGTGCCGCTACCTGATGCCGCAGCAAATCTAATAAACGTATAACCAGGATCAAACATAAACCAGGTTGGCGACAACATGGTGTTTCTTCGGTTAGTTATTCCGTTTAGTCGTACCGTGTGGTTCGCCAGATCTATGACAAGAGTTTCACTAGCTGCGATGTCTATCAGAAACACTAATGAGATTCCTATTGTGTCATTGATAATGGTAGGATTCGTCACTGGCCCAAGTATTGTCATTACTGCCGGTGTTGGTCTGTTTCCTGCATTAAGAAAGAATTGACCAGAACCGATGGCACTTGATCCACCAAAGGACAGGTTGAATGCTATGTTGAAACTGAAACCATTTGTGTTTATTGTGCTAATGTCCATTGTTTGTGAAGTTAATGTGTTGCTATAGATTCTAGGATCTTCGGCGAACATGTTAAATTTGACATCGGTTATACCAAGACGACGGGCTAACTCCCAATCGTAATTACATCCAGTAGGTTTAACATTCAAAAATCTAATTTCGTTTGATTCTGTGGTAAAGTAAAATGGAACAACTTCTCTAACCGGAGCAAAGTTCGATTTTAGATTATCAAGGAATGCTTCCAAGGAGGTCCCGTTAGAATAGACCGTGCCCTCTAACTGAATTTCTCGTCCTGTTTCAAACTCCGCATCAATGAATCCGCCGTCAACACCTTCGTGATCACGCCTAGTTTCTCGATACGGTGCATTATCCAACCCATGAACAGCGTTAATATCAACGAAGGGTCGGCTAATCACCGTATCGTCGTTAAGAATCACGCCATTATCATAAAGCTGAAACGTAAGTGGGTTCACCAAACTAGGCATCACATACTCCCAGCTAGAAGCGAACCAAGCTTCTCTGCGTGAACACGAGGGTTAATCTCGTTAGTTGAAATGTATATAGTTTGGTTAATGGTCTTTTGACCAAAGTTTGGTGCTGCGGGGGTAATGTTATTACTAGTTATATTTGGATTTATAGAAGTAGACAAGGCACCAATGGTACTATTAAGCTTAGGAAGCATTCCATCAAACTCGCTACCAAATCCCTCAATAAAGCCTTGTGCGGTGTTTCTACCAATTTGCATGAATACCTTAGAGGGTGAATCAATACCTAGAAGCTTTTTTGCCCATCCAGGAATCTGGTTGAATAGGTCACTGAAGAATGATTCCACCGAATGCCAGATAGATTTTGCACCATCGATAAGACCTTGAATTAGGGACTTACCAGCGTCCCACAGGGTGTGTCCTACATCACCGAGCCATTGTCCAATTTTCCCTGGAAGAGAACTAAACCATGACGATAATTCTCCGAGCTTTGTTACAACAGCAGTGAAGGCTTTGCCAGCCTCTTCGCGCATGGTAGTAGCAAGGTTTTGGAACCAGTGCCAAGCCTCTTTGATCCACCCGACAAGAATTAGAATACCATGCCAAATCTCGCCAATGAGCCAAATCAAACCACCAATGACAGCAGCGACAATGGCAATGATGGCAATTAGAATTAGGAAAGCGTTACCTAGCAGGATAAGACCAACAGCACCGGCAATGATTGCTATCCACTTACCAAGAAACACAAGCACACCTACGACTTTGTCAATTGCTTCTTTGTGATGTTTGTATTGATCTAGAACCCATCTAAGGATAGGCAACAGGAAATCATTCAAAATGGTACCAATGAACTTGAATCCCATTTCGGCTAGGTTTCTTAAATCGTTAAGAAATTCCTTAATGTCTCCTCCATGCTTCATCCAGAACTCATCCCAGAATCTCTTCACATGGGGAATGACATCGTTGTTTAATAAATCTCCAATACGTCTAAGCGGTGGTTCAATATAGGTTTTAAAATCTGATGATACGGCCTTGAAGAAAGGCTCAAAATCATTCTTCCAAATTTCGACAATGGTTGCGCCAATATCCCGCAATATATCTCTAACAGGAGCAGACTTAGTCCACACCAGATAGAACGCAGCTCCTATCGCAGCCAAGGCAACAACAAAGGCGCCAATTATACCAGCAACCAAAAGCAGTTCAGGACCTACGGCTATTACTACTTCCAGAATCTGTGCTATCATACCGCCAAATAATAGTGTTGGTCCAACTACTAGACCGAATGCAGTTGCCAATACAAGGATATTAGCAGCAAGATCTTTGGCTTTTGGACTAAGATTATTAAACCAATCAAGCACTCTTTGTCCAGCAGTTAGAAGTTTATCGAAGGTCGGCAATAGCGCATCACCAATGCCAATCTTCATCTCCATCCACTTATTTTTCAAAAGTTCAGATTTTACTGCTGTCGTATCTGCCATTTTCTTGTAAGCATCTTGCATGGCACCAGAACTATTCGTTACGTCACCAAGGATCGAATCGAACAACTCAAGGTTACCAGTACCAAGAATAATGTTTTGAATGAATCGCCTTGCTTCAATCGTTCCGCCAGCACCCTTGAACACATTCAAGAGAGCTTCGAGTCGATCCTTTTCGGGCAATGCCATGATCTTAGTTCGAAGATCTCTAAGAGTATCATTAAGTGGTCGCATGTGCCCAGAAGCATCGCGTGCATTAACCCCCAAAGCCTTCATGTTGTTGACGGCAATAGGGTTGCTCATGGCGTCCATAGCACGGGCCACAGAGGTGCCAGCACGGGCAGCAGACAAACCCATACGGGTAGCCGTAGCAAGTGCCGCAACCATCATTTCTATGCTTTGTCCAGCACGGACAGCAGAAGGAGTTACCAGACCTATTCGCTGGTTCCACTCCTCATAAGTACCAATACCTTCTCGAACGAGGGCAAATTGCAAGTCCAATAGATGGTTCACATCGCCCATAGGTCGATGGAAGGCGTTCATGAGACCAATAGTCGCCCTGGATACATCCTCAATACTTGTTTGCCCAGCAACGGCACCCTTTGAGAAAGCTTGAAGAAGCTTCTCAGCGTCTTTAGTTCCAACTTCCATGGACGAGAAGATGTCATACAGTGCTGGTTGGATATCCTTGAAATGAACCCCGATTGTGTCAGCAGTTCGAAGACCAATATCTGCTAGTTCTTTGAAATCGCCACTGAAGTTTTGTACCTGAGTTGATGTTAATGCTACTTCTCGTTGATACTCTATAGCCGTTTCAACAAGGTTCTTCATTGCAATGGCGCCACCGACGCCCACAGCAGTGATGGCGAAACCAGCAGCAGCGCTCACTTGCGCAGTACTTCTAAGAACACCTTGTAATCTCTGCATTTTTTGTTCACGTGCGGCTAACGCGGCATCGTTTGCTGTAAGTTGAGCTTTCTCCGCCTGAAGTGTGGCAAGATGATTTTGAATAGCCGCTTTGTCAGCGTTTGTCATTCCAGTCAAACGACCTTGGGCCAACGCAGACCTAAGGGCAGCTTGTTCTGCTTCTATTTGGGCGACTCGTACAGAAGCGCCAGCATCGCGAACAGAACGACTAAAAGAGTTTAATGCGCGGGTAGCTAGATCTTGTGCCTTTAAGTATACCCACATGTCCCTGCTGTTGAAAGGCACCTAACTACCCTCCAATCCTTGACTCTGTTTTTTGCTGTCCATTTGCCGACGCTGATCTTGACAAATGATGGCGTGCCTCATCAGATCAACAAACAAACTGTCTTGGTCAAGCAATCCCCCGGACTTAGGCAAGGTAGTCATACTTTGACACATATTGAATAGATCCAAGAAGGTTGAAGCTTCCTTACTTTCGGGAAGATTAGTATTTTTAATTGTAAAGTTTGGTATTACAATACACTTACGAATTTCATTTTTTATTTTTTTATCTCTTCTGAACCCTCAAACGAATTGATACGATCAATGAAGTAAGAAATCTCATCACCAACACGAGGATCAAGCGAAAGTACATCTTTTGCGTTCTTGAAATTTAATTGTCTTTCATCGGCATCGGTAATATTGTGATCAACAATAAGATTCCCAAAATCTGTTAATGCAGTTTTCTTGTTTAACATATTCATTTGAAAGCTTTTATCTTCCATAGAAGCTCTCATTGATAGCATCTCGTCCTGACGAGATAACTTTTCCCCAAATGTCATGCGACGCACAACGATGAATGCACCTGGAAGTGTTTCCAAGTCAAACTTCTCTTGGGCTTGGGCAATAGTTCCAATTGGCATTTTAAATACTTTCCTGAGACTTAATAGTAATCTGGTAAGCCTTGCCAGTACCATCAATAACACCCACGTACTTGATGGCCGCTCTGACCAGATCTCCTTGACCCGAGTTCGCAACTTCATAGGTGTTCTTGATCGTCACAGGTGAAAGGATTGATACGCTGTTGTTAGCCCCCTTGGATGCTGTAATAGTCATAGTGTCAGCAGTAAGCGCCTTGAAGTTATCAAAGTCCGTACGAGTGTCGAAGTCTCGATCAAAGGTAAGATCTACCTTACGTTCTCCGTACTTAATGAACTGCGCCCCTCGCCCTGTAGACTTGAGACGAAATTGCGCCTCAGCAGCGTCATCAACAACAAATTCAAAGTTATCGGTATCGGTGACAGGAGTGGCAGTTGGGATTTCAATCGAATACTGACCAGCACCGAATGGTGTAGTAGTTGGCCATGTTGGCGTTGGTAGTGATTGAACAGCTTCATCTCTACCAAGAATTTTTACATTTTGGTGCATAATGCCATCAGACACATTGAACGTGTTCGTTGAAACTACACAACCAGTAAACCCGAACACTATTCCGTTTCTAACGGTGGTAATGGATAATGTTCTGGTAGGAATGGCTGCGGCTGTCGGAGTAAAAGTATAAGTGAAGTTGGGAGATGAACCAGTCTTGACAATACCAGTACGAGAAGCGGCCAACCAGTAAACAGCCACATCTTCTAGACATTCACCGGAAATTTCACCAGCAACGTTGAAGTTACCAGAAACCGCACCAATGATGTCAGCAGATTGACGAATAGGTCGACGCCAAATTGTTGCTTGAGTAGAAGTCAAAGATTCAGACATAAATGGGATGAATTTTGTGGGAGCTGCATAAACACCAGGATTGAAAGCCGTATTAGATGTTGGTATGGCCCCGGAAGGAGCACCAGGTGCAGTGTCAATGTCTGTAGTTACAAGACCTACTGTCTTGTATTTTAATTCTGTACCAGCACCACCACCAGCAGTGGTCTTATACAGATTGTAACCTGTGGCGGCGGTTACTGCCGTCCAAGTTACAGTAACAGTAGACGTAGAACCTGTGGTAACAATTGTCTGCTCGTTACTAATTAATGTTTCTCCAACTGCATTGATAGCAGTAACGGCGTATCGATATGTGCCAGCAGTGATCGTTCCACCCGTCGTCGCCGTAGCCAAAGCACTCTGTACTGGCTCTAGCAAATCCTCGAAGGCTACGCCAAGAATTCCAGCAGCCCCAATTCCCGGACTCAATTATTCACCTCCTTCTCATCTGACAAATCTACCGTCTTCTTAATGAAGAAAGGTGTGTTAGCTTTGATTGGCGTTACCTGGTGATACATGAAAAACAAAACGGAATCAACCTCGACCGGTTTTCCAGGCTCAAGCAAGCCAACGCCATCAATATTGCATTCTCTATCAGATTCGAAGAGAATCTTCATATTCTCTCCCTTAGGAACTCAAGTACGTACGCGTTTGGCCAGTATACGTCATTCGCACCGTTCGAAACTGACCATTTTCCATGGTTGAAACCCCTGGATTCCAATCAGTAATATATCCGTGAATGATAATTCCGCCCATCGTAGTTTCTTCATTGAGCTTATCTTCAATTGTTTCGGATAATTGGTCCAATGCCAACCGCTCGGTTGCTTCATTTCCAATCTTCATACTGTGAACTTCAATGAAAACAGTTAGTGTGTTTTGTGTTCTTCCACCAGGAGCAGAAACACCAACAAGATCTTTTCGTTTCGGACCCGGGGTTACCACAGCGGAGGGGGATAAGGGAATCATTAATTGTTGACCAAACAGCACATCTTTTAAGCCGATTGTCTGTTGATTAGCCACAAGTTTATCTCGAATGGCCATGGCTAGGACTGAAACAAGGTCGGTGTGAGTCATCCAATACCACCCTTAGACCAATCCTTCCTTATCTTTTCATCTACCCACTTGCCAAATAACTTTTCTATGTTATCAAGATCTTCTGGTTGATAGTTTATGAATTCGCGTGCGGGCATATTTATGGTACCATTCTGGTGATATTTCGCATATGGTACCTCGTTGTCAATGCCGACCATGGAAACGTCATCCCTGGTAACCATCCAGTTTTCCGCATTAGTTGCAGCGCTAAGAAGGTTTCCAGATTCGTTCAATATAGGGTGTGCGACTCCACGTATCTCAATTGTGTATTCAGCCAACTGTTGCCAAAATGGTCTGCCCTCAACAGCAAAGTTCGTCGCAATTGAAGGAATAATAACTTCGTTTAGTGATGCTTTCAAAGGTTCAGTGAAGTCTCGAAACGATATATCAAGCTTTTCAATTGCCTCTACTGTTAGCAAGACCTGTGGATAAAAGTTCTCGCCAATAGATATTTTTGGCATAGTTGGGACTGCAATCCCACCACCTCTAATGCCATTAAATTTGGAAAACATCGCACTTAACCCATTAGTCGCCCATCCCACTAAAACACCTTTCCAAGCGAAAACTTGGCTGGTCCTAAAGAAGGATCATCAAAAGTTGGCGTCATTACCGATGACAAATCGTTCGGATAGAATGATGCTCCAACTGGGTTTGATGGAACAACACCCGGAACCTCAATAGTTCCATCAAGAATTCCAGCTATTAACGTCTCGGCATTGTTCAAAATCATACGCGCATATGAATTCGAAATGCCTTGATTCTCACTATAGAATTTGTTGTAAAGCCAAGAAGTATACGTTTTCGCAATTATAACCTGAATAAGTCTTGGAGTGGTACTTTTATCCAACCAAACGGTAGTATCATAAATACCACCAATTCTAGCCAGAATTTCTTCCTCTAGTTGTGATAGATGATCGAGATCCAAGGCTTGTGGTCTTAACTTACTATCTTCAACCCAAGCCTTAACATCATCGATCGAGATTCTTGGCATTACTCCTCAACAGGTTGTTCTGGCTGCTCTTGTACAGAAGTGTCGGGTCCGGTTGGCTCATTGCTTGCCTGGCGCTCTTCAACTTCTTTTACTTCAAGCGCACCAGCGTCGTACAGTGACTTAAGCTCTTCCTTGGAAAACCGGTCTTGTGGCACTTCATCTCCGGCAACAACTTCTACGTTGCTACCCTTAATGTTAGTTACCGCATAAATCTTCTTGGCCATCAGTGCTCCTTAATCTCAATGTCGTATTGTTTGGTAACATCGAATGGAGCCCCACTAACATTCGATAGTACAACGTTAATGTTAATGTCATCTCTAGGTGTGGAAGTTCCACCCTTGTTTAAGACGGCATTCCATCCGTTACTTCCAAAATGTGATACAGACATAGAGGCTACATCTACACTAGTCTTCGAATAAACTACATCTCCACTAGCCATTAGAGAACGGCTGCTTTGATCAGATAACCAGCAATTGACTTACCAGCGTCGGCAGAACCAGTGTCACCCTGAGCAGTCAACTTAACGTCGTAGTACCGACAAACGCGAATAACGTCGGACTTACGACGGTCTTCCCGCCAGCGGTCCACATACTGCTGCTGTCCACCACCAGAACCAGCCCACGTGAATTCGTACCCATAAGCAGGAATCTTCAGACCTGGCCCGCCAGGAACGTAAGCAAGCACAACGTCCTTGCCCCACAGGTAGGAGAGTGTTGGCGCCTGACCAAGGTTTGCTGTATTAATACCAACACCTGGAACCACAACCTTCTCAAAACCAAGAATTGATGCAAGCAACTCGGGCGAGAAAATAGCCCGCTCAGAATACTTGATCCGCTCAAGGAAGTCCGGGTGGTCTTCGAGTTTAGCCATGACCTGGTAAGGGATGACCGCAACGTTGGGGTCGGCGAAGATACGACCATTGACTGTGATTTTACCAGTACGAAGATCGGAGATTGGATCTGAATTAGCGTAGTCATTCCACTGAGATGTACCAGAAAGAGTAACAGTGCTTGTCGAAGAGTAGTTAGCCGCAGTTGTCGCAAGCGCCTGCATAACCCGCTCACGACCAAGAATGATTTTCGAGGTTACAATGTTGGTTCCATCGCGGTCAGGCGCGATCGGAGGATCAGCGTTCTGTCGCTCTTCGTCGGTTACTGCAATTTGCAGAGAGTGTTCCTGCGCGTAGTAGGTGTCAGTAGAAAGTGTGGCACCAGTTACTTCGTTAGCAGCGGTACCAGGAGCACGGGAATCCGACTCAGGAAGCCAACCTTCACGACCAA
>Ga0099827_10000711_pt1 | contig 15894 bp, 15 predicted proteins | sample CZO8metaG_FD_79339 | JGI IMG/M metagenome (GOLD analysis project Ga0099827, IMG submission 79339) | Vadose zone soil microbial communities from the Eel River Critical Zone Observatory, Northern California, USA - CZOApr15con1.8 metaG | ecosystem: Environmental > Terrestrial > Soil > Vadose zone ...
ATCTCGGGCCGTCTTTTGCCGTGCTGCTGTTCGCGCAGGTCAGCGTGCTCGGCGTGGCCTGGCTGCGGATCGTGACCGCGGCGGCCGTCTTCGCGGCATGGCGGCGGCCATGGCGGGCGGCGCTCCGGCTTGACCATGCCGGACTGCGGGTACTCGTTGCGCTCGGCGGTGTGCTCGCCGCGATGAACGTGCTGTTTTACCTGGCGGTGGACCGGCTGCCGCTGTCCAGCGTGGGCGCTGTGGAGTTCCTCGGCACCGTGCTGCTCGCCGCACTCGGGACGCGGACCTGGCGCAACGCGGCGGCCCTCGCGCTCACCGTGGCCGGCGTGGCCGTGATCACCGACATCCGGCTAGCCGGGCAGCCGCTGGGATTCGCCTTCGCGTTCGGCAACTGCGGGCTGTTCGTGCTCTACGTGGTCCTCGGGCACAAGATCGCCAACGCCGGGAGTGGCACCGCGGCCGGAGCCGTCAGCCGCGGGGTGATAAGCGGGATCGACCAGCTTGGCGCCGCCATGTTGATCGCCGCCGTGGTCATCACCCCGGTCGGCCTCGGCGGGGCGCTGCCGGCATTGTCCAGCCCGCAGCTGCTGCTGGCCGGGGCCGCTGTCGGGGTGTGCTCGTCGGTCATCCCCTATGTGACCGATCAGCTGGCGATGGCGAGGCTGCCGCGGGCCACGTTCGCCCTGATGCTGGCGCTGCTCCCGGTGTTCGCGACGCTGATTGGCGCGGTCGTGCTCGGCCAGGTCCCCACGGCCGCTGACCTGGCCGGCATCGCGCTCGTCGTGGCAGGGGTGGCCCTGCATCACTGAGCGGCGCGGCAGTTCGGCGCGGCGCGGCAGTTCGGCGCGGCGCGGCAGTTCGGAGCGGCGCGGCAGTTCGGCGCGGCGCGGCAGTTCGGCGCGGCGCGGCGGCGCCAGCGGCGCTGAGGCGGTGACATGCGGGCCCGCGTATCAGGCCGGGCGTGCGCGGTTTAACTCGGGACTATCCGGTGACTAGAGGGAGGCGTCTCAACGGAAGGATTTCGTCATGATGATCATCCTGCTGGTTCTTCTCCTCGCCATCATCCTGGCTGGTCTAGGGTTCGCGGTCCACGTGCTGTGGTGGATCGCGCTGGTAGTGCTGGCGATTTGGCTGGTGGGTTTCCTGTTCCGCGCCGCCGAGACGGCCGGCAGCCGTCGTCGTCGCTGGTATCGCTGGTAGCGGCAGAGATCGTTGCCCGCGCCAGCGCACGGGCGACGCAACCCAGGCGATGGCGCCCGGTCATAGCGGTGCCAGGGACGCTGCTTGCTGGCCGGCGCAGTCAGGGCCCGCCGGCCGGCAAGCAGCCTCGTCGCCGCACGCCCGGGCAGCGCGGGAAGCGGCTGCCCCGGCAGCGAGCGCAGCCGACCGGAAGGGGTGAGAGCGATGCCTGCAGCTAACCGCCGGCGCCGGGGTGCCGATCTCGGCGGGTCCGGCCAGCAGCGGGCGGTTCATGGCATCGACCGGCTCGTGCGCAACGTGCGGACCGGCCGGTTCGAGCGCAGCCTGTCCGCGCTGACCGCGGCCGGCGCGCTGGTCACGGCTGCCGAGATCTACTTCGAGCACGACAGCGCCAGCTTCGGCAACAAGATGATGTGGCTGCCGGTCGCGCTCGGCCCGGTAGGCGCCGCGGCCGGGCTGGCCGGATTCTGCAGCCGCCGGATGGCAAAGACGGTGCTGCCGGTAGCCTCGGCGATGATCGTCGCGAATGGCGTGCAGGGAACGTATCTGCACGCGCGCGGCATCGCGCAGAAGCCTGGCGGCTGGGCCAATGCCCGGTACAACATGGAGATGGGCCCACCGCTGCTAGCCCCGCTGCTGGTGACCATGGTCGGCGGCATGGGCTTGCTCGCCGCGATCCTGCGGCGCGAGCAGTGACCGGAGCCCGCGAGGGTTACCGGGGCCGGTTCCCCGGCTTCGACGTCGTGTCACAGGCCGGTACCTGGGATCCGGCGACCGCCGGCGTGGTGCTCGGGCGCCTTGGCCCGCTGCCGGAGTTGCGCTTCTTCAGCCCGGCTGAGCAGGCCGCGGCGGCCGCGCTGCTGGACCAGCTACTCGGCCTGGCGGACGACGAGCCGCGAGCGCCGGTGCTGCGACTGATCGATGCCCGGCTGGCCGATCGGCAGACCGATGGCTGGCGCTACGCGGACATGCCGGAGGACGGCCCAGCCTGGCGTGCGTCACTGGCCGGCTTGGACGGTGACGCCGCGGACAAGTACGGGGTCGGCTTCGCAGCCTGCCCGGCGCCGGATCAGGCGGCGCTGGTGCAGGCCGTGCAGGATCTGGGAGCGGCGGACTGGCGCGGCATGGTGGCCAGCCATGTCTGGAGCCTGTGGACCCGGTATGCGTGTACCGCCTTCTACTCCCACCCGCTGGCCTGGAACGAGATCGGCTTCCCCGGACCTGCCTATCCGCGCGGCTACAAGAACACGGGCGTCGGCTCGCTTGAGCCTTTCGAGGTCCGCGACAGCAGGAGCTGGGACGATCCGGTCCGGAAGGAACCCTGATGCGCACCGTGCGCGCGCGCAATGAGTCCGCCTGGCTGCTCCCGAATGACGGCACCCGCACCAATCACCGGATTCGCCGTGACATGCGGCGGTTCGCCGACCAGGACGAGGTAGACCTTGTGGTGATCGGCTGCGGAGCAGGCGGGTCGACCTTGCTGCAGCGGCTGGCCAGGGCGGGCTGGCGGGTCATGGCGCTGGAGGCCGGGCCATTCTGGGACCCGGATGCCGACTGGGTCAGCGACGAGGCAGGCTCGCACCACCTGTACTGGACCGAGCCCCGGGTCATTGCCGGCGACGACCCCGTGCCGATGGGCTCGAACAACTCGGGCCGCGGGGTCGGCGGGTCGATGGTGCACTACGCGGGCTATACGCCGCGATTTCACCCCAGCGATTTCGCGACCTTGACCGGCGACGGCGTCGGCGCGGACTGGCCCATTTCCTATCCCGACCTGCGCCCGTATTACGCGGACATCGAGCAGGAACTGCCGGTCGCCGGGGAACACTGGCCATGGGGCGATCCGCATGGCTACCCGCACCGCCCGCATCCGGTCGGCGGCAACGGCGAGCTGTTCCTGCGCGGTGCCCGCAGGCTCGGCATCACCGCGAAGGTCGGCCCGGTTGCGATCGCCAACGGCCGCTTCGGCAACCGTCCGCACTGCATCTACCGAGGTTTCTGCCTGCAGGGCTGCAAGGTCAACGCGAAAGCTTCCCCGCTGATCACCCACGTGCCCGATGCCCTGGCGAATGGCGCCGAGGTGCGCGCGGACGCCATGGTCACCCGGATCGAGACCGACGAGCGGACCGGTCTCGCGACCGGCGTGCACTATGTGCGCGGCGGTGCCGCCCGCTTCCAGCGGGCCAGGATGGTTGCCATCGCCGGGTACTCGATTGAGACTCCCAGACTGTTGCTCAACTCGGCTTCGAGGCGATTCCCTGACGGGCTGTGCAACGACTTCGACCAGGTCGGGCGCTACCTGATGGTGCAGGGAGCGCCGCAGACAGCCGGGCGGTTCGACGCCGAGGTGCGGATGTACAAGGCGCCGCCGCCCGAAGTCAGTACCGAGCAGTTCTACGAGACCGACCCCGCCAAGCCGTACAAGCGGGGATTCTCCATCCAGACCGTGTCACCGCTGCCGATCACCTGGGCCGAGCACGTGGCGGCGCAGGGGCACTGGGGCCGGGCGCTGCGCGAGTACATGGCAGATTACGTGCACTGGTCCTGCCTTGGCGCACTGTGCGAGCTGCTGCCCCGGCCGGAGAACCGGGTGACGCTCGCTGACGAGGCCGATCAGCGTGGCATGCCGGTCGCCAGGTTCTCTTACTCCCGGTGCGATAACGATAAGCACCTCATGCGCGCGGCCAGGGAGGTAATGGAAGACATCCTGCGTGCCGCGGGCGCCGACGAGGTGATCACAATCGATCGCTATGCGCACCTCGTCGGCGGCGCCCGGATGGCCGCTGACTGCCGGTCTGGCGTAGTCGACGGCGACTGCCGCAGCTTCGCCGTACCCAACCTCTACATCACCGACGGCAGCGTGCTGCCGACCCAGGGCAGTGCCAACCCGGCGCTGACGATCATGGCGATTGCCGCCCGCGCGGCGGACCGCCTGATCGCCGGCGCCCGCGGCTGGGGCCGGCCTGACATCCGGCCCGGGCTGGCATCTCGTCGGGCTGCGGGGCCGGGCTGACGCCAGGTCCGCGGCGGAGCCGGGCCCGGTCGGGTGTCAGGCCTGGCGCTTTCGCCCGGCCTTCCTGCGTAGTTTCCTGGTGTCCCGGAGCTCGACGAACGGCTCCTGGCCGGCTGGCGCGCCCGCGGCCATCGCGCGTCCGCGCTCAAGCTCGGCGTTGAACTCGGCACCAAGCAGTACGGCGATGTTGGAGATCCACAGCCAGACGAAGAAGATGATGATTGCGGCGAGGCCGCCGTAGATCTTGTTGTAGTGCCCGAAGTTCGCGACATACACGGTGAACAAGGCCGATGCGGCCAGCCAGCCGAATACTGCCAGCAGCCCGCCTGGGCTAACCCACCGGAATCCGTGTTTCGCGTTCGGGCTGGCCCAGTAGAGCAAAGCGAGCATCAGGCTGATCAGGATGAGCAGGACCGGCCATTTGGCGATATCCCATGCGGTGACCGCCGCCCCGCCGATGCCAAGTACGTGCCCGACGCGGTCGGCGAGCCCGCCCGTGACGACCACGATGAGGACGGACGCGACAAGCAGCACCATCAGCACGAGCGTGACGCCGAGCCGGACGGGCAGCGTCTTCCAGACCGGCCTGCCCTCTGGCACGTCGTAGATGGCGTTGGAGGCGCGCATGAATGCCGCCGTATAGCTTGACGACGACCAGAGCGCCGCCGCCATCCCGACGATGGCAAGCAGGCCGGCGGTAGCATGGCCCTGCTGCAGGTGGGTGACGGCGGACAGCATTGTCTGGCGGACCGCACCGGGTACCACCGTCGCCAGGTTGTTGACGAGCGGCTGGGTGACCCGCTGGCCGAGCAGCCCGAGCAGGGACACCAGGAACAGCAGCCCGGGGAAGATCGCGAGTACCCCGTAGTAGGTGAGCGTCGCGGCCCGGTCGGTCAGCGCGTCGGCCTGGAATTCCTTCAGGGAGCGTTTTCCGGCCGCGAGCCAGGAGCCGCCGCTGAGGTCGGTGGGCGTCTCGGGGGTGCCAGCGCTCACCGCCGGCGCCGCCGCACGATGAGCCAGCCGGCCAGCAAGGCGCCGCCTGCGGCCAGGGCGAGCGGCACCTGGCGCTGCCGGGCCCGGCTGGCCGCCTGCCTCGCGGCGCGGCGGAGGCGTTCCGGCGCGGCGGCCCCGGCAGAGCCTATCCGATCAGCCGCTTGCCTCGCGGCCCGGCGGAGGCGTTCCGGCGCGGCGGCCGCGGCGGAGTCCATCCGGGCAGCCGCCTGCTCCTTCGCGGCAGCTCCGGCGGAGCTCGCCCGGGCGGCCGCCTGCTTGCTCGCCTGGCGGGCAGTCTCCTTCACCTGGCTGGCCTTGTCGGAGGCACGTCCAGCCAGCTCAGCCGCCTTTTCCCGGGCCCGGGCCGGCACGTCTGCCCTGGCAACGAGCGCCTCGACCGTCTCGCCGAGTTCCTCCCGCGCCTGCTCGATTTCCTCGGTCAATGCTTCGAGACTTTCCGGCGGAGCCGCGCTTGGCGCCCGGCCAGTGCCTTCTTCATCGGTCATCGGTGCGCACTCTCCTTGATTTCCTCGACATCGGCCTTGACGCTTCCGACTGCACGCTCGGGAACGGCGGGCGTGGCCTTGCGCAGCTGCCCGCCGCCGAGCAGCGCAGCCACCGCGGCGGCGGCCAGCAGGCCGGCGCCAATGATCAGCGCCGCAAGCCAGGCGGTCACCGCCGTGGCCAGGCCGATGATCGCGGCGGCCAGCAGGCAGCCAAGCCCGTACAGCGCGAGCAGGCCACCACCGCCGAACATGCCGATGCCAAGGCCGGCCCGCTTGGCCTTGCGAGTCACCTCAAGTTGCGCCAGCCGCAGCTCGTCGCGGGCTAGCCGGGTAACCTGCTCGGATAGCTGATGCACGAGTTCCGCGGTCGAGCTGCCTTGCGGGCCGGCCGGCCGGCCGGTAGCGGTCTCTTCCATAACGCCCCCTTTCCTGGCCATCACGCACTACCCGGCCGCAGCGGTCCCTAACGTCTGCGGGTCCTTGTTCCGCCCGGCCCGCGATGAGCAGGTCCGGGGGGCTGGTGCATCGCGTTCGTCCTGCATTCCGGCGTGTCCGGCTTCTTTTCCGGCCGGGCGCCGCAGCGGGGGCCAGGGCCAATCCGAAGGTTGGCGGTCCCGCCAGGCCCTTGGAATGGTCCCGCCAGGCCCTTGAATAGGGCATAGTCCGCCGAGCCAGCGGAAGGCGCTAGTCCGCGGGACGCGAGGGAGGGCGCCCGCCGACCCGCGCGACGATCTCCGCGGCGAGGTCGCGCAGTTTCATGTTGCGGTTGTTGGACGCTCGCCCCAGCACGGCGAATGCCTCGCTGGCGTCGCAGCGTGACTCGGCCATGACGATCCCGATCGCCTGGTCGATCACCGCGCGCGACCGCAGCGCCTGCTCCAGCTGAGCGGCCAGCTCGCGGGCGCGCGAGTAGCGTCTCGCGGCGATGATGGCGGCCGAGGCCGGCCCGATGAACAAGGACAGCAGGCGCTCGTCTAGCTGATCGAAGCCATCGACTTCCCGGCTGGACAAGTTAAGCGCGCCGATCGGCCGGCCCGCCCAGCCGAGTCCGGCGGAGAGGTAACTCCGCAGGCCCAGCTCCTCAGCCAGCCGGGTGAAGTCCGGCCACCGTTGCTCCGCTTCCTTGCGAGTCCACCGGTTGACCTGCTGATGCCTGGCGGCGTCCACGCACGGACCGTCACGCAGGGCGTACTGACGGCGATCCATCTCATAGGTCTCATCGGCGGTTGCCGCGACGGTGCTTAGCTCCGCCTTCTCGTCAAGCATGGTGACGCTCGCCGCATCGCACCCGGGCACTAGCCGGAGTATCAGCGCCAGGATGCTCTGCAGGGTTTCCGGGACCGACTCGTCCTCCGCCAGCGCCCTGGCCAGCTCGGTGAATGACGCGACGGCATCGGAGTACCGCTGTTCAGCGCGCGCCGCTTGCGCCGCTCGCGGCGTTCGCTGCGTTCGCGGCGAAGGCTCGTTCATTGCCACCATCATCTTCCCCTTGGCTGAGCGCCGGGCATGGCAGCGGCCCGGGTTCGCCGCAGCTTGGCTTGCCTTCGGCTGGACGTGCTACGGGGCCTTGGCCGGGCCGCCGCGGCTGGCCGAGTCGAAGTCGCCAGTGCCGTCCTGCGCCCCGTCGCCCGCGTGCTTGGGGTAGGCCTGCGTTCCCCGCATCGGTACGCTCTCCGGGTGACCCTGCCCGCGCGACATCTGCTTGAGCGCCACGTAGCGCCTGATTTCCGGCCACTGCCGCGCGGCGAGGACTCCGAGGGCGGCGGGTATCGAGATTTTCAGCAGCTTACGGATCATCGGTCTTCCTCCTGGCCAGCGTGACTACGGTCAGACCCGGATCATGTGCCCGCGCTGGCCTTACCAAAAACGCTGTGCGGGATGGACCGGCACCGGACCATCCGTAAATCCTGGTTACGGCGCCGCGTCGCCGCAGTCACTATGTCTCGGCCAGCATGCTCGTCCGCAGCCGGGAGAGCGTCGCCGCCAGCAGCCGGGAGACCTGCATCTGGGACACCCCGAGTTCGGCGGCAATCTCGGCCTGGGTCTGGTTGCCGAAGAAGCGCAGCAGCAGCAGCCGCAGCTCTCTGGGCGGCAGCGCGTTGAGCAGCGGATGAAGCGACTCTCGATCCTCGACGGCGTCCAGCGCGTCGTCCGCGGCGCCGAGGGTGTCGGCCAGCGTCCTCGCCTCGTCCGGTCCTGCCGGCGTGCTGAGGGACAGGGCGTTGTACGCCGCGGATGCCTCCCGCAGGTCGGCCAGGTCGGCCTCGGACAACCGTAGCTCAGCGGCGAGTTCCTCGGCCGTCGGCGGCCTGCCCATCCGCTGGGATAGCGCGGCGACGGCCTGGCCGAGCTCAGCCCGCCCTTCCTGCACCTTGCGCGGCACCCGCACGGCCCAGGTCAGGTCACGGAAATGCCTTTTCACCTCGCCGTTCATCATCGGGCGCGCGTAGGCGAGGAAGTCATGCCCGCGCAGCGGATCGTAACCGTTGATGGCCTTGACCAGCCCTACCAGCGCTGCCTGCTCCAGATCCTCGACCGGCTCGCCGCGGTTGGCGTACCGGCGGGCGATCCGCCGCGCCAGCTTCATGTGCTGCGCCACGATCCGCGCCCGGATGCCCTCGTAGCGAGGATCATCGGCGGGCATATCCCTTAGCAGGGCGAGCAGCCGCTCGGTCTCGCCGTCTGCGGAGTCGGCTGGCAACGGGGCCCCGGCTGGCGGCGGAGACCCGGCCGGCAACGGGGCCTCGGCTGGCGGCGGGGGCTCAGCCAGCGACTGCGTCGCGGTGAGCGGGCTGGGATCCGGGGCTGCTGGCAGATTGACGGTGGGCACTGATCGTTCCTCTCGGAACCAGCGGGAGCGCCGGGCCGCGTGGGCGGGACGCGGCTGATTGATGGCCCATGATCCGCGGTCGTGGCGGATGGCCGCACGCAGCCTGCATCGTCCCGCCGGAGGCCCACTGCTGGACCCCGGCGCATTACATAGCGTAGACGCCGCGGCGCCGGATGGGAAACGCGAGCCCTACCGTGCCTGGCCCATTTGCGCTGGAATCGAGTTCAGCACCAGCATCCGGTCGGTACTCATCGTGCACAGCCTGATCAGGTTCTCCGGCCTGGCGTTTGAGGCCGGCCTTCCCAGGTAACTGGATCAGGCGATGCCGGGCCGGCGGTTCCGCGGCCGGGGCAGCCGATGACAGCGAGAGGAGGCGGGCCGAGATGGGCACCAGCTCCCTGCCTGCCGTGCAGGGCCTGGATGCCGCCGTCTACGTGATTCCGACCGATGCCCCGGAAGCCGACGGCACGCTCGCCTGGGACAAGACGACATTGGTCCTGGTCACCGCGCGGGCCGGGGAAGCCCATGGCATCGGCTGGAGCTATACCGCCGCGGCGGCGCAGTCCGTGGTGACGGATGTCCTGGCCGGAGTCGTCACCGGGCGCAGCGCCCTTGATCTTGCCGGGGCGGCTGAGGCGATGGCGCGGGCCGTCCGCAACATCGGGCGCGCGGGCATCGCCGCGATGGCGATCTCCGCGGTGGACATCGCGCTCTGGGACCTGAAGGCCCGGCTGCTCGGCTGCCCGGTCACGGCCCTGCTCGGCCGGGTGCGCGCGGACGTGCCCATCTACGGCAGCGGGGGCTTCACCAGCTACGACGACGAGCAGACTCGTCGGCAGCTGGCCGGCTGGGCAGAAAAGGACAGCATTCCGCGGGTGAAGATCAAGATCGGCGAAGGATGGGGAACTAACGAGCGCCGGGATATCGAGCGGGTGGCGCTCGCCCGCGACGTGATCGGGCCGGACACGGAGCTGTTTGCCGATGCCAACGGCGCCTACCGCACCGGGCAGGCGGTCCGGGTAGCCGCGATGATGGCGGACTACGGTGTCACGTGGTTCGAGGAGCCTGTGTCGTCGGACGACCTGGCAGGCCTTGCCGCCGTCCGCCGCCAGGTCCGGCCCGACGTCGCGGCCGGCGAGTACAGCTGGTCGCTTGCCGACTCGGCCGGCCTCATCGACGCGGGCGCGGTCGACTGCCTGCAGCTCGATGTGACCAGGTGCGGCGGGATCACCGAGTTCCTGCGCGGGGCGGCGCTGGCAGCCGCGCACAACATGCAGGTGTCGGCGCACTGCGCGCCGAATCTGCACGCACATGTCGCTGCCGCGGTCCCGAACCTGCGGCACGTGGAGTATTTCCACGACCATCAGCGCATCGAGCGGATGTTCTTCGACGGCGCGCTCGATCCGCACGGCGGAGTGCTGACCCCGGACCCGGACCGGCCCGGTCTTGGCCTAGACCTTCGGACAGCCGATGCCGAGCGATACCGGCGCCGCTGACCGGGGCGCACCGGGCGCACCGGGCGCACAGGGGGCAGCGGGCGCAGCGTCACCGAGCTCGGGAGACGACCGTGATGAGTCGCAGGCAGAGCGCGACGACCGCAACCTGGCCGAGTTGCTGCAGGAACTCCGGGTGGCCGGCCTCGGCGTCCAGGTGCTCTTCGGCTTCCTGCTCTCGCTCCCGTTCACGAACAGGTTCTCGACGCTGAGCCACGCCCAGCGCCAGCTGTACATCACCACCTTGATGCTGGCGGCGCTGTCAACCGCCCTGCTGCTCGGGCCGGTGGCCTATCATCGCCTCGTCTTCCGGCGGCATCAGAAGGAACGCCTCGTCCGGGCGGCCAACGCGATGGCGATCTGCGGCCTGGCATCCGTAGGGCTTGCCATCTCCGCCGCGGTGCTGCTCGTGACCGGCTATGTCGACCGCGGCATCCCGGCCGTGCTTATCAGCGTGTTCACGGTGTGCCTCTTCGGCGGCCTGTGGTTCGTGCTGCCGCTCGCGCACCGCCGCCAGCCGCAGGAGTAGGCCGGCCCGGCGGCAGCGGGGCGATGCATAGGCGGCCGGCTGCTGGGTACCCGGCACCTTCGGGACGAGAGACCGGAGGCGGACGGCGTGAGCCATGATGCGGGCGGAGACTCCGCATGCGTGCCCCCGCATGCCCTGCGAGACTACGCGCTGCTCGCCGACGGAGAGCGCGGCGCCATCGTCGGGCCGCGGGGCGAGATCGTGTGGATGTGCGCTCCGCGATGGGATAGCGACGCGGTTTTCGCGAGCCTCATCGGGGGCGAAGGCAGTTATGCGGTCACCCCGGCTGCCCGCTTCGTGTGGGGTGGCTACTACGAGCAGGGCACGCTGATCTGGCGCAACAGGTGGGTCACCGACGAGGGCGTGATCGAGTGCCGTGAGGCGCTGGCGCTGCCCGGTGATCCGCACCGCGTCGTCCTGCTCCGCAGCATCATGCCCGGCGACGCTCCGGCGAGGCTCCGGGTCAGCCTGGATGCCCGCGCCGGGTTCGGCCGTGCGGGCCTGCGCGCCCTTGGCCGCCTTGGCCGCGGCCGGTGGGCAGGCCGGCTCGGTGATCTTTACCTGCGATGGTCCGGTGATGTCAGTGCCGCGCGGGTCATCCGGGCCGGCTGCGGATCCCGGTTCGCCATGGATCTGACGGTGCGGCCTGGCACGCGCAGCGACTTCGTGCTCGAACTGTCCGGCCAGCCATTCGAGCAGCCGCCAGCCGACCCCGCCATCGCCTGGCGGGCCACCGAGACGGCCTGGGCGCAGGCTGTGCCGCCACTGCACGGCGTGACCGCCCGGCGGGACGCACGGCAGGCGTACGCGGTGCTGCGCGGCATGACCAGCTCCAGCGGCGGCATGGTCGCCGCGGCTACCACGAGCCTGCCCGAGCGGGCCGAGGCGGGCCGCAACTACGACTACCGCTATGCCTGGATCCGGGACCAGTGCTATGCGGGCCAGGCGGTGGCCGCGGCCGGCCCGCTGCCGCTGCTCGATCAGGCCGTGAGCTTCGTATCAGGCCGGCTCCATGCGGACGGGCCTCGGCTGTCGCCGGCCTACACGGTCACCGGGGGCCAGGTGCCCGACCAGCGCAGGCTGGACTTGCCCGGATATCCCGGCGGCTTCGATCTCGTCGGCAACTGGGTCAGCCGGCAGTTCCAGCTCGACACGTTCGGCGAGTGCCTGCTCCTGCTGGCAGCGGCCGCCCGGCACGACAGGCTGGACTCCGGCGGCCGGCAGGCGGCCGAGATCGCGGTCGGCGCGATAGCCGGGCGCTGGGCCGAGGCAGATGCCGGGATCTGGGAAATCGACGAGCAGCCGTGGACGCACAGCAGGCTGACGTGCGCGGCCGGGCTGCGTGCTGCCGCCCGGTCCTGCGCCTCGCGGTCGCAGGCGACCGAGTGGTCCGGGCTCGCCGACGCCATTGTCGCCGACACCGCGAAGCACGCGGTGCATCCATCGGGCCGCTGGCAGCGCTCAGCTACCGACGGCGGGCTGGACGCCGCGCTGTTGTTGCCCCCCGTCCGCGGGGCAGTCCCGGCTGACGATCCGCGCACGCTCGAGACGCTGCGGGCCTACACCGCCGAGCTGACGCAGGACGGCTACGCCTACCGGTTCCGGCACGACGACCGGCCCCTGCAGGCGGCCGAGGGTGCCTTCCTGCTTTGCGGCTTCGTGCTGGCCCTGGCCGTGCACCAGCAGGGCCAGGAGGTCGATGCCGCCCGCTGGTTCGAGCGGAACAGGGCAGCGTGCGGCACCCCCGGGCTGTACGCCGAGGAGTACGACGTGTCGGAACGCCAGCTGCGCGGCAACCTGCCGCAGGCGTTCGTGCACGCCCTGATGCTGGAGTGCGCTGCCAGGCTCAACTCGCCATGGAAGCCGGAATGACGAACCGGACAAGACGACGGGCAGTGCCCGGATGAGGAGGACTGACGATCCGATGACCGAGACCGTTGTCATCACCGGCGCGAGCGCGGGCATCGCCCGTGCCACCGCGCGCCGATACGGCCAGCGCGGGGCCAATGTGGGGCTGATCGCCCGGGGCAAGGCGGGCCTGGACGGCGCTGTGCGCGATGTCGAGGAGGCGGGCGGAAAGGCACTCGCGGTCAGCGCTGACGTGGCCGACTACGAGCAGGTCGAGGACGCCGCCCGGCAGGTCGAGGAGTTCTTCGGCCCGATCGACGTCTGGATCAACGCGGCGTTCTGCTCGGTATTCGCGCCCTTCGCCGAGTTTTCTGCAACGGAGTTCCGGCGCGTTACCGAGGTCAGCTACCTGGGATTCGTGCACGGGACGATGGTGGCGCTTGACCGGATGAGGGCCCGCGACCGCGGCACCATCGTGCAGGTCGGGTCCGCTCTAGGCGCGCGCAGCATCCCCCTGCAATCGGCCTACTGCGGCGCCAAGCATGCCATCAACGGATTCACTTCCTCGCTGCGGTGCGAGCTACTGCACGAGCACTCGGGAATCCACCTGACCGTGGTCCAGCTGCCTGCGGTCAACACGCCGCAGTTCTCCTGGGTGCGCTCCAGGCTGCCCAACCATCCGCAGCCGGTGCCGCCCATCTACCAGCCGGAGGTCGCGGCCCGCGGGGTAGTGTTCGCCGCCGATCATCCGCGCAGGAAGCAGTACTGGGTCGGCGCGAGCACCGTCGCCACCATCCTGGCCAACAGGATCGCGCCAGCCCTGCTGGACCGCTACCTGGCCCGCACCGGATACGCCTCCCAGCAGACGGCGGAGCGGGCGGTGCCCGGCCGTCCAGACAACCTGTGGGAGCCCGTCGACGGTCCGGCAGGCCGCGATCACGGCGCCCGGGGCGTCTTCGGTAACAGGTCACACGACCGCAGCCCGCAGCTGTGGATGTCACAGCACGCTCGCCTTGTCACCGGCCTTGCGGCCGGCTCGGCGGCGCTGGGCGGCTTCCTCGCGGCCAGGCTGGCGCGGTCCAGGTGACCGGCCGGGCAGCCAATGCCGGAGGCGCCAGCTAAGCCTGCCGGAGGCGCATCCGCATGCGGACGGTGGTCCCGTGCCGCCCAGAGCGCAGCTCGACGAGATCGCAGAGCTGATTGACGACCCATAGCCCCTGGCCGCCGAGAACGTCGATTGCCGGGCGCCTGCGGCCCGCCAGCGGATCGGTGATCCGGCCCTGGTCGTGGATCTGGCAGATGAGACTGTCCGGGGTACGCCAGATATGCAGCGTGCCCCCGGCGCGGGTATAGCGCAGGGTGTTGGCGGCGATCTCGCTGACCGCGAGCACCAGGTCGGCAGTGCGGCCGGCGGTTAGCCCGGCCTGGGCCGCGTGCCTGGCGACGAGATCGCGAATCGCGCGCAGGCTGGTCGCGTAGCGGAGCATGGCCGCGCGGGACGGCGGCTCGGGCAGCGGCGCGTCGCAGCCTGGCGGCAGGTCGTCCGGTCCCTCGTACTCACCGCTGGCCTGCCTTGAGCCCCGGTGCAGCAGGACAGGATGGGTCCGCCTGGCGTCGGTAATGACCGATGGTGCCAGCGCCGCGGCGTTGTACGGGCACAAGATGGTGGCCGCCGTGTCCGAGAACGCCCGGTTGATGAGTGCCTCGTGCCTGGCGGTCTCGCGCAGTTCGTCGGCGGAGCGGGCCGGCCAGGCGGGCTCGCCGACGTACCGGACGCGCCGTCCCTGGTAGGCATCGACGAATGCGCTGACCGCCGGGATGATCCGCGCCGGATTGAGGCCCAGGGTTGCCATGTCGGCGAATACGAGCTGTCCCTGGGCATGCGCTAGCTGGTCACGCAGCAGTTCGCCGGTCGGCGCTGGCACGGCGACGAGGACTGGCTCGGCGAGCGCAAAGCCGGCCCGCACGAACGCCAGCAGGGATGCCAGATACTCCTGGCCGCTGCGGTACAGCAGCGCCAGATGATGAAAGCCCTTATCAGCGGGCGTCGTGGCGGGCATCATGTTGCCCCGTGGACTCCTCCCTCCGTCGAGCCGAGCGCTCAGGGCAGGCGTGACTGACGCTGCGCTCAGCAGAAATATTACGCGCGGACCCCTGCGAGAGGCCTCGGGCACCACCGTGCGGCGTGTGCCGGCGGCCACATCGTCGGCCCCGCGGGCATACGATGATCCTGTGTCGCCCCGGCCCTGGGGCCTTTTCAGCGGGAGGCAGGTTGGCGGGAGTCCAGCTGTCGACCAAGCGGCGAGGTGACAGCGTGATCGTCACCGTCCGCGGTGACCTCGATGTCGTCACGAGCGGGCAATTTGACGACTGCCTTACGCGGGCCCGCTTGTCGAGCAACCGCATAATCCTCGACCTCGCGGCGGTCGACTTCATGGACACGAGCTCACTGGCCGTCATCGTCGGTCACTGGAAGAAGCTCGTGGCTGCTGGCGGCACCATCGCGCTGGCCGGCGCGCGTTACCGGTACACCAAGGCCCTGTGGATCACCGGGCTCGCCGACCGGCTGCCTAACTACGAAAGCGTGGAGCAGGCGCTCAGCGCGGGCCTGCCGCCCGCGCCCGCCGCCGTGGCTGGCGATCGGGAGCCCGCCGTCCTGGCCGACGACATGGGTGTTGACGCGGTGGGCGATTCCCCCGCTGACGGTGCCATGCCCCGATAGGCGGGGCAGCAGGCTTACCGCGGCGATTACTGCCAGTGTGCCGGTGACCGCGTAGGCGGCGTAGTCATTCACTGATCCGTTGTGCGCCGCGCGCAGCACCCGGATCGCCGCAGGTTCGGAGATCCGCAGGTAAACCCAGGTCAGCAGCCCTGCTACGACAAGGCCCGCGGCGACCAGGGCGAGCTCGCCTGGCGACGCGTAATTAAAAGGGATTTTCAGAGCGGGCAGCCGTGCGGCACCGGACAGCACGGCGCTGGCGTACCGGCCCGGATGCAGCTCGCCAGCGGCGGCCGGTGCTATCACGTTCTCCAGGAAGAACCCGGGAGCGACGCCGAATGCCACGCAGCATCCGGCCAGGCTGGCCAGCCCGGCGAGCATGCCGGGCCGCAACTGCTCTAGCCGTCCGCGGTCCGGAGCACGCCGGAAGAACGCGAGCCACGCCGCCCGGCCCAGCGCGGCGATGGTGATCACCTGAGCGATCAGCATGAGGGCGAGGGGGATGGTCTCGTGCCTTTCGAGCAGCCCCTGGTGGATGAGGCCAAGCGAGACGTAGCCGTTGAACGGCGGGATGCCAGCGATGGACAGCGCCCCGACCACGAAGGCAGCCGTGATCACCGGCATCCGGCGCGCCAGGCCGCCCATCTCGGCCAGCCTGGTGAGCCCCGTCCGGTGCACGATGGCGCCCGCGCACAAGAACAGCAGCGACTTGAAGAGCGCGTGGCTGACCAGATGGTAGATACCGCCGCCGAGGCCGGCTGCG
>Ga0099827_10000713_pt1 | contig 15888 bp, 16 predicted proteins | sample CZO8metaG_FD_79339 | JGI IMG/M metagenome (GOLD analysis project Ga0099827, IMG submission 79339) | Vadose zone soil microbial communities from the Eel River Critical Zone Observatory, Northern California, USA - CZOApr15con1.8 metaG | ecosystem: Environmental > Terrestrial > Soil > Vadose zone ...
GCGACGCCTTGGAGCTGGCTTCAAAATTATGTGTTGTACCTCGGGTTTCTGGACGGTCATCGCGGATGGCTCATCGCGCGGATGGCGGCGCGCGGGACGTGGTTGAAATACAAGAAGCTTGGAAAGCTCATCGAGGCGAAACGCCGCGCGGGCGGGGCGCAGACGCAATGAAGGTGCTCTATGTGGATCTGGAGCGGGAATGGCGCGGAGGGCAAAGCCAGGCATTGCTGACGCTCCGCGGACTGCGAGAGAGCGGGCATGAGGTCGAGCTACTGGCGGCGCACGATTCGCCGCTTGCGAATCGCGCCGAAGAAGCAGGAGTCGTGGTTCATGAGGTTCCGAGACTCGGCTTGCGCGGCTGGGCAGCTCGTGCCATACGCAGCTTGATCGCTATGAAGCGATTCGAACTTGTTCATTTGAATGAGCCGCACGCATTGACGGCCGCATGGCTGGCGGGAGCTCACGCGCATCTTCCGTTGTTCTCTCTCGCCGAATTGGATTCCCGCTTCGAAAAAACATGGTGTCGAAAGCACGATATAAGGCTGTAAAGCGATTCGTTGCCAACAGTAAAGATGTTGCACGGAGCTTGGTCGATTCTGGCATAGCGACAGAGAGAATTTCAGTCGTGAACGAGGGCGTGGAAATCTTTCCATTGCGAACACTAGAACAAAGGAGTAGCGCCCGGAAGCATTGGGGCGTGCGAGAAAACGAATTCCTGTTCGGATGCGTCAGTGTTTTTGTGCCGGAAAAAGGACAGCGGCACTTGATCGAGGCACTTCCTATTGTAAGAGCGGTGCATCCCGAGGCGCGGCTGCTGCTTGCGGGAGACGGCGCCTGCCGCGCGGACCTGGAGGCACTTACAAAGAAGCTGGGGCAGGCGGAAGCGGTTCTTTTTCCAGGCTTCGTAAGAGAGGTTGCGCAAGTGTACGCGGCGCTGGATGCTTTTGCGTTTCCGTCTGAGTTTGAAGGCCTGGGAACCGCGTTGCAAACGGCGATGGCCGCGGGCCAGCCTTGTATCTCGACAAAGCGCGGGGCGCTCGGCGAAGTCGTGGAAAGCGAACGGACCGCACTGGTTGCGGAACCCGACGGCAAAGAGTTTGCCGCCATGATGTTGCGTTTGATCGATGATGAAGGGCTCCGGAAAAAACTGAGTGACGCTGGCCGCCGCGAAGTGGAACAGCGTTTTTCGGCGGAGCGCATGGTCGAAAATACGATTCTTGTGTACGAGGACGTGCTCAGGAAAAGGCGAGGGGCATGACAACCCCGGAACTGACGGTGATTCAGAAAGCTGTGCTGGACGAGCTTCCGGCGCTGGGATTGCCTCCAGGTGCGCGGGTGCTGGATGCGCCGTGCGGAGGCGCAACAGCGCTAACACTGGCCTTGATCGAGAAGGGGTTCCAAGCGATCGGGGCCGACGTCGATCCCGAAGCAAAGGCGCTTCTTGGAAACGCGTTCTCGAAGGTAGACCTCAACGCGGCGCTTCCCTGGCCGGAACAGAGTTTTGATGCAGTTTTTTCCACGGAGGGGATCGAGCATCTGGAGAATCATTTTTCATTCCTGCGCGAGATGTGCCGCGTCCTCAAACCCGGCGGCATCCTGGTCCTTACGACGCCGAACATCACGGCGCTCCGGTCGCGCGTACGTTTTTTCGGCAGCGGTTTTTTCGGGCGCGACGCCAGGCCGCTCAATGAATCGTCACGGCATCCACTTCATCACATCGGGCTCGCGACATTCGCGGAACTGCGTTACGAGTTGCACATGTCTGGCTTCCAGCTCGTGCGAGTGCGGCACACGCACATCAAGCCCATAAGCTATCTCTACGCGATTTACGCGCCGTGGATGTGGCTCTACACGCGGATGGCCTTCCGGAAGGAAAAAGATCCTGCTCAAGAGAAGAGAAACAAAGAGATTCTTTCCACGTTGCTCTCCCCGTCTGTTCTATTTGGAGAGTGTCTGATGCTGGTCGCGAAAAAAGAGTAACCGGGAAATTGCGGGCCGAAATGGCTTGCCAAAAAGGATGAAGCGCTTAGCAGATTTTTAGTGTCCGCTAAGCGCTTCAAACTTTCTTGTAACTTTTGCGTCAGTCTTCTGTCTTCTTTTTTGTTCCAGGCGTTTCCCTCCTATCCGCTCGCCGTTTTACGTCAAGCTATCTTGGGAATTGGACAACCCATCGCCCTTTTGGTTCGAGGAACTCCACACCAATGACAAAGCCGTCGCCTTGCAATGGCTGGCAGTAAGCAACACGACCCGAGGAGCGAAACTCACCAGTGCGCGAGGCGAAAACCAAGGGTTCGCCTTGTTCCCAACGGCGCACACTTACAACGCGCGCGCCACGCGCACTCACATTTTCCGTAAAAGTCGATTCCGAGCCTGGCGCCTCGCGATGGCCGTCAATCAAAACGGGAATTTCCATCGGGATGCGCCGTTCGATTCTGTGAAACGTGAATCTCTTCGCGTGAGGCATGGCTTTCGTCATCCTCACAGGCACGCGGCAATGCGCGTGAGATTTTGAACGCTGCTCCGGCCATGGTGCTTCATGGCATAGAGGGCGCGGTCAGCAGAGCCGAGAAGTCTTTCCGGCGTGTCGCCATCTTCCGGGAAAGCCGCGACGCCTGCACTGACCGAAAGCGCAGGATGCTCCGCATCAGCCGAAAGACGCTCACGGATTCGAGAGACGACGCGCGACGCAAGGTCCTTGCCGGCTTCCGGGAGGACCAGCGCGAATTCGTCGCCGCCGTATCGCGCAGCGGTGTCAATCGCGCGCGAATGATTGCGGAGAATCTTGGAGATACGCACCAGGGCGCGGCTGCCGGTCAGATGCCCGTACTGATCGTTAATGATCTTGAGCCCGTCCATGTCGAGGAGCACGACGCTGAAAGGCCGCTGTGTGCGGCGAGAGCGGTCAAGCTCCGCTTCGAGAACGCTGATGAGCCGGCGATAATTCGACAACCCCGTGAGTGGGTCGGTGACCGCCATCGAGCGCACTTGCTCGAAAAGGCGAGCCTGATCCAACAGTGCGCCGGAAAGCATGACGACATAGCTAAAAGTCTTGGTCAATTCCGAAAGGAAAAAGGGACCGTCAAAAAGCTGGCGCGAGAATGCGGCTGATAGGTGACAGATAACGTTTAGCGAGGCCACGATAAGGAGAGAGTGATCAAAAAGGCTGGCAGCGCCTTTTTTCTCTTTGCCGTTCTTGAGGCGCTGACGGAAACAGACGGCAGCAACCAGGAACAGCCCAGCGGGGATCAAATCCCAAGGACGAGACAGCAAGTTGGCAGCACGCGCCACGGGAGCGGCAGGCGCAGCGAGAAACGCAGCGCTCGTCATGTAGGCAGCCAGGGCAACGACCAGGAGCCCCGCCGCGGTTTCTTTGCTAGGCTGCCGCGCCGTGGGCATGTAGCGTTCGACAGCGATAGCAGCGAGCAACAGGACGGCAAGCAATGTCCGGCTCACCATCCAACCCATGGGGATGTGCGTGAGGTCAAAGGCGCCGGAGTTCAACGAATCGTTCAGGCCAAAGCACCCGACAGTCTCGATAATCCCCGAGAGAACAAACCCAAAGGCAAGAATCAACGCTGTGCGATCGTGAGTGCCGCGGAAGCGGACCAGCGCATTGGCGGCGTAGCAAAAGCTGACGAGCGTACCGCCAACTTCCAGATACAAATAGCTTTGGGGGGAGCTCGCGACGGTGATTTGCCGCAGGTAGAAGATCACAGCGAGAAAAAGGGCGAGGGACAACGCGCCAGAAGCAACCAGAACACGCTTATGAAGACTGCGATCGGCGACCGAATCGCGGCCAGCATCGAGAAACCCGGTGATTGTACCCCAAACACCCACAACATCCCCCAATTGCCGAAGAAAAACTGCCAACTAGCGAGGGATGCAAGTTTGTGCCCTTTTTCGTCCGTAAATGCATTTGCTGTAATACATTGAAACTAAATAGCTTAGAGACGTGTCTCGGCCGAAGGGAGAACGACCTGGGACGCTGCGAGACGGCGCGATCACCCCAAGATTTCGCGGATTAGGACGCTATCATTTTTGTTTCGTTAGAGTTACCGGCCAAAAGGGCTAGTATCAAGCAAGTAGTCCAGAACGTCTCAGCTTGAGACAGTCTCAACACCTGAAACAGTCTGTAGCAGCTTCCTCGGAGAGTCTCTTACAACTTCGGTTTTGGCGGGGGCAGCTCCCGAGCAGCCACAGTATCGGCGAATCCACAGGTCTTGTGGGAGCCGTCGCAGAACGGCTTGTTCGCGGAGTGCCCGCAACGGCAGAGCCCGATCGTGGTCCGCCCGGCCAGGCCAAAGAGTCTTCCCTCAGGATCAACGATCTCGAAGTCGCCTTCGACGCGAATAGAACCATTGTGATTGACTGTTATTTTCGTGGCCGCCATTTTTTCTCCGGAGGAAGTGAGAGTATGCCCATACTTCCGCCCAGCGACAAGAACAAAGGCCCCCACCCCCCCATCATTTTACGAGGAGTGTGGAAGTGCTTGAGCCAAAAAGAGTTCTCAAAAATGTTGCGATGGAGCAATTCGTAACTGATTGATTCTAAAGGACGCGATCTTGCTTGTTTTGGAGTAGCAAAGGCTGAAATGCTGCCCGAAAAAAGAAAACCGGGAGCAAGCTCCCCCGCTCCATACGTAGTTATCTACACCGTTAAGTATATCCGATAAACAAGAAAAGTCAAGGAAAATTTGGCACTCCGCGCAGCCGCCTGCGGTCAACAACAAAAATGCGCGACGGTTCGCCGGGCACCCAAGGCTTGGAGCCGCCTCAGTACTTTGGAACGGACGGATCAACCTCATCGGACCAAGCGAGGATGCCGCCTTTCAGGTTGAGAATCTTGCGGAAACCAGCCTTTCTCAGGAAGTCCACGGCTTCGGCGGAACGCTTTCCGCTGCGGCAGTGCGCGACGATTTCGCGGGACGAATCGAGTTCGTGGACGCGACGCGTCAACTCCCCAAGTGGAAGCAGATGCCCCTTAAGGTTACAGATCTGGTATTCGTGGGGCTCGCGCACATCGAGAATGAAGAGATCATCTCCGCGGTCGAGCCGGGCCTTGAGTTCGCGCGGGGTGATTTCCGGCACTTGCACGGTCGGGCCGGGAGCTTCTTCGCCGCGCACGCCGCAGAATTCGTAGTAGTCGATCAATTTGGTGATGGTCGGATGCGTGCCGCACACGGGGCAATTCGGGTTCTTGCGCAGCTTGAGTTCGCGGAACTTCATGCCGAGGGCGTCGAACAAAAGCAACCGCCCAACGAGATTATCTCCGCGGCCGAGAATCAGCTTGATCGTTTCCATCGCCTGGATGGAGCCGACGATTCCGGGCAGGACGCCAAGGACGCCGCCTTCCGCGCAGGAAGGCACAAGCCCCGGCGGAGGCGGTTCGGGATAGAGGCAGCGGTAGCACGGACCATCGGGCATGCCGAAAACCGTCGCTTGCCCTTCAAATCGGAAAATCGAACCGTACACGTTAGGCTTTTTCAGCAAAATACATGCGTCGTTGACGAGATAGCGCGTGGGGAAATTGTCGGTGCCGTCTACGATGATATCGAAGTCCTTGAAGAGCTCGAGGGCGTTGGCGCTGGTCAGTTGCGTCTCGAACGACTGGATCTGAATGTCCGGATTGAGATTCGCGAGGCGCGCGCGGGCGGCTTCGCTCTTCGATTTGCCGACGTCGCTGGTGCCAAACGTAACCTGGCGCTGGAGGTTGGTGAAGTCGACGACATCAAAGTCAACCAGCCCGAGTTTGCCGACGCCCGCAGCGGCGAGATAAAGACCAAGCGGAGCGCCCAGCCCGCCCGTGCCGATGAGCAGCACCTTGGCATTCTTCAGCTTAAGCTGCCCGTCCATGCCGACCTCCGGCATGATGAGGTGGCGGCTGTAGCGCAGGATTTCTTCATTCGAGAGGCTCGCTGCCGGTTTGGTTCCGGTCTGCGGTTGTACGGTGGTGGCCATTGTGATTCTCTACTCCTTCAAATATCCAATCAGCGTGCAGAACAAAGCATGAAGAGAGATTTCTCGCTTCGCTCGAAATGACGAAATCAAATACATCCGCCCGCGATGGATGGAATAATGCTGATGGTGTCGCCATCTTTCGTCGGTGTGTTTTCTTTCGCTAGATAACGAATGTCCTCGTCGTTCACGTACACGTTGACGAAGCTGCGCAGCTTTCCGTCTTCGGTGAAGAGGTGCTTGCGCAGATCGCCGAATTCCGCGGTCAGATGGCCGAGAGCTTCCCCGACGGTCCGGGCACTGAACTCGGCCGAGTCGCGCTTCCCCGCGTAGGGGCGAAGCGGCGACGGAATCATTACTTTCACGGGCATTTCATTTCTCCGTTGTACCAGAGCCAGCGGCCTAGACTGCGGCTCGGTGGCGTATCTCAATTCCTTCCGGTGAAAATTCCGCGCGGTCGTCATTCAAGCGCCAGGAAGTCATGTCCTGGGGCGCGCCGTTCTGCACGCTGACAATGATGTAGCTGTACCACGGCCAGGCGTGATCGCGGTCATATTCGCTGGGCCGCGCCGGATGGTCGGGGTGCGAATGATACCAGCCGACGACTTCGAGACCCTGCTCCCGCGCCGCCTTTCCCGCGGCCAGGACGTCTTCCGGGGTCACCGAAAAGCGATTGCGCGGCGAATCGTCGCGGCGGTTGACGAGAGGAAAAAGTTGAAGAATCTCCCGCGCGGGCACGCCAGTTCCCCGATCGCTCTGAAGTACGGCGCTCGAATCACGGCCTAGCAGCGCGCCGCAACATTCATGCGGATATGTTTCCGCGCCGTGCGCGCGAATTTTCTCCGCGAGATGACCGCTGATCCAGAGTGCTGCTATGTCCACCATAATCAATCTTCGTCCCAGAAACGTTCGTTCAGGTATTTCGACGCGGAATCTGCAAAAACGGTGACGATGACGGCCTTTACATTCTTCGGAATTTCCTTGGCGACCTTGAAGCAACCCAGCAAGGCGGCGGCGGCGCTGGGGCTGACGAGCAAGCCCTCTTCACGCGCCAGGCGTTTCACCAATCGGTATGCTTCCTCGGTGGAGACTTCCAGATTTTCGTCGGCGAGCGTGGCATCATAAATCGCCGGGCGAATGGCCGTCGGCATGTGTTTCCACCCTTCCAAGCCATGGAAGGAAGCGTCGGGCTGCAGGCTTACGCAGCGGATGGCGGGATTGAGTTCCTTGAGCCGCCGAGTCGTTCCGATGAACGTGCCGCTGGTCCCGAGGGCCGCGACAAAATGCGTGATGCGGCCGGAGGTTTGCTGCCAAATCTCATTCGCGGTAGTGCGATAGTGCGCCTGCCAGTTCGCCGGATTGCTGTACTGGTCCGGGTAAAAATATTTCTCCGGATTTTCCGCGACGATTTCGTGCACTTTGCGAATCGCACCGTCGGTGCCCTCATCACCGGTGGTAATCACCAACCCTGCACCAAGGGCCGCGAGGATGCGCTTGCGCTCGTGCGAAGCGCTGTCCGGCAGGCAGAGCTGCACGGGAAAACCCAGGGCCGCGCCGATCATGGCATAGGCGATGCCGGTATTGCCGCTGGTCGCGTCAATGATGGTTTTGCCAGACCGCAGCGCCCCGCTGGCAAGACCCGCATGAATCATGCTCAACGCAGGACGGTCTTTCACGGAACCGCCGGGGTTGAACCACTCGGCCTTAGCACAAAACTTAACGTTTGGAAATTCCTGGCCGACGCGTTCCAGCCGCAGCAAGGGCGTATTCCCAATGCGGTCCAACAGGGACTCCCCCACCGGACCCGGCTGAGTCGTTGATTCGCGGGGAGATGCAGCAATGTGGCCTGTCGTCGCCATATGAGTAAGGTCGAACATTCCCATCCTCGCCCAATGAGGGCGGAATATCCGACCATTTTACTCCGAATTGGATGCGCCAGCCTAGTCCGGAGATATGCCACGCTCCGGGTCGCTTTACAGGAGCGCAGGCATTCATTACTCTGGATGGACCATGTGGAACGTCGAAGAGCGGTTTTCACCGAAGGCGATCGAGAGTCTCGCGGCGCTGGGCTTTGCCGTGGGCAGCACGCGAGGCGTCGTGCGCGTCGAAAAATACGGCTGCGGCGCAGAGTTTCGCAAAGGGCCCGACGATCTGTACCAGATGACCATTCCTCCCAGCATCATGCTAAAGGGCAAGTTCACGCGGCTGTGGGACGCGGGCTACCAGAAGTTCTTGCTCACGGACGATGGGAAGAAATTGCCGGCCCTGGCGACTCATCTCGAGAGCCTGCGGAAGTTCAACGAAGAGCTGCGCACGGCGTTAGGCGTTCCAACGTTCTACAACGAAGCGCTCGGATCGGTCAGCCAGCTCAGCGTTTACGACCGCGTCAAGGGCCGGCAAGGCGCCGTGCCGGACGAAACGGTCGGCGCACACGAGGCGCGAGGCGATCATTAAAATCATCAGCCCCGCCACAAAATTCCAGCTACCGCTCTTAGATTGTACCGGCCTCCTGTAGCTGCCGACGAAACTGTTCCAGATCCACGCGATGCTTCGCCGCTTTCCGCTGGCCGATGAAGAGCACCGGAACGTCCCAACCGTAGCGCTCCTTAAGGACAGGATCGGCATCTATATTCACTTCGCGGAGTTTAGCGCCGAACTCCTGCAAGAGCGGCGCGATGGCGGACTTAGCTTCATCGCACAGGTGGCAGTCCGGACGCGTGTAGAGAGTAACTTCGCGCGGTCCGGAAGCGGCAAGGCGGGCGTCTTCGGGATGAGCGTTCATCTTTTTATTGCGAAGTCGCATCATACCGGGGAGCGAACACCAATGGGAAGAACGGGCGCATAATAACAAAGAAATAGTCATGGGCAGTCAAGAAGAGGCGAATCCAGATGGGAAGAGTCGTGGCGCTGATGGATGATTTGTTCTTCCAAATGAAGCTGGCGGAAACCGCCAAGCAGCTCGGCGTGGAAGTAAAAGTGGCAACGAGCGGCGAGGCCTTGATGGGACTACTGGCGAGCGAGCCAAAACTTATCATCGTGGACTTGAACGCGCGCAGCCAGCCCATCGCGGCGATTGAAAAATTGCGACAGACGCAAAAGAATGTGCGCGTGGTCGGCTTCCTGTCGCACGTGCAGAGAGAGCTGGCTGCGCAAGCGCAAGCCGCGGGATGCGATGAAGTTTTGCCGCGCTCAAGCTTCACGGAGAATCTGGCCGCGATATTGAGCGCGGCAAAGGACTGACGTGAAATCGCCGAAATTTACTGTCCGCGGACAAATCTTCTTTCTGAGTTGCACCATTCTACTGGTGGCCGCAAACGCCGGAGCCCAAGAGTCAAGCTCGAAGCCCGGCGGCAGCTTCGCAGGCGCACCAGTTGAAGCGGCAACGAGTGGCGGACCGAGCGCCGCGCTGAAGGGCGTGCTCTCCGCAGCCTGCTCCCAAAATCAAGCCGAGTTTGGTCGCTTTCTCACGGCACGCAACAGAGAAGCATTTACACGCATGACGCCTCAGGCTCGCGTCTCGTTGATGAAGCGTTTCGTGCTCCTGAATGAGCCGGGCAAACCAACGGCACCAGCGAATCCCGCCGGCCGGCCCATTCTTCGATGTCAGACTCCCGACGTCATCACGGAAATGCAAATCGGAGGCGCTGAACTGCGCGAAAATATTGCGTTTCTTCCCATGGAGCTGCGCGATGCCACTGATACCACGGGCGCAAGCGTCCGCCAGATCACCATGGGGCTGGTACGCGAGGACGGAGACTGGAAGCTGCTGTCGCTGGGCTTGCTTCTCCTGGATCTTCCAGCCCTGGAAGTGGAATGGGATTCCGCGGAAATTGACTCCACGGAGAAAAGCGCCATCGCAGCCCTGGCCAAGGTCGCCGGGGCCGTCGAAGCTTATCGCAACAAGTACTTGCGTCTGCCAGCATCCCTGGCAAATCTGGGCCCGCCGGTTCATGGTGCGGCGAATGGCGAGTCTGCCGGGCTGGTCGATTCCGATCTCGCGAACGGAATAAAAAACGGCTATACGATTCGCTACGTGATTGTCGGCGCGAACACCGTGGGCGCTCCCGCAAAATATGAATTGGCGGCAACTCCACTGCAATATGGCCGTACCGGACGGCGTTCTTTCTTCCGCGATTCGAATGGCGGGCTTCACGCCGCTGACCGGGGTGGCGCGGTCGGCAGCGAGGCAGATCCCAAGGTCGAGTAGAGCTCTCTGCCGTGTGCCCCGTTAACTCATGAATAGGGCGCGCATCCCGGCGATTTGTGCGCGGCGAAGCTTGGCGCTACTATCGTGCGATTCGCTATGCATCGCAGAGCGCCAGCGCGATTCCTTCTTCTCCTCATTACACTTTCTCTGTTCGCGCCCATTCAAGCGGCAGCCCGGACGCAAAGCAATTTTCCCTATGGACCTCTTCCCGTCTTCGAGCTTCACAGCGGCTTCTGGATCAATCTTCATCACACGCTTTATCACGACGCCAAGTTGCGGGCTGCCGTCACGCAGCCGGACAAGGGCGCCAGGACTTCCGGGCCAACTCTGAACACCACGCCGGAGGCGAAACCCACCCTCACCTCTGCGGAACAGCGCGTTTGGGATGATGCCGTCGCGTACTACGTTGCGAACTTTGCCGCCAAAGACCTGCTTTTTTCCACGGAGCTCATCCAGCTGAAAGATCAACTCGGCGATTTCGAGGATTGTGACGAACTTTCCGGCAGGAAGCGAAAATTCTGCGACGCGGGGTTGCCAGCAAAGCTGACACAGGTCCTGGAGGCCGCGGCGCCCGTCTACCGCGCGCACCTTTGGCCGGAGCATGATCGAGCCAACCGCCGCTGGATCCTGCGCGTAGCCCCGCTCGTGCGCGAGCAGGGTGTGGGCCTCTCGGAACGGCTTGCGGATATTTACCAGACGCGTTGGCCGCGCCAAAAAATCCGCGTCGATCTCTCCGGCTACGCCAATTGGAGCGGTGCTTATACGACCGTCGATCCCCTGCACGTCACCATCTCCAGCCTCGATTCGCGCAATCAGGGCGCAGCAGCTCTCGAAGTTCTTTTCCACGAAGGCTCGCACGGTATTGCTGAGCCGGTGCAGGCCGCCATCATCCGCGAGTGCCGCCAGCGCGACAAAGCCATCCCCCGCGACCTTTGGCATGCTTTGGTCTTCTACACCACCGGCGAAGTGCTGCGGCCGGTGCTCGGCTCCTCCGGCGCAACTGCTGGCGACCCGGACGGCGGCAGCGTCCCCGGGGGCGGCTACACGCCCTACGCCTTGCGCGAAGGCCTCTATCAACGTGGCTGGAATGATTATTTCAAATTGCTGCAGAGATTCTGGCAACCGTACCTAGATGGGCACGCCTCGTTCGACGACGCCATCGCCCGCATGGTCTCTTCGCTGTAGTGGCCTCTATCACGCTGCTCCTGGTCCCGCAACGGCCAATTGTTCGCCGGACTTCAATATGCTAGGCTTTCCTCTGCAAGAAATCGCCCGGCCTGGCGCCACGCAAGCCCCTGCGACGCGCACGTTTTCCTTCATTCGTCTCCGAAAGACCTCTCCTTCCTGGGAAAGTCTCTCTGGGACGAAGCAAAGCCAGGCGAGGCAACTGCTTCGAGGTCGGCATAACAACGACCCGGTCTTGCAGGGGCCTCACTGCAAGCAAAAGGAAACGGACGAGCCCATGTCTGGCCAACAAACAGCCTCGAAAACCGAGAAAGAGCCGGTCGAGATCAAGCTGGCGCATTCCCCGGATTCCGATGATGCCTTCATGTTTTATGCCCTCGCCACTCATAAGCTGTCTACGCCCGGGTTTAAGTACACGCACATCCTTTCGGATATCCAATCACTGAACGAGGCTGCCCTCGCGGAAACGTACGACGTCACCGCAATCAGCTTTGCCGCTTACCCCGGTCTCCGGGACAAATACATCCTGCTCGATTGTGGCGCGAGTTTCGGCGAAGGCTATGGGCCCATCGTTGTTTCCACCAAGTCCCTGAAGCCGGCCGAGCTTGCGGGCAAGCGCATCGCCGTCCCGGGACTGAAAACTTCGGCCTATCTCGCGCTCAAACTTTACGAAGCGGATTTCGAGCCCGTGGTGATGCCATTCGACAAAATCATCGATGCCGTGCAGAAAGATTTAGTCGAGGCAGGCCTGCTCATTCACGAAGGGCAGCTCTTTTTCCCCCAGATGGGTTTACACCGTGTCCTTGACCTCGGTATCTGGTGGCAGGAACTCACGGGCTTGCCTCTTCCGCTTGGCGGGAACGCCGTGCGCCGCGCGCTCGGGCCGAACGTTGGCCGGCACATCGCCAAGACGATCCGAGACAGCGTTTCCTACGGACTCGAGCACCGCGAAGAGGCCTTGAACTACGCCATGCAGTTCGCCCGCGAGATGGATGCCGAACTAGCCGACAAGTTTGTCGGCATGTACGTGAACAAATGGACTCTTGGTTACGGTGAAAAAGGCAAGCAAGCCGTCAAAGAACTGATTAAGCGCGGCACCAAAGCCGGGCTGCTGCCGGGCCCAGCAACGGTCGAATTCCTTGCGGATTAGCTATTTGTTATCGGCCGATTTTCGGCAGTCTATTGCCTCGCCTTGACGCTATCCTGCGAATCCCTTAGTGTCTTTTGGCTGCTATGAGAATGCGAAATATATTTTGTCTTTGCGCTTTCGTCTTTGGCCTGACTGCGCAGCTGGTTCGCGGCCAAGCTGCGGCGGAATTGCGCGACCGTCAGCGCAACGCCCAAGGCTGGCCTTCTCAGGCAGTTCGCGCCAGCCATGGCATGGTCACTACTGACGAGGAACTCGGTTCTGAGGCTGGCGTCGAAATTCTGAAGCGAGGCGGCAACGCCGTTGACGCGGCCGTCGCCGTAGCCTTAGCGCTCGCCGTCGTCGAACCCGCCGCAGGCAATATCGGCGGTGGCGGATTTATGCTGGTCCGCCTTGCAGGTGGCAAGACCACGTTCATCGATTACCGCGAAGTGGCCCCTGGGAAAGCCACGCGCGACATGTACATTGGCAAGGACGGCAAGCTCGATGAAGAAGCTTCCGTCATTGGCTATCGCTCGATCGCTGTACCCGGCACCGTCGCCGGCCTCGCCCTAGCGCTGAAAACCTATGGCTCCATGAAGCTCGCCGACGTTATGGCTCCGGCGATTCGCCTTGCCGAGAACGGCTTTCCAGTGAGTAAAAGGCTTGCGGAAGAGTTTGAAGCGCAGCGCCCTGCTCTCCAGCGCTTCGCTTTCAGCCGCCGGATCTTTTTGAACGACGGCAAGATGTTTCAGCCGGGGGATACGCTTCGTCAGCCGGAGCTCGCCGCCACGCTCAAGCGCATCGCCCGCAATGGTGCCGCCGAGTTCTATAGCGGCGAGACCGCTCACGTCATCGTGGATGACGTGGCGCAGCTCGGAGGGCTGATCACACTCGACGACCTCGCCAAGTACCAGCCGAAGGTCCGCGAGGCCTTACACGCGAAGTACGAAAGCGGCGGTCATGCCTGGGAGGTTCTGACTTCTCCTCCACCCAGCTCCGGCGGTGTCGCCATCATCGAAGCGCTGAACATGCTGCAAAGCGTTCCGCTGAAAGGCTGGGACGACGTGGAAAGCGTTCATATTGTTGCCGAAGTGATGCGCCGCATCTTTGCCGACCGTGCGGCGTATCTCGCCGATCCCGACTATTCGAATGTTCCCGTTGCTGGCCTCATTGATCCCTGCTACGCGAAGGAAGTCTTCACGACCGTCGACCCGCAGCACGCCTCGTCGAGCAAAGTCATCAAAGCTGGTAATCCCCACACCTGCGGCGTGGCCGCGAGCAACAGGTCTTCTCCGGAGACCCTCGTCAGCCTTGGCGAAGGTCCTCACACCACGCATTTTTCCGTCGTTGATGCGGCCGGCAACGCCGTCGCCAGCACGTACACGCTCAACGGCAGCTACGGTTCACACGTTACCTCTTCCGCTGGCTTTCTGTTGAATGACGAAATGGACGATTTCACCACGCAGCCCGGCGTGCCCAATACGCTCTTCGGCCTGGTGCAATCCGAGGCCAACGCCATCGCGCCCGGCCATCGTCCGCTGAGCTCCATGACGCCGACGATTCTGCTCCGCGACGGCAAACTCAGCTTCGTGACAGGTTCTCCGGGCGGTCCGGCTATTATTTCGGCTACGCTCCTCAGCATCCTGAACTGGATGCGCCTGGGTATGGAACCGCAAGCAGCCATCAATGCTCCGCGCTTTCATCATCAGTGGGTGCCTGATCGTATTTCGATGGAGCGCGCTTTTCCGGACAGCCTGGAGGGCGCGCTGAACGCTCGCGGCCATGCCACTCGCCGCGTCGGACACATCGGGCTGGTTAATGCGGTTGCCATCGATCCGGCAACGGGCGACCGCTTGGGCGCAGCCGATCCGCGCCACGACGGCGCAGCCGTGGGATACTAAGAGGGATTGCTGAATCATCATAAGCGCGTGGGAGCGTACCGCTTGCATTGCGGCTAAACGCTTCGGGGAACTCGAACGAATCATGCAAAGACTACTGTCAACGTATTTATTCGTATCCCGAAAGCTGACACCCGAGCTGCTTGGACAGATTTCGGAGGCCGGATTTGCCGGCCTCGAAATTTTCTGCACCCGCAGCCATTTCGAATATTCGACCAAGCCGGAAATTCAGGCTATGGCTTCCGCGCTTGAGCAACATGGCCTGCAGCTTGTCTCCTTGCACGCGCCCACGAGCCGCGACATGAGCGCCATGCGGGAGAGCGGCACTCCGCTTTCCATCTGTGAAGTCGAACGTGTGCGCCGCATCGAAGCCATGGACGAATTGAAGCGCGTCATTGACGTCGCCGACGACTTGCCATACGCCCGCCTGATCCTTCACATGGGTGGAGCGCGCGAAACCGCCGATCCCCGCAAGCGCGACGCCGCCTTCAGCTCGCTTGAACATCTGATCCTGCACGCGCACCACGCCGGAATCACCATCTGCGTGGAGAACACGATGAGCGAAATGGGTGATCCCAGTTATCTCCGAGCCTTCGTCGACGAGACCCGTCTCTCCGGCCTGCGCTTCAATTTTGATATCGGCCATGCGAATCTTTCCGACCTCCCGGAGGAAGAGCGCCTCGAGAAAAGTTTCGCGCCTCTGCGCGATCTCGTCTCCTCCATCCACCTGCACGACAATCGCGGCGAGAAGGACGAGCACATTCCTCCCTACGACGGCACTATTGATTGGCCCACGGCCATCAAGCTCCTCAGGACCGCGGGACCGAACCTGCCCCTGGTTCTGGAATTGAAGGAAAAGACCGGCCCCGAAGCGCCAAGTGCCGACGAGCAACTCACCGCGGCCCGTAAGTCCCTGGATCGTTTTGAAAAGGCATGGAACTCCGCAAAATGAGCGTCATGAATGAAACGGGCCGGATGACAACGATCAGCATCGAACAGGCAGGCAAGTACGACGGCCAAGAAGTCACGCTCAAGGGCTGGCTGTACAATCTTCGCGAATCGGGCAAATTGCTCTTTCCGATTTTCCGCGACGGCACCGGCATCATTCAGGGCGTCTGCGCGCTGAAAGAAAACCCCGAAGCATTCGAATCGCTGAAGGGACTCACTCAGGAGTCCAGCGTCATCGTCACCGGTAAAATCCGCGCCGAAAAGCGCGCCCCCGGCGGCTACGAAATCGGCGTCACCAGGATCCAAATCGTCCAAAAAGTTCCTGAGAGCACGCCCTTCCCCATCCAGCTCAAAGAGCATGGCGTCGATTTCTTGCTTGATCAGCGCCATCTGTGGATTCGCACGCCCCGCCAGGCCGCCATCCTCCGCATTCGCGCCGAGGCCATCCGCGCCGCGCGCGAATTCATGGACAGCCAGGGCTACACGCTCACCGATGCGCCCATGTTCACCCCCGCCGCCTGCGAGGGAACTTCCACGCTCTTCGAAGTCAATTACATCGACGACCAA
>Ga0099827_10000714_pt1 | contig 15887 bp, 11 predicted proteins | sample CZO8metaG_FD_79339 | JGI IMG/M metagenome (GOLD analysis project Ga0099827, IMG submission 79339) | Vadose zone soil microbial communities from the Eel River Critical Zone Observatory, Northern California, USA - CZOApr15con1.8 metaG | ecosystem: Environmental > Terrestrial > Soil > Vadose zone ...
ACGCGCGCGCGCAGTTTCAGCGAAGGTTCGCTGCTGACGGATTCCTTCGGCGCGGGTTTGGTTTTTCTTGCGCCGGTGTATTACTCTCCTGAGGCCATGCCGCATGCTTTGCGAGTGGTTTCTGAGTGGCTGCCGACAGCCCGCGCGGCACACGCCGTGCAGGCAGCACTGGCTGGAGACTACGCAACAAGGGATCTGGCGATTCTAGGCGTGATGGCGGTAATCAGTCTTTCACTTGGATTCAAATTGATGCGGTTTAGAGAGAATTGATCGGGTCAGCTATCATCATAGTTCCGGTTCAAGCATGAATGTAATGCCTCGCATTCTGGTCTTGACTCTTTCCTTTGGGTCCGGTCATCTCCGGGCTTCTCATGCAATCGCGAAAGAGTTAAAGGACATGGCGCCCCGCGCCGACGTTCGGGTTGTGGATGCGCTCGAAGAGTGTCGCCCGTTGTTCCGCGCCTGCTACGAGTGGCCGTACTGGTTCATGCTGCGTTACGCGCCCGGGCTCTGGAACCGCCTCAACAGTGCGCGGCTTGAGAACAAGCACGAACGTACCGCGCCACAGTGGGCTTTCCGTTTGGGCTGTCCGAGAGTTTTTGAAGCAATTGAGAGCTTCAAGCCAGACGTTATCGTTGCCGGCGAAGTTGCCGCGTGCGAGATGGCCGTGATCGCCAGACGGCTCGGAATTACGCAAGCGCCAATCGTAAATGTGATCACCGATTACGAAGCGGAACCAGTCTGGGTCAAGCCCGAAGTCGACGCCTATATGGTTCCGGACGAAAACGTCCGCGCGGAGCTGATCGAATGGGGCGCGCCCTCGGAGCGCATCGAAATCACGGGAATACCGATCGATCCGGCGTTCGATCCAAAGCGGAACATGAGAACAGCTCAGGTCAACGGCGAGCTTCCCGTCGTGCTGCTGATGGGTGGCGGGATGGGACCAACGCGTATGGATGAGGTCGCGCGACAGCTTGGCGAGAGCAAAGTTCCAATGCATATTGTTGCTGCTACCGGACACGACAAACGCGCGCGACGAAAGCTCGAAGGGCTGACGGTGAAATCACCAGTCTCGCTGCAAGTGCTGGGATGGACCGACGACGTGTCGGCGTTGATGCAAGCGGCAGCGATTCTGGTGACGAAACCCGGCGGGCTGACGATCGCCGAAGCCGCGCTGTGTTCGTTGCCGACAGTTTTCTTTGATCCGATTCCGGGCGCCGAGTTCGTTAACGCCAAGCGAATGGTTGACGTCGGCGCGGCGGTTATCAGTAAGGGCGCGAACGAAACCGCGTCGATGGTGGTAGAGTTGCTAAGCAATGAACCGTCGCGACGCGCAATGTCTTTGAGAGCAAGCAAACTCGGCCGACCGAACGCCCGAAAGGAAATAGCGCAACTCGTTCTCGATCTGGCGACGCCAGCGAAAGAGATGCCGCGCCGGATGACGGCGTGAAGGCGCTTAACTACGATTGATGCTGTTCGGACTACCAATGATTGCCGGCGCCGGCTCGCTCGCAGCGGGCGCGGCCGGCGTTTATTACGCAACCGCTGCGGTGCGTTCGCAATGGCTGGGCCCAACCGACTGGCGCGGGCGCACTGACACTGCATCGGTGGCCCTAACCTTTGACGACGGTCCGTCGGAAGACACCGAGCGCATTCTCGAAGTGCTTCGTACTTACGATCTCAAAGCGACGTTCTTCATGCTTGGTCGTCAGGTCGAATTGTTTCCAGAGACTGCGCGACGCGTCGTTGCCGAAGGCCACGAGATTGGAAATCATTCGTACTCGCATCCGATCTATCTCTTTCGCGGTGCGGGGGCGACGCGGTTGCAACTCGAACGCGCGCAGGAAATCATCTCTAAAATCGCCGGCACGCAACCAAGACTCGCGCGACCACCGTGCGGCGTGCGCACGCCGGCATATTTTGCCGCCGCCGAGGCGTTAGGCCTGCGCACAGTCCAGTGGGACGTCGCCGGCTTCGACTGGAAGGAACGAACGAGCACGGAGATTGCCGACTCAGTGTTACGAGATGCGAGCGCGGGCTCGATCATTTTACTCCACGACGCCGATAGCGCCCTCAAGCGCGATCGCAGTGCCACCGTCGCCGCGCTGCCGACCATCATTGAGGGCCTCAAAGCGCGCGGATTAGGCATCGTGCCACTGACGCAACTGCTCGAACCGAGAAGAGAGCGGCGATTCGGCAGGCGAAACGGTTTCGGAAAGCGAAGGGCTCAGTCAAAGAAGCCAATCGTCTTTCTGGATTTCGACGGCACGATCACGAAACGCGATGCGGTTGACGCCATCCTGGAAACCTTTGCCGATCCGCGCTGGCTGGAGATCGAAGAGGAATGGAAACAGGGCCGCATCGGATCGCGCGAGTGCCTCGGCGCGCAAATGCGCCTGGTGCGCGCCACGAAGGATCAGGTTGATGCGCTTCTGGATTCGATAGAGATCGACGAAGGCTTCGTCAAACTGCTGGAAACATGCGCAACGCGCGGCGTCGAAGCGCACATCATCAGCGACGGTTTTGATTACTGCATCGATCGCATTCTCGCTCGGCCTTCACTGAATCTGAGGGTCCGCTTGAATGGAGTGCGAATTCTTTCCAGTCATCTGGAGGCGGATCGCGACCGCTGGTTGGTTGACTTCCCTTCGTTCCATCAGTCGTGCGGGCACGGTTGTGCGACTTGCAAGCCGGCGATGATGAGCTTGCTCAATCGCGACGGCGGGCCGACGATTTTCGTCGGCGACGGACTGTCGGACAGGTACGCCGCGACCAGCGCCGATCTGGTTTTCGCAAAGGACAAGCTGGCTGCCTTTTGTCGCGAACAGCAAATCGCGCATAGGCAGTTCCGAAGCCTTGCGGACGTGGCCGAGCAGCTTGATGAACTGCTGCGCTCCGGCACGGCGATCGAGCAGGAAGCGATCGCGGAGGTCGGCGCCTGATAATATTCCCTTCAAAGTAGATGAGCACCGAAACAAGCGAACTAGTAAATCTGACCCGCATCTCCGACGAGCAGGAATTGCGCGAACTCGAACGCAAGTACTGCTCGTGGGGCGACACGGTTCACTATCTCGAGCCACCGAAGTTTTTCGATCGCGCGGAGGGCAGCTATCTCTACGATCGCGAGGGCACGCCTTATCTCGATCTCCAGATGTGGTATTCGGCGGCCAGCTTTGGTTACGGCAACCAGCGCTTGAATGATGCGCTCACGCGCCAGCTAAACAAACTGCCACAGCTCGCCAGTCAGTATCTGCATCCGGAGCGAGTGGAACTAGCGGCAGCAATCGCGCGGCTTAACGAATCAAAGTTCGGTATGGAAGGTCGCGTGCATTTCAACGTCGGCGGCTCACAGGCGATTGAGGACTCTCTGAAGATCGTACGCAACGCGACGGGCAAGAATCTGGTCTTTGCTTTCATGGGCGGCTATCACGGGCGGACGCTCGCGGCCAGCGCGATCACCTCGAGCTATCGCTACCGCCGTCGCTACGGTCATTTCGCCGACCGCGCGCACTTCGTTCCGTTCCCGTATTGCTTCCGCTGCCCTTACGATAAGAAAAGGGAAGATTGCGGGTTGTATTGCGTGCAGCAATTCGAGAAGAACTTCGAGACGGAATACAACTCGTTCTGGGATCCCAAGGCCGGCGAATCGGAATTCTCGGCATTTTATGTCGAGCCGATCCAGGGCACCGGCGGTTACGTGATTCCGCCGCCGGAATATTTTCCAGCGCTGAAGAAAGTCCTCGACGATCACAAAATTCTGATGGTGGACGACGAGATTCAGATGGGCTTTTATCGCGCCGGGAAGTTTTGGGCGATGGAAAACTTTGACGTCGCGCCAGACATCGTCGTCTTTGGCAAGGCGCTCACTAATGGATTGAATCCGCTGAGCGGCGTCTGGGCGCGGGAAGAATTGATCTCGCCGGAAACATTTCCGCCCGGCTCGACGCATTCCACCTTTGCGTCAAATACTCTGGGCACGGCTGTCGCTCTCGAAGCCGTGCGGATGATGCAGGAAAACGATTACGAAACCTCTGTTCAGAGCAAGGGTACGTACTTCCTAACGCAACTCAAAGAGTTGCAGCGTCGCTATCCAAAAGTTATCGGCGACACCGACGGTATGGGCCTGGCGCTGCGCATCGAGATCTGCCGTGAAGACGGATACGAGCCGGATCGCGAATTAACCGACAAGATTTTCCAGGAAGGAATGAAGGGCGACCTGAGCGCGCGCGGCCGGACGATGGGCCTCGTGCTGGATGTCGGCGGCTATTATAAGAATGTTTTCACGCTGTCGCCTTGCTTTGACATCACCGAAGAAGAGATCGATCTGGCCGTCGAACTTCTGGAACAACTCATCCGCCGTTGTGCCCCCGAACGCGTTTGAGATTCTCCAAACGAGAACATGCTGTCTAAGCTAATAGAAGTATTTGAAGGCGTCGCGTTGCGCACCAATCCGGAACTGGCAATGCGTCTGCTGGGTGCGCTGCCCACTTCGGCGATAGCCGCAATGCAAAAAGCGCGCTTCAGACGCACGCTTCGGCTAGCCGCTGAACGTTCGCCGTTCTATCGCGAGCAGTTTCGACAACGCGGAATCGACGCGCGCCGCATCACGCATCCATCACAACTCGGGGACTTCTACACTACCGGAGAAGACCTGCGCGCGCACGGCGCGGAACAGTTCCTCACCGGACGCGCCGATACTGCGTTTGAAACAACCGGAACCACGTCGCCTGCTCCGAAGACGGTCTTTTTTTCGCGCGATGAAGTGGCGACGATGGGACGAATCACGGCGTTGTGGCTTTCTCTCCTAGGCCTGCGTCCCGAAGATCGCGTTCTGAGCGCATTCGATTGTTCGTTTTGGGTCTCTCCCTGGGTGCTCCGGTCCGGCCTCGAATACCTCAAGTGTTTTCACGTCGAAGCCGGCAAGATCGATCCCCATGCTTTCTACGAGCGCGCGAAGGTTTATAAGCCCACGGTGATCATTGGCGAGCCTTCATGGATGGTGCGTCTGTCGGAAATTGCGAGCGACCGCGGTACCTGGCCGCTAAAGTTCTTGTTTGCGGGCGGCGAAAATATTGCCGAGGAAGCGCGCTCGATGGTCGAGCACGTCTGGAGTGCGCCGCTCTATACCAACTATGGACAGACTGAATCGTTCGGCGCGCTCGGCGCCGAGTGCAAGCTGAAGGACGGCTACCACCGCAACGATCTCTATTTCTTCTTCGAGCTGGATAATGTCGGCGAGGATGGCTACGGCGAAGTGATTTACACCACGCTGGCGCGCGACGTGATGCCGCTGATTCGCTATCGTTCCACTGACGTGACGCGCTTGGTTGACACTCCGTGCGACTGCGGAATCTTTGCCGGGCGGATTGGGAAAATACGCGGCCGCTGTGACGAGATGGTTGTCTGCGGCATGGGCAACGTAGGCCCATGGGTGTTCGAAGAACTTCTCCGCGGCATCGAAGGCGCTGGTGAAGACTGGCAGGCAGTCGTCCTCCACGAAAATGCGCGCGATGTGGTTGAGCTGCATGTCGAGTTGAATAACGGTTCGAGCCCGAACGCACTGGAAGAATCCGTTCACGCAAATCTACGCGAACGTTTTGCGGACTTCTCAAAGAATCGCGACATGAAGCTTTACGACCTGCACGTAGTAGCGTGCCGCTCGGGAAGTCTTCGAGCGGGTGCACGAAAGCTCCGCCGGGTCATCGATGAGCGCCTGATTGTGGGACAGGAACCGGGAAGGGGTTGGTAGCGGGGGGCGGGATCGAACCGCCGACCTTGGGGTTGGGCTGGGTTTAATTTTGTCCGGCATCTAGGTTTTCCCGTGTCCATGAGCCGAATAAGGTTTTGTCGACCGTAGCTGGCCTCAACACAAAGGGACCTCATTGAGCAGGATGCCCCTTCAGCCATTCAGCACGTAGCATAAAGCTGCCGGCGGTGACGATGCGATCGCTCACCCTCAAACCCTCAATCACCGGATAGAAACCATTACTCTCTGATCCAAGCTTAACCGGGCGTAGGGCAAACTCATTGGAATTATCTGTGGCCACGAAGACGTATTGCTGATTGCCAATACTTTGCACGGCGTCTTTGGGAACGACGGGCATGGTCTTTTCGCTGGCACCGAGCGTGGCGAAGGCGACGTTGACGTACATGCCAATCTTGAACATTTGACCCGGATTCGCCAGCTCGATACGGACTTGCGCCGTACGAGTGGCCGTGTCGACTCTAGGATCGACATAAGAAATGCGACCGCGAAAGACTCGACCGGGATAAGCATCCGAAGTGATGTTCGCCCCGCTGCCGACGCGAATAGTCGCCAGATCCTTTTCGTAAACCTGGCCGACCACCCAGACAGTGGAGAGATCAGTCACGCGCATCAGCTCTTTGTTGGCTTCGATTACTACGCCAGGATTCACCGACCGACTTGTCAAAGTGCCAGATGACGGCGCGGGTAAACTCACTTCCGAACCAATTTGAGAAGTCGAGTTAAGCGAAGCGATCCTTTGCGATGAAAGTCCGAGCAGCAAGAGCTTCTGGCGCTGATTAGCGACTTCGGTTTCAGCGTCTCGTAACTTTGTGTTAGCCATTTCTAGTTCCTCTCGACTCGCCGCGCCGATCTCCACAAGCTTCATGGTGCGCGCGTGATGACGGTGATGCTCATCGAGCGCCGCCATCGCTGCGAGGTAGCGTGACTGGGCGTCAGCCAATTCGTTGCTGGATACAATTGCAACCGTCTGGCCGCGCTGCACGCGTTGACCCAACTCGGGCTTAACAGTACGCACAATTCCGCCTACGAGGGAGACGACCGGAGTCTCTTTGTAGGTGTTGGCCTGGACTACGCCTGTCGTCATCTGTCCCATCGCCTCACTTGACGGCTTTTCGCCGACGGTTTCGATCTTCAAACCTGCACGTTGCAATTGTTCGGATGTAAGTATCAGTTTCTGTTCGCCAGCGGTCGCCGTTTGTGGACTAGATGATTCTCCGAAAGAAACAGATCTAGGGGCCGGAATCGGTTTGCCCGCTTTACTGGGCCATAGCGCCCAAGCCGCGATACCGACGGCGGCAATTGCCGCTATGACTACCATCACAACGATAGCAGTTCGCTGATGAGTCCGCGCTCTGCTGCTCTCGCTTTGAGACGCTAATGACTCATCTCTCTCGATAATCTCTTTTTGGTTGTTATCGTTCATCGCTTTATCAACTCCGGTGAAGCGGTCGCCCGTGCCATTTGAACACGTGCGTCATAGGCGGCAAGCTGCGCGTCAATGAAATCGTTCTCGAGATCGATGAAGTGGCGCTGCTCGACGAGATAGTCGATCAGGGTCTTCGACCCTAGTTCGTAAGTTTGTCGAACCACGTCGAGATTTGCTTTGGCTTGCTCATTCACGCCGACGCGGAAGATTTCCATAGCCCGAACCGACCGTTCGTACTGAGTGTAGGCAGATGCTACCTCGTGCTTCACAGCCAGCTCTGCGAACTCCCGCCGCCGCTTAGCGGCCTCAGACTCAGCGACGGCGGCTTCGACGGCCCCCTGATTCTTGTTTCGCACAGGCAGGTCAAGTGAGATACCGAACTTGAGGTAGTGAAAGCCGCCCGCGACCGGCTGTAATCTGCCAGCGTCATCGATGCCGCGTACTGGAAAGCCAAAGGTCATGTGTTCGTATCCCGCTGAGAGACTCGCATCGAGCCGCCCTTCAGCGCGTGCTTGCTCGATGCGAGCATCCGCCCAACTCTCAACCGCGCGAGCGGACAGCAGATCAGGTCGTTCGCGGAGAGCGCGCTCAGTAGCCTCAGTGACACTTGGAAATTGATCCACGAGGTGATCAAAGTCGCCGCGCAATCGCACTGATTCTTCAGGAGGCATCCCGATCAGATTCTTCAAATCCAGCATCAACGTTTCCAATTTGCCTTCGGCACTCTCCCGCTGCGAGCGGAGACGGTTGAGTTCGACCAGCATCATGTTCTGTTCGAGCGGCGGTGTGGCGCCTTCAGTTACGCGGGCCGCGACAAGATTGAAGCTTTGCTGATTGGATTCGATCCGTCCGTCAGTCAGCGAGAGCTTTCGCGACTGCGCAAGCGTCTCGCCGAACTTCATCCGCACTTCGGCAGCGAGAAGGCGTTCACGATTCGCGAATTCGCGCTCACGAACCTCGACTTCCCTTTCCGCAACTGTTATGCGGGCCGACCGGCGACCGCCTAGTTCCAAAGGCAAACTTCCTCCCGCATCGATGGTGTGATCGGTTCCGGTGATATTTTGCGAAACTGCAATATCAAGCTTGGGATTTGCGCGTAATCTGGCCTGCCGGGACCTAGCCTTGGCCGCGTCGATCTCCTTGCGCGCAGCTTGGAGTTCCAGATTGTGGGAGAGTGCGTACGCTACTACATCGTCAGCCGTGAGGCCGGAGGTCTGATCAATGTAGCGCCCCAAGGACGAAGGCTTGTCCTTTTCGCTCACTGGCGTTTGCGATTGCGCTGGGACTGCGAACTGCGGCAGACATAACGATATCGCGCAGGCGAGTAAGACGGACTTCTTGTTAACTCGAAACAGCATTTCGTTATTGCACAAACAACTGTCCGCGCATCATGTTCATGCCACAGACAAAGGTGAATGAGCCTCTCCTGGTGGGCGTAAAGACAACTACCACAGGTTCGTTCAAAGGCAGCGCGCGCCTGATATTGAAGTCGGGTAATACGATTTCCTTTGCCCAGGTAGCGTCTGTTGTTCGCAGAAAGGTTACGCGCGCTCGGACACCACGCCGCAGCTTGAGGCTGGTAGGTTGATAACCCTTTGTGGTGATTTCGATCTTAGCCGTTTGCGCTCTCGGCTTTGCGACCGTGCTCTCTGCCGCCACTCCAATGACGGCGCTAAGCAACAGGCCACGCCCTAACCAAATCATTAGACCATTTCTCATCTTGTCTCCTCGTCTCTTTCCAAATCGGCGACGGGTGCCGCTACGTTGTTGTCTTGTCTCTTGAGTTGCCGCTCGTGCAGCCAAAAGAAAATTACCGGCGTTACAATCAGGACATGCAGCAGGCTCGACACCATACCACCGAGAACAGGTGTCGCCAAAGGCTTCATCACTTCCGCGCCGGCGCTCGTGCTCCACATGATTGGAATCAATGAAGCCACTACTGTTGAAACTGTCATCACTTTGGGGCGCAAGCGCAGTAAGGCACCCTCTGTCACAGCCTCCATTAAGGAACGGCGATCCAGTTGGCCCACCTCGCTCCGCTTCCGCTCTACCGCTTCGTTCAGATAGATCACCATCACGACCGCCGTCTGAACCGCAGTTCCGAACAGAGCAATGAACCCTACCCAAACGGCAACCGAGAAGTTGTATCCCAACAGCCAGAGCAAGTAGATGCCGCCAGTCAGTGCGAACGGTACTGCCATCAGGACATGCGCAGCTTCCAGCACCGAGTGATACGTGATGTAGAGCAGGGCGAAGATAATGATGAGCACGATGGGTACGACAATCAGGAGACGGCTGCGTGCCCGTTGTTGGTTCTCGTACTCGCCGCTCCATTCGAGGTAATAACCCGCAGGCATTTGCACTTGTCCCGCGAGCGCATTCTTCGCTTCATCAACGAAGCTGCCCACATCGCGCCCGCGAACGTTCAGAAGGACCGTGCCGCGCAGTAAACCGTTCTCGCTGGAAATCATCGTCGGGCCTTGTACCGAGCTAATGTCCGCCAGTTGCCCTAGGGGAATCGACGCGCCCGTCGGCGACGTGATCGGAATCTGCGAGAGGGCTTCGCGACTACCGCGAAACTCTGGCGCATACCGGACGCGCACGGGGAAGCGCCGGCGACCTTCAATGGTCACTGAGAGGTTCGTTTCGCCGATGCCTTTCTCGATGGCATCCTCGATCGTTCTCGTGTCGATGTTGTAACGAGCTGCCGCCGTGCGATTGATGCGAATGTCGACGTAAGGCGCGCCGCTGATCTGTTCGGCATAAACATCTTTCGCGCCCGGCACTTTCAATACAATCTCAGCAATCCGCCGCGAAACCTCTTCCAGGGTTTTCAGATCATTTCCAAAGATCTTGATACCAACCTGCGCGCGTATGCCCGTGGAGAGCATATCGATGCGGTTCTTGATCGGCTGCGTCCAGATGTTTGTGACACCGGGGAAACGCAGTTTCTCGTCCATCTCCGCGATCAGCGATTCTCGGGTCATTCCTGCGGGCCATTGCTCCGGCGGTTTCAAATGAACAATCGTCTCGTTCATGTTTACTGGAGCCGGGTCGGTTGAAGTGTCCGCGCGTCCTGCTTTGCCCACCGCATACTCCACTTCAGGGAACCTCTTCAGCACCTCATCCTGCTTGCTCAAGATGTTCCGAGCTTCATCAATCGAGATGGCCGGATCGGTTACAGGCATGTACATCAAATCGCCTTCGTTCAGCGGCGGCATGAACTCCTTGCCGATTCCGGTGGCGAGAAAGATCGAGCCAACAAACAGCAGGACGGCAAGAGTCACTGTGAGCAGCCGGTGATTTAACGCGAAGCGCAAAACCGGGCGATAGATAAAGTGCAGCGCTCGCATCACCGGATTCGCCTGCTCGGGATGAAACTTCCCGCGAAGAAGAAAGGTGCATAGCACTGGCACAAGAGTGACCGCGATGATTGTCGCTCCGGCCATAGCGAAAGTCTTTGTGAAGGCGAGAGGATGAAACAGCTTTCCTTCTTCGCCAGTGAGGGAAAACACGGGGATAAAAGCCAAGATGATAATTGCCATCGAGAAGAAGATCGGACGTCCGACCAACCGCGTCGATTCCAGCACGGTCCGCCTGACAAGGGGCCGATCCTTCGGATCAATCTTGCGTTGCTCGATAAAACGAAAAGCATTTTCCGTAACAACTATCCCCGCGTCGACCAGCACACCGATGGCGATAGCGATTCCCGACAGGGACATCAGATTCGAGCTGATCCCGGCGTAGTACATGAATAGGAAAGCGAGCAAAACTGCGAGCGGTAAAGGTATCGTCACGATCAAGATCGAGCGGAAATGGGCAAGAAAGAGGATGTGAGCCAGCGTGACGAGAATCAGTTCTTCTATGAGCGCGCGTTTGAGGGTGTGCGTGGCCCGTTGAATCAGTTGCGTGCGGTCGTAGAAAGGAACAACGTGGACGCCGGGAGGCAAACCTTGCTGCAGCGCGCCGATCTTTTGCTTGACGGCGTCGATCACTTCAAGCGTGTTCACACCATAGCGCGCAATGACGACCCCACCCACCGCTTCTTTGCCATTCTTGTCCAAGACGCCCGTGCGAAACGCGTTGCCGAGCGTCACATTGGCAACGTTCTTAACGTAGATCGGAATTCCGTTTGGCGCGGCCAGTACGATGTCCTCAATATCAGCCGAAGACTGAATTAGACCGATGCCCCGCACGACTGACCACTGGCCCGCTTGCTCGACGACGTTGCCGCCGACGTTGTTGTTGGAGCGCTGAACTGCTTCTACGACCACTGACAGCGGTAACGAATATCCGCGCAGTTTGTTGGGATCGACGTCGACTTGGTATTGCTGGACGTAACCACCGACGCTGGCAACCTCCGCGACGCCTGGCACGGAGTTCAATTGATAGCGCACGAACCAGTCTTGCAGCGAGCGCAGATCGCGCAGATTCATCTGATCACTTTCGAGCGTGTACCAGAAAACCTGACCCACGCCGGTCGCGTCAGGGCCAAGGGTCGGCGTGACGCCTTCTGGAAGTTGCTTGGCGACCAGATTCAACCGCTCCAACACTCGCGTGCGCGCCCAATACAGATCGACGTTGTCTTCGAAGATGATATTGATCATCGAGAAGCTAAACGCCGAACTCGCCCGGACGACGCGCACTCCCGGCAGACGTTGCAGGTTTGTGACTAGCGGATAAGTGACTTGATCTTCGACTTCCTGCGGTGATCGCCCCGTCCAGTCCGTGAAGACGATCACCTGGTTATCGGAGAGATCGGGAATCGCATCAACGGGCGTGCGCAGCAAGGCCCAGTAACCCCAAGCCGCAAGCCCGAGATAGAGCGCGATCACGATGCCGCGATTGCGCAAACAAAGCTCAATAAGACGTTGGATCATTTCGGCGATTCCGAGGTCATTGGGCTGTCACAGTAAAGGTCGTCTTGCCGCTTCCCGCTGGTCCCTCATAAGCAAGTTGTCCCTGCCATTCGCCGGCCACTTCGATATTGACCTTGCCATGGCATACGCCCGGCGTACTTGTTGTTGTTAAAGTAACCGCGTCGTTCATTGCGGCCATGGTGCCCATCTGATCCATGTGAAAGTTCAGCGACATGGCGCCAACGTCAACGAGCTTGCCGGACGGATCTGTGAATGCGAGCATGACTTCCTGATCGCCGGGCTTTAGTTGGCCCGTGCTGTTGGAGAGTGTTGCGGTGAGATTGCCCACCGTGACGGACTTAATAGTCTTACCTGACGGAAGGCCGCCGCCGTTGCTGGCTGTCTTTGAGCCGCACGCTGCCGCTATGACGAGAGCAATGATTGAGACAAATCCTATTGCCAATAGAGACTTCTTCATATCCTGATCCTCCGTAAGCCAAAGAGAAATAGTTACCGCAAACGCGTGCCGGGCACACGAATGCGCGAATCCACCTTGCAGATCGATAGACTACAAGGAGACACACTTCGGGCCTGTTGGAACTAGATCAGGAGTGCGAGATGACGAATGTACGCGGGATGTGAATCTGTGGGTGGGCTGTGCGAATGGTTGCTATGCCGGAGCAACAACACCGGAGGCAGAATGGACTGAGCACTTGTGAGATGAGCCGAAAGGGATGGCTGCATCTTTGGCTGGACGCGGACGCCGTTTGATGGCGTCGTTCCGTTCTGCGAGCAATTGAGTGAACAGCAGAGGCGAGCACTAGCAACTTGCGGGGTATTGTTATGGCTGAGCGCGGCTTTGCAGCAATCCATTTCGCCCATCGCGCCGCCCCTGCTGCACGATTGCTCGTTGGAATGTAGCGGAGCGCCGGCAACAGCGCTACCAGCGACTACCAGCAATATGACAAAAGATATGAGACGCGTCCTCATGCCACCATCCACTCTATGGAAAACGACTAATGCCTGTCAAGATCCGGCTGGCCGACATCCATCGTTGCGGCAGGTCTCGCCTCGTAGCCCCTCGATACCTCCTTTGACGATTATTGGCACCATAATGAGAGCAGCGACCGGATCGGCCCACCACCAGCCCAGGAGCGCGTTGAGAACCAATCCTCCAAGTGTGATCGCCGCGAGCTTGGGCCTAACTATTTCCCAGTGGGCGGGCGCTCACGCTAGGCGGAACCAAGCTCCTTGCCAAGCGCGATTTCTTGTTGACAGTCCAATTTCGAGAGATTATAGTTCCTATTGAAATTGAAAGCCATTTTCAATTAGTCGCTTGGAAGTAAAGAAATGGATGTCTCTGCTGAATAACGATCAGCTAAAGACCTCCGGGTGCAACAACCAATCTTGGTCTCGTGACAGATTCAAGGTGGCGTGCGTCGATTATCTTAGCACGCCTCCGCAGTGAAGGCTGAAAAGCTTTCAAATGAGGATCGCTATGCTCTTACAGAAACGGAATGTACTTTTCGGCGGAATAGTGCTGATAAGTCTATTCGGGCTGTGCGCGCCTGTCTTCTCTCAGACGAATACGCCCAACCAGCCTGCACAGCAAAAATGTGAGGTGGAGCAGCTGCGGGATGAGGTCACGACACTACGCAGCGAGCTTGAGCGGCTGCGCGCTCTAGTCGAGACAAAAGGGAGTGATCAATCGGGTGCTACGCCGCAGCCGTCGCCGACAGCACTAGATCGCGCGGCCAGTTCCCAGTCCAAATCTTCGGTACCCGATAAACCCGGCGTTGCCATTGCAACCAAAGCCCAGGGAGGCGATCTCGCGGGAGCGGGAAATCTTCTGCGCACCGATAGAATCACAATCGGCGGCTATGGAGACTTTCAGTTTCGTGAGTCTTCGATAAGCGAGCGGGCCGACGGTGGAGGTACGCCGACGTTTCAGAGCACTCGCTTTGTGCTGGGAGTTGCGGCGGTGCTCGCCGAAAAACAGAACATCGTTTTCAACTCCGAGATCGAATACGAGTTTGGCTCGCGCGAAATTGATGTCGAGCAAGCATACATAGAATGGAAGATGAAACCGGAATTTGCTTTTCGTGGCGGGATCATCGTGCCGGCAATTGGCCGCTTCAATACTTATCACGATTCATATTTGAACCTGACGACGATTCGGCCCCTCATCAATCAGTTCATCATTCCGAGCGCCTATCGTGACGCAGGCATCGGCATTCGTGGCCGTTTCAAGTTGCCGCACAAAATGAAATTCAGTTACGAGGCCGACCTGGTGAATGGAATGCAAGGAGTAAACGCCGATGGCGAGGCGACACCGTTCTCCCGTCTGCTGGGCCAGTCCTCAGCCGCCGAGCCCGGCCTGATCGCATTCCAGGCTGAGAATCGACAGAAGGCTGTTGTCGGGCGCGTCGGACTCTCGCCGATTCCAGGTCTTGAGTTTGGCGTGTCCGGCTACAACGGAAATTTCGGTCAGCGCGGCGTGCCGCTACAGTCAGCAACGATCCTTTTCATCGACGGCTCGTACCATCGTGGTTCCTTCATCATTAACGGCGAGTACGGGCGCTCGAACATCGTAGGCGGGATACCGCGCAGGAGCCTCGCGCCGCCGGTCATCGATCCGAATGATCCGAATACGATTACTGAATTGGCGGAATTTGCCGCGCAACGCACACCGGGGCAGGATGGATTCTACCTTGAAGGCACGTACAGATTCGCTTCGCCAATTGCCAGGAAGAAGCTCGATGAAGGCGCTTACGTCGCGCCGGTCGTGCGCTATGAAGTAGTGCGACTTGATCGCACTATTCCGAATTTCTATCTTAACCGCTCGCGGACCACGATTGGGTTAAACCTCGCGCCTTCTTCGACGGTCATCTTCAAGTTGAATTATCTTTTGAATCACACGTTTGGACCTGTACCGAGGGTGCCCGGCGGCATCGGCGGCGCGCTTTTCGGCGTCAGTCCCCTGCCGCATCTCGACTACGGACGAAACGGGTTCACCGGTTCGATCGCTTATGTGTTTTAGGGTCGAAGTCGTGAGGCAGAAAATCTTGAGAGCGCTCGTGGGAATGTTACTACTGACGACGGCCCTGATGTTGGGATTTGTCAGACCCGCACTGCTCTCAAGAACCGTGCAGGCGAAACCTGCTTTCATGGATCGCTACAACCGCGATCCTTACGCGAAGCCGCAATGGAAAGACAAATGCACACTCTGCCACATCGGTAAGGGTGGCGAACAACGCAATGACTTTGGCGATGCGTTCGAAGATGCGCGTCACCGCATCACGCCGAAGCTGCGGACGAAATTTTCCGATCTTTTCCTGCGGGAACCTCGGCCGGACAGCCACTGAGCTTAGGACTTTCCGAGTCGCAAGAGGTTGGACGTTCACATCGCTCCAGACGAAGTACTAGTGACTATGGCGGTGATGGACGTCTGGATAATGAGGATGGCTGTGCATCAATTCCTCGTGCCTGTGCCAATGACTATGAGCTTGAGCCAATAGCTCAGGCTCGATGTGATGTTGATGATGCTCATCATGAGAGTGTCTATGCTCGTGCTCCATAGCTTCATGACGATGCTTATGCCCGTGTCTTTCCGTCAAATGCAGCCAAACGCCGATCGCCATCAGCGTGGCTGCGGCTAGAAAATAAGGTGTGGGTCTGTCGCGCAACAACGCGATAGAGATCGCAGGGCCAGCGAACGGCGCTAGCGAGAAGTACGCGCCGGTTCTTGCCGTGCCAATATGCCTCAGCGCGAGGACAAAAAGAGTGAGGCTTACACCGTGGCCCAGAAGATCGTGATCCGTCCAGGGTCAACCGA
>Ga0099827_10000716_pt1 | contig 15874 bp, 14 predicted proteins | sample CZO8metaG_FD_79339 | JGI IMG/M metagenome (GOLD analysis project Ga0099827, IMG submission 79339) | Vadose zone soil microbial communities from the Eel River Critical Zone Observatory, Northern California, USA - CZOApr15con1.8 metaG | ecosystem: Environmental > Terrestrial > Soil > Vadose zone ...
CGCAGGGGCATCGCAGAGCACATGCGGCGCTCGCTCGACACGTCGGCGCACGTCACGAGCGCCATCGAGGTCGACATGTCGAGGGTCGTCGCGATCCGCGAGAAGCTGAAGAAGGAGTACCAGCAGAGCTACGGCGTCAACCCGACGTACCTGATCTTCGTCGCGCGCGCGGCCGCCGAGACGCTACGCGACTACCCGTGGATCAACGGTGAGATCCGCGGAGACCAGATCGTCACTCGGAGCTACGTCAACCTCGGCTTCGCCGTCGAGCTGCAGGACGGCAAAGGGCTGATCGTTCCGGTCGTCAAGAACGCCGAGACGCTCAACCTGCTCGGGATGGCGAAGGCAGTCACCGACATCGCGCAGCGCGCACGAGACAAGAAGCTGCTCCCCGACGAGGTCCAGGGCGGAACGTTTACGATCACGAACCCCGGCGGCTACGGCACCTTCCACGGCACGCCCGTGATCAGCCAGCCCCAGGCGGCGATCCTCGGGACCTACGCCGTCGTGAAGCGCCCGTGGGTCGTGCAGGACGAGCTGGGCGAGGACGTGATCGCGATCCGTCCGATCATGAACCTGACGCTGACGTACGACCACCGACTCGTCGATGGCGCGCTCGCCGGCCGCTTCCTGCGCGACCTGCGCGAGAAGCTCCAGACCTGGGACGAAGCGTCGTACTGAGCGAAAGCTCCGCTTTCGCTCAGAGTGTTCCCGCTGGTCGGGCGGATCAGGCGGTGGTTGCGGCGTGCCGCACCGAGAACGCGACGAACCAGTCCTCTTTCGTCTCGTCGTTGATCGTCAGCCGGACCTCGTAGCGTCCCACGTCGAGAACGAGCGGGCCGAACGGCACGACGAGGGGCGCGTCGACCGGAGTGCCGGGCCTGAGCCCCGCGGGGCGTCCTGCTTCGAACTCACCCTCGGCACGAATCGTCTCGCCCTCCGGGGTGGGGATTCCGCGCCCGTCCGCATCGAGGAGCTCGAGCCGGAACTTGTGCTTCGCATTCGTCTGATCCCAGGGAATCTGGAAGAGGGCGGCGACGAAGAAGCCGAACGGTCCCTGGGCGTTCATCATCGACCAGCCGCCGCCGATGACGTCGAGCTTCCCGTTCGCCACACGGGCGAAGTCGGCAAGCAGCAGGGTCACCTTCATGCCGTGGGAGCTTCGCAGGTCGCAGCTAGTCTGCAAGCGATGAGCCGCGGCGCGTACGTGCTCGACCTGGGTCTCGTCCCGTATCGGGACGCGTGGGATTTACAGCGATCCCTCGCCGGCGCCGTCTCGCAGGGCGCGATCCCCGATGCGGTCATCTTCCTCGAGCACCCGCCCGTCGTGACCCTCGGGCGGCGCACCGACTCCGGCGAGCTGCACGTCCCCGAAGGAGCCGAGGTCGACGTCGTCGAGACCGACCGGGGCGGCAAGTCCACTTACCATGGCCCCGGCCAGCTCGTCTGTTACCCGATCCTCGACCTCAGGCGGCACGGCAAGGACGTGAAGAAGTACGTGCGCGACCTCGAGGAGGCGCTCATCCGCACGGTCGCGCCACTCGGCCTCGTGGCGACGCGGTTCGAGGGACTCACCGGCGTCTGGCTGCAGAGGCCGCCGCGCAAGATCGCGTCAATCGGCGTCCACATCTCGCGCTGGGTGACCACGCACGGTTACGCGCTCAACGTCGATCTCGACCCTGCACCGTTTACCGATTGGATCACCGCCTGCGGACTCGAGGACGCGGCGTTCACCACGATCTCGCGCGAGCTGGGCCGGCCGGTTAGCGTGGACGAGATCAGGCCGGTTGCACGCGAGGCGCTCGGGGAGGTCTTCGACCTATCCTTCGAGGAGCTTCCGGCCGAGGACGGCCACGGACTCTGGAGCCAACCCATCCATGCAGACCTCGCTGCCCGTCGCTGAAAGGCCACGTCGTCCGGACTGGATGAAGGTCCGCGCCCCGAGCGCGAACTCGCGGTACTACGACGTCAAGAAGCTGATCCACGGCGCGAGCCTCCACACCATCTGCGAGGAGGCGCACTGCCCGAACATCGGCGAGTGCTGGGGCCGCGGCACGGCGACCTTCCAGATCCTCGGCGACACGTGCACGCGCGCATGTCGCTACTGCTACGTCCACAGCGGCAAGCCCGAGAGCCCGCCCGACCCGCTCGAGCCGCTGCGGCTCGCGAACGTCGCGGCGCAGATGCAGCTCGAGCACGTCGTCGTCACGTCCGTCGACCGCGACGACTTACCCGACCGCGGCGCCGGCCATTACGCGGCCACGATCCGCGCGCTCAAGGCGAAGGTTCCGCACGCCTCCGTGGAGGTGTTGACGCCCGACTTCCTCGGCGTCGAGGAAGACGCGCTGCGCACGGTGCTCGCGGAGCGGCCGGACGTGTTCAACCACAACATCGAGACCGTCCGCCGTCTACATCCGAATATGCGCGGCGCAAAGGCGAGCTACGAGAAGGCGCTCTGGCTGCTGCAGCGCGCGAAGGAGATCGCGGACTATCCGGTGCTGACCAAGTCCGGGATCATCGTCGGCCTCGGCGAGACGAACGACGAGGTCGTGGATACGATGCGCGACCTGCGCGCACACCACGTGGATGTGGTCACGATCGGCCAGTACCTCCAGCCGAGCGCGAAGCACGCAAAGATCGACCGCTGGGTACACCCGGACGAGTTCCGCTGGTTCCGCGAGCAGGGCGAGGCGCTGGGTTTCGGATCCGTGTTCTCCGGGCCGCTCGTGCGCTCCTCATACCGCGCCGACGAGCAGCGTCACGCGGCCGCGACAAGTCGCAGCGCCGTCGCCTACTAGAGCCGCCGCGCCATTACGGCCCGGCAGGTTCCGGACACTCCGTGAGCGGCCGCTGGGCGAGCGTGGCGCGAGTGCCGGCCGACCCGCGCGCCCGAACGCCGAAGCTCGTGCAGCGATCGACGTAGAGGGTGCGAAACGCGACCCGGAAACGCCCGGCCCGCGTCGCCACGACCCGACGCGTCACCCGGTCGTCGCGGACCGTCGCGACGAGCGTCACGTGCTCGAGCGGCTGGAAACCCTGGCCCACCACCTGCAGGGGCCGCATCGCCACGAGACGGAGGCCGGCCTGCGCCGAGACGCCGTCGAGCGCCATCGACGGCGCGGCCGCAGCGATGAGGCCGGCGACGAGTATCGCGAGCACCGAGGCCCGTTGCACAGCAGAGAACACAGTAGCCGGGGCGGAGCTTGTCCGCCCCGGCTACCGAAACAGCGCTACGGCGTGGACTTGCCCGCGGCGAGACCCGCTACGAAGAACGTGTCCGGAACACCGGCGCGCCCGTCGGCCCAAGTCGCGAGAATGCGATTGCTGCCGGCCTGCGCGTCGATGTAGTCGCCGAAGTTCGGCCTGATGTTACTGACCGTCGTGCACCAGTTCGACGTCGCCGTGCTCAGCTTCAGCGGCATCGAGAAGGTGTTGCCGCCGTCGCTCGAGAACGTCCACCACGTATCGACGAGCGAGCTCGCCAGACCCTGGCGGCGGGTGCCCCCGCCAACGTTGAGGTTGCATTCGACGTCGGAGGGGTTTGCCGTCGCTTGCTTCTCCTGGCTCTCGTAGTACACGACGTTCACGTTCCCGCCGGGCGAGACGCTGACGTCGGGCCAGAACCGCTTGACGCCGGTGTCCGGGACCGGCCCGCCGAGCGGGATCGCGGCGCTCCACGTCGCCCCGCGGTCATCCGAGTGCCGGAGGAACACCTGCGACGACGTGAGCGTCTGTGCGCGGCAGCGGGACTGCGGTGCAGGCGGTACCAGGCAAGACGCCAGGTTCGCAGGGGGCGCGACCGTCGGCGCGACCGCGCTGTAGTAGACGACGTAGACGCGCCCCTTGTTGCCTCCGGTGGTCGCCACGTCGATCCGTGGATGGTCGTTGATCCGGTCGCGGTTGTACCCGACCGGCGGGTTTTGCCGCATCGAGTTGGTGTCCGCGACCGTCACTTGCGGCGCGAAACTCACGCCGCCGTCGAGCGAGCGCGCAACCACGATGTGGGCATCCGTCGACGTGGCGGGCGAGAACGTCGGCCCGAACTGCGAGACGACGTAGACCTCGCCGTTCGGCCCGATCGCAGGCGCCGAGCTCTGCCGGAGCGTGCCCGTGTTACCGCACGACGCGACCGAGTCGGGGGCCTCCGGACCGGCGATGGCGGGCCCCTGCCACGAGTCGCCGCCGTCGTGCGTCCGGAACACCTCGATCTGGCCGAAGCCGAACTGTGCGTTGGTGCCGCACCCGGGTCGAATGGTGGGCTGACCCTGGAAGTTCGTGAGCGACACGTACGCCGTTCCGCTGCCGTCCTTCGCCGCGACGAGCGCTTCCTTGTCGTAGAAGTCGCAGGGCGTGCCGGCAGGCGTGCAGCTGCCGGGGTTGTGCGGCGAGTCGAAGGTCCTGATGTCTTGCCAGGCGAAGGTGCCCCCGCTGAAGTGCCCGCGGTGGACGCTGATGCCGAGCGACGCTCCGGTCGTCTTGTCGATGGCGAGATTGGCGTAGTAGAACGTCATGCCGTCAACCCCGCCCCGGTCCATCCAGGGGTCGCCGCGCGTGAAGACGTTCGTCCCGAGCGGATCCGGGCCGCCTCCGTCGATCCAGCTCAATCCGCCGTCAGTCGAGAACGCGAATCCGGACAGTCCGGGGGGCGACTGCGGCGTGCAGGCGGAACCGAACGGCGAGCCGCAGAATCCCTGGGCGTCGTTGAAGCCCACTAGAAGCAGTTGTCCGTCGTCCGTCGCCGCGATCGTCGTCTCGCTCCGGCCGAGCAGGCCGTTCGGGAATGCAGCCTGCTGGGCGTTGGCGCGATTGTTCGGCCCCACCCGCGGAGGACGCCCGGTACCGGTCGGCCCGGTGGACGGTCCGGCCGAGCCCGAGAGCTCGGGCCCGAGCGCAGCCCCGCTCCAAAGCTCGTTGTGATCGAAGACAAGCTCTGATCCGGAGGCGGTCCCCCCGCCTCCGATCGCGACCAGCGCAGCAGCGGCAAGCGCCACGCCGAGCGCTCTGAGTAGTCGTCTCACTCTCTCCCCTTCCGTTATGCGGGCTGCGCCCGCGCGAAGCCCGCGCCCAGATATTGGGGTCGATTCTCTTCCCTCAGGCCGCAGAGTTCAACCCTCGGCGTCCTCGTGCGGCTTTGCCATGGCCCGATAGTCCAGAGCCTTGACGCGCCCCTTTTGCCAACGAGAAGGGCCGTCCGGAGGCGGCCCCTCTCGTGCATCGCTTAGTCGCGGACTACTTGATGAACGCGAAGACCGCTGCGTGCGCGACCTCCACGCCGCCGCGGGAGATCCGGAGGATGCCCTGGCGGCTACCCGCCGGAATCCCCTTCAGCGCCGTCATGGTGACCGTCACGGTGTTACCCGAGACAGACGCGTCGAAGTCAACGCCTGCCCCCGTCTCGTTCGTCACCGTCGCGGTGAATGCACCGGAGCCTGACAGCGTGGTCAGCGCCACGGTGCGCGAGTCGCTCTGGCCGGACCCCGAGGGCACTGCGCCGAAGCTCACGCTGACCGGATCGAGCGCGACCGACGCCTGAACGGCCGCGTTCAGGTTCTCGCGGCCGGCGCCGATGACGTTGACGTTCGTCTCAGAACTGCCCGTGCTGAAGTTCTTCAGCACTCCCGCGTCCGCGGTGTTGACGATAGCCGAGCGCACCTCCGCCGGCGACCACGTCGGATGCTGACCGAGCACGACGGCCGCCGAGCCCGCCAGATGCGGAGTCGCCATCGACGTACCCTGGAAGAATGCCCAGCACGGCGGCGTCGCACAGAAAGCCGCCGGGATCGAGCTGAGCACGTTCACTCCCGGAGCGACGACGTCCGGCTTGACGCGGAAGTCGACGTCCGTCGGGCCCCGGCCCGAGAAGCCGGCCATGATGTCGGCGTTCGTCGTCTGGAAGTACTGCTTCGTCGCGGCGATCGTCGTCGACGCGCCGCCGCTGCCCTTGATCGCGTCGCCGTTCGTCCGCGAGACCATGTAGGCCGGGACGGTCGGCTGGTTCGGCGTCCCGTCCTGGGCCATCGCAATCGGATCGCCGACGACGTTGTTCCTGACGAGCACCGCCGCCGCGCCGGCGTTCTGCGCGTTGCGGATCTTCGTCGAGAACGTGCACCCGCCGCGGGAGATCAGCGCGATCTTGCCCGTCAGGCTGCCCGCGGCAAGTGCCGAGCAGGCAGTGCTCAGCGTCGTGCCCGAGGAGAAGACGGGACCCAGCGGTGCGGTGAAATCGCTCGACACCGTCGCGAACTGCCCCGACGCCGCCCCGAACGGGGCGAAGCCGGTGACCGTCACCGGTGCTCCGATGAAGTGCGGCGCCGTGCTCGCGCCTGCGGTCAGGGCCCGCGGAGCCAGGCCCGGCGACGTCACCGTGAAGAAGCCAGGGCCGCTGTTGCCGGCAGCGACCGCGTTGACGATCCCCGCCTGATCGAGGTCGTCGACCGCCATGCTCAGCAGATCCTGGATGCCCTGGGTCCCGCCGCCGAGGCTCATGTTCACGACGTCGAACCCGTCTTGGGCGGCGGCGTCAAGCGCATTCACGATGTCCTCCGAGCGAGCGTTCCCGATCTCGCCCGGGAAGACGTTGTAGTTCCCCAGCAGCGCGCCCGGCGCGACGCCGGTCACGCCGTACGTCACCGTGACGCCGTTCACGGTCGTCGTCCCGTTCGTGAGACCGTAGTCGCAGGCGGCTGTCCCTGCGACGTGCGTACCGTGGTCCTGCACGGGCGCGGGCGTCAACCCCAGCACCTTGGCCTTGTTGTTGAACACCTTCGCCACGATCACCTTGTTGTTCGTGAGCGACGGCGGCCCCTGCTGCGGAGAAGGCGCGTAGCCCGCGTCGCTGAAGCACGGGTGTGTCACGTCGATGCCCGTGTCGACGATCGCGATCTTGACGCGCGTTCCGTCGGGCCTCACGCCGGCGTTCGCACTTCCGCCTGCACCCCAAGCGGCCGGAATGCCGATGAGGGCGAGGTCGGGATCGCCGGCGGGCGTGTAGACGCCCTCGTACTCGGCCCGCTGGACCATCGGAGCCGAGGCGATCGTGCTGAGCGGCGTTCCGTTCAACTGCACGGCGACCGCGTTCAGCGAGATGTCGAACTCTCCGGTCACCTTCGCGTCCGGTGCGTTCGCCCTCAGCCACTGCTTGAAGTCGTTCCGCAGAGCGGCAAGCTGAGCCCGGTACGACTTTACGCTGGTACTCGAAAAGTCGATCTTCTTCCCCCGTGCCGGTTTCGTCTTGACGGAGGTCGAGACCGGATCGCCCGCGAGCTGGACGATCGCACTGCTCGTGTCGATGCCGGGCTGAGCCTCGGCGCCGTCGGTACCGCGGTCGACGGCACTCGCCGCGGTCGCAAAGACAAGCGCGGCTACGAGACCGGCCGCTGGCAATAAGCCAAACCGTCTCTTCACAACTCTCTCCCCCTCTTGGTGAACTGCGCCGGAGTGGCTGCCCGGCGCCCGACCAGACGCCAGATAGTAGTCCAAATATCGAGCTTCGGGGAGGGCCGCAGGCTCAGCGGCCGTACGGCTTCGCCATTGCGCGGTAGTCCAGCGCTTTCTCGAGCACGTCCTCGGGGACGCCCCGCTCGCGGGCGATCTCGCGCAGCGGCCGGCCCGACGACGCAGCCTCCTTCACGATCTCGCTTGCCGCGTCGTAGCCGATGTACGGGTTGAGGGCGGTCGCCGCCGACAGCGTCAGCTCCGCGTAGCGCTCGCACATCTCACGGTTTGCCTCGATCCCGTCGACGCACTTCTCGGCGAGCAGCCGCGACGCCGAGGCGAGCAGCTTGATCGAGTCGAGCAGGTTCCGCGCGAGCAACGGGACGAAGACGTTGAGCTCGAAATAGCCCTGCATGCCGCCGGCCGTGATCGCCACGTCGTTGCCGATCACCTGGGCCGCGACCTGCGTGACGACCTCCGGAATGACGGGGTTGACCTTCCCGGGCATGATCGAGCTCCCCTTCTGCAGCTCGGGCAGAAAGATCTCGGCCAGGCCCGTGCGTGGGCCCGAGCCCATCAGCCGCAAGTCGTTCGCGATCTTCGTCAGCGAGACCGCGACCGTCTTCAAGGCACCAGACGTCTCCACCAGCGCGTCGCGCGCGGCCTGCGCCTCGAACGGGTCGGCGGGCGCCGAGATCGTGAGGCCGGTCGCTTCGGAGAGCCGCTGCCGCACGCGCGCGGCAAACTCCGGATGCGTGTTGAGCCCCGTGCCGATCGCCGTTCCCCCGAGCGGAATCTGGCCGAGCCGCTCGAGCGTCGACCCGACACGGTCGTATCCCTGGCGAACCTGCGCGGCGTACCCGCCGAACTCCTGCCCGAGCGTCACTGGTACGGCATCCATGAGGTGCGTCCTGCCCGACTTGACGACGTCCTCGAATTCCGCAGCCTTCGCCTGGAGCGAATCCGCGAGGCGCTGCAACGCGGGCATGAGGTCGTTCGTGATCTCGTCCAGCGCCGCGAGGTGGACGGCGGACGGGAAGACGTCGTTCGACGACTGGCCCAAGTTCACGTCGTCGTTCGCGTGCACGTCCTCGCCGGCAAGGGAGGCGATCACCTCGTTGGCGTTCATGTTCGAGGATGTCCCCGAGCCGGTCTGGAAGACGTCGATCGGGAACTGGTCGTCCAGCTCGCCGGCGGCGACGCGGTCACCGGCCTCGGCGATGCGCTGCGCCTTGTCCGCGTCCAGGAGCCCGAGCTCGGCGTTGATGCGCGCGGCCGCAGCCTTGATGCGACCGAGCCAGCGTGCGACCGACGCCGGAATCGGCTCGCCCGAGACTGGGAAGTTGTCAACGGCCTTGCGCGTCTCGCCGCCCCACAGCTCGCGTCGCGCCTCGGTCTTGGCCACGTTTCGAGTCTAGCGAGGGGCCGGCGCAGAGCCGGCCCCTCGCATGGCCTTTGTTAGTCAGCCGGATTGAGTGACCGCTTTGAGGACGTTTGCGATGCCTTTGCCGTACCAGCTGTTGTAACCGCTGCCGCCCTGACAGGTCTGAGCCTTACCGCTCTCGCTGCCCGGGAACGGGGCGTACAGCTGCAGCGTCGCCGCGTCGGGGCACGGCTGGAAATCCGCCGTCTGGCCGAGGGCTGCCGTGACGGCCGCCTTGCCGAAACGGCTGATGATCAGCGCCACCTCCCCCGTCACATGTGGGGCCGCCATCGACGTCCCCTGGAGGTAGCAGTAGACCGCGGTCGGAACGTTCGGATCAACCAGCCGGCGACTGGGCCGGCAGAACTGCTCGGCCGGGTACGTCGACAGGACACGTCCATTTGTGGCCGCCGGCGTCCTCTGGAGAATCGAATCGCCCCCCGGAGCGGCAAGCCGGGTGACGCCAACACCGAAGTTCGAGTAGAACGACTTCAGCCGGCGATCGCCGATCGCCGTGACGCCGATCACGCCGGGAACTTCGACGGGGATGACCACGCATGCGTTCGTGACGGGTCGCGTCACGTTCGTGCCCGGCGGGAAGTCCGGACTCGTTGCGTCTGCTGTCGGATGCGCCAGGTCCTCGCCCTCGTTCCCCTCTGCCGCGACAACGGTGACCCCGTTCTGCTCGGCGAAGAGGATCGCGCGTTGCTCCGCCTTCCAGATCGCGTGCTGGACGGGATCGTTCCGGCAGTTGAAGAGGAAGGGGTCGGCGAAGTAGCTGTTGTTCGTCACGTCGAATTGGTGCGTGCCGGCCCACACGAACGCGCATACCACAGCCTCCGGGAAGAAGAACCCATCGGCGTTGCCCGCCTTGATCCCGGCGATACGCACGTTCGGCGCGACACCGACGATCCCGATGCCGTTAGCTGCCGCCGCGATCGTCCCTGCGGTATGCGTTCCGTGGCCGCTGTCGTCATCGGCCGCAGCGGCGCCTGGAACCGGGGCACCACTGACACAGTTGACACTGTTGGCGCTGTCGATGTTCGGTTGGAGGTCCGGATGATCCTTGTCAAGACCCGTGTCGATGTCGCCCACGAGGACGCTGGGGCTTCCGCTCGTAATGGCATGCGCCTCGGGCGCCTTGATCTGACGCATGTCCCACTGCAGCGAAGTGAACGGGTCGGAGGCGGTCGCCGTTGCTGTCGGCGGATCGCCTGTGTCGCTACCAGCCTGCGCGTCCGGCAGTTCCGTCGCGAAGTTCGCCGTCGCGGACGCATTCTCGATCCGGTCGTCCTTCAGCAGACTGTCGCGGAAGGACGCGCTGCTGGACTGCGCGATCGCTACGCCGATCTGGTCGTAGCTGTAGACGAGCGTCCCTCCCGCACTCGCTATGGTCGCCGCCGCATCTTGCGGGACGGCTTGGTCCTTGTAGAGCACGATGTAGTTGGCCCCGCCGCCTGCCCCGTACGTGGCCTTGGCTCCGGCCCCTGCGAGCACGACTGCGGCGGCGACAGCAAGTACCAGCATCTTCAGCGGCAATTGCATACGAACCCTCCCCTGTGGTTTGCCCTAAGCCGTTCTCAGAGTCGCGGGAACTCTAGGGGAAGAGGGCTTAATGTGTGCTGGATGCGGGCTCGAGACTTGGCGATCGAGATCGGCCAGGGCACACCGAGTGCAACGAACGCGATCACCGACGTCAGTGGCGTCCAAGTGGGTCATACGACACTGATCGAGGGCGAGTCTATTCGGACGGGCGTGACGGTCATCGTCCCGCCGGAGACGCCGCTCTTCGCCGGCTGTCACCGCCTGAATGGGAACGGCGAGCTGACGGGACTCGAGTGGGTGCGCGAGTCCGGGTTCCTGACGACGCCCATCGGGATCACGAACACGTTCAGCGTGGGTGTCGTCCGCGATGCGATCGCCGCCGCTTCGTCGGACGAGGAGGCCTGGTCCCTCCCGGTAGTGGGGGCGAGACCTTCGACGGCTTTCTCAACGACATCCGCGGCCAGCACGTGACGGCCGAGCACGTGCACTCGGCCCTTGCGACGGCGTCAGGCGACGCGGTCGAGGAGGGGAACGTCGGCGGAGGCACGGGGATGATCTGCCACGAGTTCAAAGGAGGCATCGGAACGGCGTCGCGCGTTGTGAACGGACACGTCGTTGGTGTGCTGGTGCAGGCGAACTACGGGCGGAGGAACCGTTTCCGCGTGGACGGCGTGCCGGTCGGAGAGCTGATCGGCGAGCGGGTTCCCAGACCAGGCCGGGTCGACGAGTCCGGCTCGATCATCGGCATCGTCGCAACGAACGCACCGCTCCTCCCTCATCAATGCGACCGTCTTGCCCAGCGCGCAGGGCTCGGGGGTCGGACGGATGGGCGGCACGGGCGCGCACTCGAGCGGCGACCTCTTCCTAGCCTTCGCCACGGGGAACCGTGGCCTCGATACCGGCGATCGCGAGGTGCCGCTGTGGATGCTGTCGGACTCGGAGATCAATCCGCTCTACGACGCGGTGATCGAGTCCACGGAGGAAGCGATCCTCAACGCGCTGCTCGCCGCGGAGACGATGACCGGCCGCGAGGGCAACACCGCGCACGCGCTGGAGCCGGAACTACTGATCGAGAGCCTGGCTAGGCGATCCTGAGACGGCGCCGCTCGAGCGGCCGTTCCCGGAGGATCCGCCGCTCGCGCTCGCTCAAGGCGTTCACGGGCGCCCAGCCGACGTATCCGCAACGCGGACACTCGGGGTTTGCCTGCCGCAACGGCGAAGCGTTTGCCTGCCTCGTACTACCGCAGCGGAGGCACTCGACGAGTGACTCCATGCTCTTATCTTCCTCCGCCGAGGGAGGACGGCGTCCCCCGACTGGGGGAGGGGCGACGCAACGTCGCCTCGGCCGCAACGCACTCGGCGGCCTCGAGCAGTTCGTCCCAGGTGCGGAGCTTCACGCGAGGTCGGCCCAGCTTCTCGCCCGCAGCTCGCTCGACCTCGTCGATCGACGTCCAGCCCTGATAGAGGACGGCTCGAACACCTCGTTCCGTCAGCATCACCTCGACCGCCTCGCCGGTGGCCTCGTCCCTGTGAACGATGCGGCCGCCTTGGACGTCTTCGAGCAGGAGCGCCACCGTCTCCATCGCGTCCTTCTTGTTCGTGCCGATGACCCCCGTAGGGCCGCGCTTGATCCACCCGGCGCAATAGATCTGTGGCAACGGGCCGCCGTCGTCCGCGAGGACCCGACCGCGCTCGTTGCGGATGGTCCCGCGCCGCTCGTCGAAGGGCAGATCCGGCAGGGGGACGCCGTGATAGCCGATGCTGCGAAAGACGAGGCCGCAGTCGATCCTCTCGTGCTCCTCCGTCGGCACGGCTGCCGGACGGCCGTCCCGTTCTTCGAGCCGGTTGCGCACCAGCTCGATCGCCTCGACCTTTCTGTCGCCGTGCAGCGCGACGGGCGACAAGAAAAAGCGGAACCTAAGCGTGACGGGCTTTCCCGTCGGCTGACGCGTCGCGAAGTCACGCAGCACGTCGAGGTTTCGGCGGGCGTTCGTGTCCTGCTCGAGCGCGGCCTCGCTGGCGGGGTCGAGCTCGAGCTCTGCCGGGTCGACGGCAACATCGGCCCCGGCGAGTTCACCCATCTCCTTGAGCTCCTGCGTCGTCCACGATGCCTGCGCCGGGCCGCGGCGGCCCACCACCACGATCTCGCGGACGGTCGACTCACCGATCGCAGTCGTCGCCGAATCGGTCGTGTCCGTCGGTGCGAGCTCTTCGGGCGTCAGCGCGAGCATCCGCGCGACGTCGAGTGCCACGTTGCCGTTCCCGATCACGACGGCGCTCTCGACATTGAGGTCGAACGACAGGTCCTGGTAGTCGGGGTTGCCGTTGTACCAGGCGACAAACTCGGTCGCCGACCACGATCCGTCCAGCTCTTCCCCTGGAATGCCGAGGCGGCGATCGGTCTGCGACCCCACCGCGTAGACGACGGCGTCGTACAGACGGGCCAGATCCGCGTGCGTGAGGTCGCGGCCGACCTCGACGTTGCCGAAGAATCTGAATCCCGGCTTCAGGGCGATCCGCTCGAAGGCGCGCGACACGGTCTTCAGCTTCGGATGATCCGGAGCGACTCCCAGCCGGACGAGACCCCACGGCGTCGGCAGGCGCTCGATCATGTCGACCTCGACCGGCACGTCCGCATCGAGCAACGCCCCGGCCGCGTAAAACCCGGCCGGACCGGAACCGACAACAGCAACGCGCAGGACGTTCCCGCTCATTGGACCGATCGTAGTCGTGCCTCCGCCAAACGCCGGAGGTTAGAGCAGGCGAAGCCGCACTAACCGGAGGCGGGACTCACGCGGGCGGGGACGCGTCAGCGCCACCGCCCGCGGACCACGACCAAGGCCAAGCACAAACCCATAAGAGTGCGCGGGCTCCGCCCGCGCACGTTCCCCGCGAAGCGGCGTACCAAGAACTGAGCGAAAGCGAAGCCTTCGCTCAGGCAGAGCAGCCCGAGCCGCAGCCGCCAACGGCGCCCTCGACCTCGGCGCCTTCTTCCACCTGGAACGAGTGGCCGCAGCCGCAGGATGAAGTGGCGTTCGGGTTGTTGATCGCGAACCCGGCCGCCTCGATGGAGTCGACGTAGTCGACCTCGGCGCCCTGCAGGTACGGCGCGCTGAACGGATCGACCACGACCTGGACGCCGTGCAGCTCGAACTCGAGGTCGCCCTCGACGGGGCCGCGGTCGAAGCCGAGTCCGTACTGAAAACCGGAACAGCCGCCGCCCTGGATCGCGACGCGCAGCACGCTGACATCCTCCTCTTCGGACATCAGTTGCTTGATCTTCTCCGCCGCTGCCTCAGTCACCGTCATCAGCGGCATCACGCGCTCCTGAATCGCCATTCTGCGTCCCATCGTAGCAACGTGTCCGGCTCCTCCGAATCCCCCGAGCCGAGGCGACTTTGTAACACTCGTCTCAGGCACGGTTGAGCGGTTTTCGCCATGCTTCGTGCCGGTGAGGATGAACCTGCTAGGTTCCCGTCGCTCCAAGGGGAGGGACGCGTGCTCGACAACTGGCTGCCGTTCCTGATCTACGCGATCTTCGCGTTGGTCATTCCCGCGTCGATGATGTGGTTCTCGTTCGTCTTCGCGACGCGCCCGCACCGCCGCATGCGTGCGCGCGAGGTCCCGTTCGAATCGGGCGTCTCGACCGGGCCGCTGAGGACGCACCGCTTCACGGTCAGCTTCTACCTGACGGCAATGCTCTTCATCGTCTTCGACATCGAGATCGTCTTCCTGTATCCGCTGGCCGTCATCCTCCACCAGCTCGCCTGGTTCGGGTTCCTGGAGTTCCTGTTCTTCGTCGCGATCCTCGTCGTCGCTTATGTCTACGTCTGGCGGAAGGGCGCGCTGGAGTGGCAATAGAAAGAGGCAGGCTGCGGGATTACGGGCTGCAGTCCGAGCGCCTGCTTTGGCCGACGAAGGGGCCCGGCGTCTTCGAGCAGGAGGTGGCTGCGATCGAACAGGCGGTCGGCCTCACGACCCTCCAGAAGGCGATCGCCTGGGCGCAGACGAAGTCGATGTGGCCCGACACCTTCGGGCTCGCGTGCTGCGCGATCGAGATGATGTCGATCGTCTCCTCGCGCTACGACATCGCGCGCTTCGGGATGGAGGCATTCCGCTCCTCGCCGCGTCAGGCCGACCTGTTGATCGTCTCCGGCCGCGTCGTGCACAAGATGGCCGCGCCGCTGCGCCAGGTCTACGACCAGATGCTCGAGCCGAAGTGGGTGATCGCAATGGGCGCGTGCGCCAGCTCCGGCGGGATGTTCAACAACTACACGACCCTCCAGGGCGTTGACAAGATCGTCGCGGTCGACATTCACGTCCCGGGTTGCCCGCCGCGACCCGAAGCGCTGATGGAGGGGATCGTCCGCCTCCACGAGAAGGTCATGGCCGGCATCCCGCCCGCGTACGAGATCCGCGGAGTGGCAACCTGACCTACAACCGCGTCCCGGGGCTGGTCGAGATTCGCGAAGCGCACGGCGAGACGACGGTTGTCGTCGACGCCGCGCGCCTGGTCGCGGCGGCGCTGCACCTCCGCGACGAGCTCGGGTTCAACTTCCTTTCGGACGTCGCCGCAACCGACTACCTCGGCTGGGGCGCGAAGGGCATCTCGGGGTACATCGGCACTCCGGGCGGCCGCGACCTCAACCTGCCTTCCACGCAGGGCTTCCAGCAGCTGCCGCGGCCGAAGCCGCGCCGCTTCTCGGTCAACTACCACTTGCTGGCGCTCCGCGAGGGCGCGCCGCGCGTTCGCCTGCAGGCGTGGGTCGGCGAGGGTGAGGCGGTGCCGAGCCTCGTCTCGGTCTGGCCGACGGCCGACTGGCACGAGCGCGAGGCCTGGGACCTGATGGGGATACGCTTCGAGGGCCACCCGAATCCCCGCCGCATCCTCATGGACGACGACTGGGAGGGTCACCCGCTGCGCAAGGACTATCCGATCGGCGGCGAGCCCGTGCGCTTTTCCGGGGAGGAATAGGTGGCGATCGCACCAGAGCGCCCGCGGATCTACGAGGGCACCCGTGTTCCGTCTCCGATCCCGACCGTGTTGAAGCTCCCCGAGGAGCTGCGCTCGTCGGGCGACGTCCTGACGGTGAACTTCGGCCCGAACCACCCGTCGACGCACGGCGTGCTGCGGCTCACAGTCGACCTGCACGGGGAGCAGGTCGTCGGGCTCGCCGCGGTGATCGGCTATCTCCACACCGGCTTCGAGAAGAACATGGAGCAGAAGTCGTGGTGGAAGGCGATCACGTATCCGGCGCGGATCGACTACCTCTCTTTCCAGTACAACGAGCTCGTCTTCGTCCTGGCGATCGAGAAGCTGCTCGAGCTCGACGTGCCGCCGCGGGCGACCTGGATGCGCATGCTGCTCTGCGAGCTGACGCGGATCCACTCGCATCTCGTCTGGCTCGGGACGGCGGCTCTGGAGCTCGGCGCGATCTCGATGTTCTGGTACTGCTTCCGCGAGCGCGACCG
>Ga0099827_10000718_pt1 | contig 15868 bp, 13 predicted proteins | sample CZO8metaG_FD_79339 | JGI IMG/M metagenome (GOLD analysis project Ga0099827, IMG submission 79339) | Vadose zone soil microbial communities from the Eel River Critical Zone Observatory, Northern California, USA - CZOApr15con1.8 metaG | ecosystem: Environmental > Terrestrial > Soil > Vadose zone ...
TCCAAGCCGAGCACTCGGCTAAGTTGCTCGAACATCCGCTGTTCCTCCTCGCTCCGCGTTTCCTTGACCACGCAGAGCGTCGTGAGGGCAGCGGATGTCTCTCTCCTACGCCCTCATCCCCGCTTAATCAGCAAGAGCCCACTTTCGTCACGGTGTCCGACACCGGGACGTGGCTTGCGCGGACAGGCGGCGTTCCGCCTGAATCGGCGGGTTGCGGAGTCGCTCTGCATCTCCGTGTCACCGATCCGGCACGGTGTCCGACACCGGGACGTGGGACGTAGGGACGTGGCTGCCACAGGCACGGTCGGAGTGCTCGGGCCGGGAGCTGTTGGGGCAGCGCTCGCGGTCCCGCTTGCGCTCTCCGCCGTTCGGGTCGTCTGCATCGCCAGGGGCGAGACGGCCGAGGCGATTGCACGGGAGGGGCTGACGCTCGACCGTTGCGGGGAAACGCTGCACGCTCGTCCGAGCGCGACCGACGAGCTGCGGGAGCCCGTGGAGCTCTTGCTCGTCACGGTGAAGGCGCCGGCGCTCGACGACGCGCTGGGTCGCATCGCCGCAGAAGCAACGACGGTGCTGCCGCTGATGAACGGGCTCGAGCACGTCGACGCGATCCGCGCTCGGCTCGACGGCAGAGTCGTCGCCGGCAGCATTGGACGGCTGGAGGCCTACCGCGCCGGGCCGACGCGCGTCGTGCAGACCACTCCCGCGCCGCTCATAACCGTCGCCTCGGAGAACGGCGCCGCGGGGCTGCTGCGCGCCGCCGGCTTCGAGGTGCGAGTCGGTGAAAGCGAGTGCACCGTCCTGTGGGAGAAGCTCGCGAGGCTGGCCCCGCTGGCGGCCGCGACGGCAATGACGCAGCGCCCCCTGGGAGAGCTCAGAGCAGATCCGCTATGGCGCGCCACGCTCGAAGCGGCGGTGGAGGAGGCCTGCGCGGTGGCAGCCGCGGACGGTGTGGCGCTGAATCCCGCAGCCCAGTGGGAGATCCTTGACACGATGCCTGCGAGCGTGACGACCTCGACGGCCCGGGACGCCGCGGAAGGACGTCCCACCGAGCTGGACGCGATCCTCGGCGCCGTCGTTCGCGCTGCAAAGAGGCTCGGAGTGCGGGCTCCGACGCTCGACCGCCTGCTCGCCGAAGCGGAGGACGCATGCCGTCTGCAATCGCCCTGATCCCCGCGCGCTCGGGCTCCGAGCGCGTGCCGCACAAGAACACCCGGCCGCTCGCCGGACATCCGCTGCTCGCCTACGCAATCGCGACCGCGCTTCGAGCGGGCGTCTTCGAGCGTGTCGTCTGCTCGACCGACAACGGGAAGATCGCGGAGGTCGCGCAGCGGTACGGGGCGGACGTTCCGTTCCTTCGTCCGGCCGAGTTCGCCACGGCGACGTCACCCGACATCGAGTGGATCACGTACACGCTGAACGAACTCGGTGAGCATTACGACCTGTTCGCGATCGTGCGCGCCACGAACCCCTTTCGCGGGCCTGACGCATTCCTCCGAGGCATGCGCCAGCTGCTCGCCACCCCGGAGGCGGACTCGATCCGCGCCGTCGAGCTCGTCAAGCAACACCCTGGAAAGATGTGGGTGATCGAGGGGAAGACGATGCGGCCGCTGCTCGACCAGTCACAGCTGGATGCCGCGTGGCACGCGGGCCAGTACCAGGCTCTTCCGGAGATCTACGTCCAGAACAGTGCGCTCGAGATCGCGTGGACGCGCGTCGTCTCGCAGACCGGGACTCGAGAGGGTCGCGTGGTTGCGCCGTTCCTTACGCGCGGTTACGAAGGCTTCAACGTCGACGACGAGGAGGATTGGGAACGTGCGCGGGTGCTCGTCGACTCGGGCGACGCGACGTTGCCGAAGGTCGAGCGCTCCCCGCGTCCGTATCCTGCGGCCGAATGAAGGTCGCGCGGCTCGAGACGCTGTTCTGTGACGCGGGCTGGCGCCCGTGGATCTTCCTGAAGGCGACGACGGAGGACGGCGCCGTCGGCTGGGCGGAGATCACGGACTCGCACGGCTCGCCGCGGGGTCTCGCCGGGATCGTCGAGGATCTCGCGCCGCACGTCGTGGGTCGCGATCCGCGCGCGGTTGAGCGGATCGTCTGGGATCTCTTCCGCGCCACGCGGCAGAGCCCGGGCTCGGTGATCCAGAAAGCGATCGGCGGGATCGAGAACGCGTTGCTCGATCTCAAGGGGAAGGCCCTCGGGGTCCCCGTCTACGAGCTCTTCGGCGGCCCGACGCGCGACGATGTGGACGTCTACTGGTCGCACTGCGGCACTACGCGCGCACGCGCCTGGGAGGTCACGAACACCGGCAAGCTCGGCTCCTACGAGGACGTCGCCGCACTGGGGCGCGAGGTCGTCGACCGCGGCTTTCGCGCGTTCAAGACGAACATCGTCGTGCCCGGCGACGAGCCCCAGGTGCTGATGCCCGGGTTCCACGGGCCGGGACTCGACCGAAATCCCTCCACGGAGCTCGAGGACTCGCTCGTGCGCCTGCTCGACGCCTTCCACGAGGGCACGCAGGGCAAGGCCGAGCCGATCGTCGACCTCAACTTCAATCTCACCGCCGAAGGAGTTCTGCGAATCGCGCGGGCGCTCGACGGCCACGGGCTGATGTGGCTCGAGGTGGACGCGTTCGATCCCGTGTCGCTTGCCGCGATTCGCAGCGGAGCGGCGATCCCGATCTGTTCCGGCGAGAACCTGTACACGAACCGCGGCTTTCGTCCGTTCCTCGAGGAGGGCGCGATGGACGTCGCCTCTGTGGACGTGATCTGGAACGGCTTCCATCAGGCGAAGAAGATCGCCGACCTCGCAGAGACCTTCGAGGTGAACTGCGCGCCGCACAACTACTACAGCCACCTCGCCACGTTCATCTCCGCGCAGTGGTGCGCGGCGATCCCGAACGTGCGCATCCTCGAGGTCGACGTGGACGACGTGCCGTGGCGCGAGGAGCTCACGACTGCGGCGCCGGAGATCGAGAACGGGACGCTCACGATTCCGTCGGGGCCGGGATGGGGTGCCGACGTGAACGAGGACGTCCTCCGCGAGCATCCGTGGCCCGAGTAAGGCTCCCCGCTCCCGCGCGCGCGCTCGTCTGGCGGAACGGGCGTCGGGTCGTCGAGTGGAGCTCCAGGAAGCTCAAGCTCGCGAGCTACGTCCCGCTCTACGACTACCGTGAGCAGCTCGAGCTGCACACGACGTACCGGCAGGACGGCCGGCCGGTGCGCGACAAGCGCGACTCGACGGTCGACGAGAGCAACATCGACCTGACGCTCGCGACCGAGGGTCTCGCGGACGTGCTCGCCGGACGCGACTGGAGCGGCAGGCGCATCCTCGAAGTCGGGCCGAAGCACGGTGCGCACGCGCTGTGGATCGACGAGCACCTACAGCCCTCCGAGCTCGTCTTCTCGGACTTCGCCTCCGACAGACCCCTCCACGCGCAGTGGGAGGCCAAGCTCCGGTCGCCGCACCGCTGGGTCTACGGCGACCTGCGCCTCGCGCGCGAGCTGCTCGAGCTCGAGCCGTTCGGCGCCGTCTTCTTCCTCGGCGTGCTCTACCACAGCGCGTTCCACCTGCCGTTGCTCGGGATGCTCAACCGCGTGACGCGGCTCGGCGGCGAGATGCTGCTCGAGACGACGATCGACCCGCGCCCCGACGCGGCCGTGCGCATTCGCTGGCAGCGCGGCACAGGGAAGGCGAAGGCCGTCCCGACGCTCGACGCGCTGCGGATCGAGCTCGCGTGGACGGGCTGGCGCGACGTGACGCGCTTCACCGACTACCGCCCGGGCTCGAGCGAGGTCGTCCTGCTCTGCCGCAAGACGGACGAGCTGCGCGACGGCGCCGACCTCGTGGATCTCGTCGCGCCGCAGCGCCAGCCGGCCGAGGCGTGAGGCGTACCGCGCTCGCGCTCGCGGCGATCGTCGCTGCGGGCACCGTCACGTACGGATCGCTCGGCGGGCTCCTGAAGGGCCCGTCCGTCTTCGCCGACGAGCTCATCTACATGGACGCGACGCGGTCGGTTGCAGGAGGACACCGGCCGATGGAGCGGGACCAGACGTACGGCCGCGGCCTCTTCTACCCGTTCGTCGCGGCGCCGGTCGTTGCGCTGTCTCCGAATCAGGTCGATGCGTATCGCGCGCTCAAGTGGTTCAACGCCTTCCTCTTCTCGCTCGCGGCGATTCCCGCGTACTTCCTCGCGCGGCGGCTCCTCGGCGTCGGCTGGAGCCTGGTCGTCGCTGTGTTGTCGGTTGGCGTCCCGTCCGCCGTCTACTCGGGCATGGTGCTCACCGAGAGCGCGGCATACGTCACCGGGACGTTCGCCCTGCTCGCGCTCGCACTGGTGATCGAACGACCGACGTCCCGGCGCCAACTCGTGGCGCTCGGCGCCGTGGCGCTTGCAGCGCTCGCCAGGCCGCAACTCGTCGCCCTAGCGGCTGCCATCCCGCTCGGGCTTGGCATCCGCTGGCTGCTCCTGCCACGCGACTCACGTCCGCCCGCGGCGAGCTTACGCGGGGTCTGGCCGACCGCGGCGGCGGTCGGATTCGTCATCGCCGTTGCCGCTGCGGCTCTCGCGTCCGGACACGCCTCGCTGCGCGACTACCGCGATGTCTGGACGTCGTACCACGCGCTGGGCGTCGCCCGCTGGAGCTGGTACACGCTGGGCGATCTCGGCCTCTATGTGGCCGTGATCCCGCTGGTGGCCGCACCGGCAGCAATCGCCGACCTCTGCCGCCGCGGGCGCGAGGGGTCGGTGCGCGACGCGTCGTTCCTCGGCCTCTTCCTGTGCGTGAACGTCGTCACGATCGTGCTCGTCGCCGCGTTCTCGAGCGCGAGCTTCGGCGGAGAGCGTCTGCACGACCGCTATCTCTTCTACGTCGCTCCGCTGTGGTTGGTGCTGTTCGCGCTCTGGGCCGTCCGCGGCGCGCCCGCGTCCCGGCGCTCGCTCGGAGTGGGATGCGCCTTCTCGGTTGCGCTCCTCGCGACGCTGCCACCGCGATTGCTCCTCCGTGACACAAATGTGCAATTCGACGCGGCGGCCACCGCCGTCTGGTCGCGCATTCGAGAGGTCGACGCCTCCCGACCGGGCGTGTTGCGCCTGCTGCTGGCCCTCGCGGCCCTCGCTGCACTTGGGGCAATCGTCGCGGCGCGCCGCGGACCGTCGACGGCTCGCGCCGCGCTGCTCATCCCGATCGCCGCGATCTTCGTCCTGAACGCAGCGCTCGTCTGGGAGTCGCGCGCAAGGGATGCGGATCTCCGCGTCTTCGCGGACGATCGCCCGGCCACGTGGTCGTGGGTCGACCACGCCGTGCCGGAAGGTGCCGAGGTGACGGACGTCTTCGTCGAGTCCGGTCCGTGCCAGCCGGTGAACATCGGTGCGTTCCGCTGGACGGAGTTCTTCAACGCGAGCATCACGCCCGTGCTGCGAATCGGAGTGCCCGAAGGGATCACGACGGACGGGAGGAGCGTGCGCATCGGCAAGGACGGGATCGTGCGAACACTCGACGGAAGGACCATCGAGGCCGACTACGCCGTCCTTCCCCCCGGCGTCACCCTGAGCGGACGTGAGGTCGCGCGAGGCACGCTCGCGCGGCTTCGGCTCTGGAAGGTCGACGGCGCGCTCCGCTTCAGGAACGCGCGGTCGAATGCGGAGGCGGTCGCCGTCGCCTGTCCGGGGACGAGCGCGTGATCAGACGTCTGTGGGCCGTTTCGGACGGCTGGATCGGCGTGCTGATCGTCTTCGCCGTCGCTCTCGCGGTGTACTGGTTCGAGGCGCTGGCGTGGCCCTTGCAGCGCGGGCGCGACTCGTGGGACTACTGGCTCTACTACCTGCAGCTGCTCGACCGGCACCCCGTGTTCTGGGCGGTGATGCTCTTTCGGACGCCCTTGACGCCGCTCGTCACCGGGATCCCGATGAGCATCGGGGGCGCGCAACTACTGGAGGTCGTGATGTCGCTCGTCTACGCGGCGGCGATCGCCGGTTGGGCGTGGGCGGCTCGGCCGTTCGGCCGCGTGACGGCGCTCGTCACTGCAGTCGTCGCCCTGGCCCTGCTCCCGTACGCCGCGATGTTCCACGAGGTCTCGAGCGACTTTCTCTTCGGCGCGCTGCTCGCGCCGTGGACGGGACTCGTCGTCCGCGCCGGACTTCGCCCGACCGCGCGCGTCGTCGTCGGCGTCGGCGTCCTGACGGCAGCGTTGACGCTCACGCGGCCCGCAGGACAGGTGCTCGTTCTCGCGGCCGTCGCCGCTGCGCTGATCGCGCGAGGATCCGGCCGGGTCCGCCTGGCGCGGCTCGGGATCGCGGCGGCAGCGGCGATCGTCCCGCTGCTGCTCTGGGCGGGCCTCAATGCGATCCGGTACGACGACTTCACGGTGGCGCGCGGCGGGAAGGCCTGGGTGCCGTTCTTCAAGGTGCTCAGCCTCAAGACGATCGAACCGTCGAACGGTGCCGCCTCGCGACGCTTCGCGGCGGCGATCGAGCGAGACGTGCTCACCCTGCCCGAGTACCGCCGGCTTCACGTCGATCTCGAGACATACCTGCGCAGCCCTTCGAATCTCGAGGCGATCCGGCTGATCGCTCTCTCCGATCGCGACTTCGGGCGCTCGAGTAACTACAACATCCTGTTCGACACGTCGTGGGAGGCGATTCGGCACCGGCCGAGTGCGTACGTCGACTCGGTCGCGAGGACGTTCTGGCACTTCCTCTGGTTCCGCTTCTCGCTCGAGCCCGTGCGCAGGGAACCGCCGCCTCCGCCCGGCCCGCGCGTGTGGTACGTGGATGGCAAGCCGCGACCGAGCCCCGAGGCGGTCTCGCCCCTGGCGCAGGCCGCTTCCTACGGCTTCGTCTGGTGCCCGACCGATGCGATCGACCGCTGCATCTTCCGTCACCCCGCCCAGGTGTTTCCCTCGGAGTCGAAGCAGCGGCGCTACGTGGAGCTCACCGAGCGCGTGCGTGGCTGGAACGGACAGTTGCCGCTGCGCGACGGCGTCCGGTGGCTCGAGGCGAAGCTCGGGACGCTGAGCTGGGATCTCCCGACCGCGCCGATCGTGTGGATCGTCATCGCGGGCATCGGGATCGCGATGCGGCGCCCGAGGGGGTGGCCGACGCTCGTCGTGCTCTCCGCCGCCGGGCTGGTCGTGCTCTTCGTCCACGCGCTCTCGCAGGAGCCGCAGAGCGAGTTCTCGATCCCGCTCACGCCGTTGTTCGCGCTGGCGGCGATCGCCGCAGTCCTCGGACGGCGCATGGACTCGGCTACGGTCCCCGAGTCGTGAGCGAGCTCAGGCTGATACCGCGCGAGGAGTTCGAGCGTGCACGCGACGACCTGGCCCTGCTCGCCGACATGTGCCGCGCGAACGCGCTCGTCGCGGTCAAGCGCGCCGGCTCGGGCCACCTCGGCTCGAGCTTCAGCGCCCTCGACATCGTCGTCCACCTGCTCTGGCAAGAGCTGAATGTCGCCGAGCTCGGCTGGGAACATCCTGATCGCGACGTCTTCTTCTCGTCGAAGGGCCACGACGTTCCGGGCCTCTACGCCGCGCTCCATGCGCTCGGCGTCGTCCCGACCGAGCGGCTGCTTCGTCTCCGCCGGCTCGGAGGGCTCGACGGCCATCCCGACGTCGGCGTACCCGGAATCGAGGCGAACTCGGGCTCGCTCGGGATGGGGCTCTCGAAGGGGCGCGGAATGGCGTGGGCGAAGCGGTTCCTCGGCCGGGGCGGCCGTGTCGTTGTGATGACGGGCGACGGCGAGCTCCAGGAAGGACAGAACTGGGAGGCGTTCGCCTCGGCGGCGCACCAGGGCGTCGGGAACCTCTGGGCGATCGTCGACCGAAACGAGCTGCAGTCGGACCGGCCGACCGAGGAGATCCTCGCGCTCGGCGACCTCGAGACGAAGCTGCGGGCGTTCGGCTGCCAGGCCGAAGTCTGCGACGGCCACGACCACGATGCGCTCGCGCAGGCGTTTGCGGCGATGCGGGCAGGCTCGGATGACGTGCCGAAGGTCCTCGTCGCGAACACCATCAAGGGACGCGGCGTGTCGTTCATGGAACATCCGGCCGCGTTGCGCGAGGGCGGAGGCACGTATCGCTGGCACGCGGGGGCGCCCGACGACGACGCGTTCACGCGCGCGCACGGCGAGCTTGTCGGCCGGATCGAGGAGCACCTTCCCGGACTGAAGCTCGAGCCGGTGCCGCCGCTGGAGGAATCCGTCTCGCTGGAAGCCGAGCCGGAATCCGGGGCCGGTCTGCGAACCCCTGTCACCGACGAGTACGTCTCAGCGGCGTACGGGGAGGAGCTCCTGCAGCTCGTCGCGCAACACCCGGAGCTCGTCGTCCTCGACGCTGACCTCGCGTCCGACTGCCGCGTGCGCGCCGTCGAGCTGGAGCAGCCGTCGCGCTTCGTCGAGGTCGGGATCGCCGAGCAGGACATGGTGTCCATGGCGGCCGGGCTCGCACGCGAGGGCCTCCTGCCCGTCGTGAACTCCTTCGCCGGCTTTCTTGCGTCCCGCGCGAACGAGCAGATCTACAACCAGGCGAGCGAAGGGACGAAGGTCGTGTACGCGCTCCACTACGCGGGCCTGATCCCGGCGGGGCCCGGCAAGTCGCACCAGAGCGTGCGGGACATCTCGTTGCTGGGCGCCTTGCCGAACGTCATGATCGTCCAGCCGACGAATGCAGAGGAGACGAGAGCCTTGCTGCGCTGGGCGGTCGAGGACGCGGAGGAGACGGTCGCCGTCCGGCTCGCGATCGGCCCGTCACCGCGCCGCGTCGATCTGTCCGGTTCTGTTCGTGCGGGGTGCGGCACCGTGCTCGCCGACGGCGACGGGCCTCAGCTGCTCGCGTACGGCCCCGTGATGGTCCACGAGGCGCTCGTCGCCGCGGAAGCCCTCGCGTCACGCGGTGTCCACCTGCGCGTGATCGCGATGCCGTGGCTGAACCGATTCGATGCGGACTGGCTCGCGGAGGAGATCGCCGTGCACGACGACGTTTTCGTGCTCGAGGACCACGCGCCGGTGGGAGCGCTCGCGGACGGGCTTCGCCGGGCGCTCGACTCGACGACCCGTGTGACGGCGTTCGGCGTGGAAGGGTGGCCGGTGTGCGGCACGCCGCCCGAGGCGCTACATGCGCACGGGCTCGACGGCTTGTCGCTCGCGGTTCGGATCGAGCGCGCGCTCGCCGTCGCCGTCCGGCCGTGAACAGGCCGGTCTGGCTCGTCCTTGCTGACCCGCTCTCGACGCGGGTGTTTCTCGACTGCGGAATCGCAGAACGTCTCGTCGACCGCTACGGCTCGCGCTTGCAATCCATCTTCCTCTTCCGGCGGGAGGAGACCGACACGTGGGCGGCGAGGCTCAACGGCCGCGGTGTCCTCTTTCCCAACGACCTCGCCCGGGCTTCCGCGCCGGCGCTCGAGCGCGTTCTGCGACGGGGCGACCGCTGGCTCGACGAACGGATCGGCTACTTCCCCCTTGCGATCCGCCTCAACTACCGACACGGTTTCCATCTGGAACGCATGCAGCCCGGCCACGGCAACTGGTTGCTCGACTGCGCGCGCGTCGGGCCACTGCCGCGGTGGGAGACGCTCGAGCGCGGGATGCAACGCTGGCACTTCTCATCGCGGCGCCATGTGCCGCACCCGCTGCTTGCCCGGTTGCGCGCGGAGCGGCCGGCGATTGTCTTCAGCAACCTGCAGATGCAGGCGGCAGTCCCTTACATCGTGGCCGCGCGGCGGCTCGGGCTGACGCTCGTCGGGTACGTGGCGAGCTGGGATCACACCGTCGGGAAGGGGGTGATCTCGCCGCACCTCGATCGCTACATCGTTCAGAACGAGGTGATGCGCGACGACCTCGCGCGCTACCACGACGTCGATTACGCCCGCGTCGTCGTTACAGGCTGGCCGCAGACGGACGTCTTCCACGTCAGGCGGCCACGCAGCGCGTACGAGTCCATCGTCCGCGGCTATCGGCTCGACCCCGCCCGCCCGCTCGTGCTGGTGATGGGAAACACCCCGACGAACGCGCCGTACGAGGGACGCTTCGTGGAGCGTCTCGTCGAGTGGCGTGACGCGACCGAGGGCGCCCCACAGCTGCTCTTCCGCCCCCATCCGCGTGACGGCGAGTGGCGCGATCGCTTCGCCGCGGCGCTCAGGGCCTCGGGCACGGCTGTGCAAGAGCCGAGCTACACCGACCTCGAGACGCTCGCGACGCTGCTTCAGCACGGTGACTGCGTCGTCGCGAACGCGGGAACGATCCTGCTGGATGCGCTCGTCAACGACCGCCCTGCGGTCTGCATCCTGTACGACGAGGGAGCTCCGCCGGGGGAGTCCTGGGCGATGAAGAACGTGGTCGGCCAGCACTACCGCGACCTGATCGAGTCGGGTGCGTTCCTGCGTGCAGAGCGCTTCGAGAAGGTCGTTGCGGGGATCGAACGCTGTCTCGTCGCGCCGGACGAGTTCGCCGAAGAGCGGCGGCGCGTCGTCCAGGCCGTCGTCGGCGACGTCGACGGGCGCGCCGCAGAGCGCGTCGTCGCTGCGATAGCGGACACCGTCGAAGGGGACTGAGGTGCTGCCCTGGCGGCTCGTGCAGACGACGCGCGCGACTCGCAGGGCGCTCGCGGGCGCTCCCGTCCCCAACGGCTGGACCCGGGACGCCGTCAACACGCAGCTGCGACTCGCTGCTGGGCGCGTTCGACGCGAGGGCGGTCTCGTGCGGGTGCCCGTGGGGAGCTTCGACGTCACCGGCTTCTCCGCCGGGTCGCTCGCGTTTCTGCACAACGAGATCTTCGTGAAGCTCGCGTACTACTTTCGCGCAGGACGACCGGATCCATACATCGTCGACGGTGGCAGCAACATCGGGATGTCCGTCCTCTTCTTCAAGGCGCTCTATCCGCGCGCCCGAGTACTTGCATTCGAGCCGGCGGAGCCCGCGCACGACCTGCTCGTCCGCAACGTCGAAGCAAACGAGCTTCGCGGCGTCGACGTCCATCGTGCGGCGCTCGGGCGCGTGGACGGGGACGTGCCTTTCTTCGAAGATGCCGACGACCCGTCGACATTCCGCATGAGCACGCGGCGCGAGCGGATCTCTGGGCGCGAGACCTCGGTGCGGCAGCGGCGCCTGTCGGAGTTCCTCACGGAGGACATCGACCTGGTCAAGCTCGACGTGGAGGGCTCGGAGGACGAGGTGCTCGAGGATCTCGTCGACTCGGGAACGATCTCCCGCGTCGGTCAGCTCGTGGTGGAGTACCACCATCATCTCGACGGAGAGCGCGACTTTCTCGACGCCTTCCTCGAGCGGCTTCGCGGGCAGGGCTTCCGGTATCAGCTCTCCGCGCACGAGCGCCTTGCGGACCGCGCCCAGCTCGCGCCGACCTTCCAGGACGTTCTCGTGCACGCCTTCCGGACGCAGGTTCGCACATGACGATGCTGATCCAGGGCGTCGACTAGACCGGCCCCAGATCGTCCCAATACGGCTTGAGCCGGCTCGTGAGCTCGGTCTCGTCCCGTCGAATGAAGAGATCGTTCTGGGCCAGCGAGACGACGTACACGTAACCGCGTTCTTCCAGGTAGCGGCGGACCCCGTGTTCCCGGCCAACGCTGCCGTCCTCGACGAGTAGGACGCTCGGTCTCCACCGCTCGAGATCGAACCCCTCGAGCGCGGCAGGCTCGTGCCCTTCCAGGTCGAGCACCACGAAGTCGATCCCGTCGGTATGCCCCTCGAGCACTGAGTCGAGTGTCGTCACAGGGACGGTGTCGCCGCCTTCGTCTGCGAGGCGGGAGTACCACTCCACGGAGTCGCGCGCGAGCGCGGCCGTCGCGGGAGCACCCGGGCGCGAGAGCGCGGCATTGACGACGCGGCTCGCCTTCCGCCGCTCCGCGCACTCCGCGGCGCGATCGGCGAGCGGCTCGACGAGGATTCCGGTCCAGCCCGCACATTCGAAGAGGTAACTCACGCTGAACTGGTAGCCGTCGTACGCGCCTGCCTCGACGAAGAAGCCGTTCTCCCGATGGCCGACGACATCCCAGAGCAGGGCGTCCTCTCCGTTCTGCGACCGCGCTTCGGGTCGGGGCCGCCCACTCGCCTCGCCTCCGTTGTTTCGCCAACGGGCGATTGCCTCGGCTTCGCTGGCGCGTAGGCGCCAGCGTGTCACCAGCTTGCTCGGCCTGAGGCGCTCGGGCCAGAGCAGGTTCGCAAGCTTCCACCGGACACGACCGATGAAGGACGGCTGATCGCTCGTCACCGCCGCCAGTCTAGGCTTGCCGCGTGAAGCTGGCTCTCACGCTACTCGCGAAGAACGAGGCGGACGTCATCGACGCGAACATCGCGTACCACCTCGGCGCCGGGATCGACTTCGTCGTGGCGACGGACAACGCCTCGACCGACGGCACGCTGGAGATCCTCGAGCGCTACCAGGGGCTCGGTGTCCTGTACCTGATTCGCGAGCCGAGCGGTGACTTCCAACAAGGCGCGTGGGTGACGCGTATGGCTCGGCTCGCGGCCGAACGGGGTGCCGATTGGGTGATCAACGCGGATGCGGACGAGTTCTGGTGGCCGCGCGCCGGGAACCTGAAGGAGGCGCTCGAGCGGCTGCCGGAGCGCTACGGCGTCGTTCACGGAGTCTGGCGCCCGTTCGTCCCGCGGCCGGACGACGGCTCGCACTTCGCCGAGCGAATGACCGTCCGTCTGTCGATGCAGGCGGCGATCAACGACCCGACGAATCCGTTTCGCCCGGCCCGCAAAGCGACGCATCGGGCACACCCAAACGTCCGCGTCCGGGACGGGAACCACGACGTCGAAGGCGCGCCGCTCGTGACGTTGCACGGCTGGTATCCGCTGGAAGTCTTCCACGTGCCGTTGCGCTCGCGCGCGCAGGTCGAACGGAAGTACGCGGGAGGCGCGCACCGTGGGCTGCGATTCGTGCCGGACGAGGATCGCCTTGCCGCAGCAGCCGATCCGCTCGTCGTCGACGACGCGGAGCTCCGGCGCGGCTTGGCCGACGGCCTCCTCATGGAGGACACGCGCTTGCGCGACGCGCTCCGCGCGCTCGCCGGCGTCGACCGCCTTCCCGGTGACGGCGAGTCGGCGCCGCAGTTCGGTCGCGACGTGCTGTCGTTCCCTCGCCCTTCCGTCGTGGACGACGCGCTCTTCGCCGTCGAGGCCGCAGTCGTGGCGCAGGCCGACGACGTCCGCCTCCGTCGCCAGGTGGACGACCTCGAGCGCCGCCTTCAGGCCATCGAGTCCGGCCCGGCCGCGCGCATCCAGGGACGGCTCCAACGCCTCCTCGCGCGGGGCCCGCGGCGAAGCACGTAACGCAGTGTCACCTGGCTGTTCGGTGCCGGAGTCCCAGCTGGAGGCCGGCCAGCTTCGCGAGCTCGTACACGATCGCGTACGGGATCCAGCGGCGCTGGCCGGTCTGCCACAGCCACCGCAGCTCGCCGACCGCGTAGCGCCTCATGGCTCTCCGCAGTGCGCCTCGGGAGGCGCGGCCCGCGACATAGGACCGATCGGCCGATGCGCCGGAGGCGTAGAAGCGTTGGAACGCGCCCCGAAGCGTGTACGCATGCGAGTGCCGTACGGCGGCACGCGGCTCGTAGACGATCGCGTGGCCGGCCAGTAGGATCCGCCGGGACCACTCCTGGTCCTCGCTCATCGTCACGTCGTCCTGAAACGGGTTCGCCTCCCACACTCGGCGCGGAATCGCCGAGTTGACGTTGGAGAAGAGCGTCTGCTCGAAGGTGAGGTCCTCCACGTCCGACAGCCGTTGCACGCGCGGCTTGGGGCCGTACATGAAGTCGAGGAAGAACTGCTCCGGCGGAGCTGCGTCTTTGTGCGGCAGCTGTCTGCCGTAGGCGCCGCCCACGCCGTCTGCGTCCAGGGCGCCGACGAGCTGGGCCAACCAGCGATCGTCCGCCGGAACCGCGTCCTGCGTCGTGAACACGAGCACGTCGCCACGCGACAGCCGTGCTGCGAGGTTCCGGGTCGCCCCGTGGACGAACTCCTGTGCCGGAATCTCGTGCACTTGCGCGCCGAGCTGACGCGCACGATCCGGGCTCCCGTCCGTCGAGCCCGAGTCCACCACGACCACCTCCACCTTGTCGTCGACCTCCTGACTCGCGATTCCCTCCAGGCAGCGGACGAGGTCCGCACCGCCGTCTTTCACCGGGATGAGGACGGAGATCACCGCGGCGTCGCGGCCACGACGAACTGATAGGCGAGCAACGAAGGCCGCAGTCGCGCGGCCGCGTGCGCGACACGCTCGACGAGGGGTGTGCCGATTCCGGGGACGGGAGCTGTCAAGTCGAGCTCGACGATGCGGAATCCCGCCGCCTCGAGCGTGTGCTCGAGTGTCTTCTTGGTGAAAAGGTGTACGTGCGTCCGGTCGAGGATGCCGCGATCGGAGTAGCGCCAGCGCCCTGCGAGCAGACTGAGCCGCATCGCCCAGTTCGCGACGTTCGGCGTCGTCAGCACCAGTCGCCCGTCGGGACGGATCAGAGGCCGGATGCGGGCAAGGAACTGCTCGGGCTCGCGCAGGTGCTCGATCACGTCCCCGCACAGCACGACGTTGAAGGACTGCTCCGGAAACGGGAGCTCCATCGTCTCGACGTCTCCGACCAGCACCTGCTCGCACACCTCGCGTGCCTCGAGCGCAGCCTGCTCGTCGACGTCGATCCCGACGACCGTGGCTCCGCGTTCGGCCAGCCGTCGGGCAAGGTAGCCCGTCGAGCAGCCGACGTCGAGAGCCCGCTCCGGGGAGCCTGCCAGTGCCAGCATGCGTTCGTGACCTCCGTACGGCCGCGTGTTGAGAGGAACGTAGGCGCGAGCCGAAGCGCTCACGCGACCGGGCGTCCGTTCGTCGCGGCGCTCGGCGAATGCGTCCAGCGCATCGTGAGCAGGCTGAGGAAGAACGAGCCGAGCACGACCTGGACGCCGAGCCCGAACAGCGTGAAGCCGAGCGCCGTTGCATGCGCATGGGCGAGCCGGCCGAAGCCGTTCGCGGCCCACTCGCCGAAGATGACGCCGATGATCGCGAGTCCCGCGATCACGAGGCCGAAGCCGAGTAGGAGCCCGTGCTCCAGACGGATCCGCGAGTGGAAGCGGTCCACGAACGGGTCGTGCTCGTTCAGGTGCACGAGAGCGTACGTCCGGGCAAAGAGCCCGAGCTGGACGACCTGCGCTCCGACGAGCACCGCCGCGATGCAGGCCAGCATCGTGTGGATCTCCCACGTTCGGCCGAAGATGTCCACCGGGCCCGTCGCGAGCACGAGCGCGCCGGCCAGCCCGAGCAGCAGCAGGATCGCGCCCGGCAGGAAGTACAGCCAGCTCGGGCTGTACACGAGCATGAAGCGCGCGTGCCGCCATGCGTCGCCGACCCGGTTGAGCTTCGACTCGCCGGTGCGCGGGAAGTAGTCGATCGGGATCTCGCTCACGCGCAGGCCGCGCCGGTACGCCTTGAACACCATCTCCGAGGCGAACTCCATCCCGGTCGAGTGGAGGTCGAGAGTGCGCAGTGCGTCGCGGCGCACCGCTCGCATGCCGCAGTGCGCATCCGACACTTTCACGCCGAAGAAGAGGTTGAGCAGTCCGGTGAGGATCGGGTTGCCGATTCGCCGGTTCAGCCACGGCATCGCGTCGCCGTGGATCTTCCCCTTGAACCGCGAGCCGAGCACGAGATCGTCACCCTGTTCGAGCCGGTCGACGAACGGAGCGAGCTCGTCGATCGGGTAGGTCTGGTCCGCGTCTCCCATCACGATGTACTCGCCGTTCGCGTTTGCGAGCCCGGCGAGGTACGCGCTGCCGTAGCCGCGCCGTGCTTCCCGTACAACCGTTGCGCCGTGCTTCGCGGCCACGTCCCCGGAGCCGTCGGTCGAATCGTTGTCGACGACGATCA
>Ga0099827_10000720_pt1 | contig 15810 bp, 14 predicted proteins | sample CZO8metaG_FD_79339 | JGI IMG/M metagenome (GOLD analysis project Ga0099827, IMG submission 79339) | Vadose zone soil microbial communities from the Eel River Critical Zone Observatory, Northern California, USA - CZOApr15con1.8 metaG | ecosystem: Environmental > Terrestrial > Soil > Vadose zone ...
ACCTGCACTACGGGCCAGCGCGGCACCAAGGCGGCATCCCCCGCCCCCGGCGCCGCAATCCCGCCCAGGGCCAGGTCACCGCCCCCGGCCCGGCCGACACCCGCCCCTTCCATGCCAGAACCCACGACACGCCGCAAACTCGATTAATTTTGGAATTCTTACAAAACCGACTGAATCCGCATATTCATCTGCGGCGACCCCGATGAATCCCCGCATTCATCGCCTGGGCCGACTTAGGGTTACTGCGGGTGATAGCGGCCACCAGAAAATCCCGGTACACGGACACGCCTTCCCGATCGGCGGCCAGTTCGATTCCAGAGTTGCGGCCAACTCATCGCTGAATGTGACCGTCCGCCTGTCCATCTGAGAGATCCTGCCGCGCCGGTTCCGGTGCTCGGGCCGCGAGCGGCCCTGCGCTCCGGGTCGGCTTGCCATCGGATTACCTTGGGTTCTGCAGTCGATGGCTGAGCATGTCGGCTGGGTTGGTCCCGAAAGCCTGCGGGTCGTCCGCACTTCCCACCGTCACTATGGGTGATCACTGGCTTCGTGTCCGCCTACCTGGAATTTCCAATGACCGCTAACAGCGGGCATTTGTCATGAATAGCGGTATTCGTGAGTAACCAGGTCCAGGTGGCGCATCTTTGTGAGCCGCTTGGCGGGTCTCGCCCCGCGCGAAGCGCTAACGCGAGAGCCCGCAACTGCTAGACGCGGCAGATTTAGAGGCGGGGCGGCGGTAACGGCCGCATTCGCAGTGCGGACGGACCTGGATTCATCACGATCACGCGCCGGCTCCACCGTCGAGGCGCGGCGGAGATCGTGCTTCCAGGCCAGCGCGGACCGCGCGCTTGACCGGCCCGAACAGGGGCCGGTCAACAGCATCGGTGCCCTCCTGATGCTGTAGCTTCCCAGGACGCAACAGCACCAGGTTGGGCACCGAGGTCGCTACAGCAACATCAGGAAGGCACCGAGGCGGTAGCTTCCCGGGACGCAACGACATCAGGAAGGCACCGAGGCGGCATCCGGCCCGGCCGGGCTGGTAGTGCGCACACATTTGATAAAGACGGGATGGAAATCTACACCGTAGAGAACAACGCCGACTATCTCCCGCCGCCTCCCTGACCGAGCCAGCACGTTCTGGGCGAGCACCCCGGGTGACGGCTCGCCGGCAACATCAGAGCCTCTCTGGTGCAGTAGCTTCCCAGGAAGCAACTGCACCAGGAGGGCTGCGAGGTAGCCCTGGCTACATCAGGGGGCAACGATGCAGTAGCCCGGGACGCTACTGCATCAGGGGGGCTGCGAGGCAGTACCCAGGCTCCGGCGGCGCGCCCCTAGGAACATAGGCTGGCTATCTAAACTTTGCGCTCGCCCCCGCGAAACGTCGCCCGGCTCCCGCCACCGGGCCTGTTCACCGGCGTAGCCGATGCTCGCGCATTCGCGTCCGCCGCCGATGACCTCGCCGAGCTGGCCCGCCGGGACGGCTCGGTCGCCGAGGAGCCCGAGCTGCACCTTGTGCCGCATCTTCGCGCGGCGTCGCGGACCGGCTTGCGGCTGATTGAGACCAGCGTCGGCAGCGACGGCGTGCTCAACGTCTTGGCCGAACCCGCGGGTGAGGCGGGTCGCCGCGCGATCCGGCAACAGGCGTGGGTGCTTATCGGCACCATTGCCGAGACGCTGAGCAGCGTGCGCGAGCACCGGGACGGCGACGAGGTGATCTTCGATGTGGTCACCGGCGAACCTGACGGCGGGCGATTCGCCAGTCATGGCCATGCCATGCGGCTGACCGTCCGGCTTCCCGCGACCTGAGTTTGGTCTAGGTGCGGGTGCGGTGTCTGGCCCGGCCGGAGGCCGGGCCAGACACCGCCGTTCAGCTAGTAGTCGCTATGGAGTAGTGACGACCACTCGCTTGGTTGACGGCACGCAGAGCCACTTGGTGGTGCGGACGGCCAGCTTGGCGGTACCGAACTGGTTCTGGTCCCAGATCCGCGGCACGATCGGCGTCTTGGTGACCGGGAAACACAGCAGGTGAGTGATCGCGTTGACGATCTTGGAGTCGGTGTGACCGATGATCTTCTCCGTCGGCAGGCACAGCTCCTGCGGGACGGGGGAGACCTGGACTTGCACCGGCTTCGGCGCGAACTCGTCCCTCAGCGTGATCGGGTTCGGCGGCTGGTAACCGCCGGTTCCCGCCGGCAGTGTCACTGGATAGCAGGTGAAGTGGCTGAGCCCGGGCGGCTGCGGTGCGCTTTGCTTGGGCGGGCCCTTCAGGCTCTTCCAGGACGGCAGGCACAGCAGGTTCGGCTGGCCCGGGATAAGGGTGGCGGAACCGAACTGGTTGTTCACCACCACCGTGGGGGTCGGTTGCTTAGCGGCGGCCATCTTGTAGCACAGCAGATGCGCCCTCGGGTTGGTGACGCCGAAGACCTGGCCGGTCGGCAGGGTCTTGATAACTGGGTTGCAGTGGATGACGGCGGCGGGACTGACCCTGGCCTTGAAGCCCTTCGGGCTGAACTGGTTTTTCAGCTCGATGTTCGGCGGAACCTTGTACTTGCCGGCGACGGTGTAGCAGAGCTGGTGATCGACTGGCACGATCACCCGCTTGATCGACGGCAGGCACAGGGTGGTCGTCTTGCCGATCCTGAGTACCTGGGTGCCGAACTGGTTCTGGTCCCAGACCTTCTTGGCGTTCGGTGTCGGCGAGACCGGGAAGCAGAGCAGGTGCAGGCGCGGATTCACGATGGCTGTTACTGACTTGCCGATGACCTTCTTCGTCGGCAGGCACAGCTCATTCGGGATGTCGGAGACCTTGGCCCGTACCGGCTTCTTGACGAACTCGTCCTTCAGATGGACGAACGCCGGCACGTTCGGGTAACCCTTGGCTCCCGGAGCTAGCCGCACCGGGTAACAGGTGAAGTGGCTGAGCCCCGGCGGCTGGGGCTTCTTCTGGTTCGGCGGTCCGGTCAGGCTCTTCCATGACGGAAGGCAGAGCAGGTTCGGCTGGCCCGTGATCAGGCCGTCTGAGCCAAACTGGTTGGTGACGATCACCTGGTGCGACGCTTGCTTGGGAGCGGCGAGCGTGATGCACAGCAGGTGCGCGCGTGGGTTGGTGACGGGGAAGGCTGTGCCGCTTGGCAGGATCTTCACCACTGGGTTGCAGTGCGCGGTCACCTTGCCGAGCTTCGGCTTGAAGCCCTTCGGTGCGAACTGATTGAACAGCACGACGTTGTTCGGGACCTTGATCCTGCCGGTCGCGGAGTAGCACAGCTGGTGATCGACCCTGGCGGCGGCCGGTGCCTTGGGTGTCGAAGCTCGTCCCGCTGCTGACGGACCGGTTGGCGCTGCCGACGCCGCGACCCCCGAGACCAGGGCGGCTAGGCCGGCGATGGTCACCCCGGCTGCGGTGACCAGTTTTGAGGCTGGTGACCTCAACCGGAGTGGCGATGATGAGGCGCGAAACATGGGCCCCCTCCTGTTTCTTGACGGGGCGGCCCCCCTGGTCGCCCGCATCGGTTAGAGGAGAGCGTGCGGGACGGACGCTGAGAAAACGCCCGCCAAAATCTGGGATGTTGCTGGAAAATTGCCAAGAGATTGTCCCAGCTAATAAGTAGACCTTTTTCGACGGCCCCGCCAGGTCAAACCTGATTGATCATTTCTGCCAATCTGATCAGGTCGTCGGTGGCGAAGTCCACGTCCGGCGGCGGCGGCAGCGCGGTACCCGCGTGCCGCCAGCCGCTCGCACCCGGCCCGTCAGCCGGTCCCCATTCCAGCGGCCGCGGCACGTAAGCCGTCCGCAGGCCGGCCCGTTTCGCGCCGGCCAGATCGCCGGGATGACAGGCAACCATGAGCACCTGGTCGGGTCGCAGGTCAAAATAACCCGATACGAGGTGATAGACGCGCGGATCAGGCTTATAGGTCTCCGCCAGTTCGGCCGACAAAATGCAGTCGAACGGCAGGCCAGCCGATTTAGCCAATCTGGTCAGCAGGCCGACGCCGCCATTTGACAGCGGAGTAAGGATGTAACGCGGCCGCATCGCGGACAGTCCGGGCACGGAATCTGGCCAAGGGCGCGGCCGGTGCCAGGACAGCACCAGTTCGGCTCGGTCTTCTGGTCCGAACGACTGCAAGCCGTGCTCGGCAATGACGTCTTCCAGCATCGCCGCGTGCAGCACGTCAAGTGACTGGAATGGCTGGTCGCCGACCAGCACACGTTCGAGCGTCGGTTGGTACCGGGACCGCCAGGCGTCGGCCACGACCGGCCAGTCGGCCTGCAGGCCGGCCCGCGTGCCGACCCGGCTGAGCTCGGCCGCGACGCTCGACCGCCAGTCGACCAGCGTGCCGAACACGTCGAACGCGACGACCTCGAACTCCATGGTGCTCACCTCGCAGTCTCATGCCTGGAACGCGATTCTGTCACCGCCAGCCGGCTTACGTGAACATGCCGATTAGATGACATCGCCTTAATCGCTGTTGCCTACCAGTATGGGTCGGCCTATTCTCTGAAGTCCAAGGGGTTGGGAGAATTTGGGAATTGGGGGGCGGTGTTTTAGGTGAGTAATGTCAATTGTCACGTCTGCGGGCAATTAAACCATGAGTCGGCGACTTCCTGTGGTTCGTGCCATTGGCCACTAAGCAGGCCAAGGCCCGCGCCGAAGCGGTCGGCGACGACCGTGCTGGCGGCGGCGGTCAGCTTCGCGATCGTACTGGTTGGCCTGGCCGTCGCCGGCTGGCAGCTCGGCTGGCCGTCAGCGGTGTTCGGCGTCAAGACGCAGTCGGTCGGGCTCATCGCCCCGCAGGTAAGCAGTTCCGCGCCGTCGACGCCACCCGTCACCTCGAGTCCGGCTCTGGTGACGCCGACTCCGGTGCCGACACCGGTGCCGTCGAGGTCGAGGACGGGGAGCGTGGTGACTCCGCCGCCCGTCGATTCCCCGCCGCCGGTCAGTACCGCGCCTGGAGATTCCGGTAGTGCGGGCGATCCCGCCTCCGTGGTGATGGACTACTTCGCGGCGATCAATGCGGGCGACTACGAGCAGGCCTGGGCGCTCGGCGGTGACGACACCGGCGCCGGCGGCCTGTCCAACTTCGAGGCAGGCTTCGACACCACGGCCAGCGACACGGTGCAGATTGTCTCGGTCGACGGCGATGTCGTGACTGCCGACCTGGTCGCGCAACAGACCGACGGGACGGTCAAGACCTACGAGGGCACCTACACCGTGGAAGACGGGACCATCGTGGGGTTCGATGTGCAGCAGACCGACGGTCCTCCCACCGACGGAGAATAGCTTCCGGTTCGCTGGCCAGCTTGGCGGCGGGGTCTGGGGAGCTGCCACTGCGGTGACTCCTGGTAGCGGTGAGGTTCCAACCCCACCAATCTTTCTTCCAAAATAAACCGATAATTCGGCCATTACCGTGACATTTCTAGTGGTTGCTTTGCGTAATGGCCCGGCCGAACATATTCTCTAAGCTCAGGGGCTAAGAAGATGGTGGTCGGGGACAACTTTGGTAACACACGCTCAATGTCCGGTGTGCGAGCAGTTAAACAATATCGTTTCGCGGTACTGCCGCGCCTGCGGCTGGCCGATCGAGGAATCGGCGGCCGGGGAAGCCGATCGGCAGACCATACCGCCCGGCTGGGAGCCGGAGCCGGACCCGCCGCGACGGCTGGGTGCGACGCGACCGGACTTCCGGCTTGATCCGCTGCCAGAAATCGATGCGCCTCGGCGATCATCGGCCGGGCGGAGGGTGCTGACTGCCGCGGTTAGTGCGGCGATCGTTCTGGCCGGCGGGGCAGTGGCCGGATGGCAGCTTGGCTGGCCGTCGGTCGTCTTTGGCGGCAGTGCTGACCCCGCCGCGCTGGTGCCGCCGCGGTCGACGCTGACCATCGCGCCTTCGCCGTCTGCGCCGCGAACAGCGCCGTCGCGGACCCGGTCCTCGACTCAGAAGGGATCGAAGCCGGCGGGCAAGCGGACCTCGGCGGCCAGCCCCACGGCTGCTAGTCCGTCGCCTGGGACGTCGGCGCCGGCCAGTCCGGTGACGAGCCCGGTTGTTAGCCCGAGCCCGGTTGTTAGCCCTAGTCCGGTCACCAGCCCCAGCCCGACGGCTCCGCCGGTTGATCCGACGTTCGTCGTCGACGCCTACTTCTCGGCGATCAACGCGCATGACTATCAGCGCGCCTGGCAGCTTGGCGGTGACAACGCAGGCCCGGCCAGCCTGGCCGACTTCGCGGCCGGCTACCGCACCACGGCCAACGACGTGCTGCACATCCTTTCGGTCAGCGGCGCTGTGGTGACGGCCAGGCTCGAAGCCGAGCAGACGGACGGGTCCGTCCTTACCTACCAGGGCACTTACACGGTGCAGGGCGGCGCCATCGTGGCGTTCAACGTCCAGCAGGTCAGCTGACCTGGCTGCCTAGGCGGCTGCGCATAGTTTGCGCGCCCTCGCCGGCTAGGTCATCGGAGCCGGCCGCGCGCCCGGTCATGGCGAGCAGCAGCGAGATCGCCGGGCCGCAGACCTCGGGGCCGGTGCCGTAGGACCAGCCGGTGTCGGACGTGACCAGCCGCAATCCCTCGATTCGCTTCTTGCCGCCGACCGGGAACGTGGCCTTGACGTACATGTCCAGGCAGGCGTCGAGAGCGTCGTCCTTGGCGGCCCAGCTGGGCAGGCCGAGCGGGCACCGCAGGTCTTCGCCGTGCACGACGATCTCGCCGAGCATGGCCAGGACCGGTGCCGGCGGGTGGTTAGTTGTCGTGGTGCGCTGGCGTAGCCGGTCGGCGATCTGGGCGGGCGAGAGCTCGGCCCGGTCGTGGAGGTCGCGTTCCATCAGCGCGTTGAACCGGAAGCCGGTTGTCAGCATGCCCCACGCGAAGTGACCGCCGGTTTGTTCCGCTCCGGCCAGGATGTGGGCGGCGAGGTGACCGACGGTCCAGCCGTCGCACAGCGAGTCGGTGCTCCACTGGGCTGGGGTCAGGTCTTCGATCGTGTCGGCCATGGCCGTCCGGCCGGCGTGGATCATCCTCCAGGTGCTCGGTACGTCTGGCATGTCTGGTATCCGCCTTTCGATTGGTCCTTGATCCGTGCTTGTTAACTGAGTCGACGAACGAGGTCGGGGCGGATCGACAGTCGGCTGGGCGGTTCGGTCCGAAATTTGGACTATGTTTCCCGCCGGTCGGGCGGGGCGCTGGCGGCGGTGGAGATGCCGGCCCCCGCGCGAGTACGGCTTCGAGGTCACGTCCTACGTCGTGGCGTAATCGCCGCCGGAGCCCGGCGCCGTTACTTGGACTGGATGCCGGTGATCAGGTCGTGCAGCGGCTTGGTGCCGGCGCCGATGACCAGGCCGGTCACGATGAGGTCCAGGCACTGGTTCACGTGCTGGCTTGAGATGGACTGCAGCAGCAGGAAGCCGAAGTTGCCGGAGATGGCGAGCCCGCTGATGCTGGCGAGCGCCCAGAAGAATATGGTCCGGTCCGCCCGCAACTGGGCCACCTTGTCGGCGGCGGTCTGCACCATCGGGGCAACGGTCGTCTCCGACAGTTGCGGGTCGACCGCGGCCGCGTGCGCGATGTCCATGGCTTGAGACGCGGTGAGCCCTTTAGCGTGCAGGTGAGCGGTCGTCACGGCCGCGGCGGCCTGGCTATTTAGCATCTTCTTAGTGGCATCGTCGGTCTGCGGGTTCCTGGCGGCCGCTTCTGATTGGTCCATGGCCCTGGTGGCGGCGTCCTTGGCCCGCGTCGCCGCGTCGCGATCGCGCTTCGAGCCGGACTGGGACAGCGGTGGCAGCAACGAGCCAATCGGCTCGAGCAACCGTTCAAGGGCCGACGAAACGGCGACGAGACCGGCCAGCGGAATGTACCCGGCCACGGTATGGAAGATCTCCGGTTTGAGCCACTTATCCAAAGTGAGGCACATCAGAACGGCCGCCGCGGCAACCGCGCCGAAGGAGAGCGCGACGACCGGCCAATGCGGTGCCTGAGTGGAGGACGCCGAAACCGGATTCACCTGAGGCGTGCCGTCGGCAGGCTTGTGCACATTGGTGATGGTTACGGTGGAGGTTCTCATCGGCTCGGCCCCCTGACCAGCGCAAGATAACGGAACCTTACCCGCGGTTACCGGCACAAGGTAGCTATCCGCATATCTCCTGCCGCTGGCGACGCCACCGATTGACTTCCCAGACCAGCTTTGGCGCATCCGGTTTGGTCAGCAGGCTCAGGGCTCTGGTGCGCGACATGCCGCCGCCATCCAATTGCTTGATGTGCCTGTGCCACCGACGCCGGTCTGCAGACCAGGCACGCAAGTAGTCTTCGCAAAGGGTAGGCGTAATCAAGGTGAGTCGGCCAAGAGCGCCCTTGAGGGCTGCGATCATCCTTTCTTTCTCGGCGATGTCCTTAGCTGATTCCGCCGCCATCGTCCGCACCATGTCGAGCACGTCAGTGATGAACTGGCGCCGGACCTTCAGATAGCTGCTCCAGTGTTTTTCATCGGCGTCGGTGATCGAGCCGCCTTGGTCAAGCAGCCAGTAGATACCTTCGGCGAGTACGTCGCCGAACTCCTCGGCCCGGGCGCGTTCTGGGTTCCTGAACGGGTCATAGGGATACTGCCTGACATCGCCCGTAGCGGCGGTCAGCTGCAATGATCCTTTGCCGTCGAGCAGGAAGAACCAGTCCTCGTTGTAGATGTCAGGAAAGAACGAGTCACACCGATCGACTGCGATGGCCAGTGCGCCACCGCCGATGAAGGTTTGCTGCTGCCCGCCGGCCTCTCGGTAGGCATGACAGACGACCGAGTTATCAGGCATGCCGCCGACCCGCAGGCCAACGGCGTTGTAACTGCTCAGCAGGCCGCTTGCGTCGAGGACATCCTCCCGGTCCAGTTCGATGATGTCGTCATCGACGAACAGGATCCGTGACCAGTCGAGCAAGTGGCTGAGCAGGAGCGCGAGATTGCGCTTCGCGCTCACGTCCGTTCGCCTGGCGAGGGCAGTCCCGGCCAGCGCCTGGGTCGTCTGCCAGTGGGGCAGGCGCAGTTCAGTTGACGCAGGCACGTCGATTGCGATCAGGTCGAGGTCTTTCAGTGCCCATTCACTACGGAGGCGGGTCGCAGTCCTTGTGGCGGACGTCCACTTTCCGCTGTGCATGGTGATTAGCGGGCACTCGAGGGCTACGGCGAGCTTTGCTACCGCGATCAGGTACGCGGGCGGACGCGCCGTCGGTACGAAGATGGCGTGAATTCCGGGCCGCGCGAGCACCGGGTCGGCCGGTGACCAGAGCAGATTCTGATGCGATCCGTGGTGGTAGAGCGCGGGTCCTGGTCCGTCGGACACGGTGCTACCTGGACCATTCAAACAGCGTGTTGTCACCGAGACTCCAGTCCGGCGTCAAGGTAGCTCCATGGATGATTGGTATACGGGTCAGGATGCAGTACGAGTCGCTCTCGCCGAATCGGGACCGCAGATAGGCCGAATTGCGATCGCGGAAGTAGGCGTCGGTCAGCGCCCGAACGCATCCGTAGGTGCCCCGGCCATACATGCCATTGCAGATAGTAACAGTCCGTCTCTGATTGAACGGGCTAACTCCGCGCGCGAAGAGCGCGACATCCTCGACTAGAACATTTCTATCGCCGTGCTTTTCCAACGTTGGCCGGAACTGCTTCTTCTTACCGCTTTCTTCGGTCTCGAAGTATTGAGCGCCCTCTGTGCTCCAGTCAGCAACCTGCCGGACCGGGAGCCCGAGCCTGCCGAGGATCTCCGTTGTCGCGACATTCCAGTCGACGCCACCAAGAATGGCCAGATGGGTCGAGAAGTCGTCGGGTGTCATCTTGCCGGCGGAGCGCAAGAAGACGTTGCTGGCTGGGTTGGCTGCGCGGAGGTGGCCATGCAACTCGAACATCGAATCCAGATCTGAGTACGAAAGCAACTCGATGTAGTCGGGGTCATCGGCGTCGGTGTACGGGATCTGGGCGGCCATGTGCTGCGGCAATTGCGCGCAGACGACCGTGACGGTGTGGCCGTGCCCGAAACACCACGGCCCCGACTTCAAGGAATCCTCGACCCCGACGGCTTCCTCCGCGGGTGCCTCCTGTACCGCCGCCTTGCGCAGTTGCCGCAGTTCTCGTTTCAGTTCGGCCGCAGTGCGTTGCTCGTCTTCGGTTAGCTCGGCGGCGTCTAGCTGATGAGGTCCATCCGGGCCCAAGAACCTAGGCGTGGAGAACAGCAATGCGTAGTCATCGAGCCGGGCTACTGGCGGTATACGGGAATTTGTGGCGGACTCCCATGATGAGATCAGCGGAACGCTTACCCCGCCGAGTGCCTGCGCGAGTTGCGGCTGCGTAATCCGCACGTCAGGCCAGCACTCGGTTCTCAGGCTGCGCAACCGCTGAGCGAGCCGCTGCCGCGGGTCTAGATCATTCACATTCCGCCTCTAGGCCGTTTACTGAAGTTCAGTAACCCTGTGAAGATCATTGCCAGGATCGGACAGGATGAAACACCGGGCTGGGGCAACTTTGGCCAGCTTGGCAGGTATCTGGCGATCAAGACGCATAATCGTCACTAGGTTAGCTGAAACAAGCCTCTGAGCAAGGGTTATTGCACTATCTGATAGGGGAAGCTTAAGGTTAAGTAAGGGTGGAGGTACAGATGCAAAGTTTACATGAAGTTCAACGGGGTTGGTAGCCGTGCTCCGCTCGGGGGCGAGCACGGTCACCTCCAAGCGCGGTCGATCCGGGCTTGCCGGGCTCCCCGCGATGCCCGGCCTTCCCGGTCGTCGGCGGTCCTGTTCGCAACCAGCCAAGCGCGGTCGATGTGCCTGCAACAGGCCGCGCAAAACGCAGGCACCCCTGCGCCAACAGGGATGCCCGCCACTCGAATCCCAGCGCGGTCTCAAGCACGAAGGAATTCTATGAACACAATAGCCCCAGACCACGTCGCGGCCATCGCTCTACTCGCCGCTCACCGGGCAAGTCTGAACCGCCCAGTCGCCCTCGCCCGGGTGGCTACCCAGGCCGCCGTCGGCACGGTGGTCGTGGCCGTGGTCCTTGGCGTCGTCGTACTGTCCGCGATAGCCCGAGCGATCAGCAAGATCAAGGACTTGATCGCTGACTTCCTCGGGTTGGCGGCAACCATGGCGTCGGTGCTGCTGACGATCGTCATAGTGGTCATCGGCGCCGGCGTCCTCTTGATCCACCACTGACTCCAGGGGGCCGTCGACTCACAGAAGAATGGAATACACGCTGGGATTAGGCCGCTACCTGCTTGCCTTGCCAGTCAAGCGATGTCGTGTCAAAATCGAGGTTTGTGCCTGATATCAAGCGTCTTGACCGCAACGAGTGGAAGACGCTACGGAAGCTCAGGCTAACTGCGCTGGCTGACTCGCCCGACGCATTTATCGCCACCTATAAGACCGAAAAGAAGTACCGGAAGGCCAGCTGGCTGGCGGAGTTCGCCCGCGGTTTCTGGTATGTTTTCGAAGATGATGGCCGACCGATTGGCCTTATCGGCGTAGTGCATTATTCGCATATGCCACGAGACGAATGCAGTTTAGAATTTATCTGGGTCTCGCGTAACTACCGGCAATCAGGTATCGCCTCTGACCTGATCGCTAGCGTGCTGAAGTTGTTGCGCGAGGCGCAGTACCGTACCGCCTACCTATGGGTTCTCGACGATAACGAGGTGGCCATAGGCCTGTACAAGAAACTCGGATTCGTCAGCACTAACGAGCGTCAGCCACTGAAGCGCCGCCCAGGGCGGAGCGAGGAACGCATGATGCTTGACCTGCGCTGACCTTGCGCTGATTATCGCCAAATCAACGGGCTACAGAGCTCAACGGGCTACCCGGCGGCGGAACCGGGCAACCCGACTGGACGGATCGCGACCTTTTCTGCGGTTAGTCGAGCACCATCCAGCCGACCTTGACGCCGGTCTCGCCGCTGGCTGACAGCGTGACCGTGAACCCGCCTGTGCCCGCCGCCGCGCCTTCGAGGGAGATGCCGTCCTGCGGGTTCTGGATCGTCGCCAGCACGATGTTCGACGAGGTCATCCCGGGGACGCTGACATGGGCGGTCTTGTGGCCGCTCGGCACCGTGACCACGCCGCTGTGCGCGAACTCGGCCTTGCCTTCCACATGCAGCGCCAGGCCGTGTGCGCTCTGGCCGCGCAAGGCCGTTCCATTCGAGCTGGTCGCGAACACGGCATCGCCGTGCCGCGACTGGCCGAACAGGCCGTGCCCGCCCGTCGTCGGAGTCACGTCGATGCCGGCGACACCGCTCTGGCCGACGGTCGATCCCTGGCCGACCACGCCGGTCTTGTGCGCGGAGATGCCGAGCACGCCGTCGCCGTGGACGGAGTTCCCGTAGACGCCGTGCCCGCCGGTGCCCGAGCCGGTGTCGAAGCCGACGATGCCGCTGTGGTTAGTGGCCGAGGTCTGGCCTTTCAGGCCGTCGCCCGCCTTGGTGAGTACCTGAGTGGTGGCCTTGGCTGAGTTTGACTTGCCAAGCTGTACGGCACCGCCGGCGTCCGGTGCGGCCTCGGCGAGCCCTCCGCCGGTGAGGCTGGCGGCAACTCCGGCTCCGGCGGCGGCCGCTCCGAGCATGAGCGCGCGGCGCCCGCGATGCAGCGCTGACGGCGCCGGAGAGTCGTCGTTTCCTGGCTTCATTTCGTCGGCCGGTCGGGCCTGGTCGCTCATGACGATCTGCCTTCCATTCGCTGCGGAATCGATTGTCATTTGCCTGCGCCGACCGCGGCCGGCAACATGCTGACCAGGTAGATTCCATCACACAATCAGCCTAGGTCCACCTATCCGGGCGGTTTGGCGCGCCCGCCGCGTCAGCCTGTGCCGGCCGCCGCCGCTGCCGCCGTGGACGCCTGTACCGCCGCATTGCAGTGCCGCCCGCGGGGGCAAGCAAGGGCAAGAATGCGGCCAACCGCGCCAAGACAAGATAGGACCCGGCTACGAATAAGGAATAGAAGTCGCAGTGGCCAGAGGCAGGCCCAGGGCGGAGGCAGGCCCAGGGCGGAGGCAGGCCCAGGGCGGAGGCAGGCCCAGGGCGGAGGCAGGCCCAGGGCGGAGGCAAGCAGGCCCAGTGCGGAGGCAGAACGAGAGAGGCGGCACCATGATCGGGCTCGTGGCGGTGGGGGTGATCGCGGGGTTCCTCGCGGGCATTTCCCCCTGCATATTGCCGGTGCTACCGGTGGTCCTCGTGGCCGGTTTCACCAGATCAGGCGCCGCTCCCGCTACCTCGGCAGCCGACCAAGACCCGCCGCCCCGCCCCGGCCTAGCCCGACCGCTCGCCGTCATCGGCGGCCTGGTCCTCAGCTTCAGCCTCCTGATCCTCGCCGGCTCGGAGATCATCTCCCTGCTGCAGCTGCCCGCCGACTCCCTCCGTGACGCCGGCATAGCACTGCTGGTGCTGGTCGGTCTCGGCTACCTGATCCCTCCTCTCGGCGCCCTGCTAGAACGCCCGTTCGCCCGCATCGCCACCCGCAAGCCCAGCGGCCACGCCGGTGGCTTCGCCCTCGGCCTAGCCCTCGGCGTGCTCTACGTGCCCTGCGCCGGCCCGGTGCTCGCCGCGATCACCGTGGTCGGGGCCACCCAGCGGGTCGGGCTCACCGCGATCTTCGTGACCGCCGCGTTCGCCGTGGGAACCGCGATCCCGCTGCTCGCGGTCGCGATCGCCGGCAGCCAGCTGGCCGACCGGGTCGGCGCGCTCCGGCGGCGGGCGCCTCTCCTGCGCCAGGTCGGCGGCGTCGTGCTGATCGTCATGGCCGTGGCGATCGCCTTCAACGCCTTCGACGCCTTGCAGAGGAACATCCCCGGCTACTCCACGGCGCTGCAGGGTTCGCCGAAGATCCGCAAGGAACTCAATACGCTCACCGGCGCCAAGCACACCAGCCTGGCTAAGTGCAGCTCGACCGCCACCACGCTCGTCAACTGCGGCCAGGCACCGAACTTCGCCGGCATCACCAACTGGCTCAACACGCCGGGCGACAAGCCGCTGTCGATCCATTCCCTGCGCGGCAAGGTCGTGCTCGTCGACTTCTGGACCTACTCCTGCATCAACTGCCAGCGCGCGCTGCCGCACGTGGAGGCCTGGTACAAGCAGTACGCCAAGGATGGGTTCGTCGTGGTCGGCGTCCATACCCCGGAGTTTGCTTTCGAACACGTAGTCTCGAACATAAAGGCGCAGACAGCATCCCTAGGCGTGCATTACCCGGTCGCGGTCGATAACGGCTATGAGACCTGGAACGCCTATGACAACGAGTACTGGCCGGCCGACTACCTGGTCGATTCTCGCGGCGATATCCGCCACATCCACTTCGGCGAAGGCGACTACTCAGGGACCGAGCAGTTCATCCGCCAGCTCCTCGTGGCCGCCCATCCAGGACTGAAGCTGCCGCCCGCGACCGAGATCGCCGACAAGACTCCGACCGGCCAGATGAGCCCGGAGACCTACATCGGCTACGAGCGGCTCCAGTACCTGGTCCCGGTCGGCAGCGAGACCCGCGACAAGCCGGCCGGCTACCAGTTCCCGTCCCAGCTGCCGCTCGGCGGTTTCGGCCTGAGTGGTACCTGGACCGACCACCAACAGGAGGCGACCGCGGGCAAGGACGCCCAGCTGGAGCTGAGCTTCCTCGCCAAGCAGATCTACCTCGTGCTCGGCGGCAACGGCACGCTCGACGTCAGCGTCAACGGCCGCCACATCTCCACGATCAAGATCAGCGGACCGCCCCGCCTGTACACGCTCTACCAGGCCAATTCCTCGGTCGAAGGCAAGCTGCTGCTGCGCGCGAGCCCGGGAGTGCAGGCCTTTGACTTCACGTTCGGCTGATCGCGCTAGGCCGTAGCCGGGGCCGGTGCTGCCTCCGCCGGCTCCGGCTCCTGGCCGTCCTGGTCGGCCTTGCCCGCCTCGAACCGGTACCGGACGAACGCGGGCAGCGCCAGCCCGATCACCAGCGCGCCGGCCACCGTCACCAGGCCGCCGGTCAATGCGCTGATGACCGGAGACGTGAGCGATCCAAGCGCGCCCGCCTCCACGTTGCCGAGTTGGCCGCCGCCCGCCCCGACCACATAGTCGGCCGCCGTCACCCGGCCCCGGAACGCATCCGGGGTCGTGGTCTGCACAATGGCACCCCGAAACACCACCGTGAACGTATCGGCGGCCCCGGCGACTGCCAGCAAGCCGAGGGTGAGCCACAGGCCAGGCGCGACCGCGAAGCCCGCGAACGCCGCCCCCCAGATGGCGACCGCGACCAGCATCGCCCGGCCCTGCCGCGTTACGTGCTTGATCGGCCCGCTGAACGCCACGCTGACCAGCCCGCCTACCCCGATCGCGGTCAGGAACAGGCCGAGCGTGCGCGGATCGCCGCCGAATCGCTCGGCATTGATCGCCGGGAACAGCGCGACCGGCAAGCCGAACACCGTCGCGTTGAGGTCGGTCAGGAAGGCGCCCGCCAGCACCGGGCTCCGGCCGATGTGGCGAACCCCCTCGGCCACGGCGCGCGGGCCCGGCTTGGTCTGGCCCGCCTGGAGCGGCATGGCCGGCAGCCGGGCGACTCCGTACAGCGAGGCCGCGAAGCTCAGCGTGTCGATGAGGTAGCACCCGCCTAGGCCCAGGTGCGGGGTGGCGGCGATGATGCCGGCCAGCGCCGGTCCGGCGGTCAGCATGATCTGGAAGGTCAGCCGGTTCAGTGCCAGGCCGGCCGCCAGTTTCCCGGGGGAGAGCAGCTTGGGGATGAAGGTCTGCCTGGCCGGGGCGCTGATCGCGATGAGCCCGGAGCTGATGGCCACCAGCAGGTAGAGCAGCCACACCTGGCCCAGCCCGGCGAACGCC
>Ga0099827_10000723_pt1 | contig 15797 bp, 12 predicted proteins | sample CZO8metaG_FD_79339 | JGI IMG/M metagenome (GOLD analysis project Ga0099827, IMG submission 79339) | Vadose zone soil microbial communities from the Eel River Critical Zone Observatory, Northern California, USA - CZOApr15con1.8 metaG | ecosystem: Environmental > Terrestrial > Soil > Vadose zone ...
CAGGGAACCTGACGAACCGCGACGCCAAGCACATGCATGCGGCGACGATCCGACTGGCGGATGCCGACCACTTCACCGGTTTGTGGACGATGTTCGAGAACAATAAGCCGAAACTCACGGTAACCGCGCAGTACACGCGGGTGAAGTAGCAGTACACACGCGTGAAGTAGAAACTATCTCAAAAATATGCAAGGCGGAAGCTTTCAACTTGAACTTGTCGGCACGGCGGAGTCCACGGAAAAACAATTATTCTGTGCGCTCCGCTACGCGCAAGCCTGCGGCAGCAAGGAAGTGTGGTGTTTCAGCGACTTACGGCACGAGTAAACTCGTGCCCTGATACGAGTCTTCACTCGGGAAAGTCTATTGCAAGGACGAAAATGCTAAAGGAGAGAAAAATGGCGCAGTTCCTGTTGTTACTTCATGCCGATCCGGCGAAGTGGCTGGCCATGCCGGCCGACGAGAAGCAGAAAGGCATGGCCAAGTACAGGGCCTGGGGCAACCAGGCCCGGGAGGCGGGATTCCTGGCCGGCAGCAACAAGCTTATGGACGACGGCGGCGGCAAGGTCATGCGCGGCAAGACACTGGTCACCGACGGGCCCACAGCGAAACCAAGGAGCTGCTGGGCGGGTACTACCTGATCGAGGCGGCGGACTACGACGAGGCTGTGCGCCGCGCGAAAGACCATCCGCATCTGGAGCACGGCACGATCGAGGTGCGGCAGATCGAGAAGCTGCCGGAGTAGATTGTGCGAATTGCGGCAAATCGGCGCGGTGTCGCCAGCGAAAGCCGCGGCCACACGCTGGGTCGCGGCGAGGCTCTTACTCTGTCGGCACTTTCAGCAACTTTTACTCGTGGGTTCCCCGCATTCACCGTAGGATGTTTCTTGTATGTCTTCTGTCGCGGGCGCTCCGTCATCCCCAAGCACATATCGGATGGCTTCATAGAGTGCTTGCGGTTTGACCGGCTTTTGCACAAAGTGCCTGGCCCCGCTTTGCAGCGCTGCCACGATGTTCTCACGATATCCAACCGCAGATACCATCACGATGCGTGCTTCGGGATTTTGCTGCACGATTTTCTCAACCGCCTCAATTCCGCCCATCTGTGGCATGGTGATATCCATGAGGACGACATCGGGCTTGATCCGGTCGTACTCGGTGATGGCCGTCAATCCATCGTTGGCTTCAGCGACGATTTGTCCGCCAAAGGTTTCGATCATGCGGCGTAGGTTCTTGCGTGCAAAGACGGAATCGTCCACGATCAGGTAGCGAACTGGCTTTAGGTCCCTGCTCCGCTTGATTGCTGCAAACTTTTCCATAACAGCCTCCTCGTATTCTCCTTTGTCGTTCTCATCAAGGGGGGCGATCAGTTATGGATTTTTCTGGAAATGCCGTTTCACGCCGGATGCTGATTATGAAAACAAACCACTTCAGGCGGTTTGTGAGCATCCAGCATGGTTAAGCTGTTTGGACTGTCTCATAGCTCCGCGGCCAAACCAAGTTACCTCAGTAACCCTGGTTTTCGTTGACACCCAGAGCCAGATTCCATGCTAAAAGGTCCTAAGCATGGGGACATTTCTAACGAGGTTTGACAAATGCTAACATCCGGCTTGACAACCGGCAGTTGAGCTATTAGGCTTTGTACCTTCCCCAAAATCTGCGTTGAGGAGTGACTTGAATGTCAAAGCCCAATGATGAACCGAAACGCTCTATCGCCCGCAAGCTTGATCGTCGGGCAGTGATCGGTGGCGCGCTTGCAGTAGGCGGGTTATCCGCGCTCGGCGTGGCGATGCCCCAAGCAGACGCGGCGACGTCCCCAAGAGCCGCCGTTGCAGAAAGAGAATGGGCCAGAGCCCTGGCAAGACACGTGGCCAACCAACTGCCGGAAGCTGCACGCCAAATTCCGGATCTGTGTCTGAACTCCGATCAGCTCGAGCAGCTACGGAAGGTCTTCGAGAATACTTTGATCACCAACATGGGCTGCGAAACTCCTCGCGACTAATTGTCGCGGTGCACAGAGGCCACGAGTAGTCAGCCTGTGGTGTCCTCAACACCGTACAGTCCGCAGTCCAACAGGTGACAGCCATGAAAATCTGCCTCATCAGTGCGCCCACGGCCAACCAGTTCGATAACCGGCCTGTAGGCGAAACGGAGGCAGCTCGCATCATGGGCGAGCTTGCCCCGGTCGGCATCCTCAGCCTTGCTGCCGTGCTGGAAGCCAATGGCTTGCAGCCGGAAGTTGTGGACCTCAATCGCGTTTACTACAGTTGGCTGCAAGATTCGAATCGAGATAAAACTGATTTTTGCAGCTTTGCCGGAGCCTACTTCGCCGGCCGTGATTCTGATTTCTTTGGCTTCAGTACGGTTTGCAGCAGCTACCCGCTGACGCTGCGCATCGCGGCTGAGGTCAAGAGAGCGCATCGCATGTCCGTGGTCGTGCTGGGCGGGCCACAGGCATCCGTGGTGGATATCTCCACCATGCGCGCCTATCCATTCATTGACTTGGTCGTGCGCGGGGAAGCGGAGCAGACTCTGCCTAATCTTGTGGATGCGCTGGCCGCAGGCAGCTCTCTAGCCGCCGTCCCAGGCATTACGTTTCGCCGCAATGAAGACGGAGAAATCGTGCGCAGCCCGGATGCGCCCCTGGTTCTGGACCTGGACGCGTTACCATTTCCTGCTTTTCATCTCTTTCCCAACGTTCGTTTCTGCCGCCACTTTCCCCTGGAACTGGGACGCGGCTGTCCCTTTGCCTGCACCTTCTGTTCGACCAACGATTTTTTCCGCCGCCGTTTTCGGCTGAAGACGCCGGCGCAGATGATTGCCGATATGCGCAGGGTCAAGCAGACCTACGGCATCAACTCTTTTGAGCTGGTGCACGACATGTTCACGGTGGACCGCAAACGGGTCGTGGAATTTTGTGAAGCCCTGCTGGAGAGCAAGGAAGAATTTCACTGGGGCTCCAGCGCGCGCACGGACTGCATTGACGAAGAACTGATCGCGCTCATGGCCAAAGCAGGCTGCCGCGGCATTTTCTTTGGCATTGAGACCGGCTCCAAACGAATGCAGAAGATCATTGATAAGGGCCTTGATCTGAACGACTCGGCGGAGCGGGTCCGCTCCTGCGACAAGTTCAAAATCAACACCGCGGTCTCATTGATGGCCGGCTTTCCCGATGAAACCATGAACGACCTGCGCGATACGGCAGCATTTTTTGTGGATTCACTGCGCTTCGACCACGCTGATCCTCAACTCAGCATCCTGGCTCCGCTGGCGGATACGCCCATCCAGAAGCAGCACAAAGACTCGCTGGTCCTGGATGACGATGTTGCCGATATGTCGTATCGCGGATGGCGGCAAGAGCCTCAGGACCACGCCATGATTGCTGAACATCCAGAAATCTTTTCCAGCTTTTACTCTGTTCCCCTGCCATATCTGGAACGCGAATTCATCAAGGAGCTGCGCGACTTTCTGCTTTGCGGCATGAGGGCATTTCGCCGGCTTCTGCTGGGATTGCATCAGGACAGCGGCGACGTGGTAGACGTTTTTCAACAATGGCAGCAATGGCGAGCAAAGCACGGGGTCTATTTTTCCAACGGCGATCGCACCGCCTATTACGCGCAAAGCGGCTTTCCCGCAGACTTCCTCGAGTTTGTCCGGCTGCACTACATCCCTGCTGCGAGCCAGGCGCCGCTTGCCATTACCGCGCTGCTGGAATACGAAGCCGCATTGCTGGGCCGCGATCATGAATCGAATGGCATCCGCCCAAATCCCGAGCAAGTCTCTGATGACCAAGCCTTCTATGACAATGACGAGCTGATTTCTCCCCAGAGCCGTCCCCAGTTGCTTCCCGGAGTAAACGTCATCAAGGTTCCGGCTGATTATCAGGAGATTGTTCGGCGGCTGCGGCAAAGAAGCCCTTTGCATGACATCCCCGTCAGGCAAGTAAAACTCGCAGTTCGCAGAACTGCGACGGGGCCGGAAGTTCGGCAGCTCACCCCGCTCTCGGCCGAATTGCTTCGCCTCTGTGAAGGCAGCTTGACCGTAGAAGAGATTGCAGCAGAATTCCGGCAAAACAAAATAGAAGTCCCGGGCGTTCCGGCTGACAAGCTATGTTTAGCGGGGCTCGAGATACTGCGCCAGCAGCGCCTTATAGGCCTGGCGTAAGCGAAATCGGTCGTCCATTGACTCACCGGCGGAAAAGCCCGAAAAAGACAGCTTCCGTGTAGCCCGTGATCCGCCCCGCAGCAGTAGACACAAGTCATCTGACGATGGTGAGATACTCCTAACGTATGGGAGTCGACCAATGACCGCAGCAGATTTTCACAGGATTGCGCTGAGCCTGGAGGGCGTGGAAGAGTACCCTCACGCAGGATTGCCGGCTTTTCGTGTAGGAGGCAGGAAATTTGCTTCGCTGGCCTCGCAAGCAGGGGGCTACGGAAATCTGATGCTTACGCTGGAGCAGCAGGCGGCGTTTGTGGAGGAGGCGCCCGAGATTTTCTTGCCGATTCCTGGCGGCTGGGGAAAAATGGGACACACGCATATTCGCCTGGCGGCGGCGAGCGAGGATGTACTGAGGGGCGCACTCCGAACCGCGTGGAAACTGCGAATTGAGAAGAACGCAAAGACAAGCGGGAAAAGGCGCACTTTGGCGGCGCGGCGCAGAGTAGCAGACAAGAAACGCGGGCAGCGATGACCTGTAAGCGCAACAAGAGCGCGCGTATCGCTAGATGCTCTTCTCACCAATAACTAAAGCAACTTCGTGAGTTGTCGGCTACCCGGAAATTATCTTCTCGCACCGCCGATTGGTTGCCACACCGTCAACCGTTGTTCGCTATATTGCTGTACCGATGAGAGGCTCCTCCTTAACGACTCAACCAGATCTTAGAACTACACCTAAGCACCAGAAAATAGACACCTTGGCCTCTAACAGCCCAGAAAACGAAGGGAAGGGTGCAATCACAAGGCATTGAATCAAAAGAGAAAGATTATGGCGGAGAGAGTGGGATTCGAACCCACGATACGCGTTAACGTATACACGCTTTCCAAGCGTGCGCCTTCAGCCACTCGGCCATCTCTCCGGATAAGGTTGCGCTCAGGAAGGGAGCGGAACTGACTTCCAATTCATTCTACAGCATTCGAAAAAAAGCTAACCACAAAGGGCACAAAGAAGACAGTTCTCCAGGCTGTGGACAAGACGCTCACAAGACAGCCGGCGCTACTATTTTTTCTTGGGATTGATCTCGTCGCTGCTGATGACGCCATCCTTGATATAGATGACGCGGTGAGCATAGCCGGCGATGTCATGCTCGTGGGTCACCAGGATGATGGTGTTTCCCTGGGAGTGGAGTTGATCGAACAAACTCATGATCTCCTTGCCGGTTTGCGAATCCAGGTTCCCGGTGGGCTCATCGGCGAGGATGATGGAAGGGTTATTGACCAGGGCGCGGGCGATGGCCACGCGTTGGCGCTGTCCGCCGGAGAGTTCGTTGGGCTTGTGGTGCATGCGCGATTCCAGGTTCACGATACCCAGCGCCCCCTTGGCGCGCTCCAGGCGTTCATGGGCAGGCGTGCCGTTGTAGATGAGCGGCAGCTCCACGTTGTGCAGGGCGGTGGCGCGGGCCAGCAGGTTGAAGGTCTGGAAGACAAAGCCAATTTCTTTGTTGCGGATGCGCGCCAGCTCGTCATCATCGAGCTCACTCACGAGCTGGCCGTTCAGCCAGTATTGCCCCTGGCTGGGCGTATCCAGGCATCCGATCAGGTTCATGAGCGTAGACTTGCCTGAACCTGAGGGGCCCATGATGGCCACATATTCGTTGCGTCCGATGTGCAAATTGACTCCCTGCAGGGCATGCACCTGCTGCTCGGAGCCCATATCGTAGGTCTTCCAGAGATTCTGGGTATAGATGATGGAATTGGTCGGAGGTGCTTGCGTCGTCGGGTCGCTCATATTGGCCAATTGCGTTGACATAGATCCTTTACCCCGTACTTCGTTGCCGTTGCCGGTTGCGGTAGCGAAGAGCTCAAGACTTCTGCTCGTCTGGCGGCCGCTCTTCGATCTTTTCTTGTTTTACCCTGGCCCCATTGCGCAGCGAGCGCAACACTTTGTAACTGCCGGTCACGATGGTGTCGCTTTCCTTCAGCCCGCTAAGAATTTCGATGTCGGTGACCCCGGCAACGCCGGTTTCCACGGGAACAAATTTGGCTTTGTTGTTTTGCACCACAAACACGCCCTGCAGCTCCTTCTTGCCGGGATCATCGGGACCGGAAGGTGCCGCCGGCGCGCTGTTCTTTTTGTCGGCGCTATCCTGCAGGTCTTTGGCCTGACGGATGGTCAGAGCCTGCAGGGGAACGGCCAGCACGTGCGAGCGGGTCGCGGTGGTGATCTTGGCGGTGCAGGAGAGGCCAGGACGCAGGTTCTCCGGTGGATCGCTGAGGGTGACTACAACCTTGAAATCCTTGGCTTCCTCGCTGCCGGTCGTGCTCTGCGAGGTGGCCAGGCCGGTAGAGCGGATGATGGCGTTGTCGCCAATCTCGCTTACCGTGGCATGAAAGGTCTTCTTGGGAATGGCGTCAATCGTGACTTCCGCAGGCTGGCCCAGCTTCACATTGACGATATCGGTCTCATCTACCCTGACCTCGGCGGTGATCACCGAAAGATCGGAGAGCGTCATAATGGTGCTACCAGGAGAGTTCTGGATGCCGATCACCACGGTCTCGCCCTCGTGCACGGGCAGATTCGTAATCGTGCCATCAAAAGGAGCGGTGTACGTGGTCTTGCTGAGCAGATCGGCAAAGCGGGTCAGCATGGCGCGAGCCGAGGTGACATGCCCGGCGGCGGATTGCTGCTGGGCTTTGCTTTGCGCGATGCGGGCCTGGGCCTCGGCGACCATTGCTTCTGCTGATTCGTAAGCCGCTTTGCGGGCGTCATAGTCGGCCTTGGAGATCAGCTCCGACTGAAACAGCCCTTCGGCCCGCTGGTAATCAAGCTTTTTCTGCACCAGGTCCGCCTTATCGCGATTCAGCTCAGCCACTGCGGTGTTCAGTCCGGCCTCGGCCGCGGTGGCATCCGCCTGGTTGGCGGTGAGCGTAGCGCGTTGTGCGCCTACGTCGGCGGTAGACTGCACATTTTCCAGTTGCGCCAGCTTCGCTCCCCTGGCCACGTGATCGCCTTCTTTCACGTAGAGTTTGGTGATCTTGCCCATGGCATTGGCGCCGATGTTGACGAATGTCCTGGGCTTGATCTGGCCCGAGGCAGTGACCGTCGAAGTAAGGTCTTGCGCCTTGACCTTGCCCATCTGTACGCCCACCACTCCCTGAGCGTTGTGGGCCACGGTCGCGCCCACAATAATGACCACGACCAAAGCGATTCCGCCAATAATGAGGACTTTCTTCCAGTTCATGATTCCTCAACAGTACAGTACGTAAGCTTATCCCTGGAAGTTCCAGGAACTGTTCCGTGGCACACTTCAACCACGATTGGACGTTGCAGAATTAAAAGAGTCTTGCCCCAACAAAAATTATATTCGGATTTGGCTGACAAGGAAAGAAAACGGCAGCCTAAAAGCACCGTGTCGGTTTCATTTCGAAACTCTCATCCCGGTGAGCTATTAGCAAGACTGCGAATGGCTCCGATTGCTTTTTATTGACGGCACAGTGAAGCTACAATTTGAACGCCTAAATCCCCCATTGCTTCGAACGCACTCGTTTGCTCCTCTTTGATCTTCGCCACCGCAAGTCCCCCAGACCAGAGCAGCTCAAGTGTGGCCAGAGCTGCTGGATGAGGCCTGCAAAGCAGGCATCTTGCACGAAAATCAGGCATCATTCTTAAAGTGCGACAAAAATGCCGGTTAAGGACAAAGGAGGGTCAGAAATATAAGGCTATTTATCCCTCCGACAGCTTGCTTTTGGAGACGATTTGAAACTACAATTTATGCACCTGAACTGTTTCTCTGGAGCGACTTTCTTATGTCTTTTGACCGTTTTTCATTCCGCTTTTCGGTTTTCATTTTAGGATTGCTTCTTTTCGCCGCTCCATTTTGGGCCCAATCTTCCGGTGATGATTCTAAGACCCAAAGCTCCGACCAGAAGCAGGCCAAACCCAAGCAGGATGAGGTTGACCCTCTGAAGCGCCCCCTCACTCCAAAGCAAAAAGAGAAAAACGCAAAGGCTCTGAGAGGAGAGATCGGGGGACCCTACAAGAAATGGCTGAATGAAGACGTTCGCTACATTATTACTCCCGAAGAAGAGCAGGCCTTCAAGCAGCTCTCCAACGACGAGGAGCGCGACGTATTTATTGAGAACTTCTGGCTGCGCCGCGACCCCACCCCTGACACCCCTGAGAACGAATTCAAGGAAGAGCACTACCGGCGCATAGCCTATGCTAACGAGCATTTTGCAGCCGGCATCCCCGGCTGGCGGAGCGACCGCGGGCGCATGTACATCCAGTACGGTCCACCTGATGAAATCGACTCCCACCCTTCCGGCGGGACCTATCAGCGCCCCATGGATGAGGGCGGCGGCTCAACCTCGACCTATCCTTTTGAAGATTGGCGCTGGCGCTATATTGAAGGCATTGGCCAGGAGGTTATCGTCGAGTTTGTGGATACCTGCCAGTGCGGCGACTACCACATGACGATGGACCGTTCTGAAAAAGACGCGCTGCTCATGGTGCCCAACGCCGGCCTGACCTTCTCAGAAGAGATGGGAATGACCAGCAAGAATGACCGCTTTACGCACGCCGGTCTGGAAAGACTGGGCCTCGATCCCGGGCAGCAGGGAGCGCAAAGCGGCAAGGAATTCGACCGGCTGGAGCAATTCTTCAAACTGCAGCGCCCGCCGCAGATCAAGTTCAAAGAGCTGGATGAAATTGTCAGCCACAAGATCAGGTATAACCTGATGCCGTTTGACGTGCGCTCAGATTTCGTCAAGGTGACCTCAGACACTGTGCTGGTTCCGGTCACGGTCCAGGTGCAGAATAAAGACATCACCTTTGAAAACAAGGATGGAGTGGCCCGCGGTCTGGTTAACATCTACGGACGTATCACCACCATGACCGAGAAGATCGCCCAGACCTTTGAAGAGACGGTGGGTGTTGACGTGCCCGGCGAATTGCTGGAAAAAACCCTGCAGAACCATTCCATTTACTGGAAGGCCTTCCCTCTGCGCCCGGGCCGCTATCGCATGGATGTCGTCGTAAAAGATGTTAAAGGCGACCGCGTCGGCACCTGGTCGAAGGCGCTGACTGTGCCTGACTTCGGCGACGAAAAGCTGGCTTCTTCCAGCCTGATTCTTGCGGACGTGATGGAAAAGGTTCCCTCCAAGAGCGTGGGTGCCGGCAACTTCGTCATCGGTGACACCAAGGTACGGCCGCGGGTCGGGCCTTCTGACGGCAAACCGGCAAGCTTCAAGCGCGAACAGAGAATGAATTTCTGGATGCAGGTCTATAACCTGAGCATCGATGGGCAGAGCAAGAAGCCATCAGCCACCATCGAATATGACGTGGTCAATACCGCCACCAACAAGCCGGTGGCGCATATGGTCGAAACCACGGAGCAGATGGGCAAGGTCGGCGAACAGATTACGCTGGAAAGAAGCATGCCACTCACGTCATTGCCCCCGGGAACGTATCGGCTGACAATCAAGGTGAACGACAATATTTCCAAGCAAACCATCACCCCTTCCGCGAATTTTGCGGTCGAGTAATGTCGGGTAATTTGATTGCCGGTGTTCGAGCCAGTTTGAAAAAGGGAGTTGAAAGCATGCGTCCAAAGATGACATTCATTCCGCTCCTGATGCTCGTGTGGGCCACGATGCTCAGCGCCTTTCCTCACGAGGGAGCCATCGTGGGAACGGTGCGCAGCACCGGCGGCATACCCCAGATGGGTGCGACCGTTGAAGTGCTGGCCGGCGCCGAGCCCGCCATGACGGTATTTACCGACGACCATGGGCGCTATACCGCGCTGGGACTTGCCCCCGGCCATTACCAGGTCAAAGTTACTGCTGCTTCTTTTCTTCCCGCCCTGCGCGAAAACGTCATTTTGCACTCGGGATCGAAGCTGATCGTCAACCTCACTCTGAACACGCTGTTTGAAGCTATTGCCACACTGCCCGTGCGTACCCGCACCGGCCAGGATGACGACGATTGGAAGTGGACTCTGCGCTCAACGGCGAATCGTCCTATCTTGCGCGTCTACGATAACGGGCCGCTTGTGGTGGTTTCCAAATCCGAGAACCAGAATGATCGCGTGCTCAAGGCCCGCGTAGCCTTTGTTGCCGGGGCTTCCAATGACGGCCTGGGAAGTTCCGCCGATGAAGCTACCTCGTTCCGGGTGGAAAAATCCATCTTTTCCGGGGGAACCCTGACCTTCTATGGAAATATGGCTGGCGCCGGCAACTGGAACACGCTGCCCACGGTGCTGCATGCTTCCTACCAGCATCAGACCGCCGATGGTCATAGGCCTGAAGTCACTTTCACCATGAGGCGCTTCGGCGTTCTCGATAGCGGTGACCAGCGGGCCGCCCTGCAAGCCCTCGCCCTTACGTTGTCTGACAACATGCAGGTGATGGATTTTGCCGAGATCAACTACGGCGCCGAGTACCAGACCATTCAGTACCAGGGCAGAAATGCCGCCTTCCGTCCCTTCGGGACTTTGGATCTGCACTTCTCGCCCGATACCGTCGTGGAGTATCGCTACGCGACAACGATGCCCAACACCCGGGCAGCCAAAGGTTTTGACAGCGCTCCTGCTGACCTGAGCGAGTCTGGACCGCGGGTCACGGCGACGAATTTCACTTCGCACATTGAGAGCGCCCGCCACCAGGAGGTTTCGCTTTCGCGCCGCTATGGGAAAAATCGCTTCCAGGTCGCGGCTTATTCTGATCGCCTTAACGATGCGGCGCTTCTGGGCGTGGGAAATGTGGATGGCTCTCTGGGAGACGGCAACATCCTCAGTGACCCCTTCTCGCAGACATTTACCTACAACGGCGGCACTCTTGCGACCCGCGGATTCCGCGCCGTTGCCCAACGCCAGCTTTCGTCAACTCTGACCGCGACGCTCGATTATTCCTATGGGGGCGTGCTGACGCTGGCAAGTCCCAGCGCGTTGCAGGCAGGATCAGTCGCGAATTCTTTCGAGACCACCCGCCGCCACGCCATCGCTGCCAAACTCACCGGCAAAGTGCCCGGCTCCAATACCAGTTGGATTGCTTCTTATAAGTTGACCGATGGCAAGGCGCTCACTCCCGTAGATGCATTCAATGTCTCGGCCGGGCAGGCCGATCCTTATCTGAATGTCTTCCTTCGCCAGCCGCTGCCCACCCTTAACTTCCTGCCCGGACAGATGGAAGCCTTGATTGATGTCCGTAATTTATTGGCGGAAGGTTACATGCCCGTTTTGGGACAAGACGGACGCACGTTGTATCTGGTGCAATCGGCACGCTCCATCCGCGGTGGATTGGCTTTCAGCTTCTAAAACAGTTTCGAGTTTCCAGTTTCAAGTTTCCAGCAATAAGCTCCCGGCGTCGGATCCGGTTCTTCTGTACATAGTCATGGTCTATCTGTTGAGGAACAGCCATCCGATTCTGAAACCAGAAAACTGGAAACTTGAAACTGCCTTACCACTTCCACCATCTCTTCTGCGAACCGCTGGGCTGAGCTATGCTTCGATTCTGTATGTGCAGCAGAAAGGGCGATTCCGCAACCGTGCCCGGCAGAAGCAGAACGCTTTCCTTCGCGGCGAGCGCTTCAATTAGGGGGTTGCCCTCCCGCAACTTGACTCCGGTCTTTCTGATCTCGCAGCTCTTCTGCAAGCTGCGGGCTGAATTTTCGTCGAATGCAAACCATGCCATAGCGCTCTCTGCTCCTTGTCACGCGTGCCCGCCTCGATGCCGGGGGTGCACAGATACAGCAACCACAGATACAGCAACTTAGATGCGCTCCAGTTCCGCTCTGGTTGACGCGCTCCCTGCGCTTTGTATAGTCTGCCTCCCACCATTTTCTGCCGCAACAAAGCGTTGCATTGGGAGGAGTGCCCATGATGAAGACGAAGACGAAGACGAAGACGAAGATGAAAGAACCTGAAGACTCGCATCCAGGCGGTATATCGCGGCGCAGCTTCGCTCGCGGCGCTGCATTGGTGGGCGCCGCTGCTGCATTGCTGCCGGCTCATCTGCTGGCGCAAGCCCAATCGCCGGCATCCACGGCGGCGGCCGGCACGGAGAAACCGCCGGAGCCATCTCCCAAGCTTTCCCCCGCGAGCCAAGCCGAGGCCGAAGCCAAAATCCAGAACATCATGCGCAAATACGGCAGCCGCCTGAGCGACGCCGAAAAAGTGGACGTCCGCAAGTCGGTGCTTTCCCAGCAGGAATCAATCGACAAGCTGCGCGCCTTTCCTCTGGAAAACTGGGATGAGCCCGCGCTCGTTCTGCGCGCCGTGCTTCAGGGTAAATGACTCAGACTGAATGACAAGGTGAGATCGCCATGCTGAACGATGAGACGCTTTACTTGACCGTCGAGGAATTAGGAGAGCAACTCCGCACTCGCAAAATTTCAGCGGTGGAGCTGACGGAAAGCTACCTGGCGCGAAGCGAAAGACTCGGTCCACGCCTTCACGCCTACGCCACCTTAACGCGCGAGCTGGCGTTGAAAGAGGCGCATGCGGCCGAGCAGGAAATTGCCGCCGGAAAATATCGCGGACCTTTGCACGGCATGCCTTACGCGGCCAAAGATCTGCTGGCGGTGCGCGGATATCCCACTACCTGGGGAGCCGCGCCTTACGCCGAGCAGCAATTTGATTACGACGCAACTGTGATACAGAAGCTGCGGCACGCCGGCGCGATCTTGATCGGCAAAGCCGCCATGATCGAGCTGGCCGGCGGCATGGGATACCGCTTCGCATCCGCCTCGCATACCGGCGCGGCGCGCAATCCCTGGAATGAAGCCTGCTGGACCTGCGGCTCCTCCAGCGGATCGGCGGCCATCGTCTCTTCCGCCATGGCGGCCTTCGCCATCGGATCGGAGACCTGGGGCTCGATCGTGTGTCCCTCTGCCTTTACCGGCATCTCCGGCCTGCGGCCCACCTACGGACGCGTGAGCCGCCACGGCGCCATGTCCCTCGCCTACTCCATGGATAAGCTCGGCCCCATGGCGCGCAGCGCCCACGATTGCGGCATAATTCTGGCTGCCATCGCCGGACACGATCCTTTGGATCCCGCATCACTGCCTGCGCAACCAACGATCTTCAATTCCTCAAGCGCGCACGCTCCTGCCCAGGCGAGCAGAGTGAGGACAGCAAAAAAGACCCTGCGCGTCGGCTGGCTGACCAACGCCTGGAAGGACCTATCTCCCGGCGTGGAAAAGAGAATTCAGGAGGCACAAAAAGTGGTGCGCGGATTCGCCGCAAATTTTGCCGAAGCCACCTTGCCGGAAGGTCCCTGGGAGGCGGCCGCCGGACTGGTGATCTCCGCCGAATGCGCCTCCGCCTTCGACAAGCTGATTGAATCAGGCGGCGTCGCCAAACTCGCCGATCCCGAAGGCCGGCTGGGCGGCTATATCAACCAGCAGATCGCAGCCACCGATCTGGTGCGGGCAAACCGCCTGCGCCGCGTCCTGCAGCACAAAATGGCGGAGCTCTTTGGGCAATTCGATGTGCTGGCCACAGCTTCTCTGCCCGTGACCGCCAGCAAACTCGAGGCGAATCTGGATGATGAGCTCAGCTTTCCCGATCCCCTGGGCGGCATCGGCAACTTCTGCGGCCTGCCCGCCATCAGTGTCCCCTGCGGATTGGCCGATGATCAGCTTCCCGTCGGACTGCAATTTGTAGCTCCGCCGCTGGGCGAAACCGCAGTCTTGCAAGCGGCCCAGGAATTTCAGCACACGACCCGCTGGCACAAATTGCGGCCGAATGTTTGAAGACAAGCTTTTTACCTGGTCACGGCACTGGGCGCGCGTCAGGTGGGGAGCGCCAACCTTCAGGTGGGAGCCCCGGCCGGTTCAAATAAGCCCCTCATTGCTAAGCAATCCCAAAACGCCCGAAAACAACGTCCAACCCGCATATTCATTGGGGAAGATCGATTCGTGACGGGCCATTGCTTGGCAATGATTTGGTACTTGCATAACAAATGTCCTAATTTCCAAACGCCGGGGCTGAAGCCCAAAGTCATTTCAACCTTATCCCCGGCTTGAAAAGCCGGGGCTCCCACCCTGCGCCGCAAGCGGCGCAATGGGACATTGTCGATGCAGGGATCAATAAATATCCCAGTACAGAACAAAGGTTTTCAAAGACGCAAGAACCGGCATTCTTGAATGCCAGTACCAATGATGCATCAGGAATTCGTGAGATGGAAGAGTTTGATATCACAAACTTGGCTGCTCCTAACGCGAACCGGTGGAACCAGCGCATTTGGAGGCGCGTTCTTTGCGCGCCGGTGGGAGCACCCCGGCTTCAGGGTGTAAGGTTTCAATCAGACTCGGGCTTCACAGGCTGCGGAAAAACGTTTATTCTGTGCGCTCCGCTTCGCTGCGCGCTGGCCTGCGGCAGCAAGGAAGTATGATTTTTCAGTCACTTAGCGGCACGAGTGAACTCGTGCCCTGACACGTCTTCACGCCCGTAGAGCATTTTTCCGCAGCCTGTTCAACCGGGTGTAAGGTTTCAATCAGAATCGGGCTTCAGCCTCCTGAGGTTTTCGAGTTCAGTAACTATGGAACCGTTATAGCTATAACTCTTTAGTTACTATCCTATCCGTGGTTACTTGCACTAGATTTTGTGCAAATTAAGCTTCCATTCTCCTTCCAGATTTCATATTATGAGACCGTTTCTATTCCGAAAAGCGTATCCGGCAGCTCGTGGAGCAGCTTTGAGGGTTTTGTTTACAGGTACTTACCGGGGTTCGTCTTTGGTCATCAACATGCCGGAATAATAGAAAACGTAAGTACAAGGGCCGTAAGTACAAGATTCCGTACAGAAAGTCCCATTTTCAAGTTTAAAAAAAGGTTTAGGAGGGCATGTCTATGAGGCGTGTGTTCAGCAGCAGGTATCATTTCCTGGCAATCGTAGTGATTGCTTTGTTCGCAATGATGAGCTTGCCCGCGGCGTTCGGCCAGGGAGAATTAGGCGGCCGGCTTCGCGGCACAGTAGTTGATCAGCAGGGCGCATTGATCAAGGGAGCGACCGCTACGCTCACGAACCCGGGTACGAATTTGAGCCGCACGGCCACCAGCAACGATGCAGGCGAATTCGTGTTCGTCGATGTTCCAGCCGGGACCTATAAATTGACGGTTGCCATGACCGGCTTTCGCACCGCGAGCTATGACAATGTCACCGTCAACCTCAACGAGCTAAGAAGCATCAATGCCAAGCTCGCAGTCGGTAACACCACGGAGATGGTGGAAGTGACGGGCGAGGCGGCGTCGGTTGTCTCGCAAGAGACTACGCTGCGCAACACCGTAGATGAAAGGCGCCTGGAAGAGCTGCCTCTGAACGGCCGCGACTTTGCCAACCTGGTACTGTATACCCCGGGCGTCATGCGGGGCGCGGGCGGCAACGGCCAGGGTTCCGGCTTCAACGTGGAAGGGGCCCGGGGCACGGTGAACAACTTTTTGATCGATGGCGGCGACGCCAACGACCCGGAGGTGCCCTTCGGCGTTGCTACAGACGTTGTGGCCAACGGCCTTCCCATTGATGCGGTTTCCGAATTCAGCGTGATTACCAGCAACGGCAGCGCCGAGTTCGGGCGCAGCTCCGGCGGTACGGTGAACGTGACCACAAAGAGCGGCAGCAACAGCTTTCACGGTACCCTGTGGGA
>Ga0099827_10000724_pt1 | contig 15794 bp, 16 predicted proteins | sample CZO8metaG_FD_79339 | JGI IMG/M metagenome (GOLD analysis project Ga0099827, IMG submission 79339) | Vadose zone soil microbial communities from the Eel River Critical Zone Observatory, Northern California, USA - CZOApr15con1.8 metaG | ecosystem: Environmental > Terrestrial > Soil > Vadose zone ...
AGCCGCCCGACAGGCGCGAGAGGATGGCGAGCCCCATCACCGTCAACGCGAAGTACTCGGGAGGGCCGAACTGGAGAGCGAGGTCGGCGAGCCAGGACGCGAATGCGATTCGGGATCTATCCGATTCGCGATCGACGGCGGGACGAGACCGGGCCGGCGCCCTCTCGTGTCGGAGAAGTTGACGGACCGGCCATGCAGCGGCATCTGTCCGTCACGTGGGCCGCGTCATTCCTACGCTTTCAGGCGTGGCGCGCTCCTTGCAAAATCATCCATTCGACTCGGGCTGCGATCTTTCTCCTTAGAGGAAGAGCGGCGCCGTTCGCCGGACATCGCACGGCGAACGGCGCACGTTCTTCTCGTCGAACCCCACACCGGACGGAACTTCCAGAAGTAGATGGAGGGGCCATTCCCCTCGCACAGTTGCATTACGCCCGCGCGGACACGACACCGAGCGGCACCACGTGCAACCCAGGTCCAACCGGATGATGATGCGATCCGCGGACGCGCCGCGCCGTTGGGCCTCCTAGACCGAAGACGTGACCCTCGAACGCAGGGAACGTTCAACCCCGCTGCGATGAGATGCTTACGGCGCTGGGGCGGCTCCTTTGTCCGACAGTAGATGCACTCGTCGACAATAATGGCGCGCATCTCAGTGAACCCCGATGAGGCGTATCAGCCCGTAGAGCATCAGTCCGAAGAAGAACACACGCACGACGAGATGCTCCAGAGCGGTGAGGGCTTCGAGGACCACAGGGGCCACGCGGACAAACGACCGCAAAGCGGCGTTCCCGCGCCAGCTCCTTCACCGGCGTTACTCCGTCACCGGCGTGCGCGGGACGCTACCGCGATTCGCCTCCTCCAGTTCTTTCAGGACGTGCTCGGCGGCTGTCTTACAGTAAGCTCCACAAGGAAATCAGGCATCGCCTTCAACACGAGGAGCCGATCGTCTCTGGACGCGTCACGGAGGCGCCGTGGATCGCTTTTCTGGCTAGCCTTGACTGCTTGTTCTCTGAGGGATAATCCCCCTGCCTCGGGCCCCGCGGCTTCCCAGCGGCGCGACTCGGTGGGTCCCCCTTGTTCATGAGATCGCCGAGTCCAACCTGTCCTCGTTCGGCTTCTGCCTCTCCGTCTACACCGGCCGGAACTTCCAGAAGTAGTTTACGTAGCCCTCGCCCTCGTGGATCCGGCGGAAGGTCAGCTCCACGGGCATCTCGAACGTCACCGTGGCGGGATCGCAGTCGGTGAGCTGAGCGTAAAAGCGACCGCCGCCGTCCAGATCGGCCACCACCATGACGGTCGGAGGATCCGGATTGGGAACGAGGTGGTCCTTGGTGAACGTGAACACGCGACCGCGGCGGCCGAGCTTGTGCTCGGTGAACCGGGTCGACGAGCACTTCCAGCACAGGTGGCGCCGCGGATAGCTGATCGCGCCGCAGTCGGCGCACTTCTGGCCGTAGAGGCGGAAGTTCTGGCGCTCCTCGCGCACCGCCGTCGGCACGCTCGAGAACGCGCGGATGACCTCGGTCTCGACGTGGCGCCGGAACCGCAGCAGCTTGCCGTAGTGCGTGAGCGACCGGCCCGCCGCGAGCTGCTGGCCGATCGGCCGGCTCGCGCGGTATGAGGCGAGGGCGTCGGTCGCCTCGAAGAGCAGCGCCTCGGCGCCGTTGCCGTAGGAGACGACGAGAATCTGGTCGTGGGGACGCGCTTCCTCCAGTGCCGCGGCCAGGCCGAGCAGACACGAGGCGGTCCCGGTGTTCCCAGCCTTACCGATGACCGGCTCCCTCGGCATCGCCGCCTCGGGGAACTTGAGCTGTCGCGCGAGCGCCGCGTGCGTGCGCGCGTCGGGGGCGTAGAGCACGAGCTTGGCGATGTCTTCCTTCTTGCGCCCCGTTTTCTCGAGGAGCCCGGCGATGGCTTCCGGGATGTGCTGATCGAGGCCGTAGGCCTTGACGAACGTCGCATCGGGCAGCGACGAGATGTAGCGCTCACCGTCGTTGCGCCAGACGTCGGTGAATTCGTGACTGACGGTGAAGCCGCCCGCGAAGGTCGCGATCACGCGCTCGCTGCCGACCACCGCGGCGCCGGCCCCGTCGCCGAGCAGGGGCTCCAGCTCTCCGCCCGGCGCCACCGGCCTCATGTCGCCGGCCGCCACCACGGCCTCGCGGACCGACCCGGCCGCGACGGCATCCAGGGCCAGGCGGAGCGCCGTCGTTCCCGAGCGGAGCGAGCCGGTGACGTCGGCGGTGAGCATCTGCACCGGAAGATCGACGGCGGTCGCGAGAACCGTCGCGTTCGACTTCTCGACGTACGGCGCCGACGTCGACGCGAAGAAGCAGGCACCGACGCGGCTGGCGTCGCGCCCGGCCAGCGCGTCGAGCACCGCCTCGGTGGCCATGGTGAGCGCGTCCTCGTCGTAGTTGGCCACCGCGCGCTCGCCGCCGCCACCCCCGCCCCCCCACACCTGAGCGAGCGCCTTGCCCGAGAGCCGGTAGCGCGGAACGTGGCCGCCGACGCTGATCAGACCGATCGTGCGCTCCGCCATCGACTTCGACCTCCTACCCCAGGAAATAGCGACGGGGATCGAACAACCGGACGAGCCTCAGCTCGTCAGGCGCCGGCGCCTCGAATCGACGCACCGTCGAAGCCACCTTCAACTCCCAGCCGCACGCGGCCCGCGCGGCGGTGACCGCATCGGCCTCCGGCCGATCGGCGTACACGCCGGCGTCGGACACGACCGTGGTGACGCGCCGTCCCGGCGCCGTCAACCGGCGCACCGCTTCCTCGAGCGTGGTGACTTTGTCCGGGCCCTCGACGGCCGGGATGGCGAGACGGCGGCGAATGACGTCGAAGTAGTCGGGCTGCATCGCTCGCTAGCGGGGTGCGAAGACCCGCGCCTTCAGGCGCGTGGGTATCCAGACGGTGACGAGGCGGGCCGCCCGCGCCAGCCGCTCGAGCGACTGCGCCGTGCCCGGCCAGTATTTCACAACGAGCCGGCGATCGACGTAGTTGAGGATCCCGTCAAGGACGACGGTCGCCACCAGAACATCGTCGAGGTAGCCGACCAGCGGGAGGAAGTCGGGAATCAGATCGAACGGGTTGACCAGGTAGAGGGCGGCCGCCGCCAGCGCGATCTTCACCGGCCGCGGCAGCACGGGATCGGAGATGAGGCGCGCGAGGAGCCGCGCCACGTCGGGCAGCGCCTTCAGCAACGCCCTCATTGTAACGAGACGCGCGAGGCCGGCTCGCGTCGTGGGTGGCCTGCTCGCGGTGCCCGGGACCTCATTCCAAACTCTCGGCGACGAGCTCGCTCACGTCCTTGACGGCCAGCGTCTCCTCGGCCCCCTTCACCTTGCGCCCGAGATCCACCATGGCCAGGCAGAAGGGACAGGCCGTGCCGACGACGTTCGCCTTGGTCGCGAGCAGCTCCTCCACCCGGATGACGTTCACGCGCTTCTCCGATTTCACTTCCATCCACATGTGGCCGCCGCCCCCGCCGCAGCAGAGGCCGCGCTCACGGCTCCGCGGCGGGTCGATCACGCTCAGGCCGGGAATCGCGCGGGCGACGTCCCGGGGCGCGTCCAGGATGCCGTTGTAGCGGCCGAGGTAGCACGAGTCGTGGAAGACGACGGTGGCATCGAGCCGCTTCGTGGGCTTGATGCGGCCGGCCGCGATCAGCTCCTGGATCAGCACCGAGTGATGAATGACCTCGTAACTCCCCCCGAGCTGCGGGAACTCGTTCTTGATGGTGTTGAAGCAGTGTGGGCAGTGCGTGACGACCTTGCGGACGCGGTAACGATTGATGTGCTCGATGTTTTCCTGGGCCACCGTCTGGTAGAGGTACTCCTCGCCCAGCCGGCGGCCGACTTCAGCGTGACAGCGCTCCTCGGCCATCACTGCAAACGACACGCCGGCCGCCTTGAGGATCTTGACCACCGCCCGCGCGATGGCCTGGTTGCGCCTGTCGTAGGAGGCGGAGCAGCCGACCCAGTACAGGTACTCGACCTCCTTGCCCTCCTCGAGCCGGGGAACGTCGAGACCTTCGGCCCAGGCCAGGCGCTCGGCCGCCGGCAGGCCCCACGGGTTGCCGGCCCGCTGCATGTTCTGGAGCGACTGGGGCGCCGTCGAGGGCAGCGCGCCCTCGGAGAGCGTCAGGTAGCGGCGGAGATCGATGATCGTGTCGACGATGTCGATGAAGGCCGGGCACTCCTGCACGCAGGCCATGCACGTCGTGCACGCCCACAGCTCCTCGGGCTTGATCAGCTCGCCGTGGATGGGGCCAGGCAGCTCGCCGTGCAGATGTCGCTTCAGCTTCACGATGATCTGCTTGGGACTGAGCGCCGTCCCCGACAGGTAGGCCGGGCAGGCCGCCTGGCAGCGGCCGCACTCCACGCAGGCGTCGAAGTCGAGCCGCCGCTTCCACGAGAATTCCTCGAGCTTCGAGACGCCGAGGGCTTCCGCCTCCTCGAGGTTGGCGATGATCGGGATCTCGCCGCGCGGCGTGAGCTTCGCGAAGAAGATGTTGAGCGGCGTCGTCAGCAGGTGAATGAAGTACGAATACGGGATGACGGCGATGAAGCCGAGCGCGAGCACGGCGTGGAAGAGCCAGACCGCGAGATGGGTGGCCCGCAGCGCGCCCTCCGACATGCCGGCCGCCAGCATCGCCTGGCCGAGCGCGTAGCCGACGGGCGACCAGCGGGCCCAGGCCGGTTGGACGACCGCCAGGCGCGCCGCTTCCATGATGAAGCCGGTCACGTTGATCACGAAGAGCAGCGCCAGCACGGCGGCCAAGCGCGCCGTCGGGTCCACGTGATGGGGGCGCACGACGAAGCGCCGCCACACCGCCATCCCGAGCCCGATCACGAAGAACACGCCGAACAGGTCGAGGACCGTCTCGTAGACGAGGTAGAAGTCGCCCTTGAGGAGCTTGTAGCCGAAGAGCGGCAGCGCGATGTCGTAGTCAATAGTGGCCAGGGCCGTGCCCATGAAGAGCGCGAGGAAGCCCCAGAACATGATGGCGTGCATCACGCCCGGATACGCCTGGGAGAGCGTGCGCACCTGACCGAGCGCGTGCAGCGCGACCAGCTTCACACGCTGGGGAATGCGGTCGAAGCGATCCTCGGGCTTGCCGGCGCGCCATAGCGTTATCCGCTGCCACATCCCGTAGGCGAACATCGCGAGGGCCACGGCGGCGCCGGCATACAGAGCGATCTGCGCCCAGACGGGAACGTTCCAGAACGTGTCGCGGAACGGAATCTGGGTCATGAGGGCCCCAACGATAGCACGGCGAGGACGGCCTGGGCCGCGGAGTACGGGTCCATTTCCCCGTCGGCGACGCGCTGAAACGTCGTCGCCAGCTCGCCGGTGCGGAGGCGCTCGTCCACCCGCGCGGTGAATGCCTCCACGAGCAGCGCGCGCAGCTCGTCGTGCCGGCGCGCGCGCCGGCGCGCGCCCAGCGCGCCCGTCGTCGTCCGCGTTTCGCGGTGACGGGCGACGGCGTCGAACAGCTCGGCGATGCCGACGTCGTTCTGGGCCGCCGTGGCCAGCACCGGAACCTCCCAATCGATGTCACGCACCGTCCCCGGGCTCGTGGAGGCCAGGTGGACCGCGAACTTCAGCTCGGCCATCAGCGCGGGCGCGCCGGCGCGATCGGCCTTGTTCACCACGAAGACGTCGGCGGCCTCCAGGACTCCCGCCTTCATCGTCTGGACGGCGTCGCCCGACTCCGGGACGAGCACGACCACCGTCGTATCGGCCAGCTTCATGATGTCGAGCTCCGTCTGGCCGACGCCGACCGTCTCGATGAGCACCCACGGAAACCCGAACGCGGCCAGCAGCTTGATCACGCTGCCGGTGGCGCGGGCGAGGCCCCCGACCGCGCCGCGCGTGGCCATGGAGCGGATAAACACGCCGGCGTCGAGGACGTGGGTCTGCATCCGGATGCGGTCGCCGAGCACGGCGCCGCCCGTGAACGGACTGGACGGATCGACGGCCACGACGCCGACCGTCTGGCCGCGCTCGCGGAGGAGCGCCACGAGGCGATCGACCACGGTAGACTTGCCGGCACCCGGCGGGCCGGTGATGCCGATCACGAAGGCATCGCCGCCGGCGCCGTGGATCGCCTTCATGATCGTGGGCACCGCCGGCGTGCGGTTCTCGACGTGGGTGATCAGCCGCGCCAGCGCCAGCCGGTCGCCGGCGCGCATGCGCTCGACGAGCGTCGCGGGATCGGGCCGTCGGGAAGTGGTTTCGGATCCGGCCATCGGCCTTGGAGCGGGCGGATTGTATCAGAAAGGATCGGGGCGGCCGGGCCGCCCCGCGCCGGCGCTTACGGCACGCGCACGAACACCAGGTCGGTCGCCATCTGGATCTCGTTGGCGACTTTGAGGAAGAGCAGCTGGGGCACCTGCATCCCGTGCTCCGTGAAGGTCGAGGTCAGCTTCGCCTTCACTTTCAGGTTGTCGCTGGTGAAGCCGAAGCGCTTCTGGGCCTCGACCTGTTCGGGCGTCAGCTTGATGTAGGTCACGGTCGCCTCGGCGACCTTCGCCACGCCCTTCTGCTTGATGGTCAGGAGGCCGTGGATCTTGGCGGGCATCTCCTTCCCGGGCAGGAGTGGGCCGGCCACCTCCACCCGCTGCACCTCGAACGTCACCCAGCGGTTGGCCTCGACCTCCGTGTCGAGGTAATTCTTCGACCGCATGTCGGCATCCCGCTTCTCGATGCCCGTGCTGACGCGAGTCATGTCGACGCGCACGCCGCCCTTGGCGCCGTCAGGCTTGGCGGGATCGACGGTAAGATTCCCCTGGATGCCTTCGAGCGCCGACGTGCCGACGAACGTCTCGAGCGGCGCATCGCTCCGGAAGCTTGCTTGCGAGTAGTTCGTCAAGAGCTTGAACGTGATGACGTCGGCGGCGGCCGGTGAAGCGGGGGCAGTGACGGTGACGATCGCCACCGCGGCCACCACCGCGACGTACCGTCGCATCGTGGATGTCGGCATAGGATCTCCCTCTCCTCTTCTCTTTGATCTCGGACCGGTACCCTCGGAGGGGGCCGCGACGGCCCCCTCCGAGCCGAGGACTACGAGCGCGGCGGCTGCGGTTGCTGCGGGGGCGGAACGCGGAACGGCGTATGGCAGGTGCCGCACGCCTGACGGCCATAGTCCTTCATGATCGCCTCGGTAGCCGCCGCGTCCTTTGTGCGAGCAGTGTCGCGCAGCCGCGCCGCCCACTGTCCCATGTTCTTCGCCGCGGACTCGAACTCCGGCCGCTTCTGCCAGATCTCGGGCTTTGCCTTCGACTTCTCCGTGAGCGAGCCCTCCGGGAACAGCATCGGAATGTGCTCGGAGTTGAGGGCCATCGTCTCGGCATTGACGGCGATCCCCTCGATGTTGCCCGCCTTGAACTTGGCCTGCGCATCGGCCCAGCTCGCGCCGTTGAGCTTCATGAGACGCTGGCGATCGGCGACGATGTCGCCCGAGCCCATCTTCATCGATCCCGAGCCGGTGGCGCAGCCAACGGCGGTCACTGCGATGAGGCTGATCATGACGATTCCGTGACGTATCATCCTGCCTCCTTTGTCGGCGGCGCTCGGCGCCGCCGGTTGAGGGTCACCGCACGCTTCGACTACTTGCCGATCTTGTTCCTCACGGCCGGAATGGATTTGAGATAGCGGGCGATGGCGATCCGGTCGGCCTTGGTGAGGTCGCGGTAGCCGGCGAGCGTGCCCTCGATCACCTCGCCCATGAGGCCGCCGGCCACGTCGCCGTCGGGCTTGTTCCCCGTCGCGAGGTACTCGGCGATCTCGTCCTCGGACCACGTCAGCCCGGTCTGGGGATCGGGCGTGATGTTCGGCACCTCGGAGTCCTCCGGGCCCTTGGCATTGCCCGCGAGGAAGCGCGAATTGTCCGTCGCCTGCGTCATCGTGCGCGGCGTGTGACATTCGCCGCAGTGGCCGACGGCGCGCACCAGATACTCGCCGCGGGCCGTGCCGGCGGTCGGAGCCGCTGCGGGCGGCGTCTCGCGCGGGGCGAACGCGGCCAGCCAGGCGGGCAGGAAGACCGACTCGAACAGCGGGACCGTGATGCGCTTGGGCTGGTTCGCCCGGTTGACGGGCGTCACCGTTCGGAGGAAGGCGACGAGCGCCTTGAGATCTTCGGCCGCCATGCCGTTGAAGACCGTGAACGGGTGAACCGGCACCAGGCGCTCGCCATTCGGCCGGCGCCCGAGGCGGATCGCGGTGACGATCTGCTCGTCGGTCCAGCCGCCAATTCCGGTCTGGCGGTCGGGCGTGATGTTCGTGGAGTACACGGTGCCGAACGGGCCGTCGTAGCGACGGCCCCCGGCGTTGGCCGCCTGCTTGGGCACGGTGTGGCAGCCGCAGCCTCCGGTCGCTCCGAAGATGTAGCGCCCACGGGCGACCTCAGCCGGGGATGGCTGCGGCTGGGCCGCGACTGGGCGAGGCGCGAATAAAAGAGTCATCGCAAGGACCAGGGCCAAGCGCATATCACCGCAACCGCGATAACCGCTCAGCGCGGCCGGCGGTTCCCCCGGGTGGCCTCGCTACGCGTCTCGCGTTCGGCCAGGCTCGCCTCCATGACGAGCGCATCCTCGCCGGTGTCGTAGTAGTACCCGCGGCGCCGGCCCACCACGCGGAACCCGAACGACTCGTAGAGGGCGAGCGCCTCGGCGTTGCTGGGCCGGACCTCGAGGACGACGAGCCGGAGGGCCCGCTGACGGGCGTCCTCGAGGACGCGTCCGAGCAGCGCGCGGGCGATCCCACGCCGGCGGAGATCGGGATGAACCGCGATGTTCGTGATGTGCAGCTCGTCGGCGACCTCCCACAGGCAGACGTAACCGACCACCCGGCCGTCGTCGCGGACGACGAAGCAGCGCGCCACCTGGTTCTGCTCCATCTCGTAGAGGAAGGCGCCCCGCGACCACGGCATCGAAAACGACGCGCGCTCGATGGACAGCACGTCGTCCAGGTCGAGCGGGCGCATCCGCTCAATTGAAGGCAGCAACACGGCGCTTGAGCTCGGCCTCGGAGGGCCGCAGATAGATGGGAAGGAGGTCGGCGGCGGAGACGGTCTCACCGGCGGCAAGCCGGGCCAGCCCGAGGGCACCGACGGCGGAGGGCGACGAGACGCGGCGATGCGGCGGCGCCAGCCGCGCGTGCGGCGTGGCGACGAGGCCGGCGGCGCCGCCGACGAGAATCACGGGCTCGGCGATGCGAGCGACCAACGCCTCGGGCGCGACGGCGAGATAATCCCATTCGCGCCGCATACCGTCACCGTCCCACCGATACAGCGACGCGTACACTTCGCCCTTGCGGGCGTCGAGGACCGGGCACACCGGAAGATCCGCGAACGGTAGTGCCGCCGCCATCGCGTCGAGGGTCGGCACCGCGGCGATCGGAATGGCCAGGGCCAGGGCCAGGCCCTTCACCGCCGACAGCCCGATACGCAGGCCCGTGAACGAGCCGGGCCCGACGGCCACGGCGAGGCCCTCGAGATCGCGAGGTGCCCAGCCGGTATCCGTGAGCAGGCGGTCGATGGCGGGCATCAAGCGCTCGGAGTGCGTGGCACGAACGTCGAGCAGATACTCGCCGCGGAGGCGCTCGCCGTCGAACAGAGCAACGCCGCCAGCGAGCGAGGATGTCTCGACGGCCAGGACGCGCACGGGCCAGAGTCTAGCACGCGACGAAAGCACCGGCCGGCATGCGATAATGACCGAACCAGAAGGAGGAAATGGATGACCGCCCTGGCTCCCAAGAAAGATCCCATTGCCGTCGAGGCCGAGGTCCGCGAAAAAATTCATCTCGAGATCCTCAAACGCACGGGCGCCTACCATTCCAACGATCACGTCCTGCTCCCGTCGGGACAGCACACCACCGAGTACATCGAGAAGACGCTCGTCACCACCGAGCCCTCGTTCACCGAGGGGCTGGGCGCCGTGATTGCGAAGCACTTCGCCCCGTGGCCGGTTGACGTGGTCCTGTCCACGGGCCCGGGCGCACTCATCCTCTCGCACTGCGTGGCGCGCGCGCATCCGTCCCGGCCGATCGTGGTGTACGGGACCAAGGGGCTGGCCGGCGGACATCGGAGAGTCTCGTTGCCCGTCGAGTTCCAGCGGTTGATTCGTCCCGAAACGCACGTGCTGCTGATCGAGGACCTGGTGTCCACCGGTTCGACGCTGAACCTTCTGACCAACCTCGTGGAGCAGACCGGGGCCGAGATCATCGGGATCGGCTGCCTCTGGCGGCGCACGTCGGTGGATCTGAATGGCAAGCCGGTTTTCAGCCTGGTCAGCCGCGACTTCCCGACGTACAGCCCGCCAGACTGTCCCTTGTGCAAAAAAGGCGTACCTCTGAATGAGGAGTTTGTACGCCGTCGCGCCCATCGACGTCCGTCCACGATTCGAGGACCTAAGACACCGTAACTCCAGCCATTCCCGCTCGCTGTCCATCTCGGGTCGGCCCCAACCGGCCACCGTGGCACTGAAGTTGCTCCGTTCAGATGGCACCTGCGCCGCCCAGAGCGGCGTCAGCGAGGTGCCCAATGGGCTGGACGAGAGTGGTGATGCTCAGCCTTGCCTGCACGGTCGCGCACTTCGGTGCCGCCGCTGCCGGCCCGGTCACGGTTCGCTACGCAGAAGGCGTGATGCGAGCCTTTCCGACCTTGCGGTCGACGGACAACGAGAAGCTCGCGCAGGGCGATCTCACACAGGTCGTGCGAGGCGACCGGGTCGAGTCCCGTCTCGTGTTCCGGTTCAAGGACGGCTCGCTCTACGACGAGACCGTGGCCTTCTCCCAACAGGACACCTTCGTCCTGCTCTCGTACCACATCGTGCAACGGGGTCCTTCGTTCCCGGAGACGCTGGACGCCTCCATGGACCGGACCACCGGCCGCTACGCCGTGCACTATCGCGCCGACGACGACTCGCCTGAGGAAATCCTTCAAGGCAAGTTCGACATTCCCGACGACGCCTACAACGGGATGCTGTCCCTGGTCGTGAAGAACCTGGCTCCCCGCACGGCCGAGAGTCCGCGCAGGACGGACACCGTGTCGATGGTGGCCTTCACGCCAAAACCGCGGGTGGTGAAGCTTCAGCTCCTGCCCGTGGCCGAGGATCGGGTCGTGGTGAGCGACTCGCCGATGCAGGCGGTGCGCTGGCACATCCGCCCCCAGCTCGGTCTCTTCGCCTCTCTCTTGGTCGCCGACATTCCGGATGTGCGGCTGTGGATCCTGCCCGGCGAGGCACCCGCGTTTCTCCGGGCCGAGGGCCCGCTCTACTTCATGGGCCCCATCTGGCGTATCGACCCGTATTGAAAAGACAATGGCCGGGTAGCGGGTTTCCGCTCCCGGCCGTGAAGGGTCCTGCCAATCGCAGCTAGGCTGCTTCCCAGAGTCCCTCGGCGACACCCGCGTTCTTGTACGCCGTCCTGATGCGATCCAGGTTCTCGGTGAAGAGCAGGCCGATCTTGGCGAACGGCTCGAACACCGGACCCTGGCCGTCGATGACCGGGAAGGCCACCTTGGGCAGCTTGTCCCAGCCGGCCGAGAGCGTGCTCGTCACCGCGTTCAGTCGCGCGTAGAACTCCTCCCGCTCCTTCACCGCCCGCTTCACGATGGGCGCGATCAGACAGTCGACGGTCTGGCGCGCGCGGGCGGCGGCGCCTTCGGCGGCTTCGGCCAGCGGGACCACCGTCACGCCCAGCTCACGTAGGAAACGCTCAAGGAGCCGGCCCACGCTGTCCTGGAGCAGCACGTCGGGCACCCCCACCGACGTGAACATGCGATGGCCGATCTGCCGCGTCTCCGAATAGAGCTGATCGCGCAGCCACTGCACGTATTCGCGGTTCTCGTCGTCCTTCCACCACTGGCGGATCATCTTCTTACCCCAGTAGCGGATCGTCGCGTAGTAGATGTCGCGCTTGGCCAGCTTCCGGGCGATGCCGCTCCACGAGTAGAACTTGCCCATGGCCGAGATGGCCGCCATCTGCAGCTCGTAGGGGCTCATGCGCCGGGGCTGGTGAACGGCGTGGTGGCCGTCGTAGAAGCTCCAGTTCCGGCTGATGACGTACTTGTCGCCGCGATCGTAGAGCTGGTCCCAATCGGGTGAGCCCGGAATTGGCGTGAGGATCATGAACTGGATCGAGTCGATGTCGTGCTTGAGCGCGAACTCGGCGGTGGCGTCGATCGTCTCGACGTCGTCCTCGTCGGAGCCGACTACGAACATGCCGTGGATGCGGATCTTGTGGGCGTGGAACCGCTCGATCGAGCGCTCGATCTTGGCCAGGTCCTGCTTCTTCTGGAAGAGCTTCAGCGTGCGCGGGTTGATGGACTCGAAGCCCACGTACACGTTGAAGCAGTTGGAGTCGCGCATCATCTGGAGCAGCTCGGGATCGTCCACCGTCTCGGTGCGGACCTGGGCGCCCCACTCGGGTGTGAGGTCCCGTTCGATCATCCCCCGCAGCAGCTCCTTCACCCGCTTCTTGTTGGCGGTGAAGATGTCGTCGGCGAAGAAGGTGTACATGTTGCCCTTGTGCAGCTGCAGCTCCTCCAGCACGCGGCCGATCGAGTGCGTTCGGAACGCGTGACCGTACATGCCGGGCACCGAGCAGAACGTGCAGGAGAACGGGCACCCACGCGACGTCGCCACCGAGATGACCCCGCCCGGCTTCCACCCGGTGATGAGGGAGTAGTCGGGAATCGGATTGACGTCGAGGTTGGGGATCTTGGCCCGCTCCGGGTTGTTCACGACGTGGCCGTCCCGCCGGTAGCTCAGGTTCTGGATCTTCTCGAAGCCGTCACCCCGCTGGATGGCGTCGACCAGCTCCTGGAAGGCGAACTCGCCCTCGCCGCGGATGACGAAGTCGGCGTGGTCGAGCCCCTCGTCGGGCAGGAAGCTCGTGTGGGTGCCGCCCATGACGACGATCCCGCCGCCGGCCCGCACCTTGTCGGCGAGCCGGTACGACTGCGGCGCGGTGGACGTGATCGCCGAGATGCCGACCAGATCGGCCGAGAGCACTTCGTTCATATCGGGGGCCTGGATGTCCTCGATATAGACGCGGACGTCGTAGCCTTGGTTGCGCATCAGGGTTCCGAGGAGAACCGAGCCGAGCCGAGGAATACAGACACGGCTGTAGATATGCAGGTGCGTCGATTTCGGCTCGACGAAGACAAGCTTCTTCAGCGCGCGCTTCATCAGTGAAGTCTCCTCAGTAGACCGTGGTTGGCGCAGAAGTTGGCCAAACGCTATCACCGCGTTCCGATCGTTGTCAAACAACCCTCACCCCGCGGGAGGCATCGCCGGGCGAGCAAGCCGAGCGAGGCGGCCGGCCACCAGATCTGGGGTTCCGCTTACCCACGGAACCCCGTATCTTGGATTTTGGCCTTGACACACTCGGGGGCCCGCCTCTAGCATGCCGCCTGATAGACGTCCCACAGGGAGGGAGGTGAGCCAGTGGCGAAGAAGAAGGCCGCCAAGAAAAAGAAGAAGTAAGCGCCGCTGAGGCGCCCGGCCCTGTCGGCCTCCATTCCGGCAGGGCCGTGCCGTCCCTATGACTCCTCAGGCTATTTCGTCTTGGCCAGAATGCGGGGCTTGGGGATCGCCGCAACGACCGGCTTGGCTTTTTGATCGAGCAGCCCCTGCAACTGATTGACGGTCTCCGAGAACTGCGAGACGTCCTGGAAGGCCTTGTAGACCGACGCGAAGCGCACGTAGGCCACCTGGTCCAGCCGCTTGAGATGGTCCATCACCAGCTCACCGACCTCGCGGCTGCTGATCTCCTTCTCGGCGCGCTCGTGCAGCCGCGCCTCGATGTCGGCCACCACTTCCTCGATACGCGGCAGGCTGACTGGCCGCTTGGCGCACGCCTTGAGGATGGCCGTCCGCAGCTTCTGGCGGTCGAATTCCTCACGGCGGCCGTCCTGCTTGACCACGTGCAGCATCACGTTCTCGATGTGCTCGTAGGTCGTGTACCGGCGCCGGCACTTGAGACACTCACGGCGCCGCCGGATGAACTCGCCGTCCCGCCCGACCCGCGAGTCGACCACGCGGTCCTCCGTATGGCCGCAGAACGGACACTTCATCGGATCCCTCCCGTCACTTCCGGCGCTCGGGATAGAGCGGAAAGCGGTTCGTGAGCTCCTGGACCTCGCCCTGCACGCGCGCCTCGATCGCGGTCGAGCCCAGGTTGCCGAGGACCTGGTCGATGAGGGCGGCGATCTGGGCCATCTCGGGCTCCCGCATCCCGCGCGTGGTGACGGCGGGCGTCCCGATGCGAACGCCGCTCGTCACCATCGGGCTCTTCGTCTCGAACGGCACCGTGTTCTTGTTCACGGTGATGAAGGCGCGGTCGAGCGCCTCCTGGGCGTCCTTGCCGGTGATGTTGCGCGGCGAGAGATCGATCAGCATCAGGTGGGTGTCGGTGCCGCCGCTCACGAGGCGGTGGCCGCGCGCCATGAGCGCCTCGGCCAGCGCGCGCGCGTTCTGCACCACCTGCGCCTGGTAGGCCTTCCACTCGCCCGTCAGCGCTTCCTTGAACGCGACCGCCTTGGCCGCAATCACGTGCATGAGCGGCCCACCTTGCACGCCCGGCATGACCGTCTTGTCAAGGGCCGCGGCGTGGGCGGGCCCGCACAGGACCATGCCGCCGCGCGGCCCGCGCAGCGTCTTGTGGGTCGTCGTCGTGACGAAGTCGGCGAGCCCCACGGGAGAGGGGTGGAGCCCGGCGGCGACCAATCCGGCGGGATGGGCGATGTCGGCCATGAGCAGCGCGCCGACCTCGCGCGCGATGTCGGCGAACGGTCGGAAGTCGATCGCGCGCGGGAACGCCGAGCCGCCGGCGATGATCAGCTTGGGCCGGTGCTCCTTGGCGAGATCGCGCACCTGATCGAGATCGATGCGCTCGGTGTCCCGGCGCACGCCGTAGGGCACGATGGTGTAGAACTTCCCCGAGTAGTTCACGGGGCTTCCCGCCGTGAGGTGACCCCCGTGCGAGAGGTTGGGGCCGAGCACGGTGTCGCCGGGCTTGAGCGCCGTGAAATACACGGCCATGTTCGCCTGCGCGCCCGAGTGGGGCTGGACGTTGGCGTGCTGAGCACCGAACAGCTCCTTGGCGCGCGCAATCGCGAGATCCTCGACGACGTCGACGACCTCGCAGCCGCCGTAGTAGCGGCGCCCGGGATACCCCTCGGCATACTTGTTGGTGAGGACCGAGCCGAGCGCTTCCAGCACGGCGTCGGAGACGAAGTTCTCGGAGGCGATCAGCTCCAGGTTGCGGTGCTGGCGCTGCGCTTCCTCGCGCAGGGCCCTGGCGACGTCGGGATCGACGTCAGCGAGCCGGAGCATGACCGTGCTCGAGAGCCATCAGCTTGTCCACGCGGCCAGTGTGGCGCCCGAGGGCGAGCACATTCGCGTCGTTGTGCTCCCGGCTCATCCGGGCCATGTGCGGATCGAGACACAGCGCAGCGCGAATGCCGCCGACCTTGTTCGCTGCCATCATCATGCCGATGCCGGTCCCGCAGACGAGGACGCCCCGCGCAGCGGAACCGGACGTGACGGCGTCCCCGACCTGGCGGGCGAAGTCGGGATAATCGACCGACTCGAGGGTGTGCGTGCCCACGTCGAGGACCCGATGGCCCTGACCGCTGAGCCTCGCCTTCAGGTCTTCCTGCATGGAATACCCGGCGTGGTCCGCGCCGAGGGCGATGACCGTCATATGCCGCCCACCATACCGGTAGGGGGGACAACGTGTCAAGCCACCAACATATCGGGGAGGCGGCCCCCCGGCGG
>Ga0099827_10000725_pt1 | contig 15790 bp, 14 predicted proteins | sample CZO8metaG_FD_79339 | JGI IMG/M metagenome (GOLD analysis project Ga0099827, IMG submission 79339) | Vadose zone soil microbial communities from the Eel River Critical Zone Observatory, Northern California, USA - CZOApr15con1.8 metaG | ecosystem: Environmental > Terrestrial > Soil > Vadose zone ...
ATTTCTTCCATTTTTTTCGCCCCTTTCTTTGTCGTTGACAGTGTTTCGCCTTATTTTCGCTGAGAGTATAGCAGAGTTTCACTCAATTCTGTAAGTCGTCTCTTGGTAGTTTCCGGTTGGCCGCGTGGCGCGACTTACTCCGGAAGGGCAGGTCTTCTATGAGGAAGCCCTCAAGACGCTTGCGCAGGCCGAGCGGTCCATCACTACCGCCCAGCGCGCGGCCAAGGGAGAGATCGGCAGGCTGGGGATCGGCTTCATAGGATTTGCCACCTACCCATTTCTCCCGGACCTGCTGCGTAAGTACAAGGCCCGTCATCCAGGGGTCGCGCTGCGTCTTGAAGAAAATGTGCCTAGTGGGCAGGACCTTGCGTTCGACCGGGGAGAGATCGACATTGGATTTACGCGTCCGCCTTCTGCTGATCGCAGCTCTTCCTATGAGTCGCGTCTGCTCTTCCGCGAGCCACTAGTCGTAGCGCTTCCCAAGACCCGCAAGGTAAAAACGAAGCGCATCCGCATCGCGGACCTCGCGGGCGAGCGCATCGTCACCTTTCAGCGCGCAAGCTCTCCGGAGGTCTTCGATACGATCGTCCGCGTCTGTAACGACAGCGGCTTCTCGCCCCGCCTGCACAATGAGTTGAACAATATGCACTCGGTGCTCTCTACCGTCGAAGCCGAGGAAGGAGTGGCCATTGTTTCCGCATCTGCCCGCAACCTTCGCGCGGACAATGTCTCTTTTTTCCGTTTGCAGCCTGACGATGTTCGCATCGATTTTGTCGCCGCGTGGCGAAAGAAGGAACCTTCGATCGCTCTCAAGTCGTTCCTCGATCTGCTCGACGAAGAGCTGCCCTCGATCCGGCTCAAGATGCGTTATTTAGAACGATAGGTATTTCCAATCACTTGATTGGAACATACGACGAATCACGATCACTCCCCTTCGAATCTCTTATGGCGTACGGCGATAAAAGCCGTCAGCCGAAAGGAGGCTGAGAATGGGAAGCAAACAGAAAACAGTCATCGTAACGGGGGCATCGCAAGGTATTGGAGCCGGTGTGGTCCGTGCGTTCCTCGATCGCGGCTACAACGTCGTGGCCAACTCACGCAACATCACGAAGTCCGGTGCATTTACCGAGTCTGCTCAGCTTGCGCTGGTAGACGGCAATATCGGCGATAGCGCCGTGTCGGCCAAGGTCGTAGAAACAGCGATCAGCAAGTTCGGATCGGTTGATGCAGTGATCAACAATGCAGGCATCTTCTTCACCAAAGCCTTCACCGACTACACGGCCGAGGATTTGCAGGCGCTTTCCAACACGAACCTCGAAGGTTTCCTCTACGTAACGCAGGAAGCTGTGAAGCAGATGCTTACGCAAAAGTCGGGTGGCAGTGTGGTCAGCATCACCAGCTCGCTAGTGGTGAACCCAATTGCCGGTGTTACCGTTTCCGTGCCGATGATCACGAAGGGCGGTCTTGAAGCAGTTACCCGGAGCCTGGCGGGCGAGTATGCGAAGGAGCACATCCGTTTCAACGCCGTCGCTCCAGGTGCGGTGGATACGCCTCTTCACAAGAACAATCCCAAAGACTTTCTGAAGTCGCTCTCGCCGATGGGGACGATCTCAGACGTGAGCGATATCGTGGACGCAGTTGTCTATCTCACAGAAGCCCGCCAGGTGACGGGGGAGGTGCTGCACGTGGACGGTGGTGCGCACTCAGGCAAATGGTGAGCCGTAAGAGCCCGCAGCCGGCAAGCGCGGAGCGCCGGCTTGCGGAGCTCGGCATTGAGGACCAGGCGCGCGTGCTTCTCGATGCGAACGTTCCCGCCTTCTCGTTTATCTTCGGCATTCCACCGAAAGAGATCTTAGACGAAGCAAGAAAGAAAGGGATCGTTACGCTGGGAACGGCTACCACGCCGGACGAAGCCATCGCTCTGGAGCAAGCCGGAGTCGACGTAGTGGTTGTATCAGGCTTTGAGGCGGGCGGGCATCGAGGGTCGTTTCTAAGACCGGCACAGGATTCACTGACCGGCACCTTTTCGCTTGTACCGCAGACAGTCGATGCGGTCAACGTTCCCGTCGTGGCTGCTGGCGGAATCGCAGACGCTCGCGGCATTGCCGCTGCCTTTGCTCTCGGCGCGGAAGGCGTGCAGATGGGCACGGTCTTTCTCGCCTGCGAGGAGTCTGGCGCGCACCCACTGCATCGCGAGGCCATTGTCAGCGGCGGTGCCGGACAGACCGCACTGACTCAAGCCTTTACTGGCAGACTCGCACGAGGCATAGACAATGAACTACTCCAAATGCTGAATAAGCCCGGCACCGAGATACTGCCATATCCATTGCAGAGGGTCCTTATGCGTAGCTTGGCACTTCCCGCGCAGAAGTCTGGCAGACCTGACTTGCTCGCACTCTGGGCGGGACAGAGCGCCAACTTGGCGCATTACCCAAGGATTCCGGAACTAATGCAGTCCCTCGTGGATGGCGCAGCGAAACGGCTCAATCGAGCCGAAAGGGGTATCCTCATAAATATCAAGTCGTCAGCGTAATTCCTGAGAGAATCTGATTGGTCCTGAACGAGTGTATTATCGCCAATGCGTTCGTTGAGTTTCGTACAAGCTCAACACTTCCGCGTTGCTCCCGGTTGACGAGCTACACGGAAGTCATTCCGGGCCAGAAGTCGGCTTCTAGTCCATGAACAGAGTGGGTGAAGAAGAGGCTTGGACCGCTACAGCGCCCGGGGGGATCACCGGTCTTCCACTCTCGCGGGGGCAAGTCAAGACCCGGTGAATTGTAGCCGGGACAGACAGCGTCAGTGCGCGGCAATATCGAGTTCGAAAGAATCTCTGGGCTCGAAAGTTATACTCTTTCCCTTGCTTACTAGCTTCATCATCTGAAAGTTCAGCTTGGAATGGTTCACGGTAAACAGGCAGTAATGATATTGATCTTCGTCCACCGGGTCATTTTTTCCATACAGCGCATTCTTTGGATACAGGTCTTTTGCGTCGCGAGCGAATTTTACCTGGGCCGCTCCCCCTCCTCCACTGACGATGTAGGTTACGCCGTTGCCCTCGTATCGCTCATAATTATGGACGTGTCCGGCTATGACTATGATGTGCGCGCGGCTATTTTTCTGATGGTCCTCAAGCAATGTTTTCAGATCTATTTGCATTTTCCGTGGCTTATGCACGTCATCGGTGAGAGCTGTGTAGGGCGGCCGGTGGAGAGCGACAAAGATGTAATCGACCTCCGAAGGTATTGAGTCTAACTGGGTTCTTATCCACTGCTCCTGTGCCGCATTTGATTGCTCATCGTCGATCTCACTGTCCAGAACAAGAAAATAGCAATTGGCATACCGGACCGAATACCAGGGCTTATGGGAAATGTCAGGGAACTCCTTGTAATAGTTGTCCAGTCCCCTGGATGCGATGTCCTGTTCAGTTTTTTTCTCGATTTCCTGGAGAGCTTTGCCTCCATAAATCTGGCTCGGGAAAGGCCCCACCTCGTGGTTGCCAATCGCAGGAAATATTTGTATTCCACGATCTCTCACCGGCTTGATTGCCCGGTCAAAGTAGGTCCAGTCCTCGGCGTGAAATCCTCTGAATACGAAATCACCGGTTACCACCAGGAATGCCGGGGCTTCATTGGCAATCTGATCGATGACTTGCTGGCGAGCTTTAGCATTGGCTATGACTTTCCCATAGGACTCATGCTCGGCGAACCTCATGTCGCCGTATGCAACAAACCTAAAAGGGTAGGGCTTGGGATCGTTGATTTGTATGTCGGCAACCGGCGCCTTATCGTGCTGAGAAGATGCAGTGCCTGTTTTCTGTACGCCCCGTGTGCAGCCCAATAACAACGCCATAACGCAGGTGAGCCAGATCTGATGTGTCCGGGCGAAGACTATGTTCATTAGGGGACCTCCTCTAGGAAAATCTTTGACGGCTAGCTGGTGGTGAAAGCCACATAGTTTTTTCCTTATTTGATCTGCGGTCCTTTTAGATAGCGACTAGGCTGCGCACAATGTGTTGTGCGTTTGAATCGCGTACCGTTATACCACTTTGTTGGTGCCGTTTTCGAACCGGATCATTCTGGCCGCCGAAAAAGCCAGCACTAGTACTACAGTGTTATAAAAATATGACTGAAATTGAAAAAGCGTCAATTGGCAAGGGGAAATTGCAGAAACGAAAAAATCGCCCAAATTTTACCCTGCCTTTAACTCGTTTAATTCCAACTGGTTACGATTTTGTAACACTGTAGTACTAGTGGCCAGTTTGATCGAAAGGCAGCTCAGCGCGCTCGTCAGGTGGTTTTCTTTTGCGCGACCGGAGCAAAGTCTCCCCTAAACTCCCCATAAGTCGGCTCCTCTCGTGCGTCAACTATTTCTTAGGAGTAAACTCCGCTGGGAGCCTCGAATGGTTGTAAAAGATTCGCAACCCATTTTCGCCCCGGACAACAGGCAACCCTGAAGTTATGGGACAGGACGGACTGCCGGCGACGCGGTCCAGATGTCGGCTTGTAGGAAGTTTCACCGTTAAACGCGCTTGGCACCTTCACCCACATAAGTACCGATAAACGCGCAATCCAACAAATGCCTTGCGCAGCGATCGCTGTTGTCGCTGACAAATCGTGTCCTCTTTGCCTGCGTTGTGGACATTTCAGCTTGTGTGGGACTATGAAAGTCATGCGGTATCCGCCCTGCTAACATGAACGATGCTCCCGCGATCTGAAGCATCATCGCCCCGACAATCCGTGCTGGCGAGACCACGCACTGTACCGCCTAATTCACTTTGGCACGACGAGTGGGCCGTTCGTGATAAGCTTCGAATCCACTATGCCGATCTCGACCCGGCGGTTGGCAGCACGCGCCTGTTCGCTCTCGCCCGGAACGCGCGGGTCGGACTTCCCAAAACCTTTGGCGCTCATGATCGTCGGGGAAATTCCGGCCTGCACCAAGAAGTCGCGGACGGCTTCGGCGCGACGCTGTGAGAGTTGCACGTTGTACGTCTGCGTGCCGATGTCGTCTGTATATCCGTAGACGGCAACCGTATATCCCTTAAGCGTCATCAGGATCCCGGCGATGCGATTTAGGATGTCGCGGTATTCCGGTGTAATGGTTGCCTTATCAAAATCGAAGCGAATTGACTTGCTGTCCAGCGTCATCACCAATCCCATCGCGGTACGACGCGTGTCGGCGATTTGCCCAAGAGCCTGTTGCAGCTGTTGAAGTTCCGACTCTCGCTCTTTCCGATATTCCTCAGCCTGCTGTGTGGCTTGATCCGCTTTTTGCTGCTCGACTGCGGCCTGCTGCCGCGCAAGTTGCGCCTGCGCCTCCGAGTCCGATTGGGCCTGCTTCGCCAAGTCGCGCTGTTGAGCGGCTGCCTGCGCGTTCGCAGCCGCTTGCGAAGCCTGCTGAGCCGACGTCTGCGATTGCTCCTGTGCCCGCTCGACCTGCCGGCTGAGACCTTCCGTCTGCTGGCTGAGCCGTGCCACCTCGCGCTCTAGGCGGCGGACCGATATTAGGGAAACAAACCCAAGAACCAAGGTGAGCGCGATTGCGATCACTCCCAGAGCCAACGCTAACTTCCCTTGAGACTTGGCAGGTGCATCCCCAAGCCCACGTTCATCCGGGTTCAGCGGCACTCGTGAAGAGTCCATCATTCGGCAATCTTAGCTTGGAGTTCTAGATTGAAGCAAACGAGATAACTCGCGGATTGTCGGCTACACGGAAGGTATCTGGTTTCGAGGGAGGGATTAGTCCTGTGAAGTCGGCTTTGCTCCAGTCAACTTCCGGTTTGCCCGTTAATCAGGAATCTTAGTCCCTTTGCACTTCCACACCCCACGGCGCCAGCCGCGACTCGAAGTAACTCCGAAGCAGGACATATCGCCCGATCAATTCAGGATCGCCTTTCGTAAGCATTCGCTTTTGCTCTCGGCCAGGGCAAAACTGTAGGTAGGCTGAATCACGAGCTGGGGACCTCTTTTCTCTTAGGTGCTTTCCCAGACTCCATAAACCTTGCGGGCGGCCGCAGCATCTCTGTATTCCCCATCTGGATAGCCCGAATCGTACAGGCGAGGATCTCGCGGGGTCTGGCTTGGAGCTTGCTACTTGCGACTTGCAGCTTGTAGCTGTTCCTAAAATCTTTGCGGCTTAAACCTGATTCGCGCCGTACTCGTAGCCGTATTATTGCTCGTGATCGGATCAACTACGTCCGACGTCACTTTAGCCGTTCCAACAACATTTCTTCCGAATGATGGTGTTACCACGATTCTGACCAGTCGCAGTTCGTTGATGGCCATGGCTGGCAGCGTGCACGAGACCGAAGTCGTTCCACTGCACGTTCCCGCACCTAGGGTCACGGTGGCCGAAACCAGATAGCGCGCTCCAGTGAACGTCTGTACGAAGGTCACGTTTGCTGTAAACAACAGTCTGCCGCCCAATCGCGGCAGGATCAGGGCTGTGCTGTTAAAGCTGCTGTCGCCGCCATACTGCGCCGTAATATTGTGTGTTCCCGCCGTGAGGGCGGAAGTCGTGAGCGTGGCTAGGCCACCGCTGAGCGGCCCGAGTGTCCCGGTGCCGATGGAACCGGCACCATCAAGGAATGTCACCGTACCCGTCGGAATTGCCGCTCCGGGCGCCACCGCCGAAACCCCCGCGGTAAAGGTCACTGACTGACCAACAGCCGAAGGATTCTGTGACGAGGTCGCTGGGCTCTTCCTCTTGATGCAGGTGTGCGTTGCATTCACATGGGTGACATTAGCGAACTTGGCGAGATCGTTGCGGGAGCATTCGCACACCCGGATGAGGCGGGTAATGGCGAGTATCTGCCACTCGTTGGTGATTTCATGAGCTTCAATGAAATTGTTGACACGCTCCATCGACAGGGCAACAAATTCTCATTCCAACAAGTGCCAAAAGAAGTTTTCGCGGCACTTTTCCCCGGCGCCGTCGAGGCGGCAGAGACGTTCAGTTACTTCCAAGCTCATACGTACTTAGGATCGGATTCGCACGATCGAATTGCGCTTGCAAACAAAATACTAGGCCGGCAACCGACTAGGTTCTCGACGTGGGCGCGAGCCAATTTTCCGGCCTACCCACCTGTAGCAGAAGAACAAAGTTGACGACGTTTCCGAGGTAGATACATTACGAGGCAGATAAAAATGAAGGATACATACAAAGCAGTGGAAGTCTCAGCACCTGGGGTGCTTCGAGTAGTGGGACGGCCAGTCTCTGAGCCAGGGGCAGGTCAGGTTCGGATTCGGGTGGAAGCATGTGGAGTCTGTCACACCGATGCGGCCACCATCACCTGCGCCTACCCGGGTCTGGACTCTGCCACGCGTTCCTGGGCATAAAGTGGTTGGCCGCATTGAAGCCCTGGGCAGCGGAGTGTCCAGATGGAAGATCGGTCAACGGGTGGGTGTGGGCTTCTTCGCCGGCGAAGACGGAGTGTGCGAGTCGTGCAGACGCGGAGACATTGTGAATTGTCTGAACCCAGTGTATCCGGGAATTACCGTGGATGGAGGATATGCCGAGATGATGATCGCTGAAGCGCGCGGCATCGCTTCCATTCCTGACAAACTCACTTCTGTAGAGGCCGCCCCTCTCCTCTGCGCGGGTATTACGACCTACAACGCTCTTAGCAACGCCAGCTTGCGCGGCGGAGATCTGGTCGCTGTGCAGGGCATTGGCGGCCTTGGGCATCTTGGTATCCAGTTTGCGCGGCACATGGGATTCCATACCATCGCAATCGGGCGTGGACGCGAGAAGGAAAAGCTTGCGAAAGATCTGGGTGCGCACGTCTACATCGATACTGCCGTCGACGATGCCGCGGCGGCACTGCAGCGCATGGGCGGGGCCAGGGCGATCCTCGCGACGGCTCCCAGTGGCGGCGCTATGGGGCCGCTTGTATCCGGTCTTGCACCCGCGGGAAGCTCATCGTGGTGGGCGTACCGCAGGACCATATCCAATTGAGTGCCTTCCCGCTCGTCTTTGGAGGGCGCTCGATCTACGGCTCACTGACCGGCACAGCAATTGAAACCGAGGACACTCTGGCCTTCAGCGTCCTGGAGAATATCCGCCCGATGATCGAGACAGTTCCTCTCGAACAGGCTGCCGATGCTTATGCCAGCAACCTCGTGCAGGCCCAAATACAGCGAAAGGCTGTACAATCGAATTTCAATCGAGAGGTGGGATTTGTTGAGCGGACTGACCTGGTCACGAATTTCGTTGATCTGACTCTTTCCCCACGTCCGAAGAGCGGGCCGGTTCGAGAATACAATTTTGAAAGTTTCTTCAACTACCAGCCGGATACACATGGGGTCTTACAGACACAGGAATGGCAAGCGACGTTTCGCGCTGTTTTTCACAATGGCTCCTATACCGACGACGACCTAGCCGACAATTTCATCCAACGGCTCAGCAGCCCGTTCAATGTCTTCAAGAACGTCTTCATCCCTGCCGGTCTCTATCATTTTGACCGGCATCAACTCACCTACGGTTCGGACCAAAGCAAGCGATTCGTGTACAGGCTTTTCGAGCGGCTCGGCACTTACTACAATGGCACGCTCAACGAGTTCCGCATTCGTGAGACCTACCATCCTAATTCTCGTATTTCGTTCTCTGGTTCCGAGACCTGGGATCGATTCCGTCTTGCTGGCCAGCTTTATAACGTCTACGTGGGCTCCGGCAACATTGGCTATTCCTTCAGCCGGTTTCTTACTACTTCAGCACTCGTTCAAGTTAATTCTGTCGAGAATCACCCCGTCAGCGTGAATCTGCGCCTGCGGTACACATTCAGACCCGACAGCGCTCTTTTCGTAATCTATAACGTCGGCAGTCAATTCAATAGTATCGCCGCCGGAAACCCTATTCTCACCCAGGAGCGTAGGCTTACTGTGAAACTGACCTACTCGTTTTTGAGGTGATTGCGTGAGGACATTCTATGCAGATGTTGAGTAAACATGCGTTTTATCGCGGACTTTTTGCCGTTCTGATACTTGTGTGTTGCATGCAAGCTCAGACATTGAAACAGGTTGCCACGATTGATCTCCCTGGGCCTAAGGGAGAACGCTTTGACTACCTCACGATGGATGATGAAGATCATTATTTGCTGTCTGCCCATCTCGGCCCAGGCATTCTGTATGTGATCGATGTACGAACCAATAAGCTGGTCAAAGCGATTCCTGGCGTGCCGGGGATTACCGGACTGGAATACGTGCCGGGTCTGCGCAAGGTCTACACCTCCGATTGGGGCGAAGAAAAGATTGGCGTTGTGGATCTGAAGAGCATGAGAGCGATCAAGCGGCTTGCAACTGCTGCCAAGCCAAACGGGAGCACATATGCTGCTCCGTTTCACAAAATGTATGTTTCAGATACGCTCGGGAAGGCAGTGGCCATTGTTGATGTGGATAAAGACGAAATTGTAAAGACTCTTGAGTTCAACAGCGAAACCGGCATGCCGCAATACGACTCCGTGGCGCGGAAGATATACGTCAACCTCCGAAATACGAACGAAGTCGCCGAAATCGATCCCTCAAACGATGTCGTCCTGGGCACCTACTCAGTTGACGGCTGCCGTTACAACCACGGAATGGCAGTTGACTCCGAGCACCATCGGGCATTTCTCCTGTGCAACGGGACCAAGACCCTTACGGTTTTTGCTTTGGACGGTCACAAGGCAGTTGCGCATCTTCCGTTACCTGCCGGCGCCGACGTCGTGAAATTTGACCCCGGCTTGAAGCGAATCTACGCAGCTTGTTCCAGCGGTTTCATTTCAGTGTTCAAGCAGGATGATGCAGACCACTATCAAAAGCTCGAAGATTTTGCGGTACAGAAGATGGTCCACAGTCTTGCTGTGGATACAGCGACGCACCGGGTGTACGCGCCGGAGCAACAGGAGAACGGCCAGCCGGCTGCTCGAATGATTGTTTACGAAGCCATTGAACCAGGACAGAAGCACTGATGGAGATTTGAAATGCGCATATTCATGATTCTTCTTGCGTCCGCTGTATTGGCCTGGGGGCAAGCAACTCAGCCGCTAAGGCTGGAAAAGACCGTGGAGCTGCCAGACGTGCAGGGACGAATTGACCACATGTCTGTTGATGTGAAAGGAGCGCGGCTGTTTGTTTCAGCACTCGGTAACAATACGCTAGAGGTTATCGATACGAAAGCCGGCAAACGAGTAAAGACGATTGGCGGCCTCCAAGAACCACAAGGCGTCCTTTATGTGCCGGGGAATGATCGCCTATTCGTCGCGAACTCGAAGGATGGCAGTGTTCGGATCTTCGATGGATCGTCGTATGCGCCACTCAAGACACTCGACTATGGCGACGACGCTGATAACCTTCGCTACGATTCAGCTCGCAAGCGAATCTACGTGGGATATGGCAGCGGGGCTTTGGGAGAGATCGACAGTGAGGGCAACAAGATTGCTGATATTAAACTTGATGCCCATCCAGAGTCATTCCGGCTTGAAAAAGATAGTCCTCGCACTTACGTAAACCTGCCCAAGTCCCATAAGATCGCTGTTCTTGATCGGGAAAAGCGCACGATGATAACTACGTGGGGAACCGGAATGGCCTTCGCAAATTATCCGATGGCGCTCGATGAAGTAAACCACCGCTTGTTTGTCGTAACTCGCTTCCCGGCCCGACTGCTGGTATTCGATACAGACGCTGGGAAGATCGTCCAAAGCCTCTCCGCTATAGGAGACTGCGATGACGTGTTCTACGATGATGCGCGAAAACGAATCTATGCCAGCGGCGGCGAGGGTAGCATCTCAGTCTTTGAGCAAAAGGACGCAGACCATTACACCGAGCTGGCTCGGATTGCTACCGTGAAAGGGGCGCGAACAAGCTTCTTCTCCCCCGAACTTGATCGGCTATTTTTGGCCGTACGTCGCCAGGGATCGCAACCAGCGGCGATCCGGGTTTATGCCCTAGTGCAGTAGTTCTGGCGAATTCACAGGACAGAAAAACACGGAGCACCATGATGAAGCCATCGCGCAGCATTTTGCTGATCTACACGGCGGCTTGGCTGCGCTCTTTTGGGATTGGGCTCCTGGGTGTAGTGCTCGGGGTGTTTCTATACCGAGAAGGGCTTTCGTCGAGCCAGATTGGGTTCGTGATTGCGGCTGGTCTTGCCGGGGCAGCCTTCGCAACAATCTTTGTCACACTTCGTGCAGACCACCTGGGTCGCCGACAAACCTTGTTTGGTCTTTCCTTGCTCACGGCAGCGGGAGCCGTGCCTCTCATTTTGAACTTTAAGTTTTCTGCCCTCCTGCCTCTTGCCTTTGTGGGAATGCTCAACGGTATGGGCACAGACCGAAGCGCATCCTTTGCGCTAGAGCAGGCGATACTTCCTGGGCTGGTTTCTTCCAAGCGGCGGACCTGGAGTCTCTCCTGGTACAACGTTGTTCTCGATTCAAGCGGAGCGTTGGGTGCTCTTGCTGCGGGAATTCCAGTCCTTGCACAAAAGCTTTGGGGAGTTGACCTGATTGGTTCCTATCGAATCCTGTTTGTCGGCTATGCACTTCTGAACCTGTTGAGTGGTGCGCTCTACTTAGCTCTTCCCTCAGAGGTTGAGATTGCTTCTACAGGACTGCTCGGTGTCCAACAAAGTGCGGTGTCCACGGAAACCAAATCGGTCGTGATCCGGCTCTCCGGACTTTTCGCCCTCGATAGCCTCGGCGGCGGGTTGCTGACAGACGCGCTGGTTTCTTATTGGTTTTTTCGGCGCTTTGGAATCGCGGAAAGCAGACTTGGCCTCCTCTTTTTTGTCGTACACCTGTTGAATGCGCTCTCCCATTTGGGAGCGGCGTTCATCGCCCGCCGCATCGGGCTTGTGAAGACCATGGTGTTCACCCATCTTCCATCAAGCCTGTTTCTGATGGCCGTGCCGTTTGTGCCTTCGACCAGTTGGGCGGTTCTCTTCTTTCTGTTGCGAGAGTCTCTGGTCGAAATGGACGTCCCAACACGGCAGTCGTATGTTGCTGCTATGGTGGGCCCGACCGAGCGCACATTCGCGAGCGGTGTAACAAATCTCACGAGGAATTTGTCATGGGCGGTAGCATCGTCTATCGCAGGCGTCTTAATGCAATTTGCTTTCTCCGCGCCCCTACTGATCGGTGGCGGCTTGAAAGTGACTTATGACCTTCTCCTGTATCGAGCGTTCCGACATGTTGTGCCACCGGAAGAAAAATCAGAACAGTCGGTATCCTCGTAGGTTGCAATTGAAGGGTTTACATTGAACCCAGGGTTGACGCCCCCGCTGGTTTGATTGTTTTACAAGTTTTGTTTTGGACCGAACGACGAGTTCCTGATTTCTCCAAAATTGCTGCCTGCTTGTATCTAGATCACAGCGTCTGCTACAGTTCGATCCAAGTATCGGTCGTATGCAGAGACTTCAAATCAAATTTGTACCGATTTTGTACCGCCGATCCGGCATTGTGGCCCTTTTAGCCCTTCTGGCCGAACACAAATTCAATAACTTGCGTGTTATCAATACCCCTCGAAGGACCGATTCCGTCCTTGGCCACCATTATTCCAAAGACATCAAACCGTGGGTCGAAATAAACCACCGACTTTTGCGCGAAATCCCGCTTGAATGAAATTAGGTTGTTTCGACCCAGCGTGCAAAAATATCAGGAACTGAAGTTCAGCAGGGCCAATCTGCAGGTTTCTTTCAGCCACTTCTACAAATTGCCAATTGCCAAAAACAAACTGAATGAAGACTGAATGAAGTACGGTAAAAAGTCTCTGCATTCACTTGCAAAGAACCTGCAGAATTTGCCCATGATTATTTGAAACGCAATGCTGCCACCGGGACCACAACCAACAAGCGAGCATCCCAAAACAGTTTATCTGGCCAGCTGACTTTGGGCCGGGAATGGTGGCGCTTGAAACCATCAACTGCTGTCGCAAGGCCGAATTCTCTAACAGCAAACCTTACGAGAGGAGAAGAGGCGGCGACATGATCCGATCAGAAGCCATGAGCAGGCGCAGCACTTCTATTTTTTGCTCCCGAATTTCTCGCGCACTGCCGCGCGGAACGTTTCGCCCGCCCGATCCACGGCGTCGCAAATCTCTGAAGGCGATTTGCCTGTGGTGTCACGCGCGGCCACGATTACGGTCTGGCATTCCTTGGCGTCCATGAAACGCGTTGCTTCCAGCAGCCCCGGCTCATCGCCGGGCGGAATGGCGAGGAACCCGTGTTTATCGGCATGGATCAATTGCCCGGGCACAATGCGCCGCCCAAAAACCTCGACTTCTCCGCCCCAACGGATCGGATGTGAGTATGCGCGACCCGCGCACAAAGCCCGCGCCAGCGCCTTGAATCCGGCCTGTCCCATTTCGTCAACATCACGGATGCCTCCGTCAATGATTGTGCCGATACAGCCAACCGAACGGTGAAAGTTAGCTGTCACCTCACCCCAGAACGCGCCGAGCAGTCGCGGCTTGTCGAGGTCTTGCACCACGACGATTTTTGGACCTGGGACTGAGGCCACATAACGACGGTATTCGCTCCAGGCGCGGGGATTTTTCTGTTTGTGCGTGGGGTCGCTGGGCTGGATCACAACGGTGACCGCGTAACCTATCATCGGTCCGAGAAATGGCATGAAATCTTGCGCCGGCTCAAGATTGATCGCCTCCCCGACAATGTCCCGCTGAGTGATCTGTTCCCAACCGTTGCAGACGGCGCCGGTGCTCCACCGCCGCAATTCATTCAATTCGCCATCGGACAGTGCGGGTTGCATTTATAGATTCATGGATACTATCATAGCCGCGCCGCAACTTAATCAGTAACCCAGGAGATCACTAAGAATGATCGCAGTCCTTCGCGAACACAAGCGATGGCTGGTGGCTGGGCTGCTCTTTTTCATTTCGACAATCGCTTTTCTCGACCGGCAGACACTTTCCGTCCTGGAAAAAACGCTGGAGGAGATTCTTGGTTTTTCTGCGGTCGAGTATTCCTACATCGTCATTGGGTTCCTGATTGCCACCGGATTCGGATATTTGTTCGCAGGAGGAATTATCGACCGGTTTGGCGTGCGGTCAAGTTTTGCGGTCGCCTTGACGGTGTGGTCTGTAGCCGCGGTTGCTCACTCCTTGGCGACAGGATGGATTTCGTTCCTAGTCTTGCGGATTGTGTTGGGGTTAGGGGAAAGTTTCTATACGCCTGCCGCCGCCCGGGTATTGAGAGACTGGATTCCACAGCGTGAACGGGGAGTTTGTTGGGCGGTGTTTTCCACCGGGAATTTTATCGGTGCGATGATCGCGCCTCCGCTAATCGCTTGGCTAGCACTGCATTATCATTGGCAATTCAGTTTTGTCATCACCGGGGCCTCGGGTTTCGTACTCCTGGGAGTCTGGCTCTGGTTTTACCATTCTCCAGAGCGACAGCCTTGGTTGTCCGCCGCAGAGCGGACGGTTATTTTGCAAGGCCGCGGATCAAACGCTGTCGCACAGGAAAACATCTCAATCTTTCACCTGTTGTCCCAGCCCGCGGCCCGAAGTTTTTTTTTCACCCGTTTCCTCACGGATCCCTTTACCTTTTTTTTCCTTTTTTGGCTTCCCGCCTATCTGCAAACCTCCCACGGTTTCTCCCTAGAAAAGACCGGCATGATGGCTTGGATTCCATTTCTCGGGGCGGATCTTGGCGCTTTGACCGGTGGAGCCGTCTCCGACTGGCTGGTTCGCCGTGGAACGGATTCGCGCCTCGCCCGCCGACGCATTCTGTTCTTGGTGGCGTGTCTGACGCCGTTGACTTTGGTGGCTGTTCGAGTTGGCTCGGCCCCGCTTGCGGTCAGCTTGATCACGCTGGTCATGTTCCTGCAAGCCTCCTGGAACACGAACCTGACGACACTCATTATTGAATCCACTCCGCCACAAAACGTCGCCCGGGTGGTGGCGCTGACCCTTATGGGCGGCACCGTGGGAGGGGGCCTTTCAACGCTGCTAGCCGGACACGTAATCAAGAACCTTGGGTATATCCCGGTATTTACGGCGCTTGGATTCACGCATCTGGCGGCCTATGCGCTCATGTCCATCAGCTTGCGAAGCCTGCACGTGCGCACGACCCGGAAGGGTGCGAGATAGTCGAGCCATTCCCATTGCCGACGATGGCTCTTCCCAGAATTTCTCTACTAACATCTCCCGTTTTTTATCTCACTGATAATGGATTGGAGCCGCAAGTTTCGAATTTCACAGCATCAATTGGCCGCCGTTTACTTCGATGGTTTGGCCTACTACATAGCTGGCGGCATCAGAGGCCAGAAAAGCGATCACTTTCGCGCATTCGATGGACGTGCCCACGCGCCCGAGGGGAATCATGGCGACGAAATCGCGCATCATTTCCGGCGTCGAGAACACTTCGTGAAAGGGAGTGTCGATTACACCGGGAGAGATGGCATTCACGCGCACGCCGTGCGGCGCAAGTTCCTTGGCCAGTGATTTGGTATATGTGATCAGTCCACCTTTCGCCGTAGCGTATGGACCGGCGCCCGGTCCTCCGCCATTTCGTCCGGCGATAGAAACCACATTGATGATCGCGCCTCTCCTGCGCTGGATCATGCATGAAGCCACGGCGTGTGAGCAAAGTGCAACGCTGGTGAGGTTGAGATTGAGGATCTCGTTCCACGTCGCTTCATCCATCTCCACTGTTTTCATGCGGCGCAACAGCGAGCCTGCGTTGTTGACCAGAACATCGATGGGCCCAAGCTGCTCAGTCACGTCCTTCATCATGGACTGAATGTCAGAGTGTTTGCGAATATCAGCATGGATTGAGATCGCCTTCCCGCCGGCATCGG
>Ga0099827_10000732_pt1 | contig 15737 bp, 14 predicted proteins | sample CZO8metaG_FD_79339 | JGI IMG/M metagenome (GOLD analysis project Ga0099827, IMG submission 79339) | Vadose zone soil microbial communities from the Eel River Critical Zone Observatory, Northern California, USA - CZOApr15con1.8 metaG | ecosystem: Environmental > Terrestrial > Soil > Vadose zone ...
CGGGGCTTGCCCTCCGGCGCCAGCCCCGAGCGGCGCGTGGGGCGGCTGAATTCGTACCTCTTCCACGACCTGGGCTTCTCGGGAAACCGCACCGATTACTACGATCCGCGCAACAGCTTCCTCAACGAGGTCCTCGACCGGCGCACGGGGATTCCGCTCACGCTCTGCATCGTCTTCATGGAAGTGGGGCGCCGCTGCGGGCTGCGGGTGGAGGGCGTGGGGTTTCCCGGGCACTTCCTCTGCAAGGTGCACCTCGAAGGCGGGGAGCTGGTGGTCGATCCGTTCCACCGCGGGCAGCTGCTCGGGCTGGAGGAGATCAAGCGGCGGCTGGCGGCGGCGGTGGGCGACCAGGTGAAGTTCGACGCGCGCGTCCTTCGCGCGGCGCGGCCGCGGGAGATTCTCATCCGCATGCTGCAGAACCTGCGCTCGGTGTACCAGGAGCGGAACGACATGCCGCGCGCGCTCAGCGCGGTGGATCGGCTGCTGCTCCTCGCGCCGGAGAACATCCGCGGATTGCGCGAACGGGCGCAGCTCTGCGAGCAGCTGGGCGGGCCGGCGGCCGCGGCGGCGGATCTGGAGAAGGTCCTCGAGCTGCAACCCGGCGCACCCGACGCGGCGGCGCTACGCGCACGCGTCCGCCGCCTGAAGGGCGCCTCGCAATTCCTGAACTAAAGAACATTCACCACGGAGCGCGCGGAGCGCACGGAGTCTTTCGTTTTTGAAAAAAAAATGCTTTTCTCCGTGCGCTCTGCGCGCTCCGTGGTTGATCTGAATCGTCAGCTCTTCTTGTTGTAGAGGCGAAGCCGTTCGACCGGCTCGCCGCCGACCAGGTGCTTCTCGACGATCTCGTCGACGTCATTCTCGGTCACCCGCCCGTACCAGACGCCCTCGGGATAGACGACCACCGAGCAGCCCAGCGCGCAGTTGTCGAGGCAGCCGGCCTTGTTGGCGCGGATCTCGCCGTCCAGCCCGCGCGCCCGCAGCGCATCTTTTAGTTTCTTGAGCAGCGCGGGGCTCCCCTTCGAGGTGCAGTCGCCCTTCGGGTTCCCCGGCTCGCGCTCGTTCAGGCAGACGAAGACGTGCTTCTTGAAGGGCGGCACCATTAGATTACCCCTGCGGCGAGCGCGGCGCGGAAAGCCGCCGCGTCCTGGATCGATTCGTCGAGCACCGCATCGGCGCTGCCCTTGGGCGGCGGCGAGAGCGCCAGGACCAGCGTGCGCGGAGGCGCTTTGAGCTCGAACGATGCCAGCGCGATGACGGGCGCGCGAAGCGAGGCCGCGCGCGCCAGGTCGTCGCCGTTCTCGCAGACGATGCAGGGGACCATGTGCGTGCTCGACGCCGCCTGCGCCATGCGCGCCAGCGTTTCCGCCGTCAGCGCGCGGGGGTGGAGCAGCAGCGCGTCGGCGCCGGCGGCGCGCGACTCGTAGACCTGGAATTCCTCCAGCAGGAGATCGACGCGCAGGACCGGCACCGACACCTGGCGCGCCGCCTCCGCGAAGCGGCGCAGCTCGGCCTGCGGGTCGTCGATGGAGATCGCCAGCGCCGCCACCTCCGCCTCATCGAGCGCGAGCGCCGCCTCCACCAGATCGGCGCGCGAGGCCCGGAGGAGCGGCACCCGCTCCAGCGACTGCCGCTGCCGATCGATCGCCTGCGCGAAATTGCGGATCGAGGGCGCGACGCCGCGCGCATCCTGCCGCGGCGCCGAGAGGTTCTGCCGCCGCCTTCGCTCGAGAAGCGCCTCGTCCAGCACGATGCGGAGAATAGCCGCGTCGCGCTTTACAGCAACTCGATGAGCTTCGCCCGCACCGCATCGCGCGATGGCGCGTCGGGCGCCGCGTGCAGCGCGCGCTCCAGCGCCTCGACGGCCTTCCGCCGGAAGCCCTTCTCCTGGTACAGGCCGGCGAGCGCTCGCAGCGCCTGGAACAGGTTGGGCCGCAGCTCCACGGCCCGCTCGTACTCGGTCATGGCGTGGAAGAGGTCGCCCTGTTGATGCATGGCGCGCGCGAGCGCGAAATGCGCCCGCGCCGAGAGCGGGTCCTCGCGCGTCGCCTCCTCCAGCACCGGGCGCGCCTCCGCGGGCTGCTTCGCCTCGAGCAGGCCCATCCCCTTCTGGTAAAGCTGCTCCGCTTTTTCGCTCGGATGCGGCTGCTGCGACGATTTGCCGGACAGCCCGGTCTCCACGCGCTTGAGCAGCTCGGGCAGATGGAAAGGCTTCTCTATGAAATCGTCGGCGCCGAACGCCTCGCGCGCGTCGCTGGCGTAGCGCCACCCCTTGTAGATGGCGCTGCAGAGAATCACCGGCAGCGCGCGGGTGCGCGCGCTCGCCTTGAGCCGCGCGCAGATCTCGAAGCCGTGCACGTGCGGCAGCATGGCGTCGAGCAGCACCAGGTCGTAGCGGCCTTTCTGCAGCTTCTCCTCCGCCTCGCGGCCGTCGCGCGCCAGCTCCACCACATACCCCGCGTTGCGCAGCGTGCGATCGAGCAGCCGGAGGATCTCCGCGTCGTCGTCCACCGCGAGAATGCGCGCCGGCCCCACCCGCACCTCGACGGACTGGAGGACTTCCTCATCCTCCTCGTCGTCGCCCACCAGCACCGCTTCCGGCTCCTCGATCTCTTCGGTGCGCGGCCCGCGGTCCAGCGCCCCGACGAATTCGCCGGGAAGGATCACGGCGACTCCGACCTGCGCGTCCGGCAAGAGCCCGCCGCCGCGCCAGACGCGCTCGCCGCGATCCTTGCCGTCGTACGCCGCGGCGATGGCCACCTCGAGCGGGCCGGGCAGCGCGGCGTAGGCGGAGATCTCCATTCCGGTGGCGAAGCGCAGCTCCTCGAGGACCTCGTGGTCGTCCTCGCCGGCGCTGATGGCGATGTGCAGGCGGCCACCCTCGCTGGAGAGGGGCAGCACCAGGTCCGCTTCCGCGACCATGCGCGGGATCAGATCGAGCACCGCCAGATCCACGCTGGTGCGCGACAGATCGACGCCGGGCATCCCCAGCTCCTGCGCGACCACGCCCACCAGGTCGGGCTCGGAGACGCCCAGCTGAAGCACGCTGCCGAGGAAGGCGGCCCTGCCGCGCGCTTCGGAGACGGCGCGGCGGAGCGCCGGTTCCGGCAGCGCACCGCGCTGCGCGAGCAGGCGTGCGATGGACTCGAGGTCCGACATTGCTCCTCGACTCAAATTAGCACAGCAGCTCCCGTGACGGCCGTCACGCGGCGAAGAGGAAGTGCTCGCCTTCGCGGAATCCACGAGGCGCGAGCAGGGCGCGAATCTCCTCGCGCGCGCCCGCCGCGCCCACTGCGCAGACGAGCAGCGCCTCACCAGGCGCTGGCAGGGACTCCTCGCGCAACACGGGCCTGCCGCGCGCCGAAAGTTTGCGGCGATCGACATCGAAGAAAGCGCGCGGCCTCTTGCCGTGCGCTTCCAGCTCCCGCGCGAGGCGCTTGCCGGTGGGGCCCGCGCCCCAGACGTCGAAGACGCGCTCCTTCAAGGGACCGCGCGCCAGGTAATGCGCGCGGAGGCGGAACATCTGCTCCTCGCGATACGCCGGCCCGGTGCGGGTGAGCCGCTCCGCCGAGTCGCGCCAGTAGAGGAGGACCTCGGGAACCTTGGCCAGCTCCCAGCCCTGCTCGGCCATGCGCAGGAGCAGATCCCAATCCTCCGCCCAGCCGTGATCTGCCCAGCCGCCGCCGAGCGCCTCGCGCCGGAAGGTCGTGCTCGGGTGCACGAGCGGCGCCTCGATGAAGCGCGCGTTGCGGCACTCTTCCTTGCTGACCACCGAGTCGAGCCATGCCTCCAGCCGCGCGAGTTCCGGCGCCAGCGGGCCGGGAAAGCAGCGCACCAGGCTCCCCACCGCGCCCAGCGCCGCGTCGCGCGCGAGCATCTCGCTCTGCAACCGGAGGCGATCGGGATGGACGACGTCGTCCGCGTCCATGCGGGCGATGAATTCGCCGCGGCAGTGCGCGAGGCCGAGGTTGAGCGCAGGCACGAGCCCCGCCCCCTGGCCGCGGACGATGCGGACGCGCTGGTCCCGCACTGCGCCGAGCAGGGACGGCGTCGCGTCGACGGACGCATCTTCTACGCAGATCACCTCCAGGGGCGGCGCGCCGCGCTGCGCGAGCACGCCCGCCAGCGCTTCGGAGAGCGTCGCGGAAACATTGCGGCAGGGAAGAAGAACGCTCACCAGCACGCCGCAACCTTAGTAGTCTGCGCGCGCGATGGCGAAGCCGACCATGCCGGCGGGGCTGGGCCCGCACTCGTTGGTGCGGGCCGCCGGGGCGCGCTTGCTCTCGGCGCGGCTGGCGGATGCGCGCAAGTACGAAGCGGCTTTGATGCACGGCATTCCGGTCGAGCCGGTGCACGACATGCGCGTCGCCCTCCGCCGCCTGCGCGCCGCGCTGGCCCTGCTCGGCAATGCGCCGCTGCGAGAGCTCGAGCCTGCCGTCAAGGAATTGCAGGACGCGCTCGGCGGGGTGCGCGACGTGCAACTTCAGATCGCCTGGCTCTCCCGGCGCTCGGGGGCGCTGGCGGCCAGGCGCCGCGCAGTGTTGCCTGCTGCGGTGGTGGCGCTGCAGCAGGCGCTCGACGTCTGGCGGTCGCGGACGGTGATGGAGATCGCCGCGGCCATTCCCTGGCTCGATCGCTCCGGCAGGCTGGGCGGGCCGCGCATCCGCCGCGTTCTCCGCAAGCGCCTCTCCACGGTGGAAGATCGGCTGCTCGCCACCGTGGAGAATCCGGATGCGCTAACCGCGCACCGGCTGCGCATCGGCGTGAAGAAGCTGCGCTACTTCATCGAGCTGACGGAGCCCGCGCTGCCCGGCGTCGGCGGCGAAATGCTCGCGGAGCTGGAGCCGATGCAGGAGCGGCTGGGAGAGCTGCACGACGCCGACGTGCGCACCGGCCTGCTCGAGGAGCTGGGTGCGCACGCGCTGCGCAAACGCGAAGAGCAGCATCGCGCGGCGCTGGCGAAACGGCTCGAGGCGGAGCTGGGCCGCTGGCGGGAGGAGAAGCTCGTCAAGCGCTTCCGGCAAAGGCTCGCCTGATCAGCGCCCGTGCTCGCCGAACACCTCGCGCATGGCGTTGGCGATCTCGCCCAGCGTCGTCCGGGCCTTCACCGCCGCGACGATACGGGGGAGGAGGTTCTCGCTGCCCTTCGCCGCCGCGCGCACCTCCGAGATGGCGCGCTCCGCCGCGGCGTTGTCGCGCGAGCGGCGGAAGGCCCGCAGCCGCGCCACTTGCTGCTCTTCGAGGGCGGGATCGATCTTCAGCGTCTCGATGGGCGGCTCGCCGCTCACCGCGAATTCATTCACGCCGACGACGATCTGCTGTTTCTCCTCGATCTCCTTCTGCGCCAGGTACGCCGCGTCCTCGATCTCTTTCTGGGGGAACCCGCTGGAGATGGCTTCCACCATTCCGCCCAGCTCGTCGATGCGCCGCAGGTAGTCCTGCGCTTTCGCCTCCAGCTCGTCGGTCACCGACTCCAGCGCATACGACCCGCCCAGCGGATCGATGAAATCGCACACGCCGCTCTCGTGCGCGATGATCTGCTGGGTGCGCAGCGCGATGCGCGCGCTCGCCTCGGTGGGGAGCGAGAGGGCTTCGTCGCGCCCGTTGGTGTGCAGCGACTGGCAGCCGCCCAGCACCGCCGCCAGCGCCTGCAGCGAGACCCGCACGACGTTGTTGTCGGGCTGCTGCGCGGTCAACGTCGACCCCGCCGTCTGCGCGTGGAAGCGCATCGTCCACGAGCGCGGGTCGCGGGCCTTGAAGCGCTCTTTCATCATCCGCGCCCAGATGCGCCGCGCGGCGCGGAACTTCGCCACTTCCTCGATGAAGTTGTTGTGGACGTTGAAAAAGAAGCTCAGCCGGCCGGCGAAGGAGTCGACGTCGAGCCCGCGCTTCACCGCCGCGTCGACGTAGGCGATTCCATCGCCCAGCGTGAAAGCGATCTCCTGCGCGGCCGTGGAGCCGGCCTCGCGGATGTGATAGCCGGAGATGGAGATCGGATTCCATTTTGGAATCACTTTCGAGCAATATTCGAAGGTATCGGTAATCAGCCGCATCGAGGGCGCGGGCGGATACACGTACGTTCCGCGCGCCATGTATTCCTTGAGGATGTCGTTCTGGATGGTGCCCGACAATTCCGTCGGCGGCGTTCCGTGCGCCTCTCCCACCGCCTGATAGAGGGCCAGGAGCGTCGCTCCCGTCGCGTTGATGGTCATCGAAGTGGAAACTTTGCCCAGGTCGATGCCCTTGAAGAGCCGCTCCATGTCCTCGATGGAATCGATGGCCACGCCCACCCGGCCCACCTCACCGCGCGCCTTGGGGCTGTCGGAATCGTGGCCCATCTGCGTGGGGAGATCGAACGCCGTCGATAAACCAGTTTGTCCCGACTTGAGCAGATAGTGAAACCGCTCGTTGGTCTGCTCCGCGGTTCCGAATCCTGCGTACTGGCGCATGGTCCAGAAACGCCCGCGATACATGCTCGGCTGAATGCCGCGGGTGAACGGATACTGGCCGGGGAAGCCGAGCTTGGCATCGGGCTCAGCGGGCGAGTAGAGCGGCTTCACCTCGATGCCGCTGGAAGTGCGGAATTCCTTCTTGCGCAGGGGCGCCTTGGCGTAGACCTCGCGCGCCCACTTTTCCAACGGCGTCATCTCCGCACTCCTTCCGCCCAGAAGATCGCGTACCAGAACGCCGCGTCGGGGCGGCGCGCCCAGCGGCCCAATTCCTCGATGGCGAAATCGAACTCCTGGGCGCCGAGCAGTCCAGAGCCGACGATGGGATCGCGCGCCCCGCGGAGCAAGCCCGTCATGTTCTCGATCAGCTCGGGAAAGCGCGGCTCGCCCGCGCAGGCGCCGAAAAAGAGAAACGTGCAGCGCGCCGGCGCCGCCCCGGCTTCGTGCAGCAACGAGACGAGGCGCCTTCCTACGAAGGGATCGCATTGCAGCCGATCATAGGTGCGCTCGTAGGCGCGCCAGAGCGCGGCGAAGCCCGCGGGCTCGGGATGGCAGCGGAGAATGTCGTGGTCGTCGTCCTGCAGGATGATCCGTCCGCCGGGACGCACGGCGCGCACCATCTGGCGCACCACCGCGGGCGGATCGGGCACATGCTCGAGCAGGAAGCGCGCGTGGGCGATGTCGAAGCTGCCCCACTCCCCGCTCCGCAGCGGCGGCTCCTGCGCGTCGCCGCGGCGCAGCTCGACGCGCTCGTGGCGAATTGCCCGGGCGAGTTGGTCCTGGCTGCGCTCGATGCCCAGGACGTGCGCGCCCGCCTGCGCCATGGCGGCGCTGAACTGCCCGAGGCCCGCGCCGAAATCGACGATGTGCTCCCCGCCGCGCAGGCCCATCTCGCGCAGCCCGGCGTCGTTGATGAGCCGGTTCAGGAGCGAGAGGCGCTCCTGTTCGGTGGGAGACGTTCCGTGCAGATAGGCAGCGCCCGGTTCCATGCGGCGTTTCTAACGCAACTCAGGAGACCACCGCGAGCCTCGCGCCCGCCTCCACGTTCGCTCCCTCCTGCGCGTGAAGCTCGGTCACCTTGCCCGCCTTGGGACTCTTCAGCTCGTTCTCCATCTTCATCGCTTCGACGACGATCAGCCCCTGGCCTTCCTGCACCTCGTCGCCGGCCTTGACCAGCACGCGGACGATCTTTCCCGGCATGGGCGCGTCGATGCGCTGCGGTCCTTCGGTCGTGAACCTTCCCGAGGCGCGGCGCATGCGCAGGCGGCGCTCGTCGAGGATCTCCAGCGCGTAGCTGGTCTCGCCCACCAGCACCGCGACCCGCCCCTCACCCTGGGGCTCGACGTCGCAGCGGACGCTGCGGGTGCCGACGATCAGGCTGACGGCGGATCCCTGCAGATGGACCGCGTCGATCTCCATCGCCCGGCCGCCGATTGCGACCCGGTAGCCGCTGCCCTGCGGCGCGATCTCGATCTCCTGCTCCTCGCCTTCGAAGACGGCGTGGTACTTCATCGCGATCTCCGCAACGCCGCGATGCGCCCGGCGCGCGCCCAAGGCGATTCCCCGCTCTGCACCGCAGGCTGCTCGAGCGCGGCCCGCTGGTCCTGCTCGAATTGCCAGATGGCGGCCGCGGCGAGAGCGAGATCCTCGTCGCCCGTCTTCTCCTTGCGGAGCAGCCGCTCCTGGGCCCGGGAGAGCAGGCCCGTGTCGTAGTCGCCGGCGCGGAAATCGTCCAGGTCGAGCACTCGCTTCAGATATGCGACGTTGGTGACGATGCCCTTGATCACCGTCTCGCCCAGCGCCCGCCGCAGGCGCGCGATGGCCAGCGCCCGCGTCGGCGCCCAGACCGCGAGCTTGCCGATCATCGGATCGTAGTAGCGCGGCACTTCCGATCCGCTCTCGAATCCGCAGTCGTTGCGTACGCCCGGCCCCGACGCGAGCCGCAGCTCCTGGATGACGCCGGGGCTGGGCATGAAGTTCTTCGCCGGGTCCTCGGCATAGAGGCGCGCCTCGACCGCGTGCCCGCGCAGGTTCTTCAGCACTTCGTCCTGCGACCACGGCAGCCGCGCGCCGGAGGCGATCTCGATCTGCCAGCGCACCAGGTCGAGCCCGGTGCACAGCTCGGTGACCGGATGCTCGACCTGCAGCCGGGTGTTCATCTCGAGGAAGTAGAAGCTGTGTGATGTTCCATCGACGAGGAACTCGCAGGTCCCTGCTCCGACGTAGTTGACGGCTTTGGCAGCCTGCACCGCCACGCGGCCCATCTGCTCGCGCAGCTCCGGGGTGACGATTGCGCTAGGCGTCTCCTCGATCACCTTCTGGTGACGCCGCTGCACGCTGCACTCGCGCTCGCCCAGCCAGATGCAGTTGCCGTGCTTGTCGGCGAAGACCTGGATCTCGACGTGGCGCGGCCGCGCCACGGCTTTCTCGAGGTAGACGCGGCCGTCGCCGAACGCCGACAGGGCCTCGCGCCGCGCGGTGGCCAGCGCCGGGTCGAACTCTTTCGGATCGGCGACCAGCCGCATGCCCTTGCCGCCGCCGCCCGCGGCCGCCTTGAGCATGATGGGATAGCCGATGCCGAACGCAAACTCTTTCGCGGAAGCCTCGCCGCCCTCGGCGATGGGCTCCTTCAGTCCGGGCACCACGGGAACGCCGGCGCCTGAGACCTTGCGCCGCGCGCGGGTCTTCTCGCCCATCTCCTCCATCGCTTCCGGCGGCGGGCCGATGAAGTCGATGCCGGCGTCGGCGCAGGCGCGCGCGAAGCGGGCGTTCTCGGAGAGAAAACCGTAGCCGGGATGGATGGCCTGGGCAGAGGTCTTCTTCGCCGCGGCGATGACCTTCTCGATCACCAGATAGCTCTCGCGCGAGGCGGGCGGCCCCACGCGCACCGCTTCGTCGCAGGAGCGGACGTGGAGCGCGGCGCGATCGGCGTCGCTGTAGACGGCGACGGTGCGGATGCCCATCTCGCGGCAGGTGCGCGCGACGCGCAGGGCGATTTCGCCGCGGTTGGCGATGAGGATTTTCCCGATGGTCACGTGAACAGCATACTGCCAAGCGGATTGGTGACGGTGCCGCAGGCTAGGGAACGGTCCGGTACTTCTCCAGCAGCGCCGTCTGCCGCGTCGTGAGCGGCACCTGCTTCCCGCCGATCCACATCGCCACCGCGCGCGAAGAAAGCTCGAGCGGATCTCCGCTCCACAGCACCACGTCCCCGCGCGCGCCTTGCTCGAGCCGGCCCGAGTCGAGCCCGAACGCGGCGGCTGCATTGCTGGTCAGCGCGCGCATCGCTTCCTCCCAGGGCAGCCCGAAGGCGACGGCGTTGCCCGCCTCCTGCGCGAGCGTGCGCGCGCGGTGGGGCGGCCCGAACTGCGCGATGAGAATCCTCACTCCCGCCGCCGCCAGCAGCGCAGCGTTGTCGGCGCGCGAGGCCAGCGCGTCGAAGTTCTTCGGCAGGTCGGTGGTCGGCTCCACCACCACGGGCACCTGGGCCGCGGCGATCTCCTGCGCCACCAGCCATCCTTCCGCCGCGCCCACGAAGATGATCCGCAGGCCGAACGATTTCGCCAGCGCGAGCGCTCCGCGCAGATCGCTCACCCGATCGGCCGCGACCAGCAGAGGCAGCTTGCCCGCCAGCACGGGCTGCAGCGCTTCGAGGTCCAGCCGCGACGCCACCACCTTGCGCATCCGGTTGGCCTCGTAATCCTGCCGCCGCAGGCCGTACTCGCGGGCGTCGTCGAGCAGCTCGCGGAGCAGCTCCAGCGCCGCGCCGTGCGTCGATCCCACCGCCTCGCGGCCGCCCAGGCCGAGGCGCACCTGGATGGCGACCGGCGAGCGCAGCGCCGATCCGTCGAGGCCCATCCACACCGCCTGCCCCGAGACCAGCCCGCCGGTGGGCGAGGACACGGTGCTGGTGATTCCGCCGGTGCGCGCCACGGGGAGCAGCGCGGAAAATGGATTGATGCTGTCCGCCGCGCGCAGGGACGCGTGGATGGGCGTCTCCGACTTGCGCGGGCCGGCGTCGTTGGCGCTCTCCTCGAGAGAGACTTCGATGAGACCCAATTCGCTCCACGGATGCACGAACCCGGGCGCGAGCACGCGGCCCTGCGCGTCGATCTGCCGGCATCCCGCGCCCTCGCCCGCGGCGATCCTTCCCGCGCGCAGGACGACAGACGCCGGCCTTCCATCGAGCCCGGTGGCATTGCGGATGGCCGTGCACTCCGCCGCCTCCAGCGGCAGGAGCGCCGGATCGGTGGATGGCAGCGCCGGCGCTCGCGCCGGATGGGGCGTCTGCAGCGCGGAGGCGCGCAGCGGCTCGCCCAGCTCGAAATCGCTCGGCATCGCCGCGCCGGCGCGCGCGTCGTAGGTGACGACTCCGTCCGCCCAGACGCGCTGCGCGCGCGCATAGACCGAGAAGGGATTGCGATCCCAGAGGACCACGTCGGCCATCTTGCCGGGCTCGAGCGATCCAGTCCGTTCCTCGACGCCCATCACCCACGCCGGGTTGAGGGTGATCCAGCGCAGCGCCTCCTCCTCCTTGACCGCGATTCCCGCCGCGCGCGCCGAGGCCATTCCCTTGGCCGCTTCCTGGTTGAGCCGCTGGATGCCGTCGGAATCGTCCGAGTGCACCACCGTGTGCACACCGGCCTGCGAGTCGAGCGCCAGGTTCTGCGGCAGGCCGTCCCACATCTCCATCTTGCCGCCCCACCAGTCCGCCCAGGTGGCGACGCCCACGCCTTCGCGCGCGAGCACGTCGCGGATCTTGTAGGCCTCGATGGCGTGGTGGAAGGCGCGGATGTGGAAGCCGAACTCCGCCGCGACGTCGAGCATGTCCTGCATCTCGTCGGCCCGGTAGCAATGGTTCTGCACCAGGAGCTCGCCGCGCATCACCGCGGCCAGCGTCTCCTCGCGCAGATTGCGCGCCGGCGGCGGCTCCGCGGCGCCGGGCTTCTTCTGCCAGTGATCGAGCTTGAGCGCGTAATCGCGCGCCGCCGCGAAGGCCTTGCGCACCTCGGCGATGTTGCCCATGCGGGTGGCGGGGGCCCGGTGCTGGTCGCGGCCGTAGACGCGCTTGGGGTTCTCGCCGCAGGCCATCTTGAGCGCGTCTTTCGCCCCGGGGAAACGCATCTCGTCCGCCGTGCGGCCGAAGTGCAGCTTGACGGGGAACCCGCGCCCGCCGATCAGATTCGCGCTCCCGGGGAGGACGAGGAGCGAGGTGATTCCGCCCGCGGCCGCGCGGCGCAGGCCGGGGTCCTGCGGCCAGAAGCCGTCCTTGGCGCTCACTTCCGCGGTGATCGGCCCGGTGGACTCGTTGCCGTCGCTGCTCGCCACGGTGCCGGGCGTCGCGTACACGCCCAGGTGCGAGTGCGCGTCGATGATGCCGGGCGTGACGAACATGCCGCGCGCATCGATCACTTCCGCGCCGGCGATGTCGGGCACGTCCTTGCCGGCGGCGATGATCTTTCCCTCGGAGAAGGAGATCGAGCCGTCCTCGATGGCCGGTCCGGCAGCCGGCATGACCGTCGCGTGGCGGATCAGCACCGCGCGCTCCTGCGTCCAGCTGCGCGATGGGGCGGCGCTGGGGCCGGACTGGAGCTGCGGCTTCTGCGCCGGATGCGCGGTGGCGCAGGCGATCAGGGCGAAAGAGAGCAGGTGGATGCGCATTGCGTTCAGTCCTCCGCGCCGAGCGCGACCTTGGGCTTCGTCGCACGATAGCGCAACGGATCGACCGGCTGGCCGGCGAGATCGAGCTGGTAGTGCAGGTGCGGCCCGGTGGAGCGGCCGCTGTTGCCCGAGCGCGAGATGGGCTGGCCCTTGTCCACCCGCTGCCCGTCGCGGACGAGCAATTCGTCGTTGTGGCAATAGACGGTCACGACTCCGCGCCCGTGGTCGAGCACGAGGATGCGGCCGTTCTGGCTGTCGCTGCTGGCCCGGCGCACGATGCCCGCGCCGCTCGCGCGCACCAGGGTTCCGATGGGAACGCCGAGGTCCACGCCGTTGTGCGGCTTGCGGCCGCCGAGGACGGGATGATCGCGCACGCCGAAGGGAGAGGTGATGTGCACCGATTCCGGCAGGGGCCACGAAAGCGCGTACGCGCCGCCCAGCATCAGGGCCTGCGAGGCGAGAGCGATGCGATCGGCATAGCGGGGCGGGAGCTGGCGGGCGAGATCTTCCAGGGAGTCGCTGTCCGCGTGATCGCGCGCGTAGCGGGCGGGCTCCTCGCCGCAGAAGAGCGCGAGGACCGCCGCTTCTTCCGAGCCGAGGCGCACGGCCAATGCCCGCAGCTGAGAGGCGATCTGCGGCGGCTGCGCAGAGGAGAGCCCGAGCTGCGTGCGCTCCCCGGCGTCCAGGTCGGCGAGCGCGGCCTGCACTCCGTATCCCAGCGCCTGCGCGGGCGGCACCGGCCCGGCGAGCGCAGGCGCCGCCGCGATCCGCCCGCCGTAGACGCCCGCGCTGTAGTAGGCGAGGAGCGGCTGCGCCGAGGTGCGCACCGCGAAGATGCGCGCCCCGACGCTCCGCAAGAGCGCGCCGGCGGGCGTGTGGTACCACGCGGCCCAGAGGCAGAGCGCGCTGGCGAGAAGCTCGGCGATTGCCAGACGCCGCGTCATCGGAGAAATGCCGCCACCGCCGCGGCGACGAGCGGCGCGAGCACCACGGCGGCGACGACGCCGGGCCGCTTCAAGCCATCGGCGTGCTCGAGCGAGCGCAGCGCCGCGCGCGGCACGAAGAGCACCAGGAGCGAGAGGAGCACCGCCGCGGCGACCAGCTGCGCCAGCGCGGAAAAGTGGAGGGCGAGCTGCACCGATCCCTGGACCATGCGCGCAACCGATCGCGCTCCCGCGATCCCGGTGGCCAACGCCGCGAGCGGCCGGACGAGCCGCAGGCTGGGGCGTTTTCCCGATTCTCTCGACAGCGCGCGGAAGAGCGCCAGCTCTTCGTCGACGGGCCGCTCGTCATACCCGAGCATCGGCAGCGCGATGAAAAAATCGGCGCACAATTCCCAGACCAGCGCGACCCCGCGCGCGAAGACGGTGCGCTCGGCAAGCCCCACCAGGTCGACGAGCGGCGCGGTGAAGGACCATCTGGAGAAGATCGCGTCGAAGAATGCGTCGGCGCGATCGACCAGCCACAGGACCTGCGCGCCTACGACATCGGCCGCGGCGTGCGCGCCCACCGCCACCAGCGCGCACAGGCCGAGCGGCAGGAAGATCCACCGCACCCGCCCGATTTTTTCCGCGATGGAATTCAGGCCCAGCTCTGCTTGCCCAGCGCGACGCGCTGGACCGCTTCCTGGATCCGCCGGGCGCGGGTCTCAGGTTTGTTCGCCTGCTCGATCCAGTGGATATAGGCCTTGCGGTGCGAGGGCGGGAACTTGTCCCAGGCAGGTTTCGCCTGCACGTTCTGGCTCAGCGCCTTGAGGAAATCCGCGGGCCCCTCGATGACCTGCTCCTCGGCGATGATGTCGAGCGCCACCTTGACGCGATCTCCTGCGCGCACGCCGAGCAGGTCCTGCATCTGCTTCTCGATGGTGATGGTGTGGCCGCCCTTGCCGTCGGGCAGGGCGTTGGCGCGCAGTGCTTTGCCGTTGAGCGTGCCCTTCACCTCGACGCGCCCGCGAGAGCCGAGCGCGGCGCTGACGTTGCGCGGAACCGGCAGGGCCAAGGCGCCGGTGGGCGTCGAGACGACCAAGGTGTTGAAGTCGATCCTTCCCGGGCCGCTCATGCAGAGCGAATTCTACGCTCCAGGGCGGTGGCGAGCCAGCAAGCGGAGAGCGCGATGAGCACGCAGAGCGCGCCGCAGGCCAGCACTCCGGCGACGCTCGATCCGCCGCCAGCGCGCGCGAGGGGCGCGACGAGAAGATAGATGCCGCTGCCGACGATGCCGTTGATGCCGATGCCGACGGCGTCGAGGAGCGAGAGCTCTCTCCGCGCGCCGTTTCTAGAGGGGGATGTTTCCATGCTTGCGCTGCGGCACGTCCTGCCGCTTGTTGCGCAGCATCGAGAGCGCCCGGCAGAGCTGTGGCCGCGTCTCCTCGGGCAGGATCACCTCGTCGACGTATCCCAGCTCCGCCGCCTTGTACGGGTTGGCGAAGGTGTTGCGATATTTCTGCACCAGCTCCTTGCGCGCCTTCGCCACCAATTCCTCCGCCTCGGCTGCGGCGACTGGCGACGCCGGCCTGCCGGCTCCTCCGGCTTTCTCCAGCTCCTTGCGGAAGACGATGTTCACCGCGCCCTCGGGGCCCATCACTGCGATCTCCGCGGTGGGCCAGGCGAGGTTGACGTCCGCCTTGATGTGCTTCGAGGACATCACGTCGTACGCGCCGCCGTACGCCTTGCGGGTGATCACGGTGAGCTTGGGGACCGTCGCCTCGGCGAAGGCGTAGAGCAGCTTCGCGCCGTGGACGATGATGCCCCCCCACTCCTGCTCGGTGCCCGGCAAGAAGCCGGGCACGTCCACGAAAGTGACCAGAGGGATGTTGAACGCGTCGCAGGTGCGCACGAAGCGCGCGGCCTTGCGGCTGGCGGCGATGTCGAGCACGCCGGCGAGGATGGCGGGCTGGTTGGCGACGATGCCCACGGTCCGCCCGGCGAGCCGCGCGAAGCCGCAGATGATGTTCTTTGCGAAGTGCTCGTGGACTTCGAAGAGATGCCGGTCGTCGACGACGGCGCGGATCACTTCCTTCATCTCGTACGGCTTGTTGGGGTTCTCCGGGACGATGCTGCGGAGGAGATCGTCGCGGCGGTCGGGCGGATCGTCGCTTTTGAGGAGGGGAGGATCTTCGAGGTTGTTGGCGGGCAGGTAGCTGAGCAGCTCGCGCACGGTGCGGAGGGCGCCTGCCTCGTCTTCGGCGGCGAAGTGCGCCACGCCGCTGCGCGCGTTGTGCGTCTGGGCGCCGCCCAGGTCTTCCTTGCTCACTTCCTCGTGGGTCACGGTGCGGATGACGTCGGGGCCGGTGATGAACATGTAGCTCGTGCCCTTGGTCATGACGATGAAGTCGGTCATCGCGGGCGAGTACACCGCGCCGCCCGCGCAGGGCCCGAGGATGGCGGAGAGCTGCGGCACCACCCCGCTGGCGGCGACGTTGCGGTAGAAGATCTCCGCGTATCCGGCGAGCGAGACGACGCCCTCCTGGATGCGCGCGCCGCCCGAATCGTTGAGGCCCACCACGGGGCAGCCGGTCGAGACCGCGAGGTCCATCACCTTGCAGATCTTCTCCGCGTACGCTCCGGAGAGGCTGCCGCCGAAGACGGTGAAGTCCTGGGCGAAGAGGAAGATCTGTCTGCCCTCGAC
>Ga0099827_10000733_pt1 | contig 15734 bp, 17 predicted proteins | sample CZO8metaG_FD_79339 | JGI IMG/M metagenome (GOLD analysis project Ga0099827, IMG submission 79339) | Vadose zone soil microbial communities from the Eel River Critical Zone Observatory, Northern California, USA - CZOApr15con1.8 metaG | ecosystem: Environmental > Terrestrial > Soil > Vadose zone ...
CGGATCGGCCCGGGCGACGTCATACTTCACAGGGCAACTTCATAGGGCGAGGCATCCACATGATCAGGTACAGATCCGCGCGGGCGGCGTTCGCGGGGGCAGTCGTGGTCGCGCTGGCCGGGTGCGCGTCCGCGGGCACGTCGGGCGCGGCCGCGAACGGCACCCCGGCGGCCGGGACATCGGCGAGCGCGGCCTCGAGCGCGACCTCGAATCCGGCCGCCACGGCGAGCGGCGGCGCGACCCCGGGCGCGACCTCCGACCAGGTCGTGCCGGCCGGGGCGATCCGGTTCCCCATCGCGGTCGGCAACACCTGGGTGTACGAGACGATCGCCAGCATCAACAACGCGCACGCCGTGGTGACCAAGCGGGTCCTGTCGGTGGCCCCGGTGCCGGGCGGCCACCAGGTCACGATGTCCGCCACCGTCAATCCGGGCCCGTCCCAGGGCACCATGCAGGAGTACTACCTCTTCTACGCCAACGGCCAGATCGGGTTCCCTGTGCACGAGCCCAACGGCGTCTCCGTGGTGTCCAGCAACGGCGTGCGGTGGCCGGACGCCGCCGACCTCGCCTCCGGCCGGGCCTTCCACTCGGTGCTGAACACCCGGCTCAGCGACGGCCGGTACGAGACCGCCGACGTCACGGTCCAGGGCGGCGGCACCGCCTCCGTCACGGTTCCGGCGGGGACCTACCAGGCATCCCTGGTGACCATGACCATGGTCATGCAGCTGGGCAACTTCACCTCGACCGCCGTGGTGAAGGTCTGGACGGCGCCGGAGGCGGGCCCGGTGAAGTCCGAGCAGTTCATCACGGCGGCGGGCAAGACCACGCTCACCACCACCGAGGCGCTGCTGTCCTTCACCAACGGCGCGGGCGGAACGGTCGGCAGCTGATGGTGGCTGGGTTAGCCGGCCGCGGGGGCGGGAACCTCGGCATTTCGGTGGCCTGCGGCGTTGCGCGGTGACTTGGGCGACAAGAATCCCTACTCTTAGTGCCTCGAACCAGGCTTTTGGGCCGCCAGCGTCACTCTCCCCCAGAGCGAGGCAGCTACATGAGCAAGCACCGATCGGCGCGGGCTTTCCTCGTCGGCCTGGCCCTCATCGCCCTGGCCGGCTGCACTGGCGTGGGGACGTCCACCGCGCCTGAGGTGTCCGGCCAGGCGGCGGGAAACACGGCGAGGGGCGCGACGTCGCTGGCGTCCACGGCGGCTCCGGTCACCACCGGGGCCCCGGTAACCACTGCGGCCCCGGCCGCCACCGCGCGCCAGAACGCGGCCGCCAAGCCGTTCGTGAAGGCCAACTCGATCCCGTTCCCCGTCGCGCTGGGCAACAGGTGGGTGTACCTCACCAGGGCCGGCGGCGGCACCGGCCGGACCACGAACACGATCGTCGCGGCGCGTCCCGGGACGGCCGGATACCAGGTCACGGTGTCCTCGACCACCGCCATCGCCGGGACCGCGACCACCGTCCAGCCGGTATACGTGTTCTACCCGGACGGGACGATCGGCTTTCCTGCGCCCGAGGTCAACGGCCTGTCGGTGGCGGGCGCGGGCATCCGCTGGCCGGACGCCGCGGCCCTGGCGTCCGGGCGGTCCTACCACTCGGTGGTGCACGTCCAGGTCGGCCAGGTGAGCGCGGACGCGGACGTCACCGTACAGGGCGCGGGCTCGATGTCGGTGAGCGTCCCGGCCGGCATCTACGAGGCCAGCGTGGTGCAGACGACCATCGCGGCGAAGGCGGTGACCGTGGTGGTGACCACCTGGATCGCGCAGGGTGTCGGCCCGGTGAAGACCGAGGTGCTGGTCCGCGCGGCGGGCGGGGCCGGGCTCACCACCACGGACGAGCTGCTGTCCTTCAGCAAGGGAGTGAGCGTCGTGGGGGACGGCAGCTGACAACCCAGCCCCGTTCGGGATAAAAGTGTTTAGCGGGTTACTTCCGAGCGGTCCTGTGCCCACAGCGTATGGAAGACGCCGTCGCGGTCCGTGCGGCGGTAGGTGTGCGCGCCGAAGAAGTCGCGCAGGCCCTGGACCAGGGCGGCGGGCAGGCGGTCGGCGCGCAGGGCGTCGTAGTAGGCCAGGGCGGCGGAGAAGCCGGGGACCGGGATGCCGAGCCGGACCGCGGTGGCGACCACGGTGCGCCAGGCGTCCTGGGCGGCGGCGAGGTCTTTGCCGAACTCCTCGTCGGCCAGCAGCGTGGGCAGCGCCTGGTTGTTCTCGTAGGCGGCCCGGATCCGGTCGAGGAAGGCGGCCCGGATGATGCAGCCGCCACGCCAGATGGTGGCGATCCGGCCGAGGTCGAGGTCCCAGCCGTACTCGCGGCTGCCGACGTCCATCATGTTCCAGCCCTGCGCGTAGGAGACCAGCTTGGACGCGTACAGGGCCTGCTCGACCTGGTCGGCGAACTCGGCGGCCTGGCTGGTGCTCGTGCGCCGCGGCCCGGGCAGGTCGCGGCTGGCCCGGCGCAGGTCGGCGTGGCCGGACAGGGAGCGGGCGAAGACCGCCTCGGCGATGCCGCTGACCGGTACGCCCAGGTCCAGGGCGTCCTGGACGGTCCAGCGTCCGGTCCCCTTTTGTTCGGCCTGGTCGAGCACGACGTCGACGAAGGGCTTTCCCGTGCTCTGGTCTGTGTGCGCCAGGACCTCGGCGGTGATCTCGATCAGGTAGGAGTCGAGGCGGCCCTGGTTCCAGCTCCTGAAGGTCTCGGCGACCTGAGCCGGCGTCCAGCCGATAGCGTGCCTGAGCAGGTCGTACGCTTCGGCGATGAGCTGCATGTCGGCGTACTCGATGCCGTTGTGCACCATCTTGACGAAGTGGCCGGCGCCGTCCGGGCCGATGTGCGTGCAGCAGGGTGTGCCGTCGACGTGCGCGCTGATCGTCTCCAGCATCGGGCCGAGGGACTGGTAGGACTCGGCGGATCCGCCGGGCATGATGCTCGGGCCGTTGAGCGCGCCTTCCTCGCCGCCGGAGACGCCCATGCCGACGAAGTGGGTTTCTTGCTCTCGGAGGGCGGCTTCGCGGCGCCGGGTGTCGTGGAAGTGCGCGTTGCCGCCGTCGATGATCATGTCGCCCGGCTCGAGCAGCGGCGCGAACTCGCCGATGACCGCGTCGGTGGCGGCGCCGGCGTTGACCATGATGAGGACGCGTCTTGGGCGTTCGAGGGTCTGGACGAACTCCTGCGCGGTCAGGGCCGGGACGAACGTGCCCTCGTGGCCGAACTGGGCCACGGTGTCCGTGGTGCGAGAGGCGGTTCGGTTGTGCAAGGCCACGGTGTACCCGTGGCGGGCGAAGTTGCGGGCCAGGTTTCGGCCCATCACGCCGAGGCCGGTGACGCCTATCTGCGCCGTTGCTTGCGCCATGTGCTGCGAGTCTCCTCTGCGGGTCTCCGCTGCGGGTTTTTCGTAGGTAACGATCACTATGCCACTTGGGGGGACGGCGCCGGGGCGCCGATCGGGGCCCGGAGACGGTACGCTACCGGAGTCAGCCGACGGTTCGGCGGCTGCTGCGGGCGTAGCTCAATGGCAGAGCTCCAGCCTTCCAAGCTGGTCATGCGGGTTCGATTCCCGTCGCCCGCTCTCGACCAGTCTCGTTAGTAAATCCATGAGCCGATACGGTTCTGGCCTGCGGCTTTCTGACCCGGCATGTCCGCCTGGTGCACCGGATCTTTCATCGGCAGGTTCATAGGCCACACGGGTCCAACATTGGCGCCCGAGTGCGGTGCGCCCGCAAGTGCGCGAAAGAGCCGGCTGCTACTCCTGCCCATTGTGGATTTCCTTCCTCCCGACGATGCGCACATCAAGGCGACCGTGCTGGGCATCGCCGACGAACTGAAACAGGCTGGACTCGTCCTGCTCTACCGGGTCGAGGGAACAGACATGGTCTCACTCTTCTGCATGCCGATGTGAGTCACCATGGTTTGGACTTGACCGCGAGTATCTCGTTGTTGATTCGCTACTTGGTTGTGGCGGCTATCAGCCGCGCTGCTGTCTATCGGGCTGAATGTGACCAACGCGGGCGCGGACCAATCGCCGTAGTTTGTGGATGCTGTTGGCATCGAATGGGAGTTGGTCAAGTTCTCCGATCCAGATGTCGGCGGCGGCGGTTTGTTCGCGGATGACATTGGCGGCGAGTCGGCTGGGAATGCCGACTGCTTCACCAAGGGTTCGCAGCATTGGCCATGAGAGTTGCTGGCGGATTTTGTCGCCGATGGGGAGTGCCATGTCGCGGTCACCGTAGATGGCGGATGAGGGCAGATTATACGCCGGCGTGATTTTCCACTCACCACGCTGGTCTTGGAGGATTGCGAGATTCTTGCCGTGCAGATCTCCGTTACCTGACAGGTATGCGAAGACGAGCAGCCGGAAGAGCTCGAAGGCGGCTACGCCGGGGGCTCGGCAGCGCCTGGCCAGACCAGTGATGGCGTCCTCGGTGGAGATAACATATTTGTCGCCGGGCCATCGGCCGAGAACCTGGCAGGCGTCTTCGACGGCAAGCGGCCGGAGGTGGTCTCCTTCGGGGATCCGGTCGAATCTGTGCACGAGCAGGCCGGGCGCTCCTACCTGGTCATACACCAGCTCGACCTTGGCGAGCCTGAGACGTGTACGTGCTGCGGCGCGGAAGAAGAAGTCCACGTTTTCCACCAGGTGAGGGAATTCCGGTGGGTTGAGCTTCAGGATGTATGCGCGTGCCTGGCCCCGGACCGGCACGCTCAGCATCTGGCCTGAAATCTTGTCCTGCACTCCTGGCAGGGCGGTGCGATCCGGTTGTTGGCCGATAGCCCGGGCGAACAGTTCGGCGAACACGACTTTGCTGAAGTCATCGACAATGATTGGCGTGGTGTCGGCGGGTGTATCGCCAGCCGGGACGACCTGAATGTCGCCGACGGTATCGCCACCAACCGCGAGAAGCATCGAGAACTCGTCGTCGGCTGGGGTCCCCACGCTGCGGCGCAGTGCCGTCAGTCGTCTGCCCTCTGGCAGCAGTCCGGCGAAAAACGCTGGCACTGCTGCGGCCGGCGCGGTGAATGCCTGCGCCCTTGTGGGCAGGCTCCAGGCTACTGGCGGGCCGCCGGCGTCCAGATACTCCGGCGAGTAGTGGAACTCCGTGCGGTCAGGCAGTCGGCGCAGGGCACCGGCCGGCACGCCTGCCTTGTAGACGTCGGCGGTCTTTACAAGCCGCAACTGGCGAAGAGGAGTCCGGGCCACCTGACTCAGTCCTCTCCGTAGCGGATAATGCCTGTGCCAGGCTCCAAAACCAGATCCAGGCCCAGCTGGCTTAGGACAGCGAGTATCTTGTCCAGTTGCAGACTTGGTTTGCCCTGTTCAAGGGTATGGACAAAGCGAGTAGACACCCCGGCAAGTGCAGCGAGCTCGTCTTGGTGAAGCCCCAGCTCAAGTCGTCGGCGTCGGATCTCTTCGCCCCAAGTTACGGAGCGGTTTGCACGATCGTGCATATGGACGAGTCTACCCGGAGAACTACCTGGCCGCCAGTCATTAGATGCACGATCGCGCATGTTTCGCTTGGACATCGCCTGCGATAGCCGCACTCCGCGCTTGCACGCGCGATCGCGCATATGGCCTTGGTCGACTGGGATCGTGTTAAGGCCCGACCAGCGGTTGCCGCCTCCCCTCGGCCTCTCTCGCACAACTAGCGCGTGACTCGGAGAGCGGCCCTGGCGGCCAGCGCCAGCTAGGGGCCAGAGCCGAGGAACGGGTCTGTTCTGTTCTGCCTGATGCGGCCACCGGAAAGTCACGCCTACGGTCACGGGCGGCCAGCAGGGATCAGCCCAACGGCTTACCTGAAGGCGGGTGCCTGAATGAGGAGTGTCGCGCGGGCTCAGGTGGCAGGTCGGGCAATTCACCCTGCACCCACTGCTTGTGCCAGCTCCGCTCCGATATCCGCCATCCGCCGGGGGTGCGGACGAGCCTGTCGCGGTAGTAACCCCCTACAACGAACAGGTGCTCGGCGCCACTCGCGCTTCGCCAGGCCATCGGGTTGTACTGATAGGTCTTCACCGATGCCGCCGAACCGTCTGGCTCGAATCTGAACTCGGATTGACCGAGCATGTGCTGGGTTTCGGTAAACCGGCCGAGCGCGTCCGGCGCCCACTCCCGGAACTCGGCCGCAGTGGACCTGATGCCGCCTGAGCTTGTCAGGTCGATCATGGCATCGGCCGTGAAGACCTCGGCGAGCACAGCCCAGTTCTTCTCATCCAGCGCATGAGCGTAGCGAGCTAGGACCTCAAGGATTTCCAGTCTGTTAGCGATCAGCAGCTGAGCGTGAGCGTGTCGAAGATGAAGCGGTTGACCAGGCCACGAGCGTGGATCGCCTCCGGAAGGTCAGGCTGGTAGGTGAAGCCGTGCCACATGCCTTCGGCGACGTGCAGGGAGGCGTAGGCGTTCGCCCGTACGAGTTTGTCGTGCACCGCCGCCACCGGGCCGCGGAGTTCAAGAAGTTCCTGGCCAGGATCGACAAGAACGTGCCCGCTGGGCTGGACGTGCACCTGGTCTGCGACAGCCTCGCCAGGCACAAGACCCCCGCCATCCAGCAGTGACTGGCCCGCCACCCCGGTTCCGCCTGCACTTCACGCCGACCGGATCGTCCTGGATCAACCAGGTAGAACGCTGGCTCGACTACCCGACCAGCCAGATGATCCGCCGCGGAGTCCACAAGAGCGTCCAGGCCTCGAAGCCGATATCCGCGCCTGGATCGACAACTGGAACCAGGACCCCCGGCCCTTTGCATGGACCAAGACCGCAGAGGAGATCCTCGATTCCCTGGGCACACTAGTTAGATCCAAGGTCGGCTGCTACGCGTTTACAACTGTACGGCCAACCCCGGTGCTACGGACCGGGTCGACATTGGAGTCGTGAACAGCGAACCGGCCTCGGCAGCCAGAACAAGATCGTCAGATGTCCGAGCGTGACGAGGCTGTCATCGAAGTCATCAAGAAGCTCACCGGACGAGCTGGCGTCCGCTGGTTCGCCACTTCTGTGGACCAGGCCCAGACCATTCTGAAGGACCTCTACAAGGAGGCCTTCATGGCCGGTCGTCACTACGAGCAGACGCACTAAGCGGGCCCCGGCCCCGCCGAAGGAAGAGCCAATCAAGAAATGAGGAGATTCAGTTGACCATGCTCGAAAACACGCAGCTGTCCGCGCCGACCGGCGTATCTAAGCCCGCGACGATTCCGGGGAGGGTTCTGGCCGCGTACATCGTGGGCACTGCGTCCCTGGCCTTCAGCGGCCTCGTGCTCCTGCTCTGGGCAAAGGGCGTCCACCCGTCCTGGCCCCAGGCCTCACCGGTCGCGTCGGCGATCCTGTACGCGCCAATCGCCGCCGTTGTCGCGCTCGGGCTCACGCTCGGATCGCGCCAGCCGTCCGCCAGTCGTCGCATCGTCCTGGGATCCCTGGCGGTCTCGCTCGCGGCCATCGGCCTGGCCGTGGGTGACTGGCTCTACTTCGCATCGACCATTCATCGCTGATCATGAAAACTGCTGAGCTTTGCGTCGTAGAAGAACGAGGCGAGATTCGTTATGCGGGAGTCTCCAGAAATGCTCACGCCAGACAGGAAACTTCGCGAGATGGGCTGTGATCTTGTAACGAGATCGCATCGAGCGGCGACATAGCCAAGAGACCAAAGACGCGCACCAAAATATCAGCGATTAAGAAGGGGAGACCAGGCCGTTAGCCATCAGCGGAGACGCGCGCCAAGAAGTCAGCGATCTTGAAGGAAAAGAAACACGGACCAGGGTGCACCTGCGGAGTACATCGTGCCCTTCGCAGAAAATGCGAACCAGGATGGACCTGCGGTAAGCACCAGGTGCCAGCAGGTCGCGGCACCAAATATCAGCAGCTAAACGAGCACCAAATAGAAAGAAGAAGAAGAAGTAATGCCATACGGAGGAAAGCTACCGATCACCGGGGTAACCGGGCTTGCCATCGGGGGCCTGGTCATCGGTCAGGGATACCTGCTGGCCGCCACCGCTGTCCTAGTGGCAACCGGCGCGGTTCTGATCCGCAAGACCTGGCGCCGCAACAAGCTCGTGAACGAGCGATAGGAGAAGTCATGCCAGAGGCGAGAGTAGCGCTGAAGGGGACGGTGATCACTACCGCGCTGCTCATCGCCGCGCTGCTGTTCTGGGTCGTCCGGCACGTGGTGGGCCTCCTCGCGCAGACCGCGAAGGGCGAGGTGTCCCACCTTCCCTACGTTTGGCTCTACGCGTTCGCGTTCCTCTTCGTGGAAATGCTGTTCTGCTTTACCGAGCGAACGTGCACCACGACTCCGCAGCAGGACAAGCAGCTGGCTGCGGCTCGACTCGTCGTCAACGTGCCAGCGTTTAATGAGGACCCGGAGGCGCTCTGGCAGTGCCTGGAATCCATGCTGCGGCAGACCCGCCCGCCGGATTGCGTTTTCGTCGTGGACGACGGCTCCAAGGTGGACTACACCGATATCCGCGCCCGCTTCTACGAGGCGGCCGAGGCAGCCGGGGTCGAGGCCCGCTGGGAGCGCCAGCCAAATGCAGGCAAACGCCATGCTCAGGGCCGTACAATCGCCGCCACGCCGGATGCGGACTTCTACCTGACCGTCGACTCGGATGCCGTCCTGGACCCGCACGCGATCGAGGAGGGCCTGAAGCCGTTCATCAACCCGAGGGTCCAGTCAGTAGCGGGCGTAGTGCTAGTCAGCAACCGCGTGAACCTGCTGACCAAGCTGACCAACATCTGGTTCACGGTCGGCCAGCTCGTAGACCGGTCGATGATGTCATCGGTCGGCGGGGTACTGGTGAATTCCGGCGCATTGGCCTTCTACCGGGGCGACCTACTCCGGGAGAACCTCGACGGTTACCTCAATGAGACGTTCTTCGGCCGGAGGATCGAGACCAGCGATGATTCGATGCTCACGATCTACGCTCTCCTGAAGGGCAAGGCTATCCAGCAGCCGACATCGTTCTCGTTCACGCTGATGCCGGAGCGGTACTCACATCACCGCCGCCAGTACTTGCGGTGGATGCGGGGCGCAACGATCCGCGCGTTCTGGCGGTTCCGCTACCTGCCGGTGCATAAGCCAGCGTACTGGCTGAACCTGCTGGGCTGGCTCCAGGTGGTCCTGTCGACGTGCACCTTCCTGATCTTGTTCGTTTACACGCCGGTCGTCAGGCCAGCGGTAGTGCCGTTCTTCGTCATCATCCCACTGCTCGTCGGCTACGGGCAGGGTCTCCGTACCTTCACGATTAAGCGGAGCGACATGCGGTTCCGGCAGCAGCTTTATGAGTGGCTGCTTATGCCGGTCGTCATCTTCTACAGCTTCTTCGTGCTGCGGGCATTGCGTTTCTATGCGATTTTTACGTGCTTGCAGACTGGATGGGGTACTCGGCAAACTGTCGAAGTGACAGCCAATAAGAAAGAGGAAAAGGAAAATGTATGCGTTTAAAAGAAGGATCATTACGGGAGGCGCGGTCATAGCCCTGATCGCGTTTGCCTTTACGGGACCCGCGTCGGCTGGCACCGTGCCGTCTGGCCCGGCCATCCCTGGCGGCGTGAACGGGCCTGTCGGCGCGGCGTTCCGCGCTCCGCCATCTGGCGCGATGACGCCAGCGAAGCGAGGTCTCGGCCAGGCAACATCGACCATTCCGTACGAGACCAATCCGAATAGCCCACTGATCAGGCCCCTGCACCCGGCCACGACGCTGCCGACGTCACCCGCGGCGTCACCGAAGGTGACAGGCCCGGCCACGAAGGCGCCTGCCGTACGCCCATTGCTGAACACCAATTGCAAGGGCTACGCGATCTTCACCTTCGATGACGGCCCGAGCACGACCACGACCCAGCCTCTGCTAGATGAGATGAACGCCCTGAACATCAAGGGCTACTTCTTCGTCATCGGCGACAAGGTCAGCGCCGGGGCGCAGATCGTCAAGAACGAGGTCGCCTCGGGCGACGTCATCGGCAACCACACCTGGGATCACCAGTCGTTCACGGGGGCCTCCACGGGGACCGCGCCGCTGACCGACCCGCAGGTCACCAGCGAGATCGGGCAGACGCAGAGCGCAGTGACCGCTCTCGGCCTACCGGCCCCGACCACGTACCGGCCACCGTACGGCGACGTGAACACCGAGGAAGACACGCTGATCCGGAACACCTTCGGGCTCCAGATCGTGGCCCCTTTCGCGCTCCAGAGCAGCACGGGCGGCGTGATCGCCGACAGCCGCGACTGGACCGGTGTCGGCACGGATCAGATCGTCCAGAACGTGACCGTCGGGTACACGTCGGCCAGCGGGCGCTTCTACCCCGGCATGCAGCAGTCCACGCCGTCACAGCCCGCGATCCTGGCCTTCCACGACACGACCGGAACGACGCTGTATAACGCGCTCCAGCCGATCGTGGACTGGATGAACGCCAATGGGTTCTGCACGACCCGCACCATGCGAGCCGACGCGACCGGCGGGCTCGTGGCCCCGCCGCCGACTGCCGAACCGGCATCCGGCCTCGTGGTCAACCCGTCTGTCGAGACGGACTGGCCGGCAGGCAACGCCGGGAGCTTCCCGACCACGTGGCCAGCCGGATGGATGACGGCGGGCTGGGGTACCCGCACCGCTACCTTCGGGACCACCACTGACGCCCACACGGGTACCCAGGCCGTTACCGTCTCGGTCTCCAACTGGCAGAGCGGGGACGCCAAGTGGGTGATCGTCCAGCGCGGCTCGGGCACGACGTCCAGCAACACCTACACGCCGCTCGCCCAGCCCGGCCACACGTACACCTTCTGGGCCTGGACAAAAGGACAATGGTCAGGCAGTGCAGGAATCGTCGCCTATTACCGCGATGCGAACAACGTCTGGAATTACTGGACATCGGGATTCGCCATCCCCAGCTCGTCAGGCTGGAACCTGATCTCATTCACCACGGCCCCGCTGCCGGCAGGTGCGACAGCGGTAAGCTTCGGCGTCGCGCTGAGCGGCAACGGGACGCTCACAACTGACGATTACGAGATGGTCGCGAATTAGTGTCTCCGTGGAAGACGTGTGAACCCGGGTGCACATGAGCCGAAACCATCAAGGAAGAATCATGAAGTTCATCCGTCGGCTGCTCCGCATCAAGCCCAGGCCGCTGACGGCCAAGGAAGTCTCGTGCAAGAACTGCCCGGAAAGGGTGTGCTGGTAATGAAGAAGATCCCGGCAATGCCCGCTCTCCCGTCCCGCGTTCTCGGGTGCTACTGGCCGGTATGGAACGGCCCGGCCCTGAGCGCTATCCCTTCCGGATACAACACGATCTGGCTCTTCGCGGCTCTCCCTGTGGGAGGGCCACCCGGGACCACCGGAGCCGTGTACTGGTCTCAGAACCGGGAGAGCGCGACGCAGTTCAACACCGACCTGGCGGCCATCCGGGCCGCCGGGCGGTGCGTCATCCTGTCCGTGGGCGGCGCCAATTCCTACATCGATCTCGGGACTCAGACACGATCGGATGCCTTCGTCGCCAGCATCGAGAAGATCCATACGCAGCTCGGCGGATTCGACGGTGTTGACTTCGACATCGAGGGCGGCACGCTCTACCCGTCGCAGATGGTCTATATCTCCGAGAAACTCAAGGCGGCGTTGGGCAGCAACTTCATGATCACGTACCCGCCCGCGCCGTGGTCCTCGGCCGCCAGGAATCTCTGCACCACGCTCTACAAGGCCGGAGTCCTCGATCTCGTGGCACCGCAATACTACGATCTCGAAGGGCTCTCCACGGAGAGCAGCAAGATCAGCAATGAGGTCAGCAGCATTGAGTCCGCCTGGCTGCCGCTCGTCAATTACGACGCCGCCAAGGTCGGGCTCGGGTACGGCATCGCCAGCGTCGTCTCCGAGACGATGACGTTCTCATCATTCGCCACGGTCTGGAAGACGCTGGTCACCAAATATCCAGCGCTCCGGGGGGCATTCTGCTGGGAGGCCGCCGCCGACCATGCAGAGCGCTGGTCCTTCGAGACGACATTCCATCCGCTCATCATAGCGGGACACGGACACGACGAAGACTAAGCTCCTCATCTTCGGCATCGAAAACCTCAAGAAGAAGAAAATATCATGACAAAACTTTTGGTGATGGGTCTCGGCTATGTCGGCTTGCCGCTAGCCCAGCAGGCGGTAGCAGCCGGAATGGACGTTACCGGCTACGATATCAGCGAGAAGCGAGTGCGAATGCTGAATGCTGGCCAGTCGCCTATCGATGACCTTACAGATGACAATATTGTGGAAATGCTCGCGGCCGGGTTCTTGGCTACCAGCACCCCCCGGTATATTGGCCAACTACCGGATGTCATGGTTATCTGCGTGCCGACGCCTTTGTCCGAGACAGACGGCCCCGACCTGGCTGCCGTCATCGCGGCGGCAAAGACTGTCGGGCGGCTGCTGAAGCCCGGCGCCCTCGTGGTCCTGGAATCGACCACATACCCGGGCACGACCGATAATACAGTCTGCCCCATCCTCCAGGACATATCTGGCTTGTTTGCCGGGGATGACTTCCACCTGGCCTTCTCGCCGGAGCGGATCGACCCGGGCAACCAGGCTTACGGCCTGCGGAACACGCCAAAGGTGGTCGGCGGGTACACTCCGGCTTGCGCCGAGGTGGCAGCCGAGTTCTACGGCAAGGTCTGCGACAAGGTAATCGTAGCAAGGGGAACGCGCGAGGCCGAGATGACCAAGCTGCTGGAGAACACCTACCGGCATGTCAATATCGCGCTCATGAATGAGATGGCCGTATTCAGTCATGATATGGGCATCGATATCTGGGACGCGATCCGGTGTGCGTCGACTAAGCCGTTCGGCTTCCAGCCGTTCTACCCTGGGGCCGGGGTCGGCGGGCACTGCATCCCGATCGACCCGAATTACCTGTCGCACGAGGTCAAGCGCACGCTGGGCTACCCGTTCCGGTTCGTCGAGCTGGCCCAGGAGATCAACAACCGGATGCCCGCCTATGTCGTGACCCGGGCGGCCGAGTTGCTCAACCAGGACACGAAGCCGCTAAAGGGCTCGACGGTGCTGCTCCTGGGCGTGACCTACAAGCCGAACATCAAGGACCAGCGGGAATCCCCGGCCCCGCACGTCGCCCGGCGGCTGATAGCTCAGGGCGCGTGTGTCCGGTTCCATGACCCGCTGGTCGAAGAATGGATCGTGGACGGCGAGAAGATCACCCGGTGGCAGGGCGATCCCGTAGACCTGGCGATCCTTCTCCAGGCGCACAGTGCGTACAGTGACCTGACAGAGACCGTGAGCCAGGCCAGCATCCTGCTGGACACCACCGGCCGCGCCGCGCGACTGCCCCGGGTCAGCGTCCTGTTATGAACGTGGTAAAAAGCTTGGGTGTTCTGCTGATTGTTGCCGGGCTCGCGCTCGGCGGGCTTGTCGCCTGGACGGTGGCAGACCCGCTGGCCGGTCACCGTCAGCATGCCCTCCAGCAGGAGCTACAGCACACGTGGGCGGCCCAGAAGCCGGTACCCGCTGTCTCACAGCCGGTACCCGCTATCTCAGGGGCATGCGCCGACCCGCCGCAGCGTCTGACGCCGTCTCAGCCGTTCGCGCTCATGACGATCCCGGCCTTCGGCCCTCGGTGGAAGTTCGCGGTCGTCGAGGGAACGACGCTGACCCAGCTCGCCCTCGGACCGGGACACATCACCGGGACCTCGATGCCTGGCGGCGCTAACTTCGGGGTGGCGGCGCACGACATCACGGCCGGAAATCCATTTTTGCACCTCTGGAACCTGAAACCTGGCAACCAGGTAATCGTCACCACGGCGCATTGCCAGTACACGTACGCCGTGGATTCGCACGCCAAGGTCAGTTACACCGATGTCGCGGTGCTCAAATCACGGACAGCATACCCTCATAGTCTGATCCTTGTCACATGCTGGCCGGTAACTCTCGCCTTCACACCAGTAAGGATCATAGTCTGGGGACACGAGGTGTCTGTGCATGCCAGGTAGTACGCTCGCTTTCGCCACGCTGATGTAGAGCCGAGGAATGGCTAGGCAAGCATGTGGGCAGAGCGTCCGGCTTGGGCCTGAGATCAGATATTTCTGCCGACGGAACAATGGAGGCAGGGAGCCGGATGTGGGGCGACGAAATGAACTTTTCTCTCCTGAGCCGGCGGTGCTCGTGGCTCGCCGGGGATTCCGGTGCCACCGATAGGTCTGCCGCGTACACGGTGTCGATCTGGATCGTCCTGGTGCTGGCGGCCACATCCTCGACGTTTCCGCTACGCCTTGTGCAGAAATTCACAAGGCGTCTCCGCGGAGACGCACCCATCTGCAGCGATGCGATCCGGTCGGTGGAGGTCCGCGATCACCTTGATCGTGCCGACGATGCTGGCGTTCAGCGCGTCGAGGTCTTCGGCGGGGATCCAGTATTCCGGGATGGTCTGGCCGCCCAGGGCTCATGGGTGCCGGCGTCGCGCGTGACCGGTTCGCCGGCGTTATCGACGTCGTGGCTATCAGTGTGAGTCCCGCGGGCTGCCTGTGGTCTGGGGGCACGTGAGCCGGGCGGCCTGTGTTCAGGGGGTGTGCGCTGGGCGGTGTCCGGGAGGTCTGGTGCACCCCAGGTGATCGCGGGCGGGAGGCCCGGTGAGCGCGGGTTCTGCGGGAGGTGGCCTGGCGGTGCGTGATGGAGGCCCGGCTGGCTGCGGGGCGGGGCAGGGGGCTGGCGGCCGGGGGTCAGGCGCGCGGGCGGGCCTGCTGGTCGGTGCCGTCGTCGCCGTGGCGCCAGGTCCGGGCGAGGGCGACGAGGCCGCGTACCACGTCGGGGGGGAGCCCGGGGGTGCTGGCGATGTGCCACAGTGTCGGGTCTTGGTGCCCGGCGGGCCCGGGGTCGGGTGATCCCGGGCGGGGTTCTCCGCCTGCCAGGATCCGCCGGCACGAGCCCGGGGCCCAGCCGAGCCGGTTCTCGGCCATGGCCAGGGTGCTGGGGGAGACGCGCTGGCCGTTCTCGAGTTTTCCCAGCGTCCGCTCGGTGACCCCGGTGGCCTCGGCGAGGGCGCGCCTGTCCCGCATGCCGAGCTCGACCCGGCGGGCGATGACGTAGTCGGCGAGCCGCCGCCAGTCCTGTCCGGCCATGTGAGCGTCCTTCCCGCGGGCCGCCGCCGGTCCCGCCGCCGGCCGGGTGGCCATCCTTGCCTGAAGGAGTGTGAAGAGTGTAGCTGTCCTGCGGGCGGCTGGCGGCCCGGGTCTGCGTCTTTTTTCTGAGCTTATCGTATTCGTGTTCTTTACTTCTTGCTTGTGCTCCTCTAGAGTGCCTGAGTCGGCATGTTGTTTCTTATTTCTTCCTGTACGTACCGGGGTCTGCCGGTTTCCGGGATCCGGCGGAGTCAGGGCGGTGGCCCGGGCCCGGAGTCGTGACGGGCAGCACCGGTGACCCGGGGCCGGTGAGCCCGGCCCGGCGCGCTGCGGGCCGGCGGCGTCCTCGCGCAGGCGAGGAGGGGAGCGCAAGGGCGCCCCGGCCACGCAGCCGGACAGGCATCTGCCGGCTCTGCCGGCTCTGCGCCACGCGCACTACCGGTCACTATTCCGGCTGGCCGTGTTCCTAACGGATGACACCGACGCCGCGGAGCCGTGGTGCTGGACTCCTTTGCCGCGATGTACCTGCCCACAGCTGGCTCGGAATGAAGAATGGCGAACGCCGTAGCGGTCAACGACTCGCCCCTGAAGGGCAGCCCGCCGGTACCCGCGAACACCATCGTCACAGCCCACGACCACATGTCGGCCGCTGCGGTCA
>Ga0099827_10000734_pt1 | contig 15728 bp, 19 predicted proteins | sample CZO8metaG_FD_79339 | JGI IMG/M metagenome (GOLD analysis project Ga0099827, IMG submission 79339) | Vadose zone soil microbial communities from the Eel River Critical Zone Observatory, Northern California, USA - CZOApr15con1.8 metaG | ecosystem: Environmental > Terrestrial > Soil > Vadose zone ...
ACAAGATACGGAAGCGGTTTCGCCACGATGTCGGAGAGCAGCACGTCGACATCGCGCGGATTCACACCGCGCTGCGCCGCCTCGGTGCGCAAGCGTGCGCGCAGCGCGTCAATCGTTTCCGTACGTTAGCTCCAGGAACACGTCTTCGAGCGCGCGATTGCTCTTCAACTCCGTTGTAGTGCCGGTGGCCACGATGCGGCCCCGATGCAGAATTCCAATCCGATCACACACCGCCTCGGCGATCGACATCGTGTGCGTGGTCAGGAAAATCGTTTTCTGCTCACCGGCGAGACGGCGGAGCAGTGTCTTCACCAGCTTCTGTGCCAATGCGTCGAGACCGACCATTGGCTCGTCGACGACCAGCACAGCGGGGTCGTGCACCAGCGCGGAGACAATCACTAGCTTCTGCTTCATGCCGTGCGAGTAATTCTCGATCCTCGAATGCATCCAGCCGGCGATGTCGAAGTAGCGCAGCAGATCGAGAGCGCGCGTCTCGCAGTCGCGCCATTCGCGGCCGTAGAGATTCACGACGAACTCGAGCAGTTCCTTCCCCGTTAGTTTCTCGTAGAGGTACGGCCTGTCGGGAACGTAGCCGAGGATGGCTTTGGTGCGGACGCCGTCGGAGCCGATATCCAGGCCGGCAACGCGCACCGTGCCTGAGGTCGGCAGCGAGAGACCGGCCAGGATCCGGATGGTCGTCGTTTTCCCCGCTCCATTGGGGCCGAGGAAACCGTAAATCTCGCCGGGTGAGACACTCAGCGAAATGTCGTCGACGGCCGTGAAGTCGCCGTATTTCTTGGTCAGATTGCGGATTTCGATCATGCGCCAGCCTGTATTATCCGCTGGCCGAAACCTGAGCCTGGCGGAGCCGTAAGAGACGAATGGCCGAACGTGAGCAGCAGCTCGACGACCGCGCCCTGGTGGCGCGGATCCTCGAGGGCGATCGCGATCGATTCACGGAGCTGGTTCGACGCTATGAGAAGCGCCTCGTCAACTACGTTTATCGCATCACCCATCGCTATGAAGAGGCCCACGATCTGGCGCAGGAAATCTTCGTGAAGGTCTATCTGGCTCTCGATCGCTACGATCCGAAATACCAGTTTTCCACCTGGCTCTTCCGGATCGCGCAGAACGCGTCGATCGACGCGCTGCGAAAGAAGAGTCTGCCGGAAGTTCCCCTGGCTCGCCCGACGGAAGACGAGCCGCAGAAAGAACGCGAATTTGCCGACCCCGGGGTCTCTCCCTATCGCGCCCTGAAAAACAAACAGCTCGCCGCGGCCATTGAAAAAGCAGTGGAAAATCTGCCGCCGGATTATCGAGAATTGATCCAGCTTCGGCATTTCGCGGAGCTGTCATACGAAGAAATCGCCTCGATGAAGAAGCTGCCTCTGGGAACCGTGAAGAACAAGCTGTTTCGCGCGCGAAATCTGCTGAAGAGTGAGCTCGACTCATTCGTGGAACCCCTATGAAGGACGCCTGTCAACGTTACGCCGAAGATCCGGAAGCGAATGCGGGCCATCTTCGTGAGTGCACGAATTGCCGCGAGATCTACGGTCAGCTCGACGCGTCCATCGACTCGCAGCCGGTGCGCGTCGATGCGCTGCCGCTCGCGCCGTGGGAGGGGGCGGGGTATCGCTCCTGGCCTCTGGTCATCGGCGGTGCGCTGGCGCTGCTGGCGATTACCCTCGGACTCTGTGCGCTCGCCGGCATTTCGCTGCCTGCAGCGATTCGAGCGGGAGCGCAACTCAACTGGCGCGCGCTGCTGGACATGGCTGGCGGCGCTGTACGGCCGTTGGGACCGATCGGCTTCGCCGTTCTGTTCGTGGTGGTGAATACGCTGCTCGTTGTTCTTCTGCGACGCGCACCGCGAGGGATTGATGCGTAAGGGCGTTGTTCTCGCACTCTCGCTCGCGGCAACCGTCGTTACGGCGCTCATTGCTGCGCCGCCGTTCGGAGGCTCGATCACCTTTTCGCAAGCGGCCTCGATGATGACGCGTACGGCGGTGAGCGTCTCGCTGCTCTTCGTCTGGATCATCACCGCGATCGTGGTGACGCTGATGAGCGGGCGGGAGATCCGATACTCATCGATCGAGCTTCGTACGTCGCCGCTGCACTGCTTCGCTCTCGGCCTTGTCGCCGTCACCAGCTTCGTTCTCACGGCGATCCTCTTCAGCGATCTCATCCCATTCCTTGTCGGCATTCCGCTGCTGGTCGCGCTCTCCGTTTTCGCCGTTCTGACGAAAGTCTTCGGAACGATCGCCGTCTTTCATGCATTCGGAACGATCGTGGCCGGGACGCGCTCACGCGAGCAGATGTCACGCCGGCGCTGGCTGCGAGGCGACCTGGCCATGGTGGTCATCGGCGTCCTGCTCCTCGGCGCGATCCGACTGATCCCGGTCGTCGGTCCGATCGTGTGGGGCATCGCCTCGGTGTTCGGTGTGGGAACCGCGCTGGCGACGAAGTTCGGCCGCCGCGAGCCGTGGTTCCTCGTCTGGCGGCCCGCCGACGTGTAGGGCACGGCTGCGCCGTGCCGAATCCGGGGTGCGGCACGGCGCAGCCGTGCCCTACACATTCTCGACGACCGCGCGGCCGAACTCGCTCGTCTTCAGCAGCTTCGCGCCCTGCATCTGCCGCTCGAGGTCGTACGTGACGCGCTTCTGATCGATCGTCTTGGCGATCGCGCGCTCAATCGCGTCGGCCGCTTCGAACCAGCCGAGGTGGCGGAGCATCATCACCCCACTGAGAATCAGCGATCCCGGATTGACGCGATCCTGATTCGCGTATTTCGGAGCGGTGCCGTGCGTTGCCTCGAAAATCGCCACTTCGTCCGACTCGTTCGACCCCGGCGCCATGCCCAGCCCGCCCACCTGCGCCGCGAGCGCGTCGGAAAGATAGTCGCCGTTGAGATTCGTCGTGGCGATCACAGAGTATTCGATCGGCCGGAGAAGAACCTGCTGGAACATCGAGTCAGCGATGCGATCTTTGATGACGATTTTTCCGTTCGCTTTCCCGCCTTCCACTTCGGATTCGGGAATGGTGACGTCAGGAAATTCCTGCCGCGCCACTTCATAGCCCCAGTCTTTGAACGCCCCCTCGGTGAACTTCATGATGTTGCCCTTGTGCACGAGGGTTACGGACGCTCGTTTGCTGGCGATGGCATAGAGGATTGCTTTGCGAATCAGGCGCTTCGATCCGAATTCCGACACCGGCTTGATGCCGATCGCTGAGTTCTCGCGAATCTTGGTGCTGCTGCGACGCTCCATCGTGTTCAGGAAGCCGATGACGTTCTTCGCCCCTTCGGAACCCGCGGCCCATTCGATGCCGGCGTAGACGTCTTCGGTGTTCTCGCGGAAGATGACCATGTTGACCTTCTCCGGCTCGCGCACGGGCGAGGGAACACCGTTGAAGTAGCGAACCGGTCGAACGCACGCGTAGAGATCGAGTATCTGGCGCAGCGTGACATTCAGGGAGCGAATCCCGCCGCCGACCGGCGTTGCAAGAGGACCCTTGATCGAAACGCGGTAGTACGCCAGGGCATCCAGCGTTTCCTGCGGTAGGAATTCGTTCAGCTTTACGGTCGCCTTGTCGCCGGCGAACACTTCGTACCAGGCGATCTTCTTTTTGTCGCCGTAGACCTTCTGCACGGTTCCGTCGATCACGTACTTCGTGGCGCGCCAGATGTCGGGTCCGGTGCCATCGCCTTCGATGAAAGGAATGATCGGATCGTCAGGAACGACGATCCTGCCGCCCTCAAACCCGATGCGCTGCCCGAGTTTCGGCGGCGCCAAGCGATTCGCCATAGCGCGAGGCAATGTAGACGAAACGTTCCCTCTTGTCATCCGGCGAGAGGGAATGGCGTAGTCTAGAAACGTGCGACTCGCAGGCCGCCTTGGCCGGTCTCTGCTGATAGCCGCCGTCATTGTGACGGTCGCCGTATTACTGCTGTGGCGGTACACGCGACCGAAGCCTGTTTCCGTCGTGGTGGCGGAAGTCGATCGCGGCCGAGTGGAACGCTCGGTGGCCAACACGCGCGCCGGCACAGTGAACGCCTGCCGGCGGGCCAAATTGGCACCGCCGGCCGGCGGGCAGATTGTGGGGCTGCCGGTGCGAGAAGGTGATCGCGTCCGCGCCGGTCAGGTGTTGCTGGAATTGTGGAACCAGGACAGCGCCGCGCAGGCGAGAGTCGCGGAAGGGCAGGCGCGCAGCGCGGCATCCCACGCCGAAGAGGCCTGCGGACACGCCGAGGTGGCGGAGCGCGATTCGGAGCGCGCGCGGAAACTGCACCGGGACGGACTTCTTCCCGATGATCAGTACGACCGCGCTGCTTCGTTGGCCAAGACGCTCCGGGCCGCATGCGATGCCGCGCGGGCCGAAGTGCAACAGAGTCGTGCGCACGCCGAGGGGGCGCGCGCGAATCTGACTCGCACCGTGTTGCGCGCGCCGTTCGACGGCGTCGTCGCCAAGCTGACCGGTGAGCTCGGTGAGTTCAGCACGCCGTCGCCGCCCGGCATTCCGACGCCGCCGGCAATCGATCTGATTGACGATCGCTGTCTGTACGTGACCGCCCCGATCGATGAGGTCGACGTCGCCCGCGTGCGCGTCGGACAACCGGCGTACATCACCATCGACGCCTTACCCGATCGCCGCTTTGCCGCTCGAGTGCGGCGTGTCGCTGCCTACGTGCTCGACGTGGAGAAGCAAGCCCGAACAGTCGACGTGGAGGTGGAGTTCACCAATCCGGAAGACGTGAAAGCCCTGCTGGTCGGTTACAGCGCCGACGTCGAGATCATCCTCGATGCGCGCGACAACGTTCTGCGCGTGCCGACGCAGGCCCTTCTGGAAGGGAATCGCGTCCTCGTTTACAGCGGCAACCCCGGGATTCTGGAGCAGCGGCAAGTTGCTGTCGGTATCTCGAATTGGAAGTACACCGAAGTGCGCGCAGGATTGCGCCCGGCCGAACGGGTTGTGCTTTCGGTTGAGAGGAAGGGCGTCGTTCCTGGAGTGCGGGCGATCGTGGAAAAGCAATGATCCATCTCGATCACATTCGGCGCACGTTCCCGGTGGGCGATGAAGAAGTGGCCGCCTTACGAGAGGTGAATCTCCGGATCGCGCCGGGCGAATACGTGTCGGTGATGGGGCCATCGGGCTCCGGAAAATCGACGCTGATGAACATCATTGGACTGCTGGATCGCCCGACCGCAGGCGTTTATCGGCTGGGCGGCGAAGATGTTACGGCGCTCACCGACGAGCGCCAGTCGTACGTGCGGCGCGAGAAGATCGGGTTCGTCTTTCAGTTTTTTCATCTCGTGCCGCGCCTCTCCGCGGCGGAGAACGTCGAGCTGCCGCTGGTGCTCGCGGGAGTGCCCTCTGAAGATCGCGCGCCGGTCGTCGGCAGGCTGCTGCAGGAGTTCGGCATCGCGCCACGCGCGCGGCACCGACCATCCCAGCTCTCCGGCGGCGAGCGGCAACGCGTGGCCATTGCCCGGGCGATGGTGATGCACCCGGCCGCGATCCTCGCCGACGAGCCGACCGGGAACCTCGACCAGGCCACAGGAAAAGAAGTCATTCATCTTCTGGAGGAGTTGAATGCCCGCGGCGTCGCTCTCATTCTGGTCACGCACGACCCCGCAATCGGGAGCCGCGCACGCCGCCATATCCACATGCTGGATGGCCAGATCGATTCCGATTCGGCAGCGTCATGAAACTCTCGGACGTCGTCCGCTTCGCCTGGCGTTCGCTATCGGGTTACCGCACACGTACCCTGCTGATGGTGCTGGCAGTGTCCATCGGCGTCGCAGCGGTGGTGGTGCTGACATCGCTCGGCGAAGGAGCCCGCGGCTACGTTCGTCAGGAGTTCGAATCGCTAGGAACGAACTTGATCGTCGTTCTGCCTGGACGCGCGGAAACATTGAGCGGTGGTGGCGGACTGATGTCCGGCAGAACGCCGCGCGACCTGACCCTCGACGACGCGTTGGCCCTGCGACGGATCCGCGGCGTAAAGAGCGTCGCTCCGCTCAACCTGGTTTCCGGCGAAGTGTGGTGGGCGGGACGCCGGCGCGATGCGCCGGTCGCGGGATCGACGATGGAGTTGGGCGACGTCTGGAGCCTTGCGGTTGCTTATGGCCGCTTTCTTCCGCAGCAGGATCCCAGACATGCCACACCCCTCTGTGTTGTCGGATCAAAGGTGCGGCGTGAGCTGTTCGGTACACAGCCTCCGCTCGGCGAGTGGATTCGCATCGGCGACCGCCGCTTTCGGGTCGTCGGTGTGCTCGCGCCGAAGGGCGAATTCGTCGGGCTGAACATGGACGATCTGGTGATCATCCCGGTCGCGTCGGCGCAAGCAGTCTTCAATCTCCATTCGTTGCTGCGCATCGGCGTGACTGTGCCCAGGCGCGAGGACGTGCGGCGCGTGAGCGGAGAGATCCGCCGTGTGCTGCGCGAGCGTCACAACGGCGAGCAAGACGTGACCATCCTCACCGAGGATGCGGTGGCGTCAGCGTTTGACCGGATCCTGCTCGCGCTGACGTTGGCCCTCGGCGGCATCGCCACCATCAGCCTCAGCGTGGCCGGCATTCTGATCATGAATGTGATGCTCATCGCCGTATCACAGAGGACCAGCGAGATCGGGTTGCTGAAAGCGATCGGCGCTTCGCCGGATCAAATCCGCTTTCTCTTCTTTGCCGAAGCAGCGCTGCTGTCGTGCGTCGGTGCCATCGCTGGATCGGTGTTGGGACAGATCGGCAGTCTGGTCATTCGGCGGCTCTATCCATCAGTGCCCGCATTTGCGCCGGCGTGGGCCATTCTGGCGGCGCAGATCATTGCGCTGGGCATGGGAATCGGATTCAGCGTTCTTCCGGCACGACGTGCGGCGCGACTCGATCCCGCCGCGGCGCTGGCGCGACGGTGATTTTGGATTTTGGATTTTGGATTTTGGATTGAGATGAACGAGCAGGAATTCAAAGCACGGACGAAGGCTGTTGCCCTGCGCGTGATTCGACTGGTCGAGTCTCTACCCAAGAATCGGACAGCCGACGTGCTCGGTAGGCAGCTTCTCCGTTCAGGCACATCGATCGGCGCGAACTATCGCGCCGCGTGCCGGGGTGTATCGCGAGCGGATGTCATCTCTAAGCTAGGCGATGTTGAAGAAGAAGCCGACGAGAGTCTGTATTGGATGGAACTCCTGATCGATGCCGGCATCGTCACGGAGCGAAAGCTTCGCAATCTAATGAACGAGATCAATGAGATCCTCGCCATGACCGTAGCGTCCATCCGCACGATGCGCGGAAAAAATCCAAAATCCAAAATCCAAAATCCAAAATGAGAACGCGCGACTTTGTCCGGCTCACCTTCGGATCGTTGCAATCGCATCGGCTGCGAACGTTTCTGGCTCAACTCGGAATCGCCGTGGGGATCGCTTCGGTGATCCTGCTGACTTCGATCGGCGAAGGGTTGCGCAAGTTCGTGCTGTCGGAGTTCAGCCAGTTCGGAACGAATCTGATCATCGTCACGCCGGGACGCGTGCAGACAGCGGGCATGTCGATCGGGATTTTCGGAACGGTGAGGCCTCTGACCATCGATGATGCCGTTGCCGCGCGCCGCGCGCCTTATGTGCAGGTGACCAATCCGACCATTGACGGCAATGCGGAGATTGCCGCCATGGGCAAGCGGCGACGCATCACAGTCTATGGAATGAGTCCCGACTGGCTGCAAGTGGGGCATATGAGCATGCGCATCGGCTCATTCCTGCCCCGCGAAGATCTGCACGCGCCGCGTCCCCTGGCGGTTCTCGGATCGAAGGCCAAAGAGGAGCTGTTTGCCTCCGGCAATCCGCTCGGAAAGCGCATCGAGGTCGGCGGCTACCGCTTTCGGGTGATCGGCGTCATGGAGTCGAAGGGGCAATTTCTCGGAATGGACCTCGACGATACGGTCATCATTCCAGTCGCGCGGGCTCAAGTGCTTTTCAATCGGGACAGTCTGGTTGGGTTCCACGTGAACTATGACCCTGAGGCGCCTGTGGATAAGGTGGTGGACGGCATCCGGCGAACGATCGCCGCACGGCACGGTCGCGACGACATCACCATCATCACGCAGGATCAGATGATCAAGGTCCTGGGATCGGTGCTCGGAGTGCTTTCCTTCGCGGTCGGGGCTCTGGGCAGCATTTCGCTGTTCGTCGGCGGCGTCGGCATTCTCACCATCATGACCATCGCCGTCACCGAAAGGACGTCCGAGATTGGGCTGCTGCGCGCCTTGGGCGGGCGGCGTGAACAGATCCTCGGCCTCTTTCTGGGTGAGGCCGCGCTGCTGGCCGCAGTCGGAGGTGCAGCAGGCCTGGCGCTGGGCGTAGCGGTGGCCCGACTGCTTACGTTGATCTTTCCCGCCCTACCGGTGAGCACACCTTGGTGGTTTGCTTTGTTGGCGGAAGGGATGGCGGTTAGCGTGGGGCTGGCGGCCGGCGTCTTGCCGGCCCGACAGGCGGCGCGCATGCAACCGGTCGACGCGCTGCGCTCGGAGTAGCTAATCGCTGATCAACGATCGCAGCGTGCGCAGATTGCGCTGATCGGATTCATGCTCGATCTTCTTCGGCGTTTCCAGCAGCTTGGGGATCCCGCGGAATCGTTCATCGTTCAGGACGAAGCGGAATGCGTCGAGGCCGAGTTGGCCGTGGCCGATGTGCTCGTGCCGGTCGATGCGCGAGCCCAGAGGCTTCTTCGAATCGTTGAGGTGAAAGAGTCCCACGTTCTTCACACCGACCTGACGCTGGAGATGGTCGATCGAGCGTTCGTACGCATCCCGGGTGCGAAGGTCATAGCCGGAGGCGAAGACGTGACAAGTGTCGAAGCAGATGCCGACACGTTTCTTGTCATCCACCGATCGGATGATCTGTCCGAGTTCGTCGAAGCTGCAGCCCAGGCATGAGCCCTGACCTGCCGAAGTCTCGAGAAGAGTGACGACTTTGTGATTCGGGATCGCCGCATGAATCTGATCGAGCGAGCGGGCGATTTTATCGATGCCGGCCTTCGGCCCCGCACCCATGTGCGCGCCGGGATGAAGCACGACTGCGCGGATGCCGAGGCGCTCGGCGCGATCGAGCTCATCGATCATTGCGGCAATCGATTTCCGGTGAAACTCCGCGTTCGTGGTCGCCAGATTGATGAGATACGAGGTGTGGGTGAAAACAGGTTTCACCGATCGTTTTTCTGCGAAGAGCGCGCAATCGTCATCGGTCAGCTCCTTTCCCTTCCACTGATTCGAATTCTTGGCAAACAGCGCCACTGCGGAGGCATTCAGCGCCGCGGCGCGCTCGAAGACCGTGTGCAGGCCACCTTTCGTCGAGAGGTGCGCACCGATGAGATCGCCATGTTTTTCGGAGTATCGGAAGCGGGGCATCGTGGAGAGAACATCAAGGCGTCAGTCTGAAATTCACCGTCACCGTGTAGTAAACGTCGATCGGCTCGCCGCGAAATGTTGCCGGCCGGAAGCGCCAGCGACTGACCGCATCGCGCGCCGCGTCGCCGAGCCCGTAGGGAAGATCCTTGATCACTTCGACGTCATCGATCGTTCCATCTTTGCGCACGACTCCTCGCACCACCACCGCCCCCTGCACACCCTCCCGCCGCGCCATCGACGGATACCTCGGCAGCACGCGATCGAGTTCCTCGGGCTGCGTCCCGCCGAGCGGTACGGCGGAGTAGACCCCTTGTTCAACAGGCGCGGCCGTGGTTTCCGTGGGCGGCGTTGGAGGCGGGGCCGTCTCGGTTTGAGTCGGCGGCGCGGCGGATGCGGTTGCCTCCGCAGACGGGGGCGTGGCAGTGCTCACTTCGAGCTGCCGCGTGCCCGCGGACGAGACATCGATCGCGTCGACGTCCGCGTAGGCGATCTGGCCATCGTGGTCGATGGCGTAAAAATCGTGATCGCGTGTGTAGACGCGGACCTGCGAATCCGAGGAGAGCTCGCCGATGATCGGGTAGAAGATGCCCGGACCGGCATAGAGTGGCGTCCGCGCGGTGGCCATCGCGGCGAGCGATGGAAGTTTCCGGATCGCCTCATAGCGCGCCAGACGGCGGTCGCGCTCGGATGTGCGTTCCAGGCTGTTGCGCTCCGCCCACCCGCCCATCCCTTCCTCGTCCTCCACGCGCACCCACGCTCCACGATCCTCCAGCAGGCGCAATTTCGTACCCTCGGTTTCTGTCGCCACGACGGGGGCGGTGGCAGTCGGTTGTGTGCGCAAACGAATCCGAAGCGGAAGAACGGACAAAGATTCCGATTCCGCCGCGCCGGCGCTCGGACGTTTTCCGGTGGTGAAGATCAGCGCCGACAGGAGCGCGAGGAAAATGACGCCGAGGAGAATGACGACGAGAAGCCCGCGTTGATGGCGCACCTGCGCGGAGGTCATCGCGATCTTTTGCGACCTTGCATCAGCGCGACCATGATGGCCTTTTGCACGTGCAGCCGGTTCTCGGCTTCGTCGTAGATCACGGACTGCTTCGATTCGATCACGTCGGCGGCGACTTCTTCGCCGCGATGCGCGGGGAGGCAGTGCATGAAGATGGCGTTCTTCCGCGCCAGCGACATCACGCGGCGGTCGACCTGCCAGCCTGCGAAGTCGCGCCGGCGCTTCTCCGCTTCTTCTTCCTGCCCCATTGAAGCCCACACGTCGGTCTCGACGATATCGGCATCGTCCGCTGCCTCCTCAATCGAATGCGTGAGGACAATTTTTGTTCCGGCAGCCTTTGCATCGGCTTTTGCGCTGGCGACAACGGCGGGATCGGGCTCGTAGCCTCGCGGTGTGGCCACAATGATATCCATGCCGACCTTCGGCGCGCCGAACATCAGCGAATGCGCCATATTGTTACCGTCGCCGATCCAGGCGATCTTGCGCCCTTTCAACTTCCCAAACTTCTCCCACGCCGTGAAATAGTCGGCCATGACCTGGCAAGGATGAGACAAATCCGTGAGCCCATTGATAACCGGCACCGAGGCGTTCTCGGCCAGATCGGTGACGGTCGTGTGCGCGAACGTGCGGGCCATGATGCCTTCGACGTATCGTGAAAGCACCTTCGCGGTATCCGCAATGGGCTCTCCGCGGCCGAGCTGGATGTCACGCGCGGAAAGAAATAGCGCGTGCCCTCCGAGCTGGAACATACCCGCTTCGAATGACACGCGGGTGCGCGTGGACGACTTCTCGAAGATCATGGCCAGCGTCTGGCCTTTCAGCGCGTCGCGAAACTTCTGCGGCTTCGCCTTGATCCGGTGCGCCAGTTTGAAAATCTCCATGACTTCGCGCGCGCTGTAGTCGTGGATTTCGATGAAATCCTTGTGCTTCATTTCTCGCTCACAATCGTCGCGTCGATGCCGGTTGCCTTCGTGATTCTGCGCAGCGGTGCGATCTCTCCTTCCAGGCTGGAATCGAAAAAGTTCCAATTGAAGAGGCCATCGTCACTCCGCGGCTCGAGGAGATAGAACGCCAGCCTTGCCAGAGGCTGATTCATCCGCACAACGTAGGTTCCGGCCGGGAAAGTCTCCGAGCGGCTCTTCCACTTTCCGGTGAGGGTGAGCTCGTGATGACCCTGAAAAGTATGCTCTTCGAGCTTCGCTCCTCGAATCTCGAATCGATCGACATCGAGTTGTATCTCGCGCGTGAGTCTTTCCACGACGATGCCGTGGGTACGAAGGTTCGTGACCGCATTCTGCGCCTTGGCGTCCAGCAGGTACGCAAACGGCACCTCGTCGCGCTCTGTCGGCGCGAAGACGCCGTAGTCCGTCATCTTGATCGGCAGGATCTCGCCGGTGCGGCGCACGTGGTGCGGCGTCTCGCCGGGATTCTCAGGTTCAGGCACGCCGGTGGTGGAGTCTGCGAGAACGCAGCGCTCCCACAGAATCTCCATCTCCTTCCACGGCTTGATCTCGAATCGCACACCGGCCTTACGCAACTTTCCGCGGCGGATCTGCTCGTCGGCGCGCGCCGCGACCCGCAGCATCTTCTTGCCGTACTTCTCGACGCCGTTGAGGATCTCGTGGAGGAATTCGTACGTCACTTCGACGCGCGCGCGGAAATCAATGTAGCTGTACGCCTCGGACAAAATCGTGAAGCGATTCCGAAGGCCGACGTAGTTGTTCCCGAAACGCGGCCGCGAGTCGAACGTGTACCACCCCTTGTCCGGCGAGAGTTGATTCAAGAAGTTCCCGTAGTAGTACGTTTCTTTGTGGTGCTTCGTGCGCATCTGCTCGCGGATGTGCGGCAGCAGCGTGTTGCGCTCGAAGTCGATCAGATCGCCGGACGCGTTCGGATTCAGCATCGGACTGTAGGTGAGCGCGTAGCCGTGAAACGATCCATTCGTCGTGTGCAGGTCGACGGTGAGTAGCGGGTCCCAGCGATTGAAAACGTTGGCGATCAGTCCGCGCGCCTCCGGAGACTCCAGCTTCATGTAGTCCCGATTGAGATCCAGACCCTGCGCGTTTTCGCGAACGCCGACGCCGTTTGGCGGGCCGTTTTGTGTCTTACGATGGTCGGTGGAGATCTTCTCGTTTCCATCTGCGTTGTAGATCGGCGCGATCAGTACCACCATGGCATCGCGCAACTTGCGTGATGACGCGATCAGATCGCGAAGCAGCATCTGCGTGGCTTCTTTGCCTTCCACCTCGCCGGCGTGAATGTTGGCCATGATGAAGACGATCGGAAGGCCGGTGGCATGAGCGCTGCGAGGATCGACGACGCCGGCCGGGCCGGCGATCACCAGGGGCAGCGCACGTCCCTCGTTCGAAGTGGCGAACGTCTCCACGCGGATGTCCGGGTCCGCCTGCTGGATGGCGGCAACGAACGCGATGACGTCGTCATAGCGCGACGTCGATCGATAGTTGCTGCTTTCCGCTGTGGTCTTTGGAAGTTCCTGAGCCAACGCTGCCTCACACAACAGGATTGAGAAAATAAGCGCCGTCGCGCGCATCAACCCGTCCCTCTTCCTGCAACTTTATCAAGTGCGCCGAAATCTGACCCTCGGCCGCTGCGTGCAGGCGCTCGTCGAGCTCGTAGTAAATGCGCCGGCGCATCTCGCGGATCGTGTGCGCGCCGGCGGCGAGCGAGTCGATCACCTGCCGCTCGCGCTGCCGCCGATGGGCGAGGTACTCGTCGATCAGCGCCACGGCGTCGTCGCGCGTCGGACCGTGCCCCGGATAAATCCGCTTTGGATTTCGCGCGCGCAGCGCCTGCAGCGAGCGGACGTAGTCGCCCATGTGACCGTCCGGCGGGGAAATCGCCGTCGTCCCTTCGCCGAGGATGGTGTCACCGGTGAAGAGATCGCCGTTGGCCCTCAGATAGCAGACGTGCTCGCGCGTGTGGCCGGGCGTGGCGATGACTTCCAGCCCTTCGAAAATCTCCCCGCCGGCAACGATCTGATCGACTTCGTCGAATACGCCGCGAGGGGCGATGATGCGCGCGCCTGTGGCCCGCTTGAGGGGGAGTGCCGCGGGAGCGTGATCACTGTGCCGGTGCGTGATGAAGATCGTCTTCAACTGCGTCATGGCATCGCGGATCGCTGCGATGTGCGAATCAATTGCCGGCCCGGGATCGAGGACGGCCGAATCGCCAAGAAGATACGTGCGCGTTCCGGTGAGGGTGAAGGGACCGGGATTCGGCGCCAGGATGTCGCGGATGATCACGGCAGGACGATCTTCTTCTGCCCGTTTTCGATCACCAGCATCGGGCGGGTGGCAACGATCTCCACTTTGCGGAGGGACTCGATCAGTTCCGCCGCCGAACGAAATCCGACGATCGCTTCGAGATTCTTCAGCGTGGGAAAGACGAGCGGGATGCTGCCCGCCATGTGCCCCTGCACGGCGTCGGCGGGCGAAATCCATATCGAATCGACTGCTTCGGTCTCCTGCAGCATCGTCACGGTGTCGCGCCCGACGCATGCCAGAAGGAAATACGTGTCGAATCGCTTCGGCAGGCCGACGGGAGTGATCCAGTGTGAGGTCCACACGAGTCGTTCGAGGTCGAGCGGCGATCCGAGCGAGATACCTGTTTCCTCGAAAAGCTCACGCGCAGCGGCGATGCGCATGGCGTTGAGCAGGATTCCACGGCCGGCATTGCGGTCGCTCTCTTCCAGGACGCCTCCAGGGAAAGCCCATACATCCGGCGCGAAGGCGCTGGCGGCGGGGATCGGCGTTACTTCTGCCATCCCACCCACTCCTCCCCGCCCGGCCCGCGCTCCTTCTTCCAAATCGGCACCGTCTGCTTGAAGCGATCGATGATCATGCGGCACGCCTGGAAGGCTTCGCCGCGATGGGGCGACGAGCAGGCGATGACGATTGACGCCTCGCCGACCTCGAGGACGCCGAGGCGATGAAGGACGGCGACGGCGACCTGCGGGAATTGTGTATTAATATCGTTAATGATTCTCGCAATCTCTTTTTCCGCCATCGGCCGGTAGGCGTCGTAGAAGATCGATTGCACCTTCTTGCCTTCATGTTGATCGCGAACGACGCCCTCGAAAACTAGGCAGGCTCCATCGGATGCGCGCATCACTTCCTTGATCAGCATCTGCGAGTCGATCGGTGCGTCGGTCAGGTAGCTCATCCGCGCCGAGTTTATCCTGAGGCGCGAAGCGCCGAAGGATCTGGCGCTTCGAGCCGCCGCCAGATCCTTCGCTGCGCTCAGGATAAAGTTCTATCCGCCGGCCACTGGAGGAATGAATGCCACTTCATCCCCGTCGCGAAGAGTTTGATCGGCGGAGACGTACGCTTCGTTGACCGCGGTCATTGGCGGCCGTTCGTAGCCGGAGAGCTCGCTGTGTTGCGCACGCAGTCGATTCCAGATTTCGACCGCGCGTGTTCCTTCCGGCAACTCGACTTCATCCTCGTTCTTGCCGGTGATGTCCCGCAGAACAGCGAAATAGAGCAGGCGCACCTTCACTGCACGCCTCCGAGACCGATTTCATGCGCCACTTCGAGCAGCGCCTGGCGAATGAACGTGATGTGTTCTTCCAGATCGACGCCGAGCTCGTTGGCGCCGTTGTAGATGTCGTCACGGCTGACGCTGCGCGCGAACGCCTTGTCCTTGAGCTTCTTCTTCACCGACGCCGGCTTCACGTCGACGATCGACTTGCTCGGCTGCACGAGCGCACACGCCGTGAGGAAGCCGCAAAGCTCATCGCAGGCGAACAGCGACTTCGCCATGAGAGTCTCGCGCGGAACGCCGGTGTAGGGCGCATGACCCATGATCGCGTGCCGCAGTTCGGGATCGAATCCCGCTTCTTCGAGAATTCTCGATCCGACGTAGGGATGCTGATCGGCGGCGGGGAACTGTTCGTAATCGAAATCATGCAGCAGGCCGCAGATGCCCCATCGCACGGGATCTTCATCCGGTGCGTACTTCCGAGCGCACGCTTTCATGGCCTGCTCCACGGCGAGAGCGTGTTTGCGCAGCGAATCAGATTTCGTGTACTGGTGCAGCAGAGCGATCGCGTCTTCACGGGTCTTCACATCAGAAACGATATCGGATTCCGATCGTTGTGTGACCGTTCCGCGGTTTCGGAATGTGGATGCCTCGAGGGGAGGTGGCGATGTCCGAGACGCGGAATGGGGATGCGGTGACGATTTCCTGCGCCTGCCATTCCACGCCAAATCGGCTGTTCCACCACCACGCCGCCCCCACCGCCCCTGCCCCGCCCCACCGCGCCCGTGTCCCCTCGAACAGCGGAACGCTCGCACCGCCACCCGCGCGGCGG
>Ga0099827_10000735_pt1 | contig 15728 bp, 13 predicted proteins | sample CZO8metaG_FD_79339 | JGI IMG/M metagenome (GOLD analysis project Ga0099827, IMG submission 79339) | Vadose zone soil microbial communities from the Eel River Critical Zone Observatory, Northern California, USA - CZOApr15con1.8 metaG | ecosystem: Environmental > Terrestrial > Soil > Vadose zone ...
ACTCAAGCGCCTTGGCGGCCACGCCCTCACCCTCATGGATGAGGCCGAGCAGGATGTGCTCGGTGCCGATGTAGTTGTGGTTGAGCATCCTGGCCTCTTCCTGAGCCAGGACCACAACCCGCCGCGCCCGGTCGGTGAACCTCTCGAACATCTTGTCGCCGGACGTGCCCGCGCGGCGCGCGCGGCGCCGCCGGGCCGGCAGCCAGTTCCGCATCTGTGCCTCCCATTGTCGTGCGTCGGATTCGTGATGCAGCCGGGGCAGCAGCCAGCCGCGGATTTCGGCCGCATCGATCTCCCCGGCGGCGATGCCCGCGATGATCGACGTGGTCGCCGCTGGCGGGTCGAGGCTGGCCCGCCAGCCATGCATGGCCAGCAATTGCACCGCGGCCACCAGCGCGACCCGGTCATTCCCGCGCCGGAACGGGCGGCGCAGCACGAGCGCATGCAGCAGGGCCGCGGCGGCAGCCGCCGGATCGTCGGCACGAGTCACGGCACTGGCATCGGCCAGGGCCGCCTCGGCTGCGGCGACGTCCAGCAGGTCCAGGGTCGCCTCCGTGCCGAGGCCCAGGGTCCTGCAGGCCGCCAGCACGAGATCGGAGATCCCGAATGCGATCATGACTCGCCGTCCCGCAACAGCCTGAGCACTCGCTCGTGCCGGGCGAGGTTCTCCTCAAGTAGCCGGAGGAACCGCTCGTCACCCCGGCGCTGCTCGACGAGGGCGGCGATGGCCTCGCGCACTACCTCAGATACCGGGCGGCCCTCGGCCTCGGCCACCGCCTGCAACTGCTCGGCCAGGCCAGGATCGAGCCTGAGCACCATGTTCTTCGTCCGTCCGGACATGCTCTCCGTCATAGTGATATCAAGATATCACTATGTCTAGAATCTGCAACCTCGGTGCGGCGGGCACCGGTCTGCCCCGGCGGCCGCCTGGCCTGAGTCAGGCCGGGCGCGAGTTTTGCGGCCGGCATATCCGGGCACCGGTTCAGCATGCTGCCGGACCGGCCGATACGCAGGTTGTCCAGCTCTATGCTGGGCATTACCGCGATTTTCGACCTGACCGGCGCGGCCGTATTCCGGATGCTGCGTCATGGCCTGCCCGGGCCATCTGAGCTGGCCCGGTCGCAGCCCGGCCGGGATGCGGAGCCGTTCCGGTCGGCCGCCGGACAGATCCAGTCCGCCTATCGCGAGGCGATTATGCACGCCCGCAACTCGGGCGGCGTGACCTTACCCGCGTGGCCAGCCACGATGACATCAGCGGGACCGGACAGCCAGCCGATCCGCAGCCGCCGTTCCCGCGGCCGCCCTCGCAATCCAACAGCCGCGCCGACCAGCCCCCCGCTGACCGGGCCGCTGCCACCAGCTACCGGCCGGCCGTGAGCCAGCCATCCGCCGCCATGCCCGCCGACGTGGACCAGGTCGCCAGCCTGGTGCTTGAGCGGATCAGGGCTCAGCTCGGCCAGCGGCAGGAGCGGCCGATGGACATACCGCCGGTTGACCAGGCGGTCGCGCTGCGGGATCAGGCGCCGGAACTCTATGAGTTGTGGCTGCGGATCGCCCGGGAGCGGGCGGCGACCGCCAACTACGTCGAGCGGGCGCCGTATGAGGTACCCGAGCGGCTGGCCCAGAGCGGTCGTCCCCGGGCGCTCGGCGCGCTCATCGTCGTGCTCGCGTTCTGCGGGTACCTGGCCTGGCTTGGCGGGCCAGGGCCGTACATCGCCGGGCTCATCGCGCTGGTCAACCTCGGCGCGATGCTGGGCATCTTCTTCGGACTCAGGCCCGAGCACCTGTCCGGCTCCGGGCGCGCGGGCAGGACCGGCCCGCCGCGCGACCGTTCGCGGTTAGGGCTGGCACGCTGCATACCCGGAACTGATCTCCCTCGACGTCGTACAGCTATCCGGGCAATCTGGCGGATCCGCGTGGCCATCGAATACCACAGACCTCGAACATCGCGTGCCTGCCGCTCCGGACGTGCTACAGCTCGTTGACGCAGCGCCGGGTGGCTGTAGGTTTAGAGCCAGGTTTCCGGCCCGGCATCCAGGAGGCTCGCATCGGTCCGGCCAGCAGCCCAGCCGCCGCCGCTCCGCCGCGGCCGGCCGTCAGCCGCCGCCGCGAGCTTGGTGAGACCAGCGCCCGTTCCCTGCTGATGACCGTGCTTGGCGAGTTTGCCCTGCCCAGCGGCGCCGCCGTCTGGACAGCCACGCTGGTGGACGTGCTGGCGCTGCTCGGGATCGAGGAGAAGTCGGCGCGGCAGGCGCTGGCCCGCACCGCCGCGGAGGGCTGGCTAGCCCCGCAGCGCGAGGGCCGCCGGGTCCGGTGGAACCTGACATCCCCCGGCCGGCGCCTGCTGTCCGAGGGCGCGAGCCGGATCTACTCGTTCGGCAGCGAGGAGCGCCGCTGGGACCAGCGCTGGCTGGTGCTGCTGGTGACCGTTCCTGAGGTCAAGCGCGACCTGCGGCACCGGCTGCGTACCCGGCTGGCCTGGGCGGGTTTCGGTTCGCCGACCGCGGGCGTGTGGGTAACGCCGGACACGAGCAGGGCGGCCGAGGCCCGGCAGATCCTGGCCGACCTGGGCCTGGCCGAGCAGTCGATGTCGTTCGCAGGCGCGTTCGGGTCGATCGGCCACCCGGCCACCGTCGCCCGCCAGGCCTGGGAGCTTGATGCGGTCGCGGCGCGATACGACGACTTCATCGCCAGGTTCAGCGGGCTGCGCCCCGCCGCCGGGGATCCGACGCTGGTCGCGCAGACCCTGCTGGTGCACGAATGGCGGCGGTTCCCGTTCCTCGACCCTGGCCTGCCGCGCGAGTTGCTGCCGGCCCGGTGGAGCGGGATCGAGGCAGCCCGCCTCTTTCACGGCAGGCATGCGGAGTGGCGATCCGGGGCTCAGCAGCGGTGGGCCGAGCGGGCGGACGGCGAAGCCTGATTATCTACATGACTTTGAACCTTGCCGAACATGCTGTAGCACGTCAGGATGGGAGAACCATGCAGACGGCGAATGCGCAGACCGCGGCCGAGCAGCCACCGGGCGGCCAGGCACCGGGCGGCCAGGCACCGGGCGATCACGCAGCGGACGGGCAGGCGGCCGAGCCGGAGGTGTCGTTCGACACCGATCCGGGCCGGTACCGGCACTGGAAGCTGGCTATCGACGGCGCCGTCGCCACCCTGTCGCTCGACGTCGCCGAGGACGGCGGCCTCGTGCCCGGCTACGAGCTGAAGATGAACAGCTATGACCTGGGCGTTGACATCGAGCTCTACGACGCCGTGCAGCGGCTGCGCTTCGAGCATCCCGAGGTCAGGGCCGTCGTGCTGACCAGCGGGAAAGAGAAGATGTTCTGCGCGGGCGCGAATATCCGGATGCTGGCGCAGTCGTCGCACGCGTGGAAGGTGAACTTCTGCAAGTTCACGAACGAGACCCGCAATGGCATCGAGGACGCCGCCGCCTGCTCCGGCCAGGCCTATATAGCCGCGCTGAACGGCACGGCGGCCGGCGGCGGGTACGAGCTTGCGCTCGCCTGCGACCAGATCCTGCTCGTCGATGACGGGTCATCAGCGGTGGCGCTGCCTGAGGTCCCGCTGCTCGGCGTGCTGCCAGGCACCGGCGGCCTGACCCGGCTGGTAGACAAGCGCGGCGTCCGCCGGGACCGGGCTGACGTCTTCGCCACCACCGCCGAGGGCATCAAGGGCGCCAAGGCAGTTGACTGGCGCCTGGTGGACGAGATCGCCACGGCCGGTGACTTCCCCGCCGCGGCCGGCCGCCTGGCGCAGGCGGCGGCAGCCCGCTCCGCCCGGCCGGCCGGCGCGGCCGGCATCACCCTGACGCCGCTGCGCCGGTCCGCCGAAGGTGACGTGACCCGCTATGACCATCTGAGGGTCGAGATCGACCGCCGGGCGGGCACCGCGACGCTCGTCATCGCGGGACCCGCCGGGATGCCGGCCAGCCTGGCCGCGCTGCATGCCGAGGGGGCCGGCTCCTGGGTGCTGGCCGTTGCCCGCGAACTCGACGACGCGATCCTGCGGCTGCGGATGAACGAGCCTGCCGTGGGCACCTGGCTGCTGACCACCGAGGGTGACCCGGCCGCGGTGACGGCGACCGGCGCGCTGCTGCTTGCGCACGCTGGCGACTGGCTGGTCAACGAGATCATCCAGTACTGGAAGCGGACGCTGCGGCGGCTCGACACCACGTCAAGGAGCCTGATCGCGCTGATCACGCCGGGCAGCTGCTTCGCCGGCCTGCTGCTCGAGGTCGCGCTCGCCGCGGACCGGCAGTACATGCTGGACGGCGTCTTCTCCGATGACGAGGATCCGGCGCCGCCCGCGGTGCTCCGGATGGACGACTTCAACGCCGGGCGGCTGCCGATGAGCAGCGGCCTGAGCCGGCTGCAGGTCAGGTTCCTTGGCAGCGAGGCCGACGCGCGGGCCGCGGCCGCCGCCGCCGGGCGGGACCTGACCGCCGCCGAAGCGGAACGGCTCGGCCTGGTCACCGAGACCCCGGACGATCTCGACTGGGCAGACGAGGTCAGGCTGGTGATAGAGGAGCGGGCCAGCTTCTCGCCGGACGCGCTGACCGGCATGGAGGCCAACTTCCGCTTTGCCGGCCCGGAAACCAGCGAAACGAAGATCTTCGGCCGGCTCACCGCCTGGCAGAACTGGATCTTCCAGCGGCCTAACGCGGCCGGGCCGGACGGGGCACTGCGCCGCTACGGCACCGGCCAGCGCGCGGATTACGACAGGAAGCGGGTCTGAGATGACTGCGAACCCGGACGAGGGCGCAACCACAGCAACCGCTGGCCGGGACGAGCTCTCCGGAGCAGGCGCTGACCAGGACGATATCGTCGGTGCCGGCGCTGGCCGGGGCGAGATCGTCGGTGCCGGCGCCGGCCGGGGCGAGCTCTCCGGAGCCGGCGCTGACCAGGGCGAGATCGTCGGTGCCGCGCCCGCTCCGGATGGCCCGGTGAGCGTCATCGACTACAACGAGCGCATCCCGAACAACGTCGGCCTGGCCACCGACCGCAAGCTGCAGCGCGCACTCCAGGCGTGGCAGCCGAAATTCCTTGACTGGTGGGCCAGCCTGGGACCATCGATCCCGACCAGGGACGTCTACCTGCGCACGGCCATCGCGGTGGGCCGGGACGGCTGGGCTAACTTCGCCAGGGTGCCGATGCAGCAGTACCGGTGGGGCATCTTCCTTTCCGAGCGCAACCCGGACCGGACGGTCGGCTTCGGCCGGCACCTTGGCGAGCCTGCCTGGCAGCAGGTGCCCGGCGAGTACCGGGCCGACCTGCGCAGGCTGATCGTCGTGCAGGGCGATACCGAGCCCGCGTCGGTCGAGCAGCAGCGGCATCTCGGGATGACCGCGCCGAGCCTGTACGACATGCGCAACCTGTTCCAGGTCAACGTCGAGGAGGGCCGTCACCTGTGGGCGATGGTGTACCTGCTGCACGCGTACTTCGGCCGGGACGGGCGGGATGAGGCCGAGCAACTGCTGCAGCGCAACTCCGGCGACGCGGACAAGCCCCGCATCCTCGGCGCGTTCAACGAGCAGACCACCGACTGGCTGTCGTTCTTCATGTTCACCTACTTCACCGACCGGGACGGCAAGTACCAGCTCGGCACCCTGAAGGAGAGCGGCTTCGACCCGCTGGCGCGGACCTGCGAGTTCATGCTCAGGGAAGAGGCGCACCACATGTTCGTCGGCACCACCGGCGTGCAGCGGATAGTCGAGCGCACCGCCGCGCTGCTAGCTGCGCACGGCACCGACGATCTGTGGGACCTTGGCGGCATCCCGCTCGCGGTGATCCAGAAGTACCTCAACTTCCAGTTCTCGGTGTCCCTGGACCTGTTCGGCTCCGAGACGTCATCCAACGTCGCCTCGTACTTCACCGCCGGGCTGAAGGGCCGCTGGATGGAGACCCGGCGCAAGGACGATCATCTGCTGGCGGACGCGACCATGCAGATTCCGGTCGTGGCCGGCGACACGATCACCACCAGGACCGTGCCGATGCTGACCGCGCTCAACCTGGACCTGCGGGCCGAGTACGTAGCCGACTGTGAGCGCGGCATCCGCCGCTGGAACCGGGAACTAGAGCAGACCGGGCTGCCGCACCGGCTGACGCTGCCGCACGAGGGCTTCAACCGCAAGGTCGGGGCATTCGCCGGGCACTGGGTAAGCCCGTCCGGCGAGCTGCTTGCGGCAGCCGACTGGGACCGGCAGGCCGCTGGCTGGCTGCCGACACCCGAGGACCGGGCCGGGGTAGCCGCGCTGATGCAGCCGCACTACGAGCCTGGCGAGTTCGCCAGCTGGATCGCGCCGCCCGGGGTAGGCATCAACGACCTGCCGGTCGAGTACGACTACGTCAGGTTCTGAGCAGGCGAGTCGAGTACGACTACGTCAGGTTCTGAGCAGGACGGTCGAGTACGGTCAGCGGAGTAACGGCACCGCCGGCTGCCCGCCGCGCGCCGTAGCGGAGAGGAGCGCCGGGACATGACTGCCAGCGCTGGCGAGGTGTTCAACGCGGCCGGCTGGCTGCTCGGCAGGAACGCGGCTGCCACGCCGGACCGGGTGGCTGTCACCGCCATCGACCTCGACGGCTCGGCGACCGATGTCACCTACGGCGAGCTCGATGACCTTGCCTGGCGGGCCGCCGCCGGGCTGGTCGCCGCGGGCGTCCGGGCCGAGGAGCGGATCTTGCTGTGCATGGCCGACACCCCGGAGCTGCTCGCCATGTTCCTCGGCGGGCTGTACATCGGCGCGGTGCCAGTCCCGGTCAGCACGATGGCCACCGCGGCCGACCTGGTCACGCTGGCCAGCGACAGCCGGGCCAGGCTGCTCGGCGTCAGCGCCGAGTTCACCGCCATCGCGGCGGACGCCGCGGCCCTGCCCGGACTGCGCGAGATCGTGGTCGCCGGCGAGACCAGCGACCTCGAGCCACTGCTGGTCCCGGCGCGCGCCCGGGCCGGCGCCCGGGTGCGCACGCTGCGCGGGTTCCTGGCCGCGGCCGGGCCCGCCGACTTGGCCGCCGCCCGCGGCGCGGAGCCGACGCTGGCCGACAGCCCGGCCTTCTGGCTCTATACCTCGGGCACCACAGGAACGCCGAAGGCGGCCATGCACCGGCATGGCTCGCTGCGCACCACCGCGCTAACCTACGCCGCGGACGTGCTCGGCATCCGGCCGGACGACGTCTGCTACTCGGCGGCCAAGTTCTTCTTCGCCTACGGCCTCGGCAACACCATGACGTTCCCCTTCTCGGTGGGCGCGCGCGCCATCCTGGACCGGGCCAGGGCGACCCCGGCGCGGCTGGCCAGCGTGCTCGCGAGCACGCGGCCCACGCTGTTCTTCGGCGCGCCGACCGGGTACGCGGCGATGCTGGCGGCCGGCCTGCCCGCCGACACCTTTGCCAGCCTGCGCCTCGGCGTCAGCGCCGGCGAGTCGTTCCCCGCTGACCTGTACAAGCGGTTCACCGACGCGTTCGGCATCGAGGTGCTCGACGGAATCGGGTCCACCGAGGCACTGCACATCTTCTTGTCCAGCCGGCCGGGCCGGGTGCGACCAGGCAGCACCGGCGAGGTCGTGGCCGGCTACCAGCTGCGGATCGAGAACGCCGACGGCGGGGCAGTCCCGGACGGGGAACCGGGCATCCTGTACGTGCAGGGCGATTCGGTCGCCACCGGCTACTGGTGCCGCAGCGCGGTCAGCCGCCAGGTGTTCCGCGGCGAGTGGCTGCGCACCGGCGACATCTACGCGCGCGACGCCGACGGCTACTACACCTGCCTGGGCCGCATCGACGATGTCATGAAGGCCGGCGGCCAGTGGGTCTCCCCCGGCGAGGTCGAGGCCAGGCTGCGCGTGCACCCCGGCGTGCAGCAGGCCGTCGTTGTCGCCGTCCCGGACAGCGACGGCCTGGACAAGCCGGTCGCCTGCGTGGTCGCGAAGGCGGGAGCCGCCCCGGCCGAGGATGAGCTGATCGCGTTTTGCCGGGCCGGGCTGGCTGCGTTCAAAAGGCCAAGGCGAGTCTTCTTCCTGCCCGAGTTCCCGCTGACGGCGACCGGCAAGGTGCAGCGTTTCAAGCTCAGGGAGCACGCGCTCGCGCAACTGGCTGGCGCCGCCGCCAGGCCGGCCGCGGAGCCTGCCGTGCGCCAGGGCGGCCCGGCGTGATCGACGGCAAGCTCCTGGTCGACGCGCACGTGCACGTCGCGCGGCTGCCGACGCTGTCCCCGGACTGGCAGGAGTGGGTGCGGACGTTCGGCGACGGAGTCCCGATCGACGAGCTGTTCGACGGCGAAGGAACGCCGCGCCCGGCCGCGATCGACGACCATTTCGCCCAGCAGGGCGCTGACCACGTGCTGCTGTTCACCGAGTACAGCCCGAAGGTAACCGGGGTGCAGCCGATCGAGGACGTGCTCGCGCTCGCCGCCGCCAACCCGGTCCGGTTCCGGCCGGTCGCCAACCTCAACCCGCACCTGCACTACCCGGTCGCCAGGGAGCTTGCCAGGCAGGTGGAACTCGGCGCGATCGCGCTGAAGATCCATCCGGTGCACGGCGGCTTCGAACCCAGGGACCGCATGCTCTATCCGGCTTATGCCTGGGCGGAAGAACGGGGCCTGCCGGTGATCGTGCACAGCGGCACGTCGACATTTTCCGGGTCGGTCAACTCCTGCGCCGATCCGGTGCTGCTGGACGATGTCTTGCGTGACTCCCCGGGCTGACCGTCGTGCTTGCGCACGGCGGCCGCGGCTGGTGGTACGACGCAGCCGCGTTCCTCGCGCTGCAGCGGCCGAACGTCTGGCTCGAGGTTTCCGGCCTGCCGCCGCAGCGACTGCCCGACTACTACGGGCGGTCGCTGCGGCGGCTGGCTTCCCGGATGGTGTTCGGCACGGACTGGCCGGGCGTTCCCGGCGTCGAGCGCAACGCCCGTGCCCTGGAGAAGGTGCTGCTGGACGCGGGCTGCGGCGACGACGAGGTAGCTGCCGCCTGGGGCGGCAACGCGGCCCGCATCTTCGGCCTCGGCTAACGCCGTGCCGGTGCATGATGGCGACGATGATGTCGGCGATCACGTCCGTGCCGAGTGCGCCGATCGCGGAAACCTCCGCGCCGAGCTTGGCCAGGTCGACCGCGGGACCGGCGGCCGTGCCCGCCGCGGTGGCCCGGATCTCCTGCAGCACGACGCTGTCCTGGCCGGGCGGCATCGATTCCACCGGGCGGCCGGGCACGTCCAGGATGAATGCGCCGAGCGCCACCACCCGGCCGAGCGGGCGGCTGGCCGGTGCCGTGGCGCTCACTGACCGGTCCGCCGTCCGGCCGCGGCCGCGCTGCCATGCCGGCGGCGGCGTGCCTCAGCCGCGACCTCTGCCAGCTGGGCGTCGGTCAGGATCTTCGGCTCGCCGAGCGCGCGGGCCAGCCGGTAGGTGTGCGCCAGCCACTCAAGCAGCAGCGCGCGCTCGTAGGCCTCGGTCAGCGTGCTGCCATAGCAGATCGCGCCGTGATTCTGCAGGATCGCCGCCCGGCGCGAGCTCAGCGCCGCCGTGGCCGCGCTGGCCAGCCCGTCCGACCCGAAGCGGGTGTACGGGGCGACCCGGACCGGCCCGCCAAGCGCGTGAATCGCGTAGTGGATGGCTGGCAGCTCATCGAACACCGCGGACAGGGCTATGACCTCAGGCGAGTGCGTGTGCACCACGGCGCGGGCGTCGGTGGCTGCGTAGATCGCCAGGTGCATCGGCGTCTCGGAGGACACCGTGGCCGGCCCGGAGACGGCCGTGCCGTCCATGCCGATCTCGCAGATCTGCGCTGGCCGCATCTCCCGGTACGGCACCCCCGACGGCGTGATGATGACCGTGCTGTCCAGCCGCATGCTCATGTTGCCTGCGCTGCCGACGGCCAGGCCGTCATCCAGCAGTCGGCGGCTGTAGCTGACGAGCTGCTCGCGGCCAGTACCGGGCGCGGCAGAATCATGGGGATACATTAAGCAGGATGTTAGTCAGCTTTGGCCGATCACCATGCGGCGGAATCATCGCAGCAGCGGCCGGGTTGACGAAGGCATGACATCAGGACACCGGATCACCATCACGCCCACCGAGCGCCACCTCGAAGTAATGCTCGGCGGCGAGAAACTGGCAGTGTCTGACCGTCCCGTCCTGCTCGACGAGACCGGGCTGCCGACCCGCTACTACGTGCCGCAGGAAGATGTGCGCACCGAATTGCTCCGGCCGACTAGCCACCAGACGACCTGCCCGTTCAAGGGCGAGGCGTCGTACTGGTCGGTCGTGCTTGGCGACGAGGTCTATGACGACATCGTCTGGAGCTACCAGACGCCTATCCCCCAGGCCGCGGGAATCGCCGGCCTCATGTGCTTTTACACCGAGCGGGTCGAGCTGACGATCGACGGCGAGCCTGGAGCTTCGGCGGGCCGGTAACCCCGAGGCCGCCTGGCCGTGCTCCCCCGCCCGGCCAGCTCGGCTGCCCCAGGGGCACCCCGACCGCCGACCCGACGCGGACACCGTCGACGCGCAGAGCGCGTTCCCGGCTACTGGGTAACCACGCTGGCCGCGCGGCCGGGGACGATGATGATCCGCTCGACCACCGAATCCCCGACCTGCCTGGCGAATTCCGGATGGCTGGTCAGGATCTGCCGCACCTGCTCCTCGCTGGCGGCCGCCGGGACTTCGATCCGGAACCGCACCTTCCCGTTCACCTGGACGGGCAGCACCACGACCGGCTCCGCCGCCAGCGCAGGATCGGCGACAGGAAACGGTGCACGGCTGACGGACTCGCGGTGGCCGAGCCTGGCCCAGAGTTCCTCGGCAATGTGCGGGGCGAGCGGCGCCACCATCAGCACCAGCGGCTCGGCTAGCGCCCGCGGCGCCGCGCCCTGCGACACGGCAACACGGCTGGCATGGGTCACGAGTTCCTGCAGCCGGGCGATCGCGACGTTGAACCGCAGCGCCGCGAAGTCATCCCGCACCGCGCGCACGGTCCGGTTCAGCAGCCGGGCGGTCTGCTCGTGCAGCGGGCTGTCAGCCACCGTCAGGTCGCCGGTCTGCTCGTCGACCAGGCTGCGCCACAGCCGCTGCAGGAACCGGTAGACGCCGACCACGTCGTCGGTGTGCCAGGGCCGGTCGGCACCCAGCGGGCCCATCGCCATCTCATAGAGCCGCAGCGTGTCGGCACCGTACCGGGCATACATGTGGTCCGGGCTTACCCCGTTTTTCAGGCTCTTGCCCATCTTCCCGCAGCGGCGGCTCACCGGCTCGCCGTCGCGGGCCCAGCTGCCGTCGGCCAGCCGCTCGACCTCAGCCGCCGGGACGTACAGCCCGCGCGCGTCGGTGAACGCGTCAGCCAGGATGTAGCCCTGGTTGACCAGCCGCAGGAACGGCTCCCTGGTCGAGACCAGGCCGAGATCGAACAGCACCTTGTGCCAGAACCTGGCATACAGCAGGTGCAATACCGCATGCTCGGCGCCGCCGACGTACAGGTCGACGCCGCCGTCGCCAGGCGAAGCGCCGTCTGGCACCATCCAGTACCGCTCGACGGCCGGGTCGGCGAACGCCTCGTCGTTCTGCGGATCCAGGTAGCGCAGGTAGTACCAGCAGGAACCGGCCCACTGCGGCATCGTGTTCAGCTCACGGCGGTACACCTGGCGGCCGCCGCCGAGGTCAAGCTCGACGTCCGCCCACCCGGCGGCCCTGGCCAGCGCCGGCACCGGGTCGCCGGCCTCGTCGTCCGGCCGCCCGGTGCGAAAGTCGGTCAGCTCGGGCAGCGTGACCGGCAGCATCTCGTCCGGCAGCGCGACCGGCAGGCCAGCGGAGTCATAGACGATCGGGAACGGCTCGCCCCAGTACCGCTGCCGGGAGAACAGCCAGTCCCGCAGCCGGTAAGTCCGCTGCCGTCCCGGATGGCTGTCGCCTGGCCCGATCCAGTTCCGCTGCATCTGCTTGATCGGCTCGGGCCAGTCAAGCGGCTCCAGGTCGGCAAGCAGCCGCTCCGCGTACGCGGTGATCCGCAGCATCCACTGCCGCAGCGGCCGCCGGTATACGGGATAGTTCCCCACGGCACTGCGCCCGTCGGCGGTGACTTCCTCGTTCGCGAGCACGGTGCCGAGGCCGGGACTCCAGTTGACCAGTTCCTCGGAGAGGTAGGCCAGCCTGCGGGCGTCCACCAGGCGGCGCCGGGTCAGCTGATCAAGCTCCGCCCAGGGCAGGCCGCCGGGGTTGGCCGGGCCGTCCGGCGCCAGTCTCCCGGCCTCGAACTCGGCGATCAGCTCGGCGACCGGCCGCGCCCGGCCCTGTTCCTGGTCGAACCAGCTGCCGAAGATCCGCAGGAACATCCACTGGGTCCACCGGTAGAAACCCGGATCGGTGGTGGCGATCTCGCGGCGAGTGTCGTGCCCGAGCCCCAGCCTGCGCAGCTGTCCGCGCATTATCTCGATGTTGCGCCGGGTAGTGACCGCCGGATGCTGGCCGGTGCTGATCGCGTACTGCTCGGCAGGCAGCCCGAACGCGTCATAGCCGTAGGCATGCAGCACCGTGTGCCCGGTCATCCGCAGGAACCGGGCGTACACGTCGGTGGCGATGTAGCCGAGCGGGTGGCCCACGTGCAGGCCGCTGCCGCTGGGATAGGCGAACATGTCGAGCGCGTAGAACTTCGGCCGGCCAGCCGCCCGGCCGGAGCCGTCCGCCAGCGGCCCCACCGGGTTCGGCGCGTAGAACGTGCCCTGCGCCTCCCACCGGTCCTGCCAGCCAAGCTCGATCTCGTTAGCGAGCCTGGCGTCATACCTGAACGGCGGCTCGCGGTACAGGTCAGCGCCGGGCGGCGCGGACCGGCCTGGCGTGGCTTCCTGGCTCATGGCGTCCTCCTGGCTGGGTCGGAGAAAGTCTCGGGGCACAAAAAAGCCCCTCAGGCATGAGGGGCTGCCGCGCTGACCGTACGTCGTCAGCGCGGCCTGAGGAGAAGGCCGCGGCTAGCTGCCATAGGCCGAGGTTACCGTGTCCGGTGGCTGCCGCGCAGCGCAGCAGCGCCCGTTGAAAAATGAGCCATGCGTATGCTGATAACCCCGGTTACCAGTCCAAGACATATTTAGAACGGAGACTGCGGCGCTAATGTTTCCTGCGGCCGGCAATCTACCCGCGGCCACATCTGATCATCAGCCAACACGGGAGCCAGACATGGCAGCCAGGCATCTGTCCGGACGTCCGCCCGGCAGCGCTCCGCTGATCTCCATGCCAGAGATCGCCGAGCTGGCAGGCGTGCGGCGTCCGGTAGTCACCACCTGGCGGCGTAGGCATCTCGGCTTCCCCGCGCCTGTCGATGGCGGCATCGCCGCTCCCCAATTCGACGCACGCCAGGTTGTCGACTGGCTAGTGAGCACCGGACGAGCCGATCAGGCAGAGATCGAGCCGGAGTTGAGCCTGCACACCCTCGTCGCGCTGGGGGAGCAGTTCGCGGCGGGCGACCTGGTAGCCGTGCTGACCGCGCTTATCTGTCTGCGCTGGCTGGACAACGACGAGCCGCTGGCCAGTGGTAGCGCCGACACCGTCACCGGCGTCAAGAGGCGGGCAGCCGTCGTCGATCCGGCCGATGAGGTGCTGCTATCGGAAATCAGGCAGCTTCCCCGCAGCTCGGAGTGGCTCGCCACCACCGTCGATGAGCTCATCGAGGCGGCATGGGGCTGTCAGGGCGCGTTCGAGCGCATCATGAAGGCACGCCACCGCTTCGGGGCGGCCGATCTGTACACGAACGCGGTGACACCGGAACTCGCCTTGCTTGTCGCGGCGCTGTCTGGCGCCCGCGAGTGCTCCGCGCGAGAGGACTCGATCCTCGTGGCGGACCCAGCTGCCGGGCCTGGTGACCTGCTGACAGCCGTCATCGAGCTACTCGGGGTCGACCATCTCCCGAGGTGCATCGGTGCCGAAAGCAGCCCCTACCTAGCCCGGATGGTCCGGCGCCGCCTGCTGGTGCACGGGATCCCGCTCCCGGAGGCAGACATCGGCATCAGTGCCGAACTCCCCGATGACGCCGGGAACCCGGATGTCATCGTGACCCAGATTCCGTACCAGCCGCGGGAGAGCCGCTCAGCTGAGGCAGTGCTCGACCAAGTCGGCGACATCTCGGCGCGGTTGAGCCGCAACGCCACCGCGGTCGTCCTGGGTCCTGCCGACGTGCTTGTCAGCGCACTGCCCGCCTACTCGAGTGCGGAGCGGACCCGTGCCAAGCTGATCGAGGATCACATGGTGGAGGCGGTGATCCGCCTGCCCGGCGGGCTTACGCCGTTCCGGGCCGGCTACGAGACCGCGCTGTGGGTGCTCGCGCCCGCTCGCGAGTCGCCCTGGCGCGGCCGGATCTTGCTCGCGGATATCTCCGACCGCGAGCTGACCGACGAGATCATCGACGAACTCGCCGACGACGTGCTCACCTGGCGCCGCGGCGGTTATGATCCGCGGGCGCACACGCGGGCGTTCTCCGACCAGGTGCAGATCAGCGACATAGTGGATCCCCCGAGGCCGCTGACGGTCAAGCGCACCCGGAGCATCCGCGAGAAGCAGGCCGATTCCGCGACGCGAGTGGCCCGGGTCACGCAGCTGGAGTCCGACCTGGCCAGGATCGCCGCCCGCGCCGAGGCAGCGCGTCGGCCGATTCAGTGCGGGGTGGCGGGCAGCGCGGCACCGCGCCCGCAGATCGCCACGGTCGGTGCACTGGCCAGGACAGGCCGCCTCACGCTGCTCAAGGGAACGAGGCTGATTCCGGCCCACGCGGGCGAAGCGGGGCAGCTTGTGGTGCTCGGGGCGCCAGAGCTCGTCGGCGAGTCCCGCTGGGGCCAGCGGAAGATCGACCGGGCCACGCTCGCGAATCGCTACCCTCGCGCGCGGCTCACCGAGCCGGGAGACGTGGTCGTCACCACCGTTCCGCGCCTCGCCGCGGCTGTCGACCACGAGGGATTCTCGGTGGCGGAGTTCCCGGCCAGGGTCCTGCGTATCCCGGCTGCGGAGCGGGACCAGTTCACCCCGGCGGTGCTCGCGGCGCTGCTCACCGCAGATGACCACGGCACCCGCCCCGCGGGAGCCGTGCGATCGGCGCGCCGGCTCGAACAGCATTACGTGGCGCTGCTCAGCCCGGCCGAGGTGAGACTGCTGGACGCGCTGCTTGAGCATCTCGACGGCCAGCTCGCGCTCGCGCGGCAGGAGATGGATGCGCTGACCGAGATGCGAAACATTGCCGCAGCCGGGCTGACAGATGGAACCCTGACCTTGACCGGCAGTGACCGGTAACAGCGAGCCGATGGAGCGACCGATGCCACCCAGGAGAAACTCAGACCAGGCAGCCCTGCCGGGGATGCCGACGATGGCGGACCTGCGCGAGACCCTCTGGAAAGCCGCCGACAAGCTCCGCGGCTCGATGGACGCGGCCCAGTACAAGGACTTCGTCCTCGGTCTGGTCTTCATCAAGTACGTGTCCGACTCGTTCGAGGAGCGGCGGGCGCAGATCCGCGACGAGGTGCTGGCCGAAGGCGTGCCCGAGGCCAGGCTCGATGCGTTCCTCGGCGACAAGGACGAGTACAAGCGCGCCGGGGTGTTCTGGGTGCCGGAGGTCGCGCGGTGGCAGACGCTCGCGGGCCAGGCGAAGAGCGCCGGGATCGGGGAGCTGATCGACGGCGCAATGGACGCGCTGATGAAGGCCAACGAGTCGCTGACCGCCGTGCTGCCGAAGATCTTCAACAGGGACAACGTTGATCAGCGCCGCCTCG
>Ga0099827_10000736_pt1 | contig 15725 bp, 14 predicted proteins | sample CZO8metaG_FD_79339 | JGI IMG/M metagenome (GOLD analysis project Ga0099827, IMG submission 79339) | Vadose zone soil microbial communities from the Eel River Critical Zone Observatory, Northern California, USA - CZOApr15con1.8 metaG | ecosystem: Environmental > Terrestrial > Soil > Vadose zone ...
TCCCGACCTGACTCATTCGTACTTCCAGTCGGGATCTTCTGGATGTTTCAGGTCCCAGAGCGGACGCCGGCTCCTGACGACCGGCTCCTCGGCGAAGTTGTAGTCCGGCGGTGGAGACGATGCCAGCCACTCGAGCGTCCAGGCATCCCACGGATCGTCCCCGGCTTGGTCGCCGGCCAGCCACGAGATGACCAAATTCAGCATAAATACAAGCACTCCCGCGGCCTGAAAGACCACACCGATGGTCACGATCAGATTCCAGAGGTCCCATCCGCGCCCGGGCTCATACGTATAGATGCGCCGAGGCATGCCGAGCAGCCCTGGAATGTGCATGAAATCGAACGTGAGGTGGAACCCGATGACGAACAGCCAGAAATGCGTGCGCGCGAGGCGCTCGCTGTACATCCGGCCGGTCATCTTCGGGAACCAGTAGTAAAAGGCGGCGAAGATCGTGAACAGGATGCCGCCGACGATCACATAGTGAAAGTGCGCCACCACGAAATACGAGTTGCCCAGCTGCCAGTCGAATGGCGCCGCGCCCAGCATGATCCCGGTCAGGCCTGCCACCAGAAACTGAAACAGAAACGCGACGCAGAACAGCATCGGCGCTTTGAAGTCGATCTTCCCGCCCCACATCGTCGCCAGCCAGTTGAAGATCTTGATGCCTGTCGGAACAGCAATCGCCATCGTCGACAGGACGAAGAACATATTCGCGCTCGACGCCATGCCGACCGTGAACATATGATGCGCCCAGACGCTCATGCCGATGAACGCGATGCTGATGGTCGCGGCCACCATGACCGCGTACCCGAAGATCGGTTTCCGCGAGAAGACCGGAATGATTTCAGACGCGAAGGCAAATCCGGGAAGCACGAGCACGTACACTTCCGGATGCCCGAAGATCCAGAAGAAGTGCATCCAGACCACTGCGGATCCGCCCGCCTGAGTGTCGAAGAAATGACCGCCCAGATAACGATCGACGAGCAGCATGATTTGCGCGGCGGACAACGGACTGATCGCCAGAATCACCATCCCACCCATGATGAGGTTCAGCCACGCGAGGAGGGGCATGCGTCCGAGCGTCATGCCCGGACATCGCATGCAGACGATCGTGGTGATGATGTTGATGGCGGTGCCGATGCTGCCGAAACCGGACACGAGCAGGCTCAGCGTCCAGAAATCGGTGCTGTGACCGGGCGAGAACGTTCGGGACGTCAGCGGCGCATACGCGAACCACCCGACATCCGGCGCGTTGCCTGCGCCATACAACCCGTTGGCGCCGAGCAGACTGAAATAGAGAAGCATGCCGCCGAAGGCCATCAGCCAGAAACTGAACGCGTTCAGCCTCGGGAACGCCATGTCCCTCGCGCCGATCACGAGGGGCACGAGATAGTTGGCGAACCCGAACACAAGCGGCATGACGACGAAAAAGATCATCGTCGTGCCGTGCATCGTGAACAGCCGGTTGAAGACTTGTGGCGAGACGAAGTTGTACCGCGGACCAATGAGCTGGATCCGCATGGCCGCGGCCTCTATTCCTCCGATGAGCAGGAACAGAAGCGCATACCCGATGTACAGCAGGCCGAGACGTTTGTGATCGACGGTCGTGATCCAGCCATGCAACCGATCGACGAGCGGCCTCGCCGTGATTGCGGGTTGCGGTAGCGCGAGCGATTCGGTGGACATCAATGCGCTCCACGTCACCGAAGACTCGCGAGATACGCCGTGACCGAATCCAGTTCCCGGTCGGTCAACTTCATCGCCGGCATTCGCGATCCCGGCTTGAACGATTCCGGGTCTCGAATCCACGCGCGCAGGTTCTCCACCGTGTTCGGAGCAATTCCGGAGGCGATCGTGTCGCGGCTCATGAGGTGGGTCAGATCCGGACCGAACTGGCCGGTGGCAACCGTTCCGGAGACGGCGTGACAATTGATGCACGACGTTCGCTGAAAGACATGCCGACCTTCGGCGACGTCAACCTCTTCGCGCGCAGGCTGGCGCTGCTGATCGACCCACGAGTCGAACGCGTTCCTCGTGTCGACGTACACCCTGAGCAGCATCTTGGCGTGCTGCGTGCCGCAGTACTGCGCGCACTGCCCGAGGAACAGGCCCGTCTCGTACGGATCGATCCACGTGCTGTTGACGCGATTCGGGATCAGATCGGTCTTTCCGCCGAGGCGCGGAATCCAGAAGCTGTGGTCGGTGTCTGCCGAAAGCAGCGTGATGAATGTTGGCGTCGGCTGAGTCGAGTCGCTTACCGGCACATGCAGCTCGTTCGCAGTGACGATGCCAAGGGCCGGATACCGATATTCCCACCAGAACTGATGGCCCACCGCGACTACCTGAATGGAACCCGGCGACCGATCGGCGTTCTGAACGCTGGTGATCACTCTCGCGCTGGCCAGGAACAACACGACAACGATGAGAGTCGGAATCACGGTCCATGCGATCTCGACCTGGTTGCTGCCATACACCTGCGCCGGTTCGCTGCCATCGTCGTCGGGCCGCTTCTTGAACGTGACGACCGCGTAGACAAGCAGCGCACAAACGCACACGAAAATCGCTGCGGTCACGCCGAGCACGAGCGTCGACAGCCCAAAGATCGCGGCGGCTGGAGTCGATGCCGGAGCAAAAATGCTCGTCGGGCTCATTCTGTATTCCCCGGGTCGTTTTGCAGGGCGCGTGCCGACGTCGCCTTCGACGAGCGCAGCGATCGAGGAGAAGAACGAGAGAGATCAGCTTTTGGGGATCGGCCCTGTGCGATGGGGATGTCAGCGGACTGGCAGTGCGCCCGCGGGCTGGCAGAAACAACCGGATCCGCGGCCATCACATCTCCATCGCGGCAACGACCGTCGATCGTCACCAGCGCCGCCGCGGATCGTCGTTTGCGTAGGCGATCGTCGTGGCTGAATCGAACGTGCCAATTGTCGTTATCGTGGGTGGAGGCTTTGCCGGGCTCTCAGCTGCTAAGGCGCTGCGACGCGCACCGGTGCAGGTCTTGCTGATCGATCGCACGAACCACCACCTCTTCCAACCGCTTCTCTACCAGGTCGCGATATCGGCGCTCTCACCAGGGCAGATTGCATCGCCCATCCGCGAGATTCTGCGCAACCAGCAGAACGCGACCGTCGTGATGGGAGAAGTGATTGGTGTGGACAAGGAGAAGAAACGGGTCTTCGTCCACAACACAGATCGGGAGGGAGTACCAGTCCGGTACGACTACCTGATCCTGGCGACCGGTGCCACCCACAGCTACTTCGGTCACAACGAGTTTGAAAAATACGCGCCAGGGCTGAAGAGCCTCGCGGATGCCGTGGCGATCCGCAACAAGATTCTGCAAGCGTTCGAGCGGGCGGAGGCCGAGGAAGACCCCAGCGTGCATCGTGACTTGCTGACCTTTGTGCTCGTCGGCGGTGGTCCCGCCGGCGTGGAAATGGCAGGAGCGATTGCAATCCTGGTCCGCAACAGCCTGCGAACACAGTTCCGCCGCATCGATCCCACGTCAGCCCGCATTGTCCTGGTCGACATGGCGAACAAGGTGCTGGGGCCTTTTTCGGAGGACCTTTCCCTTGCGGCGAAACACCGACTAGAAGAATTAGGAGTGGAGGTCCGGCTGGGACACGGCGTGGATCAGATCGACGAAGACGGCGTCGTCGTGGCCGGCGAGCGCATCGCGAGCAAGACCGTGATCTGGACCGCAGGCGTCGCTCCTTCGCCAGCGGGCAAATGGCTGAACGTTGAGACCGACCGCGCCGGGCGAGTGCGCATCCAGCAAGACCTCACCGTGGCGGGACACCAGGACATCTTCGTGCTCGGAGACACCGCGACGCTCAATCAAGACGGCAAACCGCTGGCGGGTGTCGCGCAGGTGGCCATGCAACAAGGGCGCTACGCGGGCGCTCTGATTCACCGGCGAGTCGCTGGCAAATCGGAACCGCGCCCGTTTCGCTACTTCGACAAGGGCACGATGGCTGTCGTCGGACAAGGCTATGCCGTTCTGCAAAGCGGCACGGTCCATGTCAAAGGTGTGGCGGCGTGGTTGGCTTGGGCGGCGGTGCACCTTTTGTTTCTGGCGCAAACTGGCCTCCGGATCAGCGTCTTCCTGCAATGGATGTGGACCTTTCTGACAGGTCAACGGGGCTCACGGCTGATTGTGAATCACCACGCATCGGAGCGAGGGACGCAAACGGCGGAAGCGCCGGTCGCAACGCTCGGCGCGGCATCAGGCCGATCTGCCGCAGAAAGGTGAGGTTGTCTTCGAGGTGCCAGTTGTCGGTAATGCGATCGCCCTGGACGGACAGAATGTCGGTGGCGATGAAATCGACGGGCTGACCGATGCCTTTTGTGTTCTTGAACTGCCCGGTGAAGTGACCTGTGAAACGCAAGTGGAAGACGACCCGATCACCAGCCAGAATCTGCTGCGACACGACGACTTTCAAGTCGGGGACGGCAGCGAGAAACGCTTTCGAGGCGGCGGCGGGTCCCGCCGGCCCCTGCGGACGGCCGGGCGGCAGCGTGTGGTCAACGAAGCTCTCGGATCTCAGCCGGATCACGCGGCGAGGGTGACGTCCAGCCAGTCGAACATCGTCTGGTGGGCACGCGCCAGGCCGCCTGCATGCGTGTGCTCACCGGCCCCCTCGTTTTCGGTCAGCGTGACCAGTGTGGTAGTGGCGCTGGTCAGCGCCTTCTCGACCAGTTGCGGCTGGCCTTTGAGGTACTGATCGTTCTCGGGATCCAGGATCAGCGTAGGAGTGACGATCTGGTGGCCTATGCCGTCGAGGGTGTACTTCCTGACCTTGCGCATCAGGTCGGCGAAGGAGTCGGCGCCGAAGACCCACATACCGTTGCGCAGCCCCCATCGGACCTGCGTGCTGACCGTCGTGAGCATCGTCAGCACGGGAACCGCGACGTCGTCGCGGCCCTCCTCGATCCATGACCCGATGAAAGGCGGCAGGGTACCGGCGAAGGCTGCGTAGAAGTCGTAGATACCATCGTCGAGGATGAGCGCCGCGACGCGGTGCTCGAACGCGGCCGCTCGGGCGACGAGATAGCCGCCCAGGCTGTAGCCGAGCACGACGATCTTCTCGGCCGCGATCTCGCTGCGGGTCACCGCGTAGTTGACGACCGGGGTGATCACCGCTTCCCAGTCCGGACGCATGACCAGTTTCTGGTCGCGCAGCGCGGCGCCCTGTCCGGGGCCGTCGAACGCGAGGACGTTGAACCCTCGGCGAAGCGCGGCGGCCGCGATGACGAAGTAGGACTCCTCGCGCGTCGAGTCGTATCCGCTGTTGTAAATGATGGTGGGACGCGCCGCGCCGGAGTCGTCGACGAGGAACAGGTAGGCTGGCAGGGTCGTGTCCTCATACGGGATGGACACGGCTTGGACCGGCGTGTCGAACAGAGCGGCCGCAGCGGCGAAGGCGTCGTGTTGGCCGGCAGACAGCAACGTCATTTCCGGGTCGGTGGCTGGCTTCTCGAGCAGGAAGGCCGCTGAAGTGCGGTAGTAGTTCGATGCCCGCAACAACGCTTCTCGGGCGCTGACGCGGTGTCCGGAAGCGAGCGTGTGCTCGCCGATTTTCGCCACCCGCTGCGCGGTGGTCTTCCACGCCTGATGCCAGCTGGCCTCGTCACCCTCCCGGATGTGGCGGGCGGTGGTCAGGACCTCGCCGAGGTCGGCCCCGCCGTACGGGGCGAAGCCGGTGGTGCGCAGCGTTTCGAAAGAGAAGGACTCGTCGTCGAACAGGAACTTCATCGCAGATTTCTCACCTCGTGTTGTGTGACTGTCGCCTGCAGAGGCCGGGCCTGCGGGATGGCGCCAACGGCTCGCAGACCGTCGATGTCATCGATCGTGAACCCGAGCTGCTTCAGGACTTCCTCGTTGTGTTCGCCGAGATCGGGAGCGCGCCGTGCGGGCACTTTCGGCACGTCACGCACTTTCAGGGGGCTGCTGACCGTGAGCTTCATGTGCTCGCCAGCGCCCGCGAGCGGCACGAGGATGTCGTTCGAAAGCAACTGCGGGTCACCGATCAATTCATGCGGTGCCCGCACGACGCCGTACGTTATGTGGGCTCGATCCAGGGCCTCACGCCAGTGCGCGAGCGGCTGCGAGGCGAAGACTTCGTCCAGAATCCCGGTCAGCTGCGCCGCATTCGCCGCGCGCGTCGCGTCATCGGTGAACCGCGCATCCAACAGGAGATCCGGGCGGCCGATTGCCGCCGCAAGTGCCGGCAAGTCTTTTGATTGGACCACGATCAGAAACCAGTTTCCATCGGAGGTCTGATACACATTGAACGCGGCGTTCGGCGGATTCTTTCGATCGTGCAGCGGGAAGAACTTGGCATCGCAGAGCGCAGCCTGCACCGACATCGCGCAGGACCAGACGCCTTCCGCGATGAGCGACGTCGTGACGTATGAGCCCTTGCCGGTGCGCTCACGCCGGTAAAGGCCCGTCACGATCGCGGAATACAGCCCCACCGCCGACGCGTGATCTCCGCTGCCCGATACGGGAAGCGTCGGCGGAGCGCCCGCGTCTCGCGTCAGCGCCAGCAGGCCGCTTCGCGCCCAGTACGCCGTGATGTCGAACCCAGGAAGATCGGCGTCGGGACCTTCGTCGCCATAGCCGCTGACGTCGGCGTAGATCAGCCGGACATTCCACGGCGCAACATCCTCGTACGACAGCTTCAGGCGCTGGCGCACCGGATGTGGGAAGTTGATGATCAGCACGTCGGCCCATTTGACGAGCCGTTCGAGAATCTTCCTCGCGTGCGGCGACTTCAGATCGACCGCCAATCCGCGCTTGTTGCGATTGGCCAGATGCCACGCGTAGTTGTCGTCGGCGCGGGGTTGCGGCGGGATTTTGTATGTGTGCCGGTGCGGGTCGCCCGATCCCGGCGGTTCGACCTTGATGACGTCGGCGCCGAAGTCGGACAGGATCGTCGCGGCGCCAGGACCCGCGATAAAACTCGCGAGGTCGACCACTTTGAGACCTGAAAAGATGTGCTCTGCTGACACGAATCACCGTCCCTTGAATTGAGGGGCACGCCGCTCCGCGAACGCTGTCGTGCCTTCTTTTTTGTCGTCGCTTGCCGCGCAGATCGCGAACAGCGAGCTCTCGATGAAAAGCCCTTCGGCCTGGCTGGTCTCGAGCCCCTTGTTGACCGCCTCGAGCGCGAATTTGATCGCGAGCGGGGCGTTCGCCGTGATCTGCGCGAGAATCGCTTCTGCGCGCGGAATCAGCTCGCTTCGCGGGACGATCTCGTTGACGAGACCGATGCGGTACGCCTCCTGGGCGCTGATCATGGCGCCCGAGAGAATCAGCTGAAGCGCGCGGCCCCGGCCGACGAGGCGCGGCAGCCGCTGCGTGCCCCCATAGCCAGGGATGACCCCGAGCTTCACCTCCGGCTGGCCGAACGTCGCGTCTTCAGTGGCCAGACGAATCGTGCACGCCATCGCTGTTTCGCACCCGCCGCCGAGCGCGTAGCCGTTGACCGCCGCGATAACGGGCTTCCCCATATTCTCGATGGCGTTCAGGACGGCCTGTCCGTCGCGCGTGAACTCCTCGGCCTCGACGGCGCTGATCCGGGCGAGCTCCGTGATATCGGCTCCAGCAATGAACGCCTTCTCACCGGCGCCCGTCAGGATGACGCCGCGCACGTCGCGATCGAGCGACGCGTCCGTGAACGCCGCCTTCAGCTCGGTGAGCGCGGTTTGATTGAGCGCGTTGAGCACTTTCGGCCGGTTCAGCGTGACGTACGCCACACGATCCTGCTTCGCGTACAGAATGGTTTCGTAGGTGACGGCCGCGGCCGCCTGTCGAGTGTTCATGTTGATATCTCCTCGTGTCTACACGAACGCGCTGAAACCGGTGATCGCTTTGCCGACGATGAGCGTGTTCATTTCGCGCGTGCCTTCGTAGGAGTAGAGCGCCTCGGCATCGGCGAAGAAGCGGGCGACCTGTTCGTCCAGAAGAATGCCGTTGCCGCCGAGCAGCTCGCGCGCCCACGCGACCGTCTCGCGCATCCTGACGGTGCAGAATGCCTTCGCGAGCGAGGCGTGATGGTCTTTCAGCTTACCTTCGTCCTGCAGTTGCGACAGGCGGACCACCATGCACTGCGATGCCGTCACGTTGCCGAGCATCTTCGCGAGGAGATCCTGTACAAGCTGAAATGAACCGATCGGTTTCCCAAACTGCAGCCGCCGCTGCGCATACGCGAGTGCGTGCTCGTAGGCTCCCATTCCGCACCCGGTCGCCATCCACGCCACGCCGGCACGAGTCATCCGCAGGACTTTTGCCGTGTCGCGAAACGACGCGTCCGCCTGGAGACGGTTCACTTCCGAGACGCGACAGTTGTCCAGCGTGATCAGGCCGTTCTGGACCACGCGCAGCGCGATCTTGTTCTGAATCTTCTCGACCTTGAACCCGGGCGTTGTCTTGTTCTCGACGATGAAGCCCTTGACCTGGTTGTCACCCACATCGCGCGCCCAAATGATCGAGACGTCGCACCACGGAGCGTTGCCAATCCATTTCTTCTGACCGTTGAGTATCCAGCTGTCGCCATCACGCTTCGCCGTCGTCGTCAGGCCGCCGCCTGTCCCAGAGCCGACCAGCGGCTCGGTCAGACCGAAGCAGCCGATCGTTTCCAGACGGGCCATCGCCGGTAGCCATTTCTGTTTCTGCTCTTCCGACCCGCCAAGGTAGATGGATCCCATGGCGAGGCCGTTGTGGACGCCGAAGAACGTCGAGAACGACGCGTCGACGCGCGCCATCTCCATCTGGACGAAGCCATCCAGCAGCGTGCTTCCGCCTCTGCATCCGTAGCCTTCAAGACCGAGACCGCCGATGTTGAGATCCCGCAGCGCCGGCAGCACTTCGAATGGAAACGCGTCGTCTGCCCAGTATTTGGTAATGATGGGGGCCACGCTCGTTTCCATGAACGCGCGCACTTCTTTCAGCAGCGCCAGCTCGTCGGCGTTCAGGCTTTCGGTGACCTCGTAGAAATCGCCATTCGGCGCCGGAAGGGGCATCGTCTTGACTGCAGTCAGTGTGGCCATCTCGCTCCTCACAGGCTTCAATCACGCGTTCTGGGGCACGGCCGCCTGCGCGCGCAGGTGCAACAGGCCGAGCAACACGGCGTCTCTTTCGCGGGCGAGCTCGTCGAGCGATCGACCGTTGGCCTCGCTGACCACACCGTCGATGATGGTTTGCCTGCTCCCAGGCGTGAAATCCGTCAGCGGCCCGAGGTCCTTCCACAAGCCCGCCATCGGGCCGGAGAGATGCTCCATGAAATGCTGAATGCCGCCCTCGCCACCGCCAAGATGGAACAGCAGACTCGGGCCCATCGCGCCCCACCGCAATCCCGGTCCCCAGCACACGGCCGTGTCGGCGTCCGCGACGTTCAGTACGCCCTGCTCGATCAGGTGGACGACCTCACGATAGAGGGCCGCCTGCAGGCGATTGGCGACATGACCCACGACCTCCTTGTGGAGACGAATCGGCTTCTTGCCGACCGAGGCGTAGAACGCTATCGCCTGATCGATCGCTTGTGGAGACGTCTTGCTGCCGCCGACGACTTCCACCAGTGGGACCACATGAGGAGGATTGAAGGGATGACCGACGACACAGCGTTCGGGGTGCTTGCATGCCGACTGCATCACCGTCATCGTGAGTCCGGAGGAGCTCGATGCGATGATCGAGTCAACGGGTGTGGCCAGATCGAGGTCAGCGAACAGCTTGATCTTGAAGTCGGCACGCTCCGGCCCGTTTTCCTGAACGAAGTCAGCATCGGTCAAGGCCTGCTTCATGTTGGTTGTGAATTCGAGATTGTTCGACGATGCGTTCGCTGCCAGCCCAAGCGTTGACAGATCCTTCCACGCGGAGTCGACGTAGTGTCGGAGCTTCTCCTCCGCGTGAGGCGCGGGATCCGTTGCGACGACATTGAAGCCGCGCGCCAGATAGAAGGCGCTCCAACTCGCGCCGATCACTCCGGTTCCGACAATTGCGATGCGACGAACGGGTTTGTTGAGTGGCACCGATGCTCCTTTTGTTCTTGCCCGTTCATTTTGCAGGGCGCATGCCGACATCAGAGGCGGTTCGTATAGAGAATGTCCGGCGATCGCGTGTCAGTGCGTGACAGGCTCCATTGAATCTGCCAGCGCACCGGCGGCTGCGCCGGCGGACTGGCACAGCCCCTCGGGGCGAGCGAACGGCTTCGACGTCTTCGACGCGTCGAAGCCGTTCGTGATGGGGAAGGTGAATCACCGAGCCGCGTTGATGATGACGCCGGCGTATAGGCGGTGGCCGTACCGGCTGTCTCGTCCGAAGAAGGAGGGCGCGTCGTTGTTCGACTTCGTCGCCATGAAACGGTAATCGCCGCGGAGACCCCACCGGGAGTTGGGCGCGTACCATTTCACGCCGCCGCCGACGTTGCCGGCGAGGAACGTCGTGTCGCCGGTCACACCCAGACCAGCGCGTTCGAACATGGTCAGGCCGCCGATTCCCGCGGCGCCGTACACGCGCGCGGGCCCGAATGATCCCGCGGTAACAATCGCGTTGACGTTGTAGTTCAGGAAGTTTGGCGCCTTGATGTGGTGGTTCAGGTCGCCGAACTGAAGGTCAGACGTCGTGGCGATCATCCCGCCGAACTCTCCCTCGACACCGATCAGAGAGTTGATGTTGTACGTGACGGCAGTGCCAAAGCCGTAGTTGCCGAAACTCGGCGCTCCGTCCTTCGACGAAAAGAACCCCAGGCCGCCCGGGACGACCGTCACCTCGACGACGCCGGGACCCGCGCTGGCCTTCTCCTGTGCGTACGCGTGGCCGCAGCCGATGATGGCCGCCGCCGTGATGAGAACCGACACTTTGCGAAACATTGCTCCTCCTTAATCGAACGTTGGTACTCCCACCGCTAACTAATCACTGCGACGACCCCGATTCGACGACCTTGACGTGCGCATGCGCGACTGCTCTCCGCTGACCGTCTGCGCCGATCACCACTGCCGTCACTTCGTAGGCGCCTGATGGAAGGCTGTGGAACTCGAACGTGGTCGTCCTCGGCGCGCGACCGCCATCGAGTTCAATGGCGCTCGATCGGTAGTACGCCTCGGAATCTGCGACAACCTCCATCGCACGGTTACTGGCGTCGGGCTCGACGCTTGCTCGGATGACGAGATTCGCCGGCGCAAACGAGATCTCCGGAGACACCCGAATCGAGAGCGATTCCTTCGCGCCGACGACCGTCGTCGCCATGAGGGCCATACCGAATACCCACGTTCGAACGCTCATCGACTTCTCTCCATCCGCATCGAGCGGCTTCCATCGCACCGCCGCTCGTTGTGCAACTGGCGGACCGATCTGCGTCAGAAGGTTCACCGGCGTGATCACACGTCGCAAGACGCACTCAGACTCGCCTTTTCGCGCCGGTATAGTGCGGGTGCTCGAAGCGGCGCCGCCATCGCCGACGCGAACGAGTACCGTCCGGCCCGTGCCAGCCACTCGGCAGCGTGCGGAGGTGCTGGCATTGGTGGTCCGCCGCCGAGGCGCGGCGGCCATGCAAACGCTGTGGACGTGAGGATGATTCGGCTCGACGTTCGAGTTGGTATGTCTCGTGCTCGCGGAGAGATGGAATACGAGGTATTGCGATGCTACAGAGGGGTGTGATCGATGCCACACGCTGGGACGGAGACGAGGACGTGGATGCCTCCGGCTTCTTGCCGCGGATGCAGTCGACTGCCGAGCGGATGGACCGCGACTCGACCGCTGTGGGGCACATCGTCGGCGAGTCCGCGGCGTGGAAGCAAGTCCTCAGAGATGCGACGCACGTCGCTGCAACACAGGCGACGGTGCTCGTCCAGGGCGATTCGGGAACAGGAAAGGAAGTGGTCGCGCGGTTCATCCATCGGGCGTCGCCGCGTAGGGATGGACCGTTCGTGGCGATTAACTGCGCCGCTCTGCCGGAGACACTCCTCGAATCGGAGTTGTTCGGGTACGAGCGTGGAGCGTTCACCGGAGCGCATCAAAGCAAGGCCGGCCAGATCGAGCTCGCGTCCGGAGGCGTGTTGTTTCTCGACGAGGTGAGCGAGATGAGTCGGGCAGCTCAGGCCAAGTTCCTGCGCGTCCTGCAGGAGCGCGAATTCCGGCGGCTGGGTGGGACGCGACTCGTGGCGACGAACGCCCGCGTCATCGCGGCGACCAACCGCGACCTGCACGCAGCGATGGAGTCCGGTGACTTCCGCGAAGATTTGTACTATCGGCTACGAGTGTTCGACATCCGGATTCCCCCGTTGCGCGAGCGTCCCGGCGACATCGCGTTGCTGACCGACGCGTTTCTCGAGGACATAGGGCGGAGCATGGGATGCCGGCCCGCGGGCATCAGCGACGAGGCGCGCGCGAGGTTGACGGCGCACGCCTGGCCGGGGAACGTGCGCGAGCTGCGCAATGTTCTGGAGCGAGCCACGATTCTGTGCATGGGCGGCCTGATCACGCCCAAACACATGGCCCTGCGATCGGGGACGAGACTGCCGGCGGCGTCCGACGACCTGGACGAAATCGTGCGTCGTCGTATCGAGCAGACGCTGCACGAGACCGATTGGAACATTTCGAAGAGCGCGAAGCGTCTCGGCCTGACGCGTACCAAGATGTACGGCCGGCTCAGAAAATATCAGCTCGAGAGGCCGAGAACACGCAAGGTCGCTTAGCCGACCGCACGCTTGGCACCCACCCAAAAACGCTCGCGTAAAAGTCGCTTGAGTACTTTGCCAGATCCGTTTTTAGGCAAGTCCGTCTCCGAGAACTCCAGGCGACGTGGCACTTTGTAATTCGCCAGCCGCTCGCGACAATGCCCGATCAGTGCTTCGGCGGTGATGTTCATGCCCGGGTTCAGAACGACGCAGGCGGCCACAAGTTCTCCCCACTGCGGATCGGGGATGCCGAAAACGGCCACCTCTCGGACGGCCGGATGGTCGAAGAAGACGGCTTCGACCTCGCCTGAATACACGTTTTCGCCGCCCGTCACGATCATGTCCTTCAGCCGATCCAGGATGTAAAAGTACCCGTCTGCGTCGTGATAGCCGATGTCTCCGGTACGAAAGAAGCCGTTTCGGAAGGCCACCGCCGTATCCTCCGGGTCGTGCCAGTAACCTCGCATGACGTTTGGCCCACGGGCCACCAATTCCCCTCGCTCGCCGGCCGGTACCGCGTTCCCCGATTCGTCCGCGACCTGCACTTCGATACCGGGAGCCGGACGCCCGCAGGACGTCAATCTCCCGTCGGTATGCTCGTGGTCTTGAAGACCGGTGAGATACCCGGTTTCACTGAGCCCGTAAACCTGAACGAGCTTGACGTTGGGCAAGAGCTCTCGAACTCGACGGATCAACTCCGGCGCCATCGGAGAGCCGCCATAGCCCAGGACTTCGAGACTGCCGAGATCACGCTGCTTCGCCTCAGGAGATTGCGTCAGCATGTTAATCATCGTCGGGACGAGCACGGTGTGTGTGACCCGGTGTGTCGCAACCGCTTCACAGAAGGCGGCCGGCGTGAAGCGTGGAAGCGCGAGTTGGCACGCCGCAAAGACCGGCGCCGCGAAAATCGCGGGAAAATCGGCGATATGAAAGATGGGCGCGGCGTGAAGAAAGACGCCGCCCTCCCGATAGCGCATCCAATGGTTGAAGCTGTGAACGTTCGACAGCACGTTCGTGTGCGTCAACATCACACCCTTCGGTCGACCGGTCGTGCCACTCGTATACATCAACGCCAGAATCGCGTCGGGATCGTAATAGGCGGCCGGCGAGGCGTCGGGCGGTCCGTCCAGGGCTTCGCGGTCGAGCATCAGTTCCCATGGGACCGGAACCGTCGGCGCTGGCAACGAGGAATGGCGTACCAGCCCTCGCGGGCTTGCATCCGCGAGCACTCGATCGATCTCCACGACCGAAAGGCGCGTATTGATCGGAACGGCGATGACGCCGATCCGGCTGCACGCGCAGATGAATTCGACATATTCGGAACTGTTGGGGAGGAGGAGTGCCAGCCGGTCGCCGGCATTGAACCCGCGTCGTGCGAGAGCGGCAGCCACGCTCGTGACACGGTTGTGAAGGTCGCGAAAAGTCAGCCAGCTCTCTCCGACGTGAAGCGCGGGCCACTCGGGGTGATACGTGGCGGCTCGATCGATGGAACGACTGTAGATCATATGGGCTCACGCGCCTTCTTGACGCAGCTCTGCGTACGCGAGGCCGGTGAGATTCCCCTGCGCGTAGAGCAACGTCTTCATCTCCGATCCATCCATCCTGGCGGAATAGACCGAACCGCCCAGATCGGTCAGGAACATCCGTTGGCCGTTGACATCGAGAGCAATGCCAATTCCCTCCATCAAGTGGCTGTACAGAATCTCCGGGACTCTGCCCGGGCGAGCGTCGATCGGTGCGCGGTTCACGGTGTTGCCACGTGGAGGATCTCCACGATCCGTCCAATACATCGCCCGGCTGGTGAGATCCAGTTCCAGATCGATCGGCTCCGGTAAGCCATCGAACAGGACTTCGATGTCGCTGCGGTCGGCCGCGTTCTCGCCGCTCGGAATGTCGATATTCGCGCGAAGGATGCGACCCTGTCCGGCGTTGTCCGGGCCCTTCTGGGTCCAGTAGAAATGCCCACGCACGGGATCGACAGCCATGCCGACGCACCATCGCTGCTCGTCGCGGCGATCTGCGTCACCCTGTCCCGTCTCCACGAGGGTTTCGATCTTGGATCCATCGAGATTCGAGCGCATGACTCTCATCCCTTCTCGATCCGACCAGTACAATTTGCCGGTCTGCTTCTCGAGGTGGATCTGCTTTGGCGTGAACGTGCTGCCTTTCGGAACAATCGTTCTGCGATTCTGTCCGTCGACGTCCGCGCGCTCGACGGAACCGTCGTTGAGGTTCGGCACACCCATCTCAGTCCAATAAATGTGGCCGGCCTCGACGTCGACGACGATGCCATCGGGGTGTCGGCACCCAGTGACGATGGCCTTCTGGTTCGAACCGTCGGGGAACATCGAGAGGATGCGGCCACCACTGAGATCCAAAACAAACAGGCGACCCGTTGTGACTTTGCTGCTGGACGTGCCAAGAGTCGGTTCCGAAACGGTGATCTTCGTCATGGGTTCTCTCGTGTTGTCGTTCTGTCTGTAGTTCAATGCGCCGGCACGGTCGGCCGCCCTTTCAGGTGTTTGGTGAACCACTCGGTTGCAGCCTGTCCCGCCTCGTCGGCACCGCATCCGGTGTAGATCGCGTAGTGGCCGCCGTCGATCTCCAGAAGGCGTTTGGGCTCGCCGGCCCTCGCGAAAGCGCTGCGGATGGACTCGGGCGGCGTGATCGCATCGTTTCGCGCCAGGATCATCAACAGCGGACGTGGCGCAACCAGGTCGATGAACCGAGCCGGCGCATGTTCCAGAAGCGCGGCGAGCGAGCTCATGGCGACTTCGTTGCGCCAGGTCGGAGCGTTGGCGCCGTGCGCGAAGTCATAGCTATCTTGATCCGGCTGCAGCGCAAAGCCTTCACCATGCCGCGCCGTGTTGGGAACGTAGCGTTCTCCACCGTCGAGAACGTGACGGATGCGTTCCTGAACGGTCAGTTGTTGCAAAACCGCAAACTGCGCGGGTCCCACTCCCGCACGCGTGATCTGATCGAGATCCATGGCGCCTGCCTGGCTGACCACTGCCTTGACGCGCGGATCGTGAGCGGCGACCTGAATGACA
>Ga0099827_10000737_pt1 | contig 15704 bp, 13 predicted proteins | sample CZO8metaG_FD_79339 | JGI IMG/M metagenome (GOLD analysis project Ga0099827, IMG submission 79339) | Vadose zone soil microbial communities from the Eel River Critical Zone Observatory, Northern California, USA - CZOApr15con1.8 metaG | ecosystem: Environmental > Terrestrial > Soil > Vadose zone ...
CATGTCCTGCAGAACACGATCGCGCCGGGCGGGACCTTCGGCTGGCACAGCCACCCCGGCCCCAGCCTGGTGATCGTGAAGTCCGGCACGGCGACGTTCTACATGGGCGACGATCCCACCTGCACGCCCCACGTCGTTCAGGCTGGATCGGGCTTCGTCGACAACGGCCACGACACGCACGTCGTCCGGAACGAGGGCAGCGTCAACCTCGTGACGGTCGTGGTCTCCCTGGTTCCGGCGGGGTTCGCCAGACGGATCGACGAACCAGCCCCTGGCAATTGCCCCTTCTAAGCGCACGAGGCGTGACGCGCCAAGTGCGCGGTCTTGGCGCGCCGCCGACCTTCCACTCGAGGAGCCGTAATGCGAAGCCCCGCCGAGGCGGGGCTTCGTGTAGCAGGCCTGTAAGCCGGATTCTGTCTTGGGTGACCATCTCTCTTGGCCGCCGCTTGCGCTGCGGCTCGAGCGGTGTACCCGGTTCCTCGGCGGGCCGCGTCGTCGGAACCTGCTTCACCTTGCACCGGACGGGGTTTGGCTAGCCGCCGTGTCGCCACGACGCTGGTGGGCTCTTACCCCACCGTTTCACCCTTACCGCCGGCGTCTCCGGAGAGTCGTTCGCCGGAGGCGGTCTCCTTTCTGTGCCACTGTCCGTCGGCTTTCGCCACCTGGGATTTCCCCAGCGTCCTGCCCTGTGGTGTCCGGACTTTCCTCGGGATTGAATCCCGCGATCACCCGGCCTGCAGGTCGAATTGTAGCCCGGATCCAGCGGCGGCCTCCTCGTGGGAGAGCTTCGAGCCGCACTCCGGGCAGGAGATGTCCCCCGCTCGGCGCAGCACGAACTCGCCACAGACGAGGCACTCGAGGCTCGCGCCGCGGAGCAGCGCGAACAGCTCCTGCTCGAGGTTCCGGTAGAGCGGGGCCACGTCGCTCACAGGAGGTCGCCTGCCTCGCAGATCGTGCTCGCTGGCCGCGAAAAGCAAGCGATGCAAGGACGCAGGGAGCGCTCGTAGCCGAAAGCTACGGGCGCGACCGAGGACGCCGCAGCGCGCAGCTTTGCAGCGCCCCAGCGAGTGCGAGGTGCGAGGTTGGCGGCCGTCATAACGCGCGGAAGACCCCCACGACCTTGCCGACGACCTGGACGTGCTGCGCGTAGATCGGCTGGAGCGCCGAGTTCTCCGGCTGCAGCCGCACGCGGCCGTCCTCGCGGAAGAACCGCTTCACGGTCGCCTCGTCCGCAGCCTCGTCGTCGCCGACGAGCGCGACGACGATGTCCCCGTTAGTTGCGGTCTCGGATTCGCGGACAATAACGAGATCGCCGTCGAGGATTCCGGCGTCGATCATCGAGTCGCCCTTGACACGGAGCAGGAAGTCGGCGCCGCCGCGCACGAGTTGCTCGGGCATCGAGACGTAGTCCTCGACGTTCTGCTCCGCGAGCAAGGGCCCGCCGGCCGCGATCTGACCCAGCAACGGCAGGGCCTGCGTGCCCCCCGAGCGCGCGGGAAGCGCCCCGGGCAGGCGCAGCCCGGTGAGCTCGAGGGCGCGCGGCTTCGTCGGATCGCGCTTGAGGTAGCCGGCGCGCTCGAGGTTCGCGAGGTGCGCGTGCACGGTCGAGGGCGAGGCCAGCCCGACCTGCTCGCCGATCTCCCGCACCGTCGGCGGATAGCCGTGCCGGTCGACGTAGTCGACCAGGAAATCCCAGATCTCCTGCTGTCTGCCGGTCAGCATCGAGCCTCCTCTTTGGATACGTCGAACGTGTGTTCGCCTTCAGCGTAGAGACTCCTGCGGACGGCGTCAACCGTTTTATCGCCGCGGAGGCGGGCTCGGCCCGGCTCCGCTCACTTGGGCCACGCCGAAGAAGACGACACCCTCGAAATCGCGATGGCTCCGGCGAAGCCGGAGCCGGATTTCGAGGGTGAGTGCGCTGGAGAGGACTTGAACCTCCACGGCCTATGCGGCCACTAGGCCCTCAACCTAGCGCGTCTACCAATTCCGCCACCAGCGCGAGAGCGGCGTCAGTGTAGCGTCAGGGCCTCGGGGTCGAAAACGGCCCGGGACGAAGAGAGACGTCGGTCGGCGGAGCCCGGCTTGCCGGGCGGGAGCCGACACCTCGCCCGGCTACAAGAGGAGCACAGTGCGGCGCAAAATTGAGCGCCGAAAGGCGCGACGAAAACACCAGCGCGAGAGGGCCCTCGGTGTAGCCGCATCGACGCGGCGTTTACTGTTAGCGCCGTGCGCGATCTCTGCCGACTTGCTGTCGACGCAGCGCTTGCCGCCGGAGCCGCCTATGCGGACGCCCGCGGTGTCTTCCGGCGCTCCCAGTCCGTCTCCACCAAGAACGGCCGCGTCGAGGCCGTCAGCGACGTCGAGAGCGAGGGGATCGGCGTCCGCGTGCTCGTCGACGGCGCCTGGGGCTTCGCCTGCGACCGTCGCCTCGACGAAGCCGGCGCCCGCGAGGCTGCCGTGCGGTCGTGCGCCTTCGCACGCGCGGCCGGGGGCCGCGGCGCCCGCGTGCTCGCGCCGGTCGAGCCGCAGCGCGGCACGTACCGGACGGCCGTCGAGATCGATCCGTTCTCCGTCTCGCTCGCGGACAAGGTCGAGCTCTGCCTGCGCGCCGAGACGGCGCTCGAGCGGCCCGAGGTGAAGGTCGCGGAGGCGTTCGTGCGCGCGCACCGCGAGCACAAGGTGCTCGTCACGTCGGAGGGCACCGACGTCGAGCACGAGATCGTCGAGTGTGGCGGCGGCATCGACGCCATGGCCGTCGGCGACGGGAGCACGCAAATCAGGAGCTATCCGAGCGCGCACGGCGGGCTCAGCTGCCAATCCGGCTGGGAATACGTCGTCGGTCTCCAGTTCGAGCGCGAGGCGCCGCGCGTCGCCGAGCAGGCGGTCGCGCTGCTGCACGCGCCGGAGTGTCCGTCCGGCGTGATGGACGTGGTGATCGACGCTGAGCAGGTCGAGCTGCAGGTGCACGAGTCGGTCGGCCATCCGACCGAGCTCGACCGCGTGCTCGGCTCGGAGGCGTCGTACGCCGGCACGAGCTTCCTGCGTCCGAACGACATCGGCTCGCTGCGCTACGGGTCGGAGCACATGAACATCACCGCCGATCCGACGACGCCCGGCGGGCTCGGGACCTTCGCGTTCGACGACGAGGGAGTGCCGGCGGCGCCGCTGCCGATTGTTCGCGAAGGCGTTCTCGTCGGCTGGCTCGGCTCGCGCGAGGTCGGCTTTCCCGGCTCGATGCGTGCCGACAGCTGGAGCCGCATGCCGCTCGTGCGCATGACGAACCTCCACCTCGACCCGGGCGAAGGAACGCTCGACGAGCTGATCGCCGGCGTCGACCACGGCCTCTTCCTCGAGACGAACAAGAGCTGGTCGATCGACGACAAGCGGCTCAACTTCCAGTTCGGAACGCAGATCGCATGGGAGATCGTCGACGGCAAGCTCGGGCGGATGGTGCGCGACGCGACATACACGGGGATCACGCCCCAGTTTTGGGGCTCGCTCGACGCCGTCGCGGGCCCGGATGAATGGCGACTGCACGGGCTGACGAACTGCGGCAAGGGACAGCCCGGACAGGCGGCGCACGTGTCGCACGGCGCGGCGCCGGCCAGGTTTCGCAAGGTGCAAGTTGGTGTGCGAGCGTGAGCGAGCTCACGCTCGCACGGGGAGGGGGACTCGGGGGAACCGAGAGGTTCCCCCTTGCGTTGCACCGCGGGTTCCCCGCGGTGCAACGGGAAGGTCAGGTCCGCGCTTGAGGCCGCCGCTCGAGCTCGCGGCGCGGGCATTGCAGGCGGCGGCGGGCGACGAGGCGGAAGCGTTCGTCCAAGTCGAGCGCTCGGGACTCGCGCGGTTCGCCGGCTCCGAGCAGCACCAGCCGACGCTCGTCGAGAACGCCGTTGTGACGTTGCGCATCGTCCGAGACGGGCGCGTGGGTATCGCCGTGACGAACCGGATGGGCGATGACGGTCTGCGCGATCTCGCGCAGCGGGCGGGCGAGGCCGCCGAGAGCACCCGCGCCGAGGAAGACTTCCCCGGCTTGGCGGATCTCGCGCCGTTGCCGGAGGTCGAGGGCTTTGACGACGAGACCGCCGGGCTGGGCGCGGACGAGCAGGCGCGGCTTGCCGCGGCGGCGATCGCGGCGACCGGCAAGACGACCGCCTACGGCTTCTTCACGAGCGGTGTGACCCACCTCGCCATCGCGTCGACGACCGGCCTCGAGGCGGAGCAGCAGACGACGGACGCGACCGTGCTCGTACTCGCCTCCGACGAGGGAATGTCCGGCTACGCAACGCAGACGGCATGGGCGGTCGGCGGCCTCGACGTCAACGCGTGTGGTGTCGAGGCGGCGGAGAAGTCCGGGAGGACCCGCGGCGCGGTCGAGCTCGAGCCTGGCGCGTACCGCGCAGTGTTGGAACCGTACGCGCTCGCCGACCTGATCCAGTACTTCTCGTACGACTCGCTCGGCGCGCTCGGTCTGCTCGAAGAGCGCGGCTATTTCGTTGGGCGACTCGGTCAGCGCCTGTTCGACGAGAAGGTGTCTATCGCCGACGACGGGCTCGATCCGCGCGGGCTGCCGAAGGCATTCGATTTCGAGGGTGTTCCGAAGGAGCGCGTGCCGCTCGTCACGGACGGCGTGGCCCGCGGCGTCGTGTGGGACCGCCACACGGCGAAGCGCGCGGGCGGCGACGCGCACGGCACCGGACACGCGCCGCCCGTGACGTGGCGGTCGTACGGGCCGCTGCCGTTTGCGCTGTCAATGGACGGCGGCGACGCCGAGTCGCTCGACGAGCTGGCCGAGCTCGTCGGCGACGGCATCTACGTCACGCGCTTGCATTACCTCGGCGTCGTCCACCAGCGGGAAGGTGTGATCACCGGCATGACGCGCGACGGCACATTCCGCATCCGCGACGGGAAGATCGCGGAGCCGCTCGTCAACCTTCGCTTCACCGTCTCGGTGCCGAAGCTGCTCGAGGACGTGCCCGGGCTCTCACGCGACGTGAAGCTCGTGAACGCGAGCGACTTCTACGGCGAGCGTTATCCGCAGGGAACGCTCGTGCCCGCGATCGCGACGGCCTACTTCAACGTCACCGGCAACGGCTCAACGCCGGGCATCTAGCCCGAAGTTACCCGGGGGCTGGGCGGTAGATCTGGCTTCTCGTGGGCGGTTCGGTGCCGTCGAGGCTGGATCGTTACTGACTACAGGCGCTTCGCGTCGAGCGCGGTGAGGGCAAGCGCTCGGGCCTGCATCCGGTTCGCGTTTGTGATCTTGGTGAAGGTGACGGCGGTTCCGGTGATGCGGTTGGTGTTGCGGACGATGAGCGCGAGCTCGGCGAGTAGGCTCGCGAAGGAGTGGCAGACATCGCCATCCGCGGTGCGCTGTGTTGAGGCTTTGCGTTTGGCGGCGGTGGAGCGCTCGGCCTTGGCGACGGGGTTGGTCGTGAGCGGTGGCTGTTCGTCTGAGAAGAGGAGCGGCGCCCAGGCGGCGCGGAGGTGCCATTCGAGGTAGTAGGCGAGCAGGCAGAGGAAGGCGTGCGCGCGGACGCGGTCTTCGCGTCGATGGCGGATCGGACGGATCTCGAGCTCGGGGCTCTTGAGAGTGCGGAAAGCCCGTTCGGCGTGGGCGAGCTGCTTGTAGGAGCGGACGACGTCGGGGGCGGTGAGCGTCTGCTCGGCGAGGTTGGTGCGCAGGACGTAGAAGCCGTCGAGCGCTGCCTCCTCGTCGATCTGGGCCTGCTTACGGCTGTAGGCGAAGCTCTGGTCGGTGATCAGGAGCTGGAAGTGCTTCTTGACCTTGCGTTTGTTGATCACCTGTCCGACTGCGAGCGCGATCGCGGCCGCGCCGGTGAGCGTGCCGGCGTCGACCCGCTGCTTGATCGGGGCGAGCACGGCCTCGGTCGCCTGCAGCAGGTCTTCGCGTTTGCGTGCCCGCTCGGCGGCGACGAGCGGGTTGCGGCAGACGACCAGGCGCTCGCCCGGGTAGTCGGCGCTGGCGATCTCGGCCAGGTTCTGCTCGTCAAACAGCGACAGCTGCAGCGAGCCCTCCCTGACCAGCTTCTTGACCTGCGGCGCCTTCAACGCCGTGATCCAGCCGATCCCCTGCGCGGCTGCCAGCGTCTCCAGGTTGGCCTTGGTCGCCATGCCGCGGTCGACGATCAAGACCAGTGTGTCGAAGCCGAAACGCTCGCGCAGCTTCTCGATCTGGGCGGGCAGCGTCTTGTCGTCGTGGAGGCCGCCGGGGAAGACCTCGATCGCGACCGGCCGCCCCTCGCGGTCGCAGAGCAGCCCGTAGATGATCTGCAGGCTGCCGCGGCGGCGGTCGCGGGAGTAGCCGAGCGCGAGCAGCGGACAGGTCCTGCCCTCGAAGTAGGAGGAGGAGACGTCATAGAGCACATGCGCACCCTCGCCCAGGTGGCGGCGGGCGAGCCGCCGCTCGATCTGCTCCTGACGCTCGACCAGCCAGTCGAGCGCCGCGTAGAGCTGATCGGCGTCGACGCCCTCGACGCCGAGCTCCTCGGCCAGCGTCGACTGCCCGAGCGACCGTGTGCAGGCCAGCTTCGACCCGGGCGCCAAGACCTGCTGGCAGATCATCGCCAGCACCCGCGCGCGCTCCGGCGATGGCTGCCGGTCGAGCAGCCGCGCCAACTCCAGCGCTCGCGCCATCCCGAGCACGCAGGCGACGTGGCCGTGCGGCAGCGAGCGCTCGACCTCGAACGCCTCCGAGGCGGGCAGGAAGCGCTCGCCCCGGAGCGAGCGGCGCACGAGCTCGATCGTCTCCGCCGGCAGCCGCGAGAGGTTGGCGACCGTTTCGTTCTTGACCTTGCCGCCCTCACGGTAGGTACGACGCAACAGGTGGGCCTCGTAGACACGGTCCTTGTAGCGCCGCCTCGTCGTTACTACATGAACTCCCGCCCCTCTGGCCGACATCCCCGTATTCTCACAGGTCATACGGACGGCATCGCCCAAAGGTTAGTACCTACACCAGCAGGCGACCACAAACCACAAACCCGCTTGCCGAGCGCCCCCCCGGCCTCAACACGTCGCCGACTCAGGGGTAACTCCGGTCTAGCCGCTAGCTCGCGCCGCCGAAACTGGCAATGCTTGGGCTCCCGCCGGGCTCAGCCCGGCGGCTTCCTCCTACCGGCGCCGGCTGGGAGCGCCCATCGGCGTCGACCGTCTACCCCAGTCGGACGCGCGCGTAGTTCACGTCGCCGAGTCTGTCTTCGCTCCAGCCGTGCACGCGCGGCGAGACGAAGCGCGCGTCGACCGCCCACGCGACCGGGATGAACCGGGCTTCGTGGAACAACGTCTCGTCCACGCGTTCCATTACCGCGCGCTGGTGGATCGCGGCGAGCACAGTGGGGAACGGGCCGAGCGCGTCGAGCAGCGCCTCGTCCTGCGGGTACTCCGCACGCACGCGCAAGAGGAATGCATCCGGCCCGTTCGGCGCGAGGGTCGCGCCGAGGCCGAGGTCGCGCCACGCGCCGACGAGCAGCGAGGCGCCGTACGCAGTGGCCGGATCGTGCGCGTCGTGCCCGAGGCGCACACGTACCGGCGGCAGCGAGGGAATCCTGGCGCGCGCGGCGCGGAATGCCTTGGCGGGAGCGCGGGGAGGATTGCTGCCGGGAACGAGGGAGACCGCGGACGGCGCCTGTCGCTCGGGAACGAGCGCCTGGTAGTCGCCGCGGTCTGCCGTCTGCCAGTACGCGCGGCGCGTGTTCGGTAGATCGCCCAGCGCGCCGCGGGGATTGACGACGACGACGTCCACCACGAGCAGCTGTGTTACGTGCACGGCCGGGCTGAGGGTCGGGTCGAGCTGCGCGGCGCGGATGTCGCCGAGCGGGACCGGAGCCTCGTCGAGCTCCCCGCGCCTGAAGAGGGCCGCGGCGCGCGCCGGCGGAACCCGGCGGAAGTCGAGCGTGAGCGAGCCGCGACGCGCGACGACCTCGCCGCTGCGTGCGCGCACGAGGCGAAAGGGACCGCGTGATCCAGGGAGCGCTGCGGCCGCAGACGTGAGCGCGTACGGGAAGCGAAGCCAACGGAACGGGAGGCGGACGCGCAGCTCGTCGCCGTGCGCCGTGAAGCGAACGGCTTGGAACATCCAGCTCGTGTGGCGAAAGAGCGCCCGCGCGATCGCAGCCGCGTGGCTGCAGCGGAACGTCCACCTCCTCGCGTCACGCGTGTGCCACGACGTGCAGAGCCCCGGCGCGACATCGCCGGTTCGCGGATCGACACGCAGCGGCGTTGCGAGCAGAGCGCGCACGAGCGTCGTCTCGTCGCGCGTCAGCGGCAGCGCCGGATCGATCGGCCAGTGCACCTGCGCGAGGGCGATCCGCAACGTGTGCGGCGGCCCGCCGATCGGGAGGGGCGCGGCCGAATGCGTCGCCCCGCAGCCCGCGAGCGCGAGCGCTACGAGAGCAGGCGGAAGAGCACGACGGTGTCGATCGCGAAGATGACCGCGACGACGATCGTGACTCGCGTCAGGTTCCGCTCGACGATGTGCGTGCCGCCCTGCGACTGCGGCGTGAAGCCCATGCCGCCCAGGCCGGCGTCGCGGCCGGAGTGCATGAGGATCAGGCCCACCAGAGCCATCGAGACGAGGACGTGCCAGACGGCGATTACCGGGAGCATCGCTTCGCAAGCGTAGCCGACGCTACCGGTCTGCGACCTCGAGGATGGCGTCGATCAGCTCGGCCGCGATCCGGTCCTTCGTCACGTAGCCCACGGCGCCGGCCTGACGCGCGCGGGCGACGTCGGCGCGCGCATTGGAGCCCGTGAGCATCAGCACCCGCGCGTCCGCGTTCGCATTGCGCAGGTGCTTGGTCGCCTCGATGCCGTCCATCAGCGGCATCGAGATGTCCATCAGGACGACGTCGGGCTCGAGCCGCTCCGCCAGCTCGACCGCCTCCCTCCCGTCGCGCGCGTGCCCCGCCACCTCGACGCGCTTGTCCGCGGCCAGGATCACCTCCAGCGCCTCCGCAAAGAGCGAGTGGTCGTCGGCGATCAGGACTCGGACCTTTGTCACCATTTTAGATAAGTAAAGCGTAGTCTTCTTGCTCGAAAATGGAAAGAGACGAGCCACGCGAACAGATCCAGAAGCTGCTCGTGACCGGCGACAACCGCCTCAAACAGGGGGTCAATCCGGAGAAGGTGCGGGAGAGCTTCGAAAAGGCGCTCCAGGTCGCGCGCGAAGCGGGGCTCGAGGAGCAGGTACGGCCGCTCGTCGAGATCAGGCTCGCGGATCTGGAGAGGTTCGCGGAGCGGTTCTCTCCTTCTAAAGAAAACGCTCCCCCCGACTCATGACGGCTCGCTCGAGGAGCGCCTCGATCTTCTCCGCCTGAAGCCTGACGTCGTGGGCGGCGGCGGCCGCGCGGGCCGCGGCGTTCGGATTCGGCAGCGACGCGGCTGCGCGGAGGCCGCGCTCGAGATCGTCGAGGTCGGTCGGATCGACGAGCACTCCGGCCCCCGGTGGGACGAACTCGGGCGGACCGCCGATGCGCGTCGCGACAACCGAGCGAGCGCACGCCATCGCCTCGAGCAGCGACTGGCCGAGCGGCTCGATCAGGCTCGGCTGGCAGACGACGTCCGCGCGCGCGATCCAGCCCGGCACGTCGTCGTGCGGGACGCGACCGACGACGCGCACGCGGTCGCGACCCTCGAGCCGCGCGCGCAACGGGCCCTCGCCGACGAACGTGAGGCTCCCCTCGCCGAGCCGCGCGAATGCATCCGCGAGCCGCAGGACGTTCTTGCGCTCTGTCAGCGACCCGACGCACAGGAACGCCGGAGACTTCAAGTGACACTTTGTCACTTGGGGGGTGAAGCGGTCGGTGTCCACGCCCATGTCGATGATGTGCGTCTTGCTGCGCGCATCCGGGACTTTGGCCTCGAGCTCGCGGCGCAGGTAGTCCGAGACGACGACCACCGCCGAGGCGCGCTTGACCACTCGCCGCGTCAGCGCAGCAACGCCCGGGATTGCGCCGATGTTGCGCACGTCGCGGCCGTGAGCGGTAACGACGAGCGGTGCGTCGACGCGCGACGCGATCAGCCCAGCCGGGACGAGGAAGTGCGCGTAGACGACGTCCGGCTTCGCAGCACGACGCACCCGTCGCGCGAGCTTGAGGTAGCGGCGCTTGCCGCCGGCACGGCTGTCGAGCACCGCGAGCTCGACCTCGTGCCCGCGCTCACGCAGCGCGAGCTCCATCCTGCGCACGAAGACGCCGAGGTCCGGATCGGCCGGGCCCGGGTACATCTGCGAGACGAGCAGGATGCGCACGGGCCCATTCTCCGAGAACGGGCCCGTGCGCGAAGCGCCTCTAACCTGCCGCTTCGTATTGCTTCGCAGCGAAGACGTTCGAGAGGTCGTTCACCGCGGCGTCACGCGACGACAGCGGCGCGAGACCGTAGCGGTTCTCGATCGTCGCGAGGATCGACGACGTGTCGTACTGCGTATGGTCGACGACGAAGTTGCCGCGCAGGAACGGCGAGACGACCAGGGCGGGGACCCGCGTCCCCGGGCCCCACTGGTCGTGCGGTCCCGACGTTCCGCCCTGGCCGGGCGGGGAGACGTGATCCCACTGGCCGCCGAACTCGTCGTAGGTGACGACCACCATCGTGTCCTTGGCGCACTTGCCGCTCTGGATCGCCTGTAGCAGCTGAACGAGATGGTCGCTCCCCCGGGTCTCGCTCGTGTAGCCGGGATGCTCGTTCTCGAGCCCTACCGGCTTGACGAGGCTGACCGCGTCGAGCTTGCAGTCCTTGGTCGAGGACTGCGCGAGCGAGAGGAACTCAGCCTCGTCGCGCAGGTGCGTCCGCCCGGGCGTGCCGGGCGCGTACTTGGCGTAGTAGTTGAACGGCTGGTGGTGATACTGGAACACCTTGTTCGGGCAGTACGGCCAGACCGGGTTCGGCTGCGAGTCCGGGTCGGCACAGACGCCCGGCACGAACCCGTTCGTCCATCCCGGTGCACCGACGTCACCGTCCGCGTTCGACCAGCCGCCCGAGTACCACGCCCAGCTGACGCCGGCCGAGCTCAGCTCGTCCCCGATCGTCGTCCCCGTCTGCGGCGGCAGCTGCGGGCTTCCGCGGAAGGGCTGGAACGCAGGCTGGATCGTGTTCACGGCGTAGTCACCGCAGGCGAGGCCCGACACGAGCGACGGACAGAGCTGCGTGAGCTGCCTGTCGAGGACAGGCCCAGTGGCGTGATAGAGGGGGTAGCTGGTCGGCATCCCGTTCGAGTCCACGATCGAGTGGTTAGCCGCCGGCGCTCCCGGCCACGTCGGGCTCGCCGCCGCGATCAGCCACTGGTGGTTGAGGAACGAGCCTCCGAACGCGGACTGGAAGAAATCATCCGCGATCGCATAGTGAGGATGGTCACCGCCGTGCAGGTAGGCGTAGATCGGCAGCGCCTGAGTGTCGTAGTAGCCCTGCGTCAGGCCGACGGCGTCGCTGCCCGTCGTGTACTTGTCCTGCTTCCCGCCGTCGAGCTGATACTGCTCCTGGTAGAAGCGGTGCACGATGTCGCGCGTGCAGCCGCCCGGCAGGTTGCTCGGGCTCGGCGGCAGACCGTTCGGCGCGAACACTCCCGGCTGCGGGCACGTCCGCGCGCTCGCCGGGATGTACGCCTCGATCGAGAACGGCGCGTTCGTGAAGTGGCTCACGAACGGCGTCGCCGTCGTCGCGTCGGCGCAGTCCGCCGGCAGCGGCGGCGAGGTCAGGTTGACGTCGTTCTGCAGCAGGCAGGTGTACGGAACGCCGGCCTGACCGACCTGGATCGTGTGGGCGGCATCGGCGCTCGCGCGCCCGTTCACGCCCTCCCAGCCGCCGTAGAGATTGTCGAAGCTGTGGTTCTCCTCGTAGATGACGACGATGTGGTTGATCTTCGCCAGCTGATCGTCGCCGCGCCCGGCGCTCGCGCCCGATGCGGCGAGCGCCGCGAGCGCGAAAACGGCCGCGGCCACCAGCGCGCCGCGTCCGAGAATCGATCGAGTCGTCCTCATTGAAACGCCCTCCCCCGGCCTGTAGTTGTCGGCGAGGAGTATCTCGCGTCAGGACCGGGCGCGCAGAGCGTCGTACGTGCCCCACGTCTCGCGGAGCTCGTTGCAAATCTCACCGACGGTGCAGAGCGCGCGCAGCGCGTCGCGCATCGGCGGCAGGAGATTGCCGTCGCCGCGCGCCGTGCTCCGCACTCCCTCGAGCGCCCGAGCGACCTCGTTCGCGTCCCGCTCGGCGCGCACACGTGCGGTTCGCTCCAGCTGCCGCTGTTCCGCCGCCGGGTCGAGGCGGTGCAGCTCGATCGGCTCCCGCTCCTCCTCCTGGAAGCGGTTGACGCCGACGAGCACGCGCTCGCCCGACTCCACCTCCTGCTGGTAGCGGAACGCGGCCTGCTCGATCTCGTCCTGGACGAAGCCCTGCTCGATCGCGGCGACCGCTCCGCCCAGCTCGTCGATTCGCGCGATCAGCTCCCACGCATTTGCCTCCAGCTCATCGGTCAGCGCCTCGATGAAGTACGAGCCGCCGAGCGGGTCGGCGGTGTCGGTACCGCCGGCCTCCGACGCGAGGATCTGCTGCGTGCGCAGCGCGATCTTCGCCGAGCGCTCCGTCGGCAGCGCGAGCGCCTCGTCGAACCCGTTCGTGTGCAGCGACTGGGCGCCTCCCGCGACCGCGGAGAGTGCCTGGATCGCGACGCGCACGATGTTGTTCTCCGGCTGCTGCGCTGTCAGCGTCGAGCCCCCGGTCTGCGCGTGGAAGCGCAGCGCCAGCGCCTTCGGGTTCGTGACGCCGAAGCGCTCCTTCATGATCCGCGCCCACAGCCGCCGCGCCGCGCGGAACTTCGCCACCTCCTGGAAGAAATGGTTGTGCGCGTTGAAGAAGAAGGAGAGCCGCTCGCCGAAATCGTCCGGGCTGAGTCCCGCGTCGATCGCCGCGCTGCAGTACGCGATCCCGTTCGCGAGCGTGAACGCGAGCTCCTGCACCGCGGTGGAACCGGCCTCGCGGATGTGGTAGCCGGAGATCGAGATCGTGTTCCAGCTCGGGATCCGCTCGGCGCAGTAGGCGAACAGATCGGTCGTCAGCCGCATCGACGGTTTCGGGGGAAAGATGTAGTTTCCGCGCGCGCAGTACTCCTTGAGGATGTCGTTCTGCACGGTGCCGCGCAGCTTGTCGCTGCTCACGCCCTGCTCCTCCGCCACGAGCTCGTAGAGAAGAAGGAGAAGCGAGGCGGGCGCGTTGATCGTCATCGACGTCGAGACCTCGCCGAGCGGGATGCCGTCGAAGAGCCGCTTCATGTCGGCGAGCGAGTCGATCGCCACCCCGGTCCGCCCCACCTCGCCGAGCGCGCGCGGATCGTCCGAGTCGTAGCCGAGCTGCGTCGGAAGGTCGAAGGCGACGGAGAGGCCGGTCTGGCCGCGCTCGAGCAGGTAGCGGAAGCGCGCGTTGGTCTCCTCCGCGGAGGCGAAGCCCGCGTACTGGCGGATCGTCCACGGCCGGCCGCGGTACATGTCGCGATAAGGCCCACGGGTGTAGGGGGACTCGCCCGGGAGCTCGAGCTCGTCCGGCGCGTCTGCCGCGGTGTAGACGGGCTTCAGCTCGATCCCGGAGTCGGTCTCGCGCCGATCGGTCGTGGCCACTATGCAGAGGCTAGATGGTTAGCTCGAGCTCGGCATCCTGGGCGACCAGTGCGGCATAGCGCCCGCCTGCCGCGACCAGCTCGTCGTGCGTGCCGATCTCGACCACCCGGCCGCGGTCAAGAACGACGATCTGGTCGGCGTCGCGGATCGTCGAGAGCCGGTGCGCGATCGCAATCGTCGTCCGCCCCTGCGAAAGCCGGTCGAGGGCATCCTGCACGAGCCGCTCGGTCTCCGTGTCGAGCGAGCTCGTCGCCTCGTCGAGCACGAGCACCGGCGGGTTGCGCAGGATCGTGCGCGCGATCGCGATGCGCTGCTTTTCGCCGCCGGAGAAGCGGTAGCCGCGCTCGCCGACGACGGTGTCGTAGCCCTCCGGCAGCGCTGCGATCACGTGATGGATGCGCGCCGCCTCCGCCGCCGCCTCGATCTCGTCGTCCGTCGCGTCCGGCTTCGCAAAGCGGAGATTCTCGCGCACCGACGCGTGGAAGAGATAGGTCTCCTGCGAGACGACGCCGACGAGGTCGGACAGCGCCTTGAACGAGAGATCGCGCACGTCGACGCCGCCGATCGTGACGCTGCCCTCGCCGACGTCGTACAGGCGCGCGGCGAGATACCCGAGCGTCGTCTTGCCGGAGCCGGTCTCGCCGACGATCGCGGTCGTCGTCCCGGCCGGGACGACGAAGCTGACGTCCTCCAGCGTCCAGCCCTCGCCGTAGCCGAACCACACGTGGTCGTAGACGACGTCACCCGCGGGCGCGACGTCGATCGCGTCCGGCTTCTCCTCGATGTCGACGGGCTGGTCGAGGTACTCGAAGATCCGGTCGAAGAGGGCGAGCGACGTCTGCACGTCGAGCCCGACGCCAAGCAGCGAGCCGACGGGGAAGAAGAGGCGCGTCTGCAGCGTGGTGAAGGCGACGAGTGTCGGCACCGAGATCGCGTGCGAGCCGTGCGCGAGCGCGAGGCCGCCGAACCAGTAGACGGCGGCGGGCATGATCGCGAAGCTCATCTGGATCGAGGACATCACCCAGCGGCCGGCCATTCGCTGACGAACCTCGAGGTCGGCGAGGCGCAGCGAATCCGACTCGAAGCGGTCGGCGAGCTCCGCGCCGCGGCCCATCGTCTTGCCGAGCATGATCCCCGAGACGGAAAGCGACTCGGTGACGAGGCTGGAGAGATCGGCGAGCGTCTCCTGCGTCGTCTTGGCGATCCTGCGGCGCTCGTTGCCGACGCGCCTCGTCAGCAGGACGAAGAGCGGGATGAGCGCGAAGGCGAACAGCGCCAGCTTCCAGCTCAGCGCGAGCATGCCGACCATGGTCGCGAGCACCGTGGTGGCACTGGAGACGATGGACGTCGCAGTGTTCGTGACGACGCTCTGCACGCCGCCGATGTCGTTCTGGATCCGCGACTGCACCTCTCCGGTGCGCGTACGCGTGAAGAACGCGAGCGACAGCCGCTGCAGGTGGCGGAAGACGGCCGCGCGCAAGTCGTGCATCACGCGCTGCCCCACCTGGTTCGAGAGCAGCGTCTGGAAGACGCCGAGCACGCCGGTGGCGATCGCGATCGCGATCATCCCGCCGGCGAGGTACGACAGCCGCGTCGTCTCCTTCAGCGGGATCGCCTGCAGGACGCCGCGGAGCAAGAAGGCGGGGATGACGCCGAGGCCGGCCGAGACGACGATCAGCGCGAGCACGCCGGACAGGCGCAGCTTGTAACGCACGAAGAGCCGCCCGATCCGGCGAAGGTTGGCGCGCCGCACGGCCGGGTCGGCGGGCCGCTCCGGCTGCTCGGGGCCGGGCCTGAAGCGGTGGTCGAACATGCACCCAGGGTACGTTTCGTCGCATGGCTGTGGTCGTCCGCCTCTTCGCCGGACTCCGCGAGCGCGCAGGTTGGTCGTCCCGCGAGATCGAGGCGGCGCGCGTGTCGGACGTCTGGCCGGCGCTCGAGCTAGGCGACGAGCCGCCGGGGCTCCTCTATGCAGTGAACAAGGAGTACGCGGAAGGCTCGCGCGAGCTTAGTGACGGCGACGAGGTGGCGCTGATCCCGCCGGTGTCGGGCGGCGCGTTCCTGCTCAGCGAGGAACCGCTGTCG
>Ga0099827_10000739_pt1 | contig 15701 bp, 13 predicted proteins | sample CZO8metaG_FD_79339 | JGI IMG/M metagenome (GOLD analysis project Ga0099827, IMG submission 79339) | Vadose zone soil microbial communities from the Eel River Critical Zone Observatory, Northern California, USA - CZOApr15con1.8 metaG | ecosystem: Environmental > Terrestrial > Soil > Vadose zone ...
AAGTGTGACGAACTTTCCACAGGGTCGTCTGGTTTCGGCGGTTGTTAGTTAGGTTGACCGCCGTGGCGATCACCTTCCATTGGCGCGGCGACTTCGACAGCGCAGAGGTGAACGACCTACACGCTCAGGCGTTCGAACACCGCCTGCTCGAAGACGACTGGCAGGGACAAGTGCAAGAGCACAGCCTGGGCTGGGTCTGCGCGCGCGACGACGGTGAGCTCGTTGGTTTTGTCAACGTCGCGTGGGATGGGTCCCTGCATTCCTTCATTCTCGACGCGATGGTCGCTGCGCCGGCTCGCAGACGTGGAATCGGAACCCAACTGGTGGCCGTCGCGGTCGCCAAGGCGCGGGGGGCCGGCTGCGAGTGGCTCCATGTCGACTTCGAAGACCACCTGCGGGAGTTCTACTTCGACGCCTGTGGCTTCGAACCGACAAATGCCGGCTTGATCAAGCTCTAACGCGCCCGAGCCGTGCGCCATCCTTCCGCAGCTCCTGCGAGCACGGCGGAGCTCCGTGACCCCAGCGCGGTCCAAGCGCCCAGCCTCGACCGCATGCGCGAAATCGTCGTTGTGGCTCGCCTGCTCGCAGGCGGAGGGACTGCCGCCTCAGGCCGGTTGCCCGGCCCAGTTCAATCACGATTTCAAAGACCTCTTCGGACAAACATCATTCGGTCCGACCAGTAGCGGTATCGCTCAAAGCGCTCCAGGCTTCGGTCAGGCGCTCAAACCGCAGGCGACGGCGCCTCACGATCAGTGCCCGATCGACCTGACTCCCTAGGTACTCGGCAAATCAATCAAGGTCTAGAGCTCGAGGGTCGGCAGGTCTAGCTCGCCGGCGCGTTCCATCGCGGCCAGCGCGATCGCGAGGTCCTGGATCGCGAGGCCGGTTGAGTCGAAGACCGTGATCTCGCGGTCGGACTGACGCCCCGCGGCTGTACCCAAAAGCACGTTGCCGAGTTGCGACACGTCGTCGCGTGTGAGTACTCCGGCCTCTACTGCGTGCACGAGATCGCCATTGTGTGAAGCTTGTTCCCAGTCGTCGCAGAAGACGCGTACGCGCGCCAGTTCTTCGACGGCGATCTCGGCCTTTCCGGGCCCGTCCGCGCCCATCAGGCTCGCGTGCTGGCCGGGGCGGAGCGAGCCTTCCCCGAGGACGATCTCGCGACCGGGCGTCACGGTCACCACCAAGTCGGCGGCGAGGGCGTCCTCCCGGCTCGAAGCGACCTCGGCTCCGATGCGCTGAGCCACTGCTTCGGCGCGCCGGCGGTCGACATCCCAGAGTTGAATGCGCCGTCCCCGAGCGACGAACGTTCCCGCCGCCGCTTCGCCGTTGACACCGGCGCCGATCACTGCGGCCGTCTCTGCATCCGCGCGGCCCAGCGTCTCCGCCGCGAGCACCGCAGCCGCGCCCGTGCGCAGAGCGGTCACCGCGCCGGCGTCGAGCACGGCCTTCAGCATCCCGTTCGAGGCATCGGAGAGCAGCACGAGCCCGGTGACCGTTGGGAGTCCCGCCGCCGGATTCCCCGGAAACGACGTCACCCACTTGAGCAGCGCATGCCCCCCGCCCAGAGCCGGCATCGCGCGGAAGTCGCCTGCCGGATACGCCGGCACGTACACCTTCGGCGGCATCGTCCACTCGCCGCGCGCGTACGCGACGAAGGCGTCGCGCACCGCCTCCAGCGCCCGCTCCAGCGAGACCGCTTCGCGCACCTGCGAGCCCGTGAAGAACGGGATCAGTGCCCCTGCCAGTGATGCTGCCGAGTTTCTGGGTCGCGAGCACCAAGCCAGGGGCCGCACTCGTCCGCAGCCAAGGCTGACTGCCTTGGTAAGGACGAGGGTGGAGCCTGGCGCCGCGTGATCGCGGGCCAGAAGCCGGCGAGTATCGCTGGTAGGGGCACTAGAGGTGCTTGACGTCCGCGGTCAGCTTGTCCACCGACTCCTTCGCATCGCCGAACAGCATCACGGTCTTCGGGTTCAGGAAGAGCGGGTTGTCGATGCCCGCGAAGCCGGGATTCATGCTGCGCTTCAGCACCACGACCTGCTGGGCCTGGTCGACGTTGAGGATCGGCATCCCGTAGATCGGGCTGCTGGGATTGTTGCGCGCGTCGGGATTGACGACGTCGTTTGCACCGATCACGAGCGCGACGTCGGTGCGCGAAAACTCCGCGTTCGCCTCGTCCATCTCCTTCAGCTGAGGGTAGGGGACGTTCGCCTCGGCGAGCAGGACGTTCATATGCCCCGGCATGCGTCCGGCGACGGGGTGAATGGCGTACGAGACCTCCACGCCGCGAGACTCGAGCAGGCTGGCGAGCGAGTGCACGTCGTGCTGCGCCTGCGCCACGGCCATTCCATACCCGGGAACGAACACAACCTTTTGCGCGTACGCGAGCATCATCGCCACGTCCTCAGCGCTGGCCGAGCGCACCTGGCCGTCGGTCGCTCCCGCGCCGGCCAGACCGGGGGCGGTGGGGGCGAGCTGGCCGAAGGCGCCGAACAAGACGTTCGCGATCGAGCGGTTCATCGCCCGGCCCATGAGGATCGTCAGGAGCGTGCCCGATGCGCCGACAAGCATCCCGCTCACGATCAGCACGTTGTTCTCGAGCTCGAATCCCGTCGCCGCTGCCGCGAGCCCGGTGAACGCGTTTAGCAAAGAGATCACGACCGGCATGTCGGCGCCCCCGATCGGGAGGACGAACAGAACTCCGAAGAGCGCGGCGCCGCCGAGGAGCGCCCAGATCAGCCACTGACGCTCGGCGCCGGCAGCGATGGCGATTCCGGCTGCCAGTACGCCGGCGAAGAGAAGGGCGTTCACGACCTGCTGCATGGGATAGACGATCGGCCGTCCCCGGATCAGCTCCTGCAGCTTGGCGAACGCCACCATCGAGCCCGCGAACGAAATGCTTCCGATGATCGCGGAGAGCATGATCGATGCGCTGATGTCCGTCTTCAGTGTCCCGGGATTGGGCGCGCGGTTGTGGAACTCCGCCAGCGAGATCAACGCGGCGGCGCCTCCACCGACGCCGTTGAACAACGCGACCATCTGGGGCATCGCCGTCATCCGGACCCGGCGTGCGGCAACCGCCCCGAAAGCGCCGCCGATGACCATCCCCACCGCGATCTCCCAGTAGCTGACGACCTCGTTCTGGAGGAAGGTCACCACGATTGCGAGCAGCATCCCGACCGCGCCGATCTGGTTGCCGCGGCGCGCAGTCGCCGGGTGCGACAGGAACCGCAACGCCAGGATGAACGTCACGATCGTGATCAGGTAGAGGAGGTTCGTGACCTCGCGGCTCACGGCTTCGGCCCGCTCGACTCCCGCTTTTTGAACATCTCGAGCATCCGATCCGTGACGACGAAGCCGCCGACGACGTTCGCGGAGGCGAGCACGACGGCGATCAGGCCGACGATCGAGGTCAGCGTGTCCTTGTGATCCAGGCCCGCGACGAGCATCGCCCCGACGATCACGATGCCGTGGATCGCGTTCGTGCCCGACATCAGCGGGGTGTGCAGCAGTGTGGGCACCTTCGAGATGACCTCGAAGCCGAGGAAGATCGCGAGCACGAGGATCGTGATCTCGAAGGTCAGGAGGAGTCCGTGGCTCACGCCGTGACCTTCTCCCGTGTCACGCAAGAACCTGCCGTGATCTCGTCGTCCCAGTCGAGCGTGAGCTCCCCTTCGGGTGCCAGGTGCTGGAGCAGTGAGGACACGTTTCGCGCGTACAGCTGGCTCGCGTGGTACGGCATCGTCGAAGGAAGGTTCGTCAGCCCGACGAGCGTGACCCCGTGACGCTCGACGATCTCCCCGGGCTCGGTCAACTCGCAGTTTCCGCCGGTCTCGGCAGCGAGGTCGATGATCACGGAGCCTGGGCGCATTCCCGCGACCGCGCCGGCCGGAATCAATCGAGGGGCCGGGCGTCCCGGAATGAGCGCCGTGGTGACGATCACGTCGTAGTCGGGGATCCGCCCCGCCAGCTCGTCCTGCTGGCGGCGTTGCTCCTCCTCGGTGAGCTCGCGCGCGTAGCCGCCTGCCGTCTCCTCGCCGATGATGCCGAGGTCGAGGAAGGTCGCGCCCAGGCTTTCAACCTGCTCCTTCACAACGGCGCGCACGTCGAAGCCCGCGACGACCGCTCCGAGCCGGTGCGCCGTGGCGATCGCCTGGAGCCCGGCTACTCCGGCGCCGAGCACGAGCACCTTCGCGGGCGCGACGGTCCCGGCCGCAGTCATCAGCATCGGAAAGAATCGGGGAAGACGCTCCGCCGCGACGATGACGGCCTTGTACCCGGAGACCGTCGCCTGCGAGGAGAGTGCGTCCATCGGCTGCGCCCGTGTGATGCGGGGGATGGACTCCATCGCAAACGCGTGGACGCCGCGCGCCGCTAGGCGCTCGATCCCCGCCGGGTCCGTCAGCGGCTCGAGGAACCCGATGAGCAGCTGTCCGCTGCTCAAGCGCTGCACCTCGTCTCGGCGCGGCTTGAGCACCTTGACCACGCCCTCCGCATCCCACACTCCATCGGACAGCTCGGCTCCGGCTTCGCGGTACGCCTCGTCGGGGAAGGACGCGGCGATGCCGGCGCCGTGCTCGACGACCACATCGAAGCCGCTTCCGGCTAGGCGCGAAACCGCCTCGGGGACGAGTGCCACTCGGCGCTCCCCTAGCTCGAGCTCCCGCGGAACCCCGATTCGCACGGCGCGATCTTACGTACGCTGGCTGGCGCGTGACCCATTTCATCGAGAACTACGGGCTCTTCTTCCTCTTCGGCGTCGTCTGTCTCGAATCCGCCGGACTCTGGCTTCCGGGCGAGACGGCTTTGATCGCCGCCGGTGTCTATGCCTCGAAAGGGCACCTTTCGATCACCGCTGTGATCGTCGTCGCCGCGGCGGGCGCGATCATCGGCGACAACATCGGGTACTGGCTCGGTCGCGAGGGCGGCCGCCGTCTGATCTACCGCTACGCCCTCCTGCGTCGCTTCGCCGGGCGCGTGCTGCCCACGGCAGAGCGGTTCTTCGAGCGGCACGGCGGCAAGGCCGTCTTCCTGGCACGCTTCTTCGGTGGCGTACGCGTAACGGGCGCATGGATGGCGGGGATCACTCGGATGACCTGGTGGCGATTCCTGTTCTGGAACGCGGCGGGCGGAATCGTCTGGGCCGTCGCGGTCGGTCTCGTCTCGTTCTACGCGGGGAAAGCCGTCGCGGATACGGTCGCGCGCTACGGGGTGTACGGCGCGATCGCCGGCGCGATCCTGATCGTGCTCGTGCTGGCAGCGCTCCACGTCTGGCGTCGCCGAGTCGTCGAGGACCAGGCGTAAAGGCGGCAGCGGTCCTCCTCGCGGTTTGCAGGCTCCTCGGCTTTCCGGCTGCGGCGGCCGTCACGCCGGTGCCGAAATTCGAGCACGTGATCGTGATCGTCTTCGAGAACAAGGAATCGGGCAGCGTTCTCGGCAGCAGGGACGCGCCGACGTTCAATTCCTACGCTCGGCGCTACGCCAAGCTCACGCGCTATTTCGGCATCACGCACCCGAGCCTGCCCAACTACCTCGCGCTCGTGTCAGGCTCGACACAGAACATCACGACCGACTGCACGGACTGCGTGGTTTCGGCGAGCAGCCTCGCCGACACGCTCGAGGCCGCGGGCCGATCCTGGAAGACGTACGCCGAGGGATTGCCGGCTGCCGGGTTCCTCCGCGCGGAGGACGGCCTGTACGTAAAGAGGCACAACCCGTTCGTCTACTTCCGCAGCGTCATCGATAGTCCGAGCCGGCGCGCCAAGATCGTGCCACTGACTGAGCTCGCCGTGGATCTTCGCGCCGGACGTCTCCCGGATTTCTCGCTTGTCGTGCCCAATATGTGCAACTCCATGCACGACTGTCCGGTCCGGACGGGCGACAGGTGGCTTCGCGCGACGGTGCCGCCGTTGCTGCTGATCCCGAAGACCGCCGTCTTCGTCATCTTTGACGAGGGCTCGCCGCAAGGCCGAAACCATGTTACGGCTCTCGCGCTGGGCAGCGCCGTCCTCCCACACTCGCGTTTTGCCGCAGTCACCGGTCACTATGGGCTGCTGCGGACGATCGAGGCCGCCTGGGCGCTCCCGCTCCTCGGCCACTCGGCTCAGGCCGCGCCGATCACCCGTATCTGGAGGTGAAGGGAAAGGTCCGGCCGCCTGGAACTTCATCCGGCCGATGCTGGCCGCCCTCGCCTCCGCGCTCGCCGCGCGTGACCCCTCGACGGCCGCACATTGCGCGCGCGTGACCTTCCTCGCGGGCAGGCTGGCGGCCTGGATCGGCTGGGACGAGCAGCAGCTGCGGACGCTCGAGGTCGGCGGGCCGCTGCACGACATCGGCAAGGTCACGATCTCGGTGGCGCTCCTGCGGAAGCGCGGACCGCTTCGGCCGCACGAGCTGGCCGAGATCCGGACGCATCCGGCGGCGGGCGCAAAGCTGATCAGCCCGATCGGTCCGGCACGCGACGCCATGCCGTACGTCCTCTACCACCACGAGCGCTGGGACGGGGGCGGCTATCCGACCCGCCGCCGGGGGATAGAGATTCCCGAGGCGGCGCGCCTGCTCGCCGTCGCCGACGCTTTCGACGCGATGACGTCGACCCGCCCGTACCGGCGCGCCCTGCCGGTTTCGCGCGCGCTTGGTGAGATCGAGCGGTGCGCAGGGACGCAGTTCGATCCGAGAATCGCCGGGGCGTTTCTCGAGGCCTGGCACGCCGGCGTCCTCGCCGACGCGGCCGCGATCTAGTCACAGCGCGGCCCAGACCTCGAGCTTCGACTTCACGCGCCGAATCACCTCGTCCGTAAACTCGGTCGTTCCCGCATGCCCGCCGAGATCGGCGGTCCTGATTCCTTGCGAGACCGCCTCGAGGCACGCCTCGCGGATCGCCCGCCCGACCTGCTGAGCTTCTTCGCCGCTGTATGCGAGCAACGCGGCACCGGCCAGGATCATCGCCATCGGGTTCGCAACGTTCTTCCCGCGCAGAGACGGCGCCGTCCCGTGCGCGGCCTCCGCCATCAGCGCACGCGGCTCGTAGTCCTCTTCGAACGCGACGAGCAGTGATTCGGAGCCGGCGATCGAGCCGAACAGCGGCAACACGAGGTCGGAGAGGATGTCGCCGTCGCGGTTGAGCGCGGGAATGACGAGCGGATCGCCCGCCGCCGCGATCAGCAGCGCGAACGTCGCGTCGATCAGCTGCGGCTCGTACGGGACGTCGGGGTGGCGCTCCGCAGCCGAGTCCATCTCCTCCTTCAGCATCCCCTCGTAGGTCGGGCTGACCGTGTACTTCGGACCGCCGAACACCTTCGCGCCGACCTGCTCGGCCTGGCGGAAGGAGAACTCGGCGACGGCGCGGCAGATACGGCGCTCGATCCGCTCCGTGCGGTACGCGACCTCGTCGTCGCCCTCTCCTTCGCGCCATTCCTTCGCGCCGTAGGCGTCCCCGACGGCCATGCGCACGATCGAGATCGGTGCGTGCACGCCTCCGAGCGGCACGACACCGGGGATGCGGCGGCCCGTGCGCACGATCACGCGTCCGCCGATCTCCTCGCGCAGGATCCGGTTCGGCGAGCCGACGTCGTCGCGCCCTTGGGGAGTGATCGTCGCGGCCTTGAGGCCGAGGCCATGCTCGCGGATCGCCCGCGCTGCCTCGTAGACGACCTCGTTGTTCGTGTCCCGGCGCGACTCCAGCGAGAGATCGAAGCGGGGAAACTCGAGCTCGAGCCCGGTGACTTCGGGCGAAAGGACCCGCAGCGCCTCCTCGAGCAGCTCCTGCCCGGTCTCGTCTCCTTCGAGCACCACGACCGTTTTCGCGTCCACGCGCCGGAGACTAGCGGTGAACAATGGCACGGAAAGCAACGGTCTAATTCACGGTGCTTTGCGCTAGGCTCATGCGCAAGAGATCGCCTATTGGAGGAGGAAAACCGGTGGCACGTGTGACGAGACTGGTCTGCGACAATTGCGGCAAGGAAGTGGACGAGGCCAAAGGCGCCGTGATGCGGATCAATTTCACGGACGCGCGGCGCGGCTCCAAGCAAGCGGATCTCTGCGACGCCTGTGCCGGCAAGATGCCGGGCCACGCCGTCGCACGTCGCGGCCGGCGTCCCAAGTCGGCAGCTGCTTAACCTCGAGCAGACGTGACAGCGGTAGCCCCGGCCTGACCGGACATGTCCGGTGCCAGGCACCGCTACGAGAGTGTGACTTTTTCTCCACAGCGATCTGCAAAGGGGCCCCGGCGGCGGGATGCGCCGGGCCATGTCGCGGTGCCAGGCACGGGTACCACGGTGTGACGCGAAAGGGTCGTCAGGACCCCCGAGTAGCATGGGTAGGTTGGGTCTGAACCTCATCACCGGCCCGGCCAACGCCGGGAAGGTGGCGCTCCTCCTGCGCCGATACCTCGAGGCGCTTCCGGAGGAGCCGTATCTGATCGTGCCGAACCGGTCGGACGTCGAAGCCGTGGAGCGCGAGCTCCTGGCGCTCCAACCGGTGCTGCTGGGCGGGTCGATCGGGACCTTCGACGATCTCTTCGCACGCATCGCCCGCGGCGGGAGCGACTCGCGCGCTGTCGCGACCGAGGCCCAGCGTGCGCTCGTCATTCGCCGCGCGCTTGCCGGCCGGTCGCTCAACGGTCTCGGCAGGTCGGCCCGCTTCGGCGGCTTCGCCGATGCCCTGCTGGCCGTCGTCGGCGAGCTCGAATCCGGACTCCTCGACCCGAACGACCTCGAGGGGGAACTCGCGGCGCTCTACGCGGCGTACCGCGCGGAGCTGGACCGTCTGGGCCTCTGGGACCGCGATCTCCTCCGTCGCCGTGCGGCAGACCGCGTCGCCGGTGAGCTCGATGCGTGGCGCGGCGAGCCCGTCTTTGCATACGGCTTCGAGGATCTGACCGGGGCGGAGTGGTCGCTCATACAGGCTCTCGCTGGTCGCAGTGAGGTAACCGTCTCGATCCCGTACGAGCCCGGCCGCGCCGCGTTCCTATCGCTCCACCGCACGATGGACGACCTGACCGCGCTTGCCGACGGCCGGATCGAGGAGCTGCCACCCGGACACGACGAGGTGGCCGCGCCGGCGCTCGCGCACCTCGAACGAGCCCTCTTTTCCGACCCGAGCGCCGCGAGCGCACCCCCGATCGATAGCGCCATCCGCTTCTTCGAGAGCGCGGGTAAGCGCGGCGCGCTCGAGCTCGTCGGCGAGGAGCTGCTCTCGCTCATCCGTTCCGGGGTGGCGCCCGAGCAGATCGGGATCGTCTGCCCGTCGCTCGAGCGCTGGCAGGCGCCGCTCGAGACGGCGCTCGGAACGCTCGGCGTCCCCCATGCGCTCGAGGCGTACGCGCGGCTCGACAGGACGCCGTACGGCCAAGCGCTGTTGAGCCTGCTCCGCTTCGCGTGGCTCGGCGGCGGTCGCGCCGACCTGTACGCGTTCCTTCACTCGCCGTACTCCGGACACACCCGACAGAACGTCGACTTCCTCGAGGGACGCCTGCGCGGGCGCGCAGTCGACTCGCCCGAGCGCGTCGAGGAGGAAACGATCCGGCTGCGCGACGGCCAGCCGCTCGCGATGCTCGAGGCGCTCCGCTCAGCGCCGACGCCGCTCGATGCCGTTGCCGCGCTGGCTTCGTCAATGCTGCGCGCCGCGTACGGGCTCGAGAATCCGCCCGTCGGAGAGCTCTCGCGTCAGGACATTCGCGCGCACGAGACGGTCACGCGACTGCTCGTCGAGCTCCGCGGCTGGAGCGAGCTGGACGGATCTCTCTCGCCCGAGGAGGTCGTCGCAGCGCTCGAGCGCGCGGAAGTGCGCCGCTCGTCTGCCGGCGAGATCGGGCGCGTGGCGGTGCTCGACCTCATGCGCGTACGCACGCGACGATTCGAGGTCGTCTTCCTGCTCGGCCTGGAGGAGGGCAGCCTCCCGCGCCGCGGTCACGAGTCACCCTTCCTCGGCGACGACGCACGGCGCGAGCTCGACGAACGGTCGCACGCACGTCTCATGCGTCCGGACCAAGTCGCTCGCGACCGTTACCTCTTCTACACGGCGTGCACGCGCGCGAGTCGCCGCGTCTACCTCGTCCGCGAGGCGGCGAATGACGAGGGCAGTCCCCGGGAGCCGAGCCCGTTCTGGGAGGAGGTGCAGACGCTGTTCCCGCGCGACGACGTCGCGCGCTGGACTCGCCGCCGACCGCTCTCCGAGCTGACCTGGCAGCTCGAGGCTGCGCCCACCGAGCGTGAACGGCTGCGCACGGTCGCCCTTCGCGCCGCTGACGACAGGCCCGCCGCCGAGGAGATCGCCTCCGCAAACGGCTGGGAACGGCGGCTCGCGCGCGCCCTTCACGCCTTCGAGCGGCCGACCCGCCTCACGCATCCGCAGGTTCTGGCCGAGCTGCGGTCGCGGACGACATTCAGCGTCACGGAGCTCGAGCGCTTCGCCGACTGCTCCTCGATCTGGTTCCTCGAGCGGCTCATCGATCCGAAGACGATTGACGCGCGGGTGGATGCGCGCCTGCGCGGCTCGATCGCGCATCAGGTGCTCTTCCGCTTCTACTCCCGGCTCCCGAAGGAGCTCGGGATCGAGCGCATCGAGCCTGACCGCATCGAGGACGCAGTCGCATACCTCAAGCGCTGCCTCGACGACGCAATCGAAGGTGTCCGCATTGAGCTCACGGATCTCCAAGAGCGCGAGCTCAAGCACGGACTCTGGCGCGATCTCGAGGCGTTCGTCCGCGAAGACGCTGCCTCGGAGGCGCCGCTCGTCCCGCGCCGGTTCGAGGTCCTGTTCGGCTCCGAGCGCGCAGCGCCCGAGCTACAGCGCGGTCTCGAGCTTGCGGACGGGATGACCCTCTCCGGAAAGATCGACCGCATCGACGTCGATCCCTTCAGCACGCGCGGGATCGTCCAGGACTACAAGGCCGGCAAGCACGCGCACTCCGCCGCGCAGATCGAGTCGGAGAAGCGTCTCCAGATCCCGCTGTACATGCTTGTGCTCCGCGACCTGGTCGGGATCGAGCCGTTGGGCGGCCTCTACAGGCCGTTGGCGGGCGAGCGCAAGGCGCGGGGGCTGCTGCGCGCAGAGGCGCGCGAGGACGGCGTGCCCGGGTTCGCGAACAACGACTACCTAGACGAGGAGGCGTTCTGGAGCCAGGTCGAGCGCGCCCGGGAGCTCGCGGTCGGGATCGTCGACCGCATCCGTGAAGGCGACGTGCGCCACGATCCGAAGGGCGGCGATTGTCCGAACTGGTGCGAGCTGTGGCCGATGTGCAGGATCAGGCGGGCGTGAAGCTGAACCCGGAACAGCGGGCCGCCGTCGACGCACGCGGGCTCGTGTTCGTCTCGGCCGGCGCAGGAACCGGGAAGACGAAGGTGCTCGTCGAGCGCTTCGCCCGTGCGGTGTCCGACGAAGGGTTCGACGTCGAGTCCATCCTCGCGATCACGTACACGGAGAAGGCGGCGGGCGAGCTGCGCAGCCGGATCCGCGCGAGCCTCGTGGAGCGCGGCCGCCCCGATCTGGCGCGTGCGCTCGACGGCGCGTGGATCTCGACCATCCACGGCTTCTGCCACCGGCTGCTGCGTTCACATCCGTTCGCCGCCGGCGTCGATCCGCGCTTCCGCGTCCTCGACGAGAGCCAGGGGCGCGTTTTGCGCGGAGAGGCGTTCGAGGCGGCGCTGACGTCGTTCTGCGCCGACGACGATCCGGCGCGGCTGCGCCTGCTTGCCGTGTACGGCGCCGATGGACTTCGGAAGATGCTCACCGGCGTCTACGAGACGCTCAGGTCGGCGGGCAGAGAGCTCATGCTCGAGCTCGGCGAGCGCCCGAGCCTCGAGGCTCGGATTGAAGAGCTGCGCGAAGCTGCACGCTGTCTGGCGGATGACGAGGGCGCCGGCGACGCTGCGCGCGAGACGGCGAGACAGGCGCTCGTCCTCCTCGAGACCGACGCGCGCGCCGACCGCCTCTTCGAGCTCGGCGACCTCAGGCTCCGCGGCGAGCGGGCGGCCACCTACGAGGAAGCTCGGCGCGCAGTCGAGCAGGCCGCGCTGGACGAGCTCGCGGCGGCCGACCGCGACCTGCTGCAGGAGCTCCTGACGGGCTTCGCGGCCGCGTATCAGGACGGGAAGGACCGCGAGTCCGCGCTGGACTTCGAGGACCTGCAGCTGCGCGCGCGCGATCTGCTACGCGACGACGACGCGATTCGCGAGCGTGAGCAGCTGCGGTTCCGCTCGATCATGGTTGACGAGTTCCAGGACACGAACCGCCTCCAGTGCGAGCTGATCGATCTCATCGCCGGCGGGGTCGCGGCGCCGCTTGCCGGCGCCGCTTCAGAGGAGAAGCGGGCTTTGCCCGCTTCTCCGATAAACCCGGTTGGCCACGCGTCGACGCGTGAAGGCGCGCCAGCGCGCTCGGTTCATTGTGAGCGGTTCTTCGTCGGCGACGAGTTCCAGTCGATCTACGGCTTCCGGCACGCGGACGTGCAGGTCTTCCGCGAGCGGCGCTCGGAGGCCCTCGGCGGTGTGCTCCCGCTGACGATGAACTACCGCTCGCGAGCGGAAGTGCTGGCGGTCGTGAACCATCTCTTCGGAGCGGATTTCGGCGACGAGTTCCAGCCGCTGACAGCGTCCGGAGACTTCCCCGATCCGGTTTTCGGGGCGCCGGTCGAGCTGCTCGTCACCGACAAGTCCACGTACGCCGACACGCCTGTGCACTGGCGGCGCGGCGAGGCGCGGGCGATCGCCCGGCGCATCCGCGACCTGATCGACGCAGGAGCTGCGGCGCCCGGGGAGATCGTGCTGCTGTTCGCGGCCGGGACGGACGCCGAGTGGTACGAGGAAGAGCTGCGCGGACTGGGCGTGCCGACGTACCGCGGCACGGGACGGGGCTACTTCGGCCAGCAGCAGGTGGTGGACCTCCTCGCCTACCTTCGCTTGCTGCGGAACCGCTATGACGACGAGGCGCTCGTCAGCGTGCTCGCCTCCCCCCTCGTCGGGATCTCGAACGATGCGCTCGTCCTGCTGCGGCGTGCCGCTCCCAAGCGGCCGCTGTTCGTGGCGCTCGAGCGTGACCTGCCGGAGACGTTGGCTGAACGGGACGTCCAGCTGCTGCGGGCGTTCCGGCAACGGTACGACCGGCTCACGGCAGCCCTGGCGCGCCTTTCGCTCGAGCGGCTCTGCGAGCGGATCCTCTCGGAGCACGACTACGACCTCGCCGTGCTCGCGCAATGGGATGGGAGGCGCCGGTACGCGAACCTCCGCAAGCTCGCGCGGCTCGCGCGCTCGTACGAGGAGCTGCGCGGCCCGGATGTCGAAGGCTTCGTCCGCTTCGTCCGCGACCAGGAGGCGGTAGGTGCGCGCGAGCTCGAGGCCGTGGCCGAGGAGGAAGGCGGCGATGCGGTCCGACTGCTGACGATCCACGCGGCGAAAGGGCTCGAATTCAAGGTCGTCGTGGTGGCGGACGCGGGGCGCGACAAGGCGCCGCCTGCCTCGAACGAGATCCTCGCGCTCTCCGATGGGCGGTTCGGCTTCCGCGTCGCCGACCCGATCACGAGCGAGCGGCGCGGCGTGTACGCGTACGAGGAGGTGAAGGAGGCGCGCAAGGCGGAGGAGCGCGCGGAGCGCCTGCGTCTCTACTACGTCGCTATGACACGCGCGATCGACCGGCTGATCGTTTCGGGCTCGATCGATCCCAGCCGCACGTCGGATGAATCGACGCCGATCGGCTGGGTGCTCGGACGGCTCGAGGCCCGGGAGGAGATCGAGCGCGCCGGCCGTGAGCCCGTCGAGCTGGAGCGCGAGGGTGCGCGCGTGATCCTACGCGTCGACAGCTACGCGGAAGAGCCGGCGCCCGCGGTCGAGGCCGCCGCCCAGGACGGTCAGCTCGCACTCTTCGCCGAAGAAGACGGCGGCTCGCTGCCCGCGATCGTCCCGGCCCTGGCGCCGCTGGCCGAGGTGCCGGCACCGCCGCTCCATCGCGTGCGGCGCCTCTCGTTCAGCGCGCTCGCGCTGTTCGAGCGCTGCTCGTATCGCTACTACGCGGAGCGTGTCGTCGGGATGCGCCCGACCGACGAGCGCGGAGCGGTCCCCGGTACGCCCGGGCTTGCGGCGACCGAGATCGGCGATGCCGTTCACCGCCTGCTCGAGCTCGTCAACCTGCTGGAGCCGCTGCCGCCGGACGATCTCGTCGCGCTCGTGCACAGGTGGTACCCGAGCGTTACCGACGAGGAGGTCGAGCGGATCGGCGCGTTCGTGCGCTCGTACTGCGAGTCGGAGCTCGCGCGGCGGGTCGCCGCGCTACGGGGCACACGCCCTGAGCGGCCCTTCGCGTTCGAGCACGACGGCGTCCTCCTGCACGGGCGGCTCGACGTGCTCCAGCTCGACGGCGAGCGTGCACTGGTCGTCGACTACAAGACGAACTCGCTCGAAGAGGGAACACCGGAGGAGATCGTCGAGGGCGACTACCGCCTGCAGCGGCTCGTGTACGCGCTCGCCTGCTTCCGCGCCGGCGTCCGCGAGGTCGAAGTCGTGTACCACTTCCTCGAGCGGCCGGATGCCGTCGTGAGCACGGTCTTCCGCGCCGACCAGGTGCCGGAGCTGGAGGGGGAGCTGAGCGAAGCGATCGCCCGGATCAATGCAGGGGAGTTCCGACCCACGCCGGACGAGTTCATCTGCGCCGGCTGCCCCGCGCTCGACGTCGTCTGCGCGGGTCCCCGGCTGCGCGCCGGCGGCTACGCCGAGCGCTCGCTCGCAACCGTCTCCTAGTGCCCCGGAGCTACGTTCACGAGGCGCGGAAGCGCGTCGGACCGAAACGCGCACGCATCCGGCCGATCATCGAGCGGCTCGCTACCGCCCACCCGGACGCGACGATCGCGCTCAGGTCGCGCTCGGATCTCGAGCTGCTCGTCGCGGTGATGCTGTCCGCGCAGACGACGGACGTGAACGTCAACCGCGTGACGGAGAAGCTGTTTGCGAAGTACCGTCGGCCGGAGGATTACCTGGCGGTGCCGCCGGAGGAGCTCGAGCGCGACATCTTCCCCACCGGGTTCTTCCGCCAGAAGGCGAAGTCGCTGCGCGGGACGATGAAGATGCTGCTCGAGGAGTTCGACGGGCAGGTGCCCCGGCGGCTCGAGGAGCTCGTCCGCCTGCCCGGAGTCGCGCGCAAGACCGCGAACGTCGTCGCGGCGGAGCTCGGGGATGCTCAGGGGATCGTCGTCGACACCCACGTGCGCCGGCTCTCGCAGCGGCTCGGGCTCACGAAGCACGAGGACCCCGTGAAGATCGAGCGGGACCTGATGAAGCTCGTGCCGAGAGAAGACTGGGGCCGCTTCCCGCATCTCCTGATCTGGCACGGCCGCCGCGTGTGCCTCGCGCGCGCGCCGCGCTGCGAGGAATGCGTGCTCAACGATCTCTGCCCGTCGAGCCGCGTCGACGTTCAGCCGCGCGGTGTGATGGCGACCAGCAGTCCGCCGTCCTCGTCGTAGGCGGGGAAGAAGTCGGCCGTCACGGGCTTCTGCTGGCCGGCGCGCGTCCGGATCTCCAGCCTCTCGCCGAGCCGCCGCACGCCCCACTCGAGAGCGAGCTCCGCAGGGTTCCGCTCCGGCTCGAAGCCGCTGAGCCCGAGGCGGTCGACGACGTTTGCGCCGAGCAGCTCCTGCTCCCGGTAGCCGCAGAGCTCGAAAACCCCGCGCCCCGCCGCGAGGATCCGTTTTTCCCGGTCGCAGACGACGAACCCGG
>Ga0099827_10000741_pt1 | contig 15683 bp, 9 predicted proteins | sample CZO8metaG_FD_79339 | JGI IMG/M metagenome (GOLD analysis project Ga0099827, IMG submission 79339) | Vadose zone soil microbial communities from the Eel River Critical Zone Observatory, Northern California, USA - CZOApr15con1.8 metaG | ecosystem: Environmental > Terrestrial > Soil > Vadose zone ...
CGGAAGATCAACGCTTCGCCTAGATAGGCGCCCGGCGCAACAGGCAGTCGGATTACGATTTCGCCGATGCTTTGCAACGCTTCGGAGACGTACTCATAATTGGCCCGAAAATTTTTCAACCGAGCCGGCAGCCGCGTCAACTCAGCACGCAGCAAGGCGGCACGAATCTCGTCCATCCGGAAGCTGAACAGGGGAAGGTCGAGATCGGTCGCTATCAGAGGTTCGGCGTCAGGAAAATGCCGCCTGAGCCTTCCTTCGTAGGCACCAGAAAGCACGACGGCACGCGCGAAAAGCGCGCTGTCATCCGTGATCAGAAAACCGCCTTCGCCGGAGTTGAGCGATTTATCCGATTGGGTGCTAAAAGCACCCGCGAGGCCAAAGGTGCCAAGCTTACGGCCATTCAGTTCGGCGCCAAGTGCCGGGACGGCATCCTCAAAGACCGGTACGCCCATTTCCCTGGCAAAGCTCGCTAATGACTCCATTTCAGCCGCGAAGCCGCGCATATGCACGACCAGGATCGCCTTTATGTCAGGCGTCCAGCGGCGCCGAAGGTCGGCGAGATCCAGGTTCAGGTTCTCGTCCACCTCGACGATTAAGGGCTTGCATCCGGCGAGGATCACGGCGCTGGGCGTTGCGGCAAAGGAGAAGCCGGGCACCGCGATCAGCGAGCCTGGCGGGATACTGGCCGCCATGATCGCCAGCGCCAGTGCCGTGGTGCCGCTTGAGGTGACCAGTGCGTGCTTGCTGACGAAATATCGGCATAGTTCGGCCTCAAGGCAGCCGCACTCCGTTTCAGCCAGAGGCCGCTGGTCGTAGCGGAAGTAGAGATGACTGCGGATGGCCCGCAGCGCGGCTTCCTCGTCCTCGGCGTGGACAACGACAGCGCCCTTGTCGTAAGTCGGCCAAGGCACTCGCCGGACGGGGCGACCACCATAGATCGCGAGCCGCATGTCATCGGCGTCCCCGATCTCGGGGAATCGCTGGGCTGGTCGTAGAGCGTCACTACCGACGTTCATCGCCGAACTCCTCGTCATCGGCCGATTTCGAGCAGATCGTCCCTATTATATCTATTCGATTAGATCTTAGCTATCCACTGGTTGCCCGCGATCGGGCTGAATCATCGCACCATTTTGGGCACTCATGGTCCCTACGGCGAAGCTCGCCATAAACGCGACAAAGGCCAAACCGGCCATGCCGGCCCAGGCGATATGATACGAGCGCAAGGCGCTGGTGCCGTTAGGCACAGACGAAAGTATGAGGGCGAGCGCGGCGAGGCTCACGACCGCTCCCGCGGCGCGCGCGATCACGGCGATCGACGTTCCCGACGCCAGTCGCGCCGCCGGTACCTCGCTGAGGACGGCCGCGCTGAGCGAGGTGACGAGCAGGCCAACGCCAGCGCCACTGCCGAGTACCGCAGGGAACATCACTTCCCAGTAGCTCGCGTGGTTACCGGTTGCCAGCGCGAAGATGAGCGTGCTGGCAACCACCGCCGCGGCGCCGGCCAGGGCCACGTGACGGGGTCCGTACCTGTTGCACAGCCGCCCGCCGGCCAGCGCTGCCAGGGTTTGTACCACCGGACCTGGGGTGACCGCCAAGCCGGCCTTCGCCGCCGAGTAGTGCCATACCCCTACCAGGAACAGAACGGAGGCGGCAGGCAGCGCGTATATCACCAGTCCAGCCGTCAGCATCACGGCGCTCGCGCGCCTGACGGTGCGGATTTTCAGCAAGCTGACATCGATGAGCGGCGTCATCCCCCCGTGGGCCTGCAGGGAAAGCGACCGGCGGACAAAAGCCACACCGAACAGCAGCCCGCCGGTCAGCGCCACGTCGGTACGCCAGTTAATTGCCCCCCACGAATGGCCTTGCACGATAGCCAGAGATATCAGCGCGATACTGAGCGGGAGCAATCCCGCGCCAACTAGATCTGGCGGCTGGGCCGCTCGCGCGGCCACTCGATCGCGGTCCAGCGCCCACGCGGCGCCTGCCAGGGCCAGCATGCCGATCGGCAGTTGCAGCAGGAAAACCCCCCGCCAGCCCACAGCCGACACCAATGCGCCGCCAACCGAGGGCCCGGCCGCTATCGCCGCGGATTGTGTTGCGCTCCACAGCCCGATGGCGTAGCCGCGCCGCTCAGCCGGGAACTGCGGCAAGATGAGGGGCAGCGCCAGAGGCGTGATGGTGCCGCCGGCAATGCCCTGGACGAGTCTGGCGGCTATGAGCGCGGGCGGGGAAGGAGCTACCGCGCAGCCAAGCGCGCCGAGTGAGAACACGCCAAGTCCGATGAGGAAAACGCGGCGGCACCCGAACATGTCGGCCAGGCCGCCGGCTGGCAACAGCGCGGCAGTAAAGGCGATCGTGTAGCCGTTGAACACCCAGGAAATCTCGGCGACGCCGACGGGCCTGAAGCTGTGCAGCATGTCAGGGACGGCGACAGCCACGACGTAAAAATCGATTGCCGCCAGGAACACGCCAGCACAGATGATGCTGAGACGCTGCCAGCGCCGTGGCTCCACCGATCAGGTCCCGCCGAAGTGCTCTCGCAACTCCGCCTTTCTGACCTTTCCGGTAGCGGTCCTTGGCAGTGCGTCCATGACCTCGAGACGCTCCGGCCAGAACATCTCGGTAACCCCAGCGCTGCGCAGATGCGACCGTAGCGTTGCCAGCTCAGGCGGCTGGCCCTCCGGCGCGAGCACAGCGCAGACCATCTCGTCGAGGTCGCGGTCGACAATGCCGATAATCGCGACCTCGCGGACGCTTGGGTGACGAGCCAGGATGCCCTCGACGTCGGTCACCGGGACATTGATGCCGCCATGTATCACGAGGTCCTTGACGCGGCCGCAGACACGGATGCCGCCGCGGCCGTCATCCCTGACCAAGTCCCCGGTGTCGAACCAGCCATCTTCATCGAGCGCCTCGGCGTACAGGTCGTCGCGCCCGAAGTAGCCGAGGCACTGGTTCGCGCCGCGCACCCACAGCTGGCCAGAACCGTCACCGGGGCCGCTTGCGGTGTCAACCCGCAGTTCCATGCTGTCGACGACGCTGCCGTCGCTATGCGCGGCCCAGCCGGGCGGATCATCCGGTCGGGTAATAGTGACCGTGCCGTTCTCGGTCATCCCCCACAGCGCGAAGGCCGCCGCGCCGAGCACCTCGTCCGCCTGCTCGATCACGTGCGGCGGGATGGGAGTGCCGCCGGTGACCACGCGACGTAGCCGGCCTACATCACGCGGTGCCGCGCGTTGTGCGGCGATGAGTTCGCGAAGTATGTGCGGCGAGCTGTAGAAGACCGTCACGCCGTGCCGCTGAGCGAGGTTGAGGAACAGTTCGGCGTTCCAGGTCTCCTGCACGACCGCGGTGCCTCCCAGGAGGACCTGAAGCAGCATCCCGAGCACGAAGCCCGTGTAGTACATGGTCGTGTGCGCTACGAAGCCGACTGATGAGCTGTCAAGGCCGAGCGGTTCGGCATAGGCGCGGCATCCGGCGTACAGCGTGTTCTGGCTGTGTATGACCCCTTTGCTCTCGCCTGTCGTGCCGGAGGTGAACAGGATCAGGAAAGGCTCGTCGGGCCCGAGCGCGCGAGCGGTGAGCGCGCTGTCCTTCCCCGGCGGGTCGGAACGGAAATGCTCGGTAAAGCTCAGCGTCCCGGCTGGGCGAGTGACGCCAGGAACGGTGTCGGCGACAACGACATGATCGAGCTGCGGCAGTTCCCCGGCTAGGTCGGCAACGATGTCGGCGAGCCGCGCACCGTCCCACTCCGTCACCGTTATGCACAGCCGCGCGCCCGTGCGGCGCAGAATGTGTTCCATTTCGAAGCGCCTGTAGATAGGCATGAGCAGGCAGATCCGTGCGCCAACCCGAGCGCAAGCCAGACCGAGCGGTGCTACCTCCCACCAGTTCGGGAACTGGACCGCTACCACGTCCCCGTTCTTGATTCCGAGGTCAACGAGCGCCGCTGCGTAGCTTTCCGTGACGCGGGCGAGCTCGGCGTAGTCGACGATCCGTTGCTGGGTATCGTCTTGCCGATAGGTGATCAGCGCAGGCTTTTCAGGTCGCTCCTTGGCATTCCGTCGCAGGTCATCGAGGAAGGTCTGGTCCCGCCACCATCCGTTTCGCCGGTACTCGGATGCATCGCGTGTCACGCGCGTCTCACCGCCTACGAAATAGAAAAAAAGGGGGCATCGCGTCAGCCGTCTGGCTCATGGCCAATTGTCCAGATCATGGCACAGGCCGTCAATGACGCGCTGTAATGGCCTGGCCCGGAGCCGCGAGCTCGCTCGGCACGGCTCTGACTAGGACGTTTTTCTGGCTATCGCCTCAGATCAGGCTATACTATGATGCGTTTTGGGTGCATTCTGGAGCGAGGCGGAACTCAAACCTGAGATGCTGAACTGGCTGGAGGGCCTGGATGATCAAGCGGTGGGCACAGGCCATGGTCCACCTGCCGGAACGATCTGACCGGCACCCCTGGAGATTGGCCGGTTGTGATCGGTACCTGACCGTCGGCCGGAAGTTCTCCACCACGAGGTCAGCGCGGCACCAGGCGATATGGCACAAGAATTTGGCTGAGATAAGGTTATAAAATGAGTGCCAAAAATGCCGAAGAGTTCGATGTTGTGGTGGTCGGCGGTGGCCCCGGCGGCTCAACGCTGGCGTCGTTGGTGGCCATGCAGGGATCCCGGGTCCTGGTTCTGGAAAAGGAATCGTTCCCCCGATACCAGATCGGTGAGTCGTTACTTCCGTCTACCATTCACGGAATATGCAGGCTGACGGGTGCTTCGGAGGCTCTATCTCAAGCCGGTTTCACGCTTAAGCGGGGCGGCACATTCCGCTGGGGAAGCAGTGAGCGGCCATGGACATTCGAGTTTGCGGTATCTCCGCGAATGGCCGGGCCGACCTCGTTCGCCTATCAGGTCGAGCGGTCGAAGTTCGACAAGATCTTACTCGACAATGCGCGGCGCGTAGGCGCCCAAGTCCGGGAAATGTGTCCGGCCATGGGTGTCATCGACGACAACGAGAGGGTACGTGGCGTCCGCTATCTCGACGGCAACGGTAGTGAGCGCGTGGCATTCAGCGAGTTCATCGTCGACGCGTCAGGTAACAAGAGCCAAATATATCAGGCAGTCGGTGGGCAACGTAAGTATTCCGAATTCTTCAGGGGCCTGGCTCTATTCGGCTACTTCGAGGGCGGGAAACGGCTGACTGAGCCGAATGCAGGAAATATCTATTGCGCTGCTTTCGACAGCGGGTGGTTCTGGTACATTCCGTTGAGCAGCTCTCTGACCAGCGTTGGCGCCGTAGTGCGTCATGAGATGGTCAGCAAGGTTCAGGGAGAGCCAGAGAAGGCCCTGATGGGTCTTATAAAGGAATGCCCTGCGATCGACGAGCTCTTGTCGTCGGCGAAGCGGGTCACCGTCGGCGACTACGGGCAGCTCAGGGTGCGCAAGGATTATTCATATCACAACTCGGCTTTCTGGCGGCCGGGCATGCTGCTGGTCGGAGACGCGGCCTGCTTCGTGGACCCCGTCTTTTCGTCAGGAGTTCACCTAGCCACATATGGTGCATTGCTGGCGGCACGGTCGGTCAACAGCGTCCTAGCCGGGCTCGTTAGCGAGAAAGCCGCGATGCGCGAGTTCGAGGATCGGTATCGCCATGAGTACGGTACATTCTATGAATTTCTACTAGCCTTTTACGAATTGCATGTTGACGAGAACTCCTATTTCTGGCAAGCCAAGAAGGTCACCAATAGCAGCCGCTGCGACCTTGAGGCGTTCGTCGATCTCGTCGGAGGCATATCTTCTGGCGAAGCCGCGCTGACCGACGCCGCGTCCGCCGCGACCCGCCTGCGGTCCGGGTCGGCCGAGCTGGCTTCGGCGATCCGGGACCGGGCCAGCGGCAGTAGCATGGCGCCGGTCTACGAGGCATCTGTAGTGCAGCGGGCGCTAGCCGAGAGCTCGCAGATCCAGCTGCGGGCCGCTATCAGCAACTACGCCGGACCCACGACGCCGCTCTTCGAGGATGGCCTCGTCGCTTCGGCAGACGGGATGTTCTGGCTCGATCCCCGGCAGCAGGGATGAGGGTCACCACGCCCGCGCCCACGGACCGGGCGGACTACTCTCAGGCGGACCTAGCGGATCCGCGGCTCTACACCAGCGGGGACGCTCATCTGATCTGGCAGTCCCTGCGCACGGCCGAGCCCGTGTTCTGGCATGAGCATCCGGGTGAGGGCTTCTGGGTCGTGACGCAGCGGGCTGACGCCCAGCGTGTCCTTCGTGACCATCAAGACTTCACCTCCGCAGGAGGGACCAGCATCGCGATGCTCGGCTGCCCCGATCCTGCGGCCGGGCTCATGATGCAGGCCTCCGATCCGCCCCGGCATCAGCGTCTTCGAGAGCAGATAGGCCAGCCGCTGTCGCCGCACGCCATCTCACGGCATGCGGAAACCGTCAGGTCAATCGTCACGCAAGCGCTCGAACCTATCGCCGACGGCGGAATCTGGGATGCCGCGGCGGCACTGTCGCAGGTTCCCATGGCGGTCGCGGCCAGCCTGATGGGACTGCCGGAGGCCGACGTCGGCCCGCTCATGCGCATGTCGTTCGCGACGCTGGCCCCGCTAGATCCCCTGTACCGCACCGGTTCGGAGCAGCAGACACTGGCAGCGGCGCATTCCGGCATCATGGAGTATTTCGCTGACCGGCTGGCGGAACGCCGCAGGCGGCCCACGTCCGATCTGATCAGCCACCTTCTCGCGATCGAGGTTGAGGGCAGGCGGCTCAATCAGCAGGAATTGCTGCTCAACTGCCTCAGCCTGATCGTCGGTTGGGTGGTGACGACCTCGCAGGCGGTTAGTGCCACGATCCAGGCGCTGCCAGGCCAGCGCGGCGGCGAAGGCACCTGGCCGACTAGCGTCCCGGTGGACTCCGTTGTGGAGGAAGCCCTACGGTGGTCCTCACCCGTGACCCACTTCATGCGGCGGGCACGCCGGGCGGTCGAATTGCACGGAAAGAACATCGGCGCGGGAGATGCCGTCACCGCATGGATCGCATCCGGTAACCGCGATGAAACTGTGTTCGGGCAGCCCTATCTCTTCGACGCTGAACGCCGACCGAACCGGCACATGGCCTTCGGGAGCGGGCCGCACCGCTGCATCGGGGCTCCGCTGGCTCGCATGATGCTGCGGCTGATGTTCCACGAATTGTTCAAGCAGATCGAATCCTTCGAGCCGGCGGGTACCCCGACCCACCTCGTGTCCAATCAGATTGCCGGGATTACCAGCCTGCCGATCCAGGTGAATCCGAGGTTGGGATGAGTTACGACCGATGGTGAACGGTAGGTGGTGGACTACCGTCCGCCGCGCGTCCGCCGAATTTCTGCGCGCGCGGGTGCTTTGGCTCCCCCCGGAAGGGGAATCGCCTGACGAATTGCGGTCCGGGGTGGCGAGGCTGCCAGCCGACGTGGAGGTCCTCGGCCTCACATTGCCCGGGCGCAGCGGACGCCCGATGGGAGGGCACGGCGTGGCAGTGGCGGACGTGATCGCCAGCCTGAGCGAGTTGGGCAGCCGGCCGGAGGTGCCAACGATCGTTGCCGGCCTGCGGCTTGGCGCGTTTCTGTCCCTGTCTTTGGCGCAAGAACTGGGGTCGGCCTGCTGCGCCGTCGTCGCCAGCGGCCCGGTCCCGGCCCGCTGGCCAGGCGCCGGCCAGGGCCGGGGAGTGAGTTTGCCGGCGCCGCTGGCCGCCGACCTGGCCCTGGCCGCGGCCGTAGCCCGCCAAGTGCGGGAACTGCAGGTCGATCCGCCAGTGACCGCTGTCGGAGCGAGGTCGCTCGATCCCCCGGCCTCTTGGCGCCAGCACGCCAGGAACGGCTTTGAGACGCTCGGGCCGGCTGATGATCAGCTGGCCGGACCGGCCGGGAGCCGTGTGCTGGAGTTGCTGGGTCACGCGATCCAGCAGGCCGCCGGGCGAGTTGCCGCCGAGCGCGGAGCGGTGCTGCTCTGCCTGCCCTTCGCCGGGGCGGGCGCGAGTTTCTTCAGGCCCTGGCGCGCCTTGTCCCCGCACGGACTGGCCGTGCGCGGCCTTCAGTTGCCTGGGCGGGAGGAGAACATCGACGTGGCCCCGCTCACCGAAGTCCAGGCGGCGGTCGGCTACCTGCTACCCGAGGTGGAGCGGGCGATGACGGAGTTCGACCGGGTAGGCCTGTTCGGTCACAGCTTCGGGGCACTGGTGGCGTACGAGCTTACCGTCGCCGCAGCGGAGCAACTGCCCGGCCGCCTGTCGCATTTGTTCATCAGCGGCTCCGCGATCCCGGCCCGCATCCAGGATGAGCCCGTGGCCCATCTGGCCGATGACGAGCTGGTCACGGCGGTCAGCGCCGCCATCGGGTACCGGCCGGCCACGCTGGATGATCCACGGCTGCGCGACCTGATGCTGCCTGTGCTGCGCGCCGACATCCGGATGCGCGAGGCGTACCGGCCGCGTCCGCGACGCTGCCTGACGGTACCGATCACGGTGCTTCGCGGGGCCGACGACGACACGGTCTCCGCCTGCGAGAGCTCGGCCTGGACCGCAATGACCGAAGCCGCGACGGAGGCGGTCGACCTGCCCGGCGGCCACATGTACCTGCTGGCGCAGGCCCGCTCGATCCTGCGCATCGTGCACGCGGTCATGGCAAAGGACAACCCGCACCCCGGAGGCCACCACGATGACTGAGTTGCCCCTGAGCGACACCGAGCCCGCCCGCAATGTGCAGCTTGGCGTGCGGCTGCGCGGCAAGCTGGACGCCGCGACGCTGCGTCGCGCACTGGAGGCGGTGGTGGCACGGCACGACGCGCTGCGCACCAGTCAAGCTCAGCGCAATGGGGAACTCGTGCAGCTCGCCGGTTCAGCCGGGCCCCAGCTGCGGGAACGTGATCTCAGCCTAGAGCCCAGTTCCGAGGCCGGCTGGCGGGAGATCGCTAAGGAGGAGCAATCGGCTTCCTGGCCTGATCCTGAGGTCCCAATGCGGGCGTTGCTGCTGCGCCTGCGGCCCGACGATCATGTCCTGCTGCTGACGATTGCTCACACCGCCTGCGACGCGTGGTCGGTGCGCGTATTGCAGCGCGACCTGGCCGCGTTTTATGCCGCCTTCGAGTCCGGAACTGAGCCCGCGCTTCCCGAACTGCCGCTGACGTATGCCGAGTATTCCGCCTGGCAGCGGCAATGGCTTTCTGGCGGCGAGCGTCGACGGCAACTTGACTACTGGTCGGGTCGCCTCGGCGCTGAGCCGCCACGGCTCGCCCTGCCTTCGTGGGGTACACCGGGTACCGCTACCGTCAGCGCGTCGTCGCCGCACCCCGTGCCCGATGAACTCATCACGGATCTTGCCAAACTGACCAGCGGGGAAGGGGTCTCGCTTTTCGCGGGCCTATCGGCCGTATTCGGCATCCTGCTAGCGTGCTACAGCCGTCAGGACGACTTCGTCATCGGCGTTCCGCTCTCGCGACGCACTCGTCCTGAGCTGGAGAACATGGTTGGGCACTTCGCCAACGAGGCGGCGCTGCGGATTGACCTGTCTGGCCGGCCCACCTACCGGGAGTTCCTGCGCCGGATTCACACGGCGGTCCTCGGTGCGCAGGCGCACCAGGAGGTCCCACTCGGGGAGGTTGCCGCGGAGCTCGCCCCCGATTGGAGCCGAGGTCAGGAACAGCCCTTCTTCGACGTAACGTTCCAGTTCGCCGACACATCTTTGGGGGCGGTCAGGACTGCCGCCCTGGCGCTGGAGCCGATGCCCGCGCGGAGTCGGCCCGCCGCCCTGCTCCTGGCGGTGGCGCTGCTCAAGGAGCCAGCTGGCTACCGGTGCGCCTGGGATTACCGGTCCGATGGGCTCAGCCGGGTAGCGGTGGAATGCATGCAGCGGCACTTCCTGGCGCTGCTGCGGGCGGTGACCGCCGCGCCGGACGCGCCCATCGACGAGCATGACCTGAGAACAGCCGCGGACCGGCAGCTATCGGCCGGACCACCCCCGGTTCCCGCCGGCCCCGAATGGTGCCTGGCTCAGCGAGTGGCCTACTTCGCTGCCTGCACTCCCGATGCGGTGGCCACGGCAGCCGGACCCGTCTCGCTGACCTACGCCGATCTTGACCGCCGGATCGACCAGGTCGCGCAACTGCTGCGCAGGCATGGCGTTGGTCCCGAGGTGCTAGTCGGGATCCATCTCAACCGCGGCCTGGAGCAGGTGATCGCAGCGCTGGCGACACTGCGGGCTGGCGGTGCCTTCATGCCGCTGGATCCCGGTTACCCAGAGCAGCGCCTCGCCTTCCTGGTAGCTGACGCCGCCCCGGCCGTGGTCATCGACAGCTCGCAAGCGCCGATGCCTGCGAGGGCACGGACCGCCGTGGCCACGATCCTTGACATCAGCGCGCTCGAATCCGAAGTCGGTGCCAGCCCGCCGCTGGCACGGCCAGCCCCGGATCTACCCGGCAGCCTCGCTTACGTCATGTACACCTCGGGTTCCAGCGGCCAGCCCAAGGGCACCGGCGTCACGCGGTGCGGATTGCGCACGATCGTCGCGATGGCGGCCGAGGTACTCGGGCTGACGGCCGAAGACCGGGTTCTGCGTTTCGCCTCGGCCAGCTTCGATGCCTCTGTCTGGGAGCTAGTCATGGCGCTGGGAGTCGGTGCCGCCGTACACATCGCGCCGGCCGAGTCCGACGCCCTTGACGATCTGGCTACATTTATCGCCGAGCAACGGATCACGGCCCTGATGCTGACCCCGTCGGTGCTGACGGCATTGCCAGAAACGGTCGCCCTGCCATCTCTTCGGATGGTGGTCGTCGCCGGCGAGGTGTGCTCGCCGGCACTGGCTACCCGCTGGGCATCCCAGGTACGCCTGTTCAACATGTACGGCCCGACCGAAGCGACCATAGCGTCGACTTACTACGAAGTGACCGATGCGGTAGGCCAGAATATCCCCATCGGGCGTCCTGTACCTGGAGTCGCGGTTCAGGTAGTGAACTCGGCCATGGGCCCCGTGCCCGCTGGCATCCCTGGCGAGCTTTGCCTGGCCGGACCGGTCTTGGCTCGCGGATACCTCGGCCGGCCGGGGCTGACCGCAGAGCGGTTTGTCGCCAGCCCGTTCGAGTCGGGCAAACGGCTGTACCGCACGGGCGACCTGGTGCGCTGGACGCCGGACGGCGACCTGCAATTCCTCGGCCGGATCGACGATCAGGTCAAGCTGCGTGGCTTCCGGATTGAACTAGGTGAGGTCGAGCACGTCCTGGCGGCCCACCCGGCGGTCCGGGAGGCAGCGGCGATCATTCAGGCCGGCGCCTCCGGACAGCCACAACTGACCGGATACGTGTCGGCGCCGGTCGGCGTGGATCTCACCGAAGCGGAGCTACGTGATTGGTGTGCCCGTTCCACGCCCTATTTCATGGTGCCGGCCCGGATCGTCCGCCTGGAACAGATGCCTCTCACTACGAGCGGAAAGCTCGATCGACGCGCGCTGCCGACCCCGCCGGACGACCGGGCCGCGAATCCTGCGGCCCCGGCCGGCAGCCCGTGGGAGACGACGATCGGAGAGGTCTGGGTTGAGGTGCTGGGCATCGGCAGCGTCGACCCGCAGGATGACTTCTTCGATCTCGGCGGAAATTCGCTGACCGCGATCCAGGCCACCCTGCGGCTGTCTGAGGACTTCGGCACCGCCATCCAGGCCCGCATGCTCTTCGACAACCCGGTCCTCAGCGACTTCGCGGACTCCGTCCGGCACGCCGCGGAGAACCTCTAGGGTCAGCCGTCGGTCTAAGCGACGGCGTTTGAGTTGGGGCGGCCGGAGTCAGGCCGGCCGACTACGAAGAAGCAGGCGCATGCTTTATGCCTAAAAGGCTTTCAGTGGTTTACTCCGATGATGGCGCGGCCTCGACTGATCGATGACGAACGGCTGCTGGCCGCCGCCCGGGAAGTCCTGTACGAGGTCGGGCCGGGCACCTTCACATTGCAGCGGGCGGCGGAGCGGGCCGAGGTGTCGGCGGCCACGTTCATCAAGCGATTCGGGTCGAAGCAGGAACTGTTTCTCGCGCTGAACCGGCGCTGGGTGGACTCCCTGCTGCCCACCTTCGCAGCCGCCGAGGCTGGCTGCCAGACGCCGCTGGCGCGGCTGCGGGCGGCGGCGCTGTGCGGGTTCGACGATCTTGATTCGCCCGGCAACACCGCCAACCAGCTCGCGACGCTGGCCCTCGACCTGCAGGACGCGAAGATGAGTGAGCTGCTCGCGCAAGGCTGGCTGATCGTGGAGGACCACCTGCGCGAGCTGGCCGCCGCAGCGATCGCGGCCGGTGAGTTCGGCCGGGACTACACCGCCGAGCAGATCGCCAGGATCTTGCTCGCCACCGGCGAGGGCACCAGGCTGACCTGGTGCGTGCGCCCGGTCGGGTCGCTGGTGAGCCGGGCCGAAGCCGACATCGACACCGTGCTCACGGCCCTGGCGGGGCGGCCCTCGCGGGGCTAGCGGCGCGGCCCCAGCTAGCGATAGCCGGCCTCCGTGGCGGGCTTATCAGGATCCTGAACCTCCACGACGTAGCGCCAGCAATCCGGCCGCGAGCCGTCGACATCGGTCAGGCCGTACGCCGTCGCCAGATCGAAGCTGGTCAGCACCCGGCCCGCGTACCGAGCCTGACCCTCGTCCGCCGCCAGCGCGGCGATCCCGCGCCCGACGAACGTCGGTGACTCCGAGATGCAGAAGTGCGGCTCGCGCGCGGTCGCGTCGCGCCAGGTCGCCTCGGTGATCCCGTAGTGATCCAGCATCGCCTCAGAACGCAGCCATCCCGGAGTCACCGCCACCGCCGTGCTCGCCGTGCCCTTCAGCTCGGCGGTCAGGCTCAGCGTGATCCGTTCGACCGCCGCCTTGACCAGGTCGTAGTAGAACCCGACCACCTCGCGGTAATTCTTGTTGTACTCGCTGGTGCCGTCGGTCATCTCGACGACCAGGCCGCGCTCGCTGTTGCCGTTGAGCATGAGCGGAATCGCCTTGCTGGCCGTGATCAGGTGGGTGTCGATGCCCATCCTGAGCATGCGCAGGCCTCCGGTGAGGTCGTGCTCCCACAGCTTCTTGTTCCACTCGGCGTAGCGGTCGCCGCCGAAGATGTCGTTCACCAAGATGTCGAGTCGGCCTTGCTCGGAGGCGATGCGCTCGACCAGTTCCTGGACCTGATCTGGCTCTAGGTGATCGACTCGCAGCGCCACGCCCGCGGTCGGCCCGCCGGCTTCGGCTGCGGCGGCCTCCATCCGCTCGCCGGTCTCCTCGATGGTCTCCGGCCGTTCGATCTCTGACGGGCCGGTCGCGCGGCTCGACCGGCCGGTGGCGTAGACGTAGGCGCCGGCCCTGGCCAGTTCGACGGCGATGGCCCGGCCGGCGCCTCTGGTGGCACCGGCCACGAGGGCGACTTTGCCTGACAGCGGCTTGTTAGCTGGACTCTGTTCCGACATGGTGTCTTCCTTGTCTGCAATCCTTGCGGGTACAACAGGAGCTTGAAGCACGGTTCGTTAGTTAGTAAACCATCATTCACTAACTGGCGCGAGTCGACCCAGAGGCGAGATGCGATGACGAGGGACTTGATCAGCAACCCCGGCAAGGTGCTGTTCAGCGGGTCCGGCGAGACCAAGGGCGACCTCGCCGATCACTACCGGCGGGTCGCCGAGCCGCTCATGCGCGAGATGGGCGGTCGTCCGGTGCTGCTGCAGCGGTTCCCCGAGGGGGCGGGCGGGCCGTCGTTCTTCCAGAAGCGGGTGCCCAAGAACGCGCCGGACTGGCTGCAGACCACGACCGTGTCCACGCCCAACGGCACCACCTCCCAGGCGCTGGTCGCAGCCGACCTCGACCACGTGCTGTGGGCGGTCAACCTAGGCTGCCTTGGTTTTCACGTCTGGCCCTACAAGGCCGACGATCCCGACTTCACCGACGAACTGCGTATCGACCTGGACCCGACGCCCGGCATCGAGTTCCGGCAAATCCAGCAGGCGGCGCGGGAACTCCAGACGCTGCTCACCGAGGTCGGCATCACCGGCTACCCGAAGACCACCGGCAACCGCGGCCTGCACGTCTACATCCGCTTGCGCCGGGAGTGGGACTCCTACCAGGTTCGCCTGGCCGCGGTGGCGATCGCCCGCGAACTGGAGCGGCGGCGGCCCGACCTGATCACCGCGGCCTGGTGGAAGGAGGAGCGGGGCCAGCGGGTGTTCGTCGACTACAACCAGAACGCGCCCCACAAGACCGTCTTCGGTGCCTGGTCGGTCCGAGCCCGGCCGGACGCGCAGGTCTCCACGCCGATCACCTGGGATGAGCTCGACGACATCCACCCGGACCAGTTCACGATCGCCTCGCTCCCGGCCAGGCTGGAGGCGGCCGGCGACCCGTGGCTGCCCATGAACGACAGCCCCCAGACGATCGAACCGCTGCTCGACATGAACGCTCGCGACCGGGCCAGCGGCCTCCTTGACGCGCCCTGGCCGCCCGTCTATCCCAAGATGCCGGACGAGCCACCGCGGGTCGCTCCTAGTCGGGCGAAGAAAGTTTAGCGGCGCTGGACGCTTCGCTGGACCCGGCAAAACCCGCCGGGCCCAGCTGCGCTCTTCCTTTGTCCAGAGCTACTCCGCGTGCAGGGCGGCTCCGGTCTTTGTCGCGGCCGCCCAGCTAGCCGGAAGCAGCGCACCCGCCACCGCGATCACGATCCCGGCGAGCCCGAGCACGGCTAGCTCGCCTGGCTTGTAGACATTGAGGAAGCTGGCCGGGAGGCCGAGGTCGACCGCGTGCGCCATCGCCGGGAGCACGTAACCGTGCAGCGCGATACCGAGCGGTACCGCGACCACGCTCGCGACCAGGCCGATCCCGGCGACCCAGCACATCGCCATCACGATCGTCTGCCTCGGCGTCATGCCGACGGCCTTGAACACGCCCAGGTCGTGCACTCGTTCCCTGGTCTGCAGCACGATGGTGTTCAGCACGCCGAGTCCGGCCACGATCGCCAGCAGCAGGGTCAGCGTCCCGATCAGCGTGATCATCAGGTCCACGACGTCCGAGGACCGGTTGTTGAGCATGACGAAGTAGTAGGCGTTTCCGAGCCTGGCTTGCAGCGACCGCTGGTAGCTGGCGGCTGAGACGCCGGGCTTCAGCCCTACCTCGTACTGGTCGATGGGGAACTGCTGGGTCGCGCCTGCTCTGGCCAGCGTCCCCCAGTCGGTGATCACATCAAGGCCGGTGTTGCGCGTGTCGAACACCTCGCCCACGATCCGCACCACCACCTGCTTGCCGCCGGTGAGCAGGGTCACGTAGTCGCCGACCGACTTGCCGGTCTCGGTGAGGAAGTGCGTCGGCACGACGGCCTGACCGGGTCCGGTGTACCAGTGACCGCTGATCAGGGCGTAGCCGGTCCAGCTGGCGTTGCCCTTGAATGCGGTCAGCGAGACCTGCTGGGCCAGGTCGGCGACGGTCACCGGCCCGTCGGCTTCGGCCACGAAGTGTTTCGTGCCGGGCTGGGCGCGCAGGGCCGCTGTGACCGTCCGCTGTGCGGTCGCGTCCGATGGTGGCTTGCCTGGCCGGGCCGGACCGCCGTCTTTGGTCCCGCCCGCGCCGCCCGCGCCGCCCGCGCCGCCCGCGCCGCCCGCGCCGCCCGCGCCGCCCGCGCCGCCCGCGCCGCCCGCGCCGCCCGCGCCGCCCGCGCC